>ERZ837910.886-NODE-886-length-45253-cov-7.268662_pt1 | contig 45253 bp, 34 predicted proteins | sample MGYA00519940_ERZ837910 | MGnify/ENA primary metagenome ERZ837910 (study PRJEB31850, sample SAMEA3708825) | human gut metagenome | biome: human gut; feature: human-associated habitat; material: faeces | place: China | collected 2014 ... | reverse complement strand
ACAACACTTTTAATGTTGGGGTCCTGGGTTCGAGCCCCAGGCGGATCACTTAGGAATCGGAGAGTTACGCCAAAGTAATTCTCTTTTTTTTATGTCTAAATTGCGTTGGTTTACATGGTTCAGTTAAACCGATAGTTAAACTAAGAATGATAGTAACGGTTAATGTAATATACTGTAAATCAAAAGTTTTAAGAATAATGAGTCACCACTTATGGTGAGAATCTGTAAGAATGGAAAGAAGAAGTACAAGAGTTTAGGAATCTCTGTCAATCCTGCACATTGGGACTTCAAGAAGAACCTGCCTAAGCCCAAATGTCCCAACCATGAAGCATTGCTTATTATAAACAAGAGGATTAGCGTTTTTATTGAAAATTTAGTACTTAAATATCCCGGATTCTAATCTGTTTATTTATGCCTTTTTTAATTTGTATTTAATCGGGATGTTTTTATTTCTTTAATATAGAATCGTGATCTTTGTGAATGTAATTTTTTGAGATTATAAATTAATGCTATTTTTGCATATCTTGAATTTTAATCATCAACATAAACACTATCATACATGAAAAATCAAATTTTTTATTGCGTTTTATTTGTTTTATGGGGTTTTTGCGCTTATACAGGAAAAGCTCAGAATATTTTTCCGTTTCAAAACCCTGATCTTTCTTTCGAAAAAAGGGTAGATGATTTGGTATCTCGGTTGACACTGGAAGAAAAGATTTCCCAAATGTTGAATAAAGCTCCGGCTATCGAGCGTTTGGGTATTCCGGCCTATGATTGGTGGAATGAATGTTTGCATGGAGTTGGACGTACACCTTATAAGGTGACGGTATTTCCACAAGCCATAGGTATGGCTGCAACATGGGATGATGCTTTATTTCAACAAGTTGCATCATCTGTTGCCGATGAAGGCCGGGCTATATATCATGATGCCATATCGAAAGGGGTTCATGAAATTTATCATGGATTGACTTATTGGACTCCGAATATTAACATTTTTCGAGATCCGCGCTGGGGAAGAGGACAGGAGACTTACGGAGAAGACCCTTATTTGACCGGAACTTTAGGAAAGGCTTTCGTCAACGGTTTGCAGGGTGATGATCCTAAATATTTAAAAGCATCGGCATGCGCAAAACATTATGCCGTGCATAGTGGTCCGGAAATTTCCCGGCATTTTTTCAATACAGAAGTGAGCATGTATGATTTGTGGGACACATATTTACCTGCTTTCAGAGATTTGGTCGTGGATGCGAAAGTGTCGAGCGTAATGTGTGCTTACAATGCTTTGGCCGGTCAGCCGTGTTGTGGAAATGACCTTTTAATGCAGGATATTTTAAGAAAACAATGGAAGTTTACCGGTTATGTGACATCTGATTGCGGAGCTATTGATGATTTCTTGAAGCATAAAACTCACGCCGATGCTGCTCATGCCTCGGCTGATGCCGTATTGCATGGAACAGATCTTGAATGTGGGCAGAATATATATGTAAAACTGGTTGATGCCGTGAAACAAGGACTTATTACCGAAGCTCAGATCGATGAATCTGTAAAGCGCCTTTTTATGACCCGGTTCCGTTTGGGGCTTTTTGATCCTGCAGATCGGGTAAAATATGCCGATACTCCGTTGTCTGTTCTTGAATGTGACGAACACAAGGCATTGGCTTTGAAAATGTCCAGGGAATCGGTTGTGTTGTTGAAAAATGATAATGTATTGCCTTTACGTAAAAATTTAAAGAAAATTGCTGTTATAGGTCCGAATGCCGATGACTCGACTGTTGTATTGGGAAATTATAACGGCTTTCCCTCCAAGGTGATTACTCCGCTGGAGGCAATACGTTCGAAAGTCGGAAAGCGCACACAAGTCATTTACGATAGAGCGATAGATTGTGTGAAACCTTCGGATGAGAAAACCTTAAATGCTTTGATAGAACGCTTAAAAGGTGTAGATCAGGTGATTTTTGTAGGGGGAATATCTCCTCGTCTTGAAGGTGAGGAATTGCCGATCTCGGTCGATGGATTTCGAGGAGGAGACCGTACGACAATTGCTTTACCTGAAGTACAGACTGAATTGATGAAAAAAATGAAGGAAGCGGGTTTGCCGGTTATTTTTGTGATGATGACGGGTAGTGCTTTAGGTATAGAATGGGAATCTCAGAATATTCCTGCTATCCTGAATGCATGGTATGGCGGTCAATTTGCAGGACAAGCAATTGCAGATGTATTATTTGGCGACTATAATCCGTCGGGGAAGCTGCCTGTTACGTTCTATCGTTCGGATAGCGATTTGCCGCCTTTCGGAGCGTTTTCTATGGCAAATAGAACTTATCGCTATTTCAAAGGTGAAGCATTGTATCCATTCGGCTTTGGGTTAAGTTATACGATGTTCGATTATTCTGTACCGCAAGTCGTATCCGGAGGAAAAGTCGGTGAGCCGATAAAAGTTTCGGTAAAAGTTAAAAATATAGGGAAGAAAGATGGGGATGAAGTTGTCCAACTGTATCTTTCTCATGAAGGTGTGGAAAAAGCTCCGATTACGGCTTTGAAAGGATTTAAGCGAGTTTATTTGAAAGCAGGAGAAGAAAAAACGCTTTCGTTCGAGATTTCTCCGAGAGATATGTCTTTGCCGGATGAAAACGGAGTCATAACTGTTTTTCCGGGTAAGAAAACAATATATGTCGGAGGAATGTCGCCTACTCCTGAGGCTAAGTCGAAAGGATTGGTAAAAAGTTCTGTATGTCAGATTACAGGAGATGCTTATGTAATAAGATGATTGGGTTTTAGAAGTAGAATTTGTAACAGACTCTGAGGCGGTCATTTTGACCGCCTTATTTTTTGTTTAGACAATCTGTTTTCTATTTTTTTTGCTGTCATGAGGCTTTGTTTGTCTTTCTTATCGAGGCTGAGAATACTCTTAAAAATAAATATATTGAGAAACAACTTCTGTTATGATAGGACCAAAATATATAAGAGTCTGCTATAATACTCATTATTTCCTTTCTGTTATTTAGTTAAAAATAGATGTTTGTTTTTTGCTATGTTCATTAATAGTAAAATCGGAGTGCTTCTGAAAAATATCGGAAATAGAATTCTTAATGTATAGATATACTGACAGAGAAGATATGCTAAATATCTTTTTTTAAATTCGAATAGGAAAATGTTTATATAAATCATGTGAAAGTTGTTTGTTAAAAATGATATTGAATGAACTGTGATTATAGATTTATTCATTTCTTTGCCTTGCTATATTAATAGTTTTGTAATATTATAGAAGTGTTGATAGAAGTTTTTTGTAAATTATTTTGATGGGTAATTATTTGAAATATTGAATAGTTTTATCATTGATATAAAAATCTTATATGCTTATTTTTTAGATGTAGATTTATTTGTATTTTAATTGAGTATGATAAAATTAATTCGTATTTATTGTATATTTTAATTGTTTTACCGGGTTTAAGTTTGATTTGAGTGCTAAAGAATATTTCTATCGAATTCCTTATTTAATTGTTTTTTAATCACTAATTAATATGAAATAAAGAGGTGAATTAATACTTTGAATATACTTTTGTTTCAGAAATAGTAGGCAACAATAAGGTTTGCTGAAAATTTGCACTATGGGTTTTGAATGTGGAAAATGTAATAGTTTTTTAATAATATAAGAATTGATCTTAAATCAATAATAAATTAATAACAAATTGTAAAATTAAAACTTGATTATCATGAGAAATGTAAGTACTCTGAAAAGGATAGCACTTGCTATTTTGTTTGCAGGTCTTTTTACTTCATCTTATGCTGATGCCAAGAAGTATTATTTGTCACCTGAAGGTAGTGATGATAATGATGGATTGACAGAGGCTACAGCTAAGGCCTCGGTTAGTGGTGTAATTACTGAAATTTATAAAAGTCCGACTTTGGCTCAAGATACAATGGGGCATACACCTGTGGAGGTTTATGTAGACGGAATTATCGATATTACTAAAGAACCTTCAAAATCGGGGGGATGGAGAGATATTATCGGTAATGCGGGAGATTACGCTACCGGTTATCCTCAATCGTTAAAAGGTCCTGATGGAGTAGAGCGTGAATATCGCACATGGAATGCAAACGGTGGAGATATGGGTGTATTATTTTTGGATGTACCGATGACATTTATCGGGAAAGATACCGTGACTTGTGGGTTTACCGGAAGTGATAGAAGTCGTATATTTCGGATTGACGGAGGTTTGACCGGTGGAAAACATTCTTTTAAGAACTTGCGTTTTACGAATGGTAAAGGCGCTAGTGATACAGGAGGTGCTTGTTATATAAGAAGTATAAGTGTCGATTTTGAAAATTGTTTTTTTACGGGGAACAAAGTCCTGACTCGTGGTAATGACAACAGTAATCAAGGAGGTGCTATGGTGATTATTGCAGCAAACATCAATATGGATAATTGTGAGTTCCGTCATAATTTCGGTGGTCTCGGTGGTGCTATTTCTTGGCAGGGCGGTGGTACTGTTAATATTACAAATACGCTTTTTTATGCTAATAATGCTACTTGGGTGCTGGATGATGAAGGTGGTGGTATGTGGGGAATTCCCGATGGTTATGGCGCAGCGAATAAAGGCGGTGCAATAGGTATTTCTTTGAGCAATGGGAAGAATAATAAATTGCATGTAAAAAATTGTCGTATGGTCCATAATGGAGCTAATAATTCCGGTGGTGCTATTTATTTTGAAGAAACAGGAGCTGCCAATAATGGAGCGGAGACTCCTATCACATTTGAAAATTGTGTTATAGCAGATAATTTTGCAATGTCGAGTTGGAATGGAAACGGAAACGCTGATGGTGGAAAGGGTGGAGGTGCTATTTATATGCACAATGCTGTACCCAATATGCAAGGATTTTTTGTAAAGTTTAATCTGGTAAATACAACGATTCTTTATAACTATGCGCAAGGTGCAGGTGGTGCTATTCTTTGTAAATATGGTCGGTCGACTAATGAGTTTAATATTATAAATTGTACGATAACCGAGAATATGAGCGGAGCTCTTAACGGTAATGGATATGATGCCGCGGGGATACGCACTCTGGATGCAGACGGAGACTTGTCGCCTCAAGCAATGAGAAAGAGAATTTGGAATAGCATAATTGAGAACAATCACGCATCGAATCCAATGCAACTTAATGATGGACGTCCCGATCTTTATTATGGAGATGTTAATTTCCAGAATTCAAAAAATAAAGATGTTGTAGCCAATTTGGATTTGAGACGTTCATGGTTGGGGCGCATCTCTTTCGGCGGTCAATATGCGTTAGTAGGAACTTCTGCTGATGCGGCTATTGCTACAGAAGAAGAATTGGCTAAGTTGAAAGAAGAAAATCGCTGGAACTATTCCTCTAATGGAGAGCTTAAAGCCGGATTTTCACTTTGGGATAATTTCGACTATTATATTGATGAAGGATATCTGTTTTTGCCTTCCGATAATGAAGGTTTGACTTTTGGAGAAGGTCGTTTGTTGCAGGCGTTTAATGTAACAACAGATGGGCGGAATCTGGAACGGAAATTTACAGATGGAAAATGTGCAATTGGAGCTATCGAACAAGATTCGGAAGTATATCCTTCGGCTGTAGATAAAAGTATTGTATCTGATTCTGAATTGAATATATATTATGCAGATGGAAATATTCATGTTAACGGTATTTCTGAATCATCAGTTGTTAAGATCAATATATATAATATGTCTTCTCAATTGCTATCTTCTGCTACTAAATCTATAGAAGCGGGAGCTTTTGCTCAAGAAGTTCCGGTAAACTTGTCTTCTGGTATTTATGCGGTACAGGTTATTGCAGGAAATCAAGTAAAAAGTATTTTAGTTAGTGTAAAATAGTTAGTGAGTGCTGGAAAATAGGAGTGTCTGGAAATTTAAACAGACACTTCAATTTTCTAATTTTAAGATTTTCTTGATGCCATGGAAGTCAGATTTTGTAAGAAAAATAGATTTTGTTATATCTGATATTTTTAAGAAAATTCCTGTTGAACTTATGCTTTTTGATCTTTGTTACGCTAAAATTTTTTTAGCGAGGAGATATACACACATTTATTAAATTTATTTTATAATTATGGAAAACAATAGAGAATGTGAAGATCGGATGACGGTTAGACGTCCGTTCCGAATGAGTTTTTTTGCTCTGATCTTTGCACTGATTCTTTCCTCTTTTCAGACATTGTCTGCACAAAACCGTAAATTAGAAGGTACGGTATTTGATGAGCAAGGAGAACCTGTGATTGGTGCGACGATACGGGATTTGTCATCGAAACGGACAACAACAACTAACATCGATGGAAAGTTTACGTTACAGATTCCTGAGAATGCCACGATTAATGTGACATATATCGGATGTGTACCGCAGAACATTACAGTCAATTCTAAAACGACTTTCTTGAAAATCACGTTAAAACCGAAAGTTCAAGAGTTGGAAGAAACAGTTGTAACGGCTTTGGGTATTCGTCGTGATGCTAAATCTTTGACTTACGGACGTCAGACCGTAAAGATGGATGATGAAATGACCCAGACCCGTGATGCGAACTTGTTGAATATGTTGCAAGGTAAGGTTTCGGGGGTTCAGATTATATCTGGTGGAGGTCCTGGAAGTTCGACACGTGTAGTTATACGCGGTAATAACTCTATTACGGGTAATAACCAGCCGCTTTATGTGATCGACGGTATTCCTATTATGAATGATATGGGAGAAAATGGTGAACTCGATTATGGTAATGCTGCTGCCAACATCAATCCGGACGATATAGAGAGTATAGAAATTCTGAAAGGTGCAAATGCATCGGCTTTGTACGGGTCAGACGGTGCGAACGGTGTTATTTTGATTACGACGAAAAAGGCTCAGGCTCGTGCAGGCTGGGGTGTCTCATTCTCTTCTAACGTGCAGTTGAGTCGTCTGTACCAATATCCGGCATATCAGAATATTTATGGTTCTGGTATGAATGCCGAAATTAATCAGAATGCATTGAATATGACAGGTAAGAACGGATTAAATACTACCTATAATCCTAATTTGCCTTGGGGAATATTTAACTTGACATCTCGAGATGCCAGTGATCGTAGCTACGGTCTTCCTATGTTGGGTTTCCCGATTATCGGGCGTGGAGGAGAACTTCGTTCTTATTCTCCGAATAAAAATAATATTTCGGATCTTTATAAAACCGGTATTGCCTGGACAAACTCTTTGTCTTTTGATAAGGTAACGGATAAAGCTTCGATACGTTTTTCTTATACCGTATTAACAGCTAATGATGTAGTAAAAGATTGGAATGAGCGTACTCGTCATTCGTTCAATTTGCGTACACAATCTAAGTTGACCGATCGTTTGACAGCCGATGTCAACGCAAGTTATACATACGATGCCATGGATAACCGTGGATACCGTAACTCTTCGAGCCGTAATCCGTTGTTTATATTGGGAAATTTGCCTCGAGATACTTCTGTTGAAGAATTGATTCCTTGGAAAGATGGAAACGGTAAACCGTTCAACTTAAATGGCGGATTTACCAATCCGTATTGGTTGTTGTATGAATTACCGAATCATGATACGAAACATTGGTTTATGGGAAATATCACCTTGAATTACCGTATTTTGAATTATTTGAATTTCCGTTTGCGTATTGCTACCGATTTGCAAACTGCCAGGGGATGGGAATATACCAATATGTATAGCCAGTTCGATACGGACGGTCAGTTTAAAGAATTTTCCCAAATGGCTCAGAATAACAATATCGAGGCAATGTTGAACTTTAATAAACGTTTCAAGAAAGATTGGAATTTGACAGCATCGATGGGGTATTCATGGCAACATCGGAGAAATGAACGTACCAATTTGACTGTAGGAACGACTTCTCAACCGGATATGCCGAGTTTGGCAAATAATGGAGCTATTTTGACTGGAAACGACAGTTATGATGGTAAAGAGAAAGTTTCTGTATTTGCGATGGCCAATGTCGGATATAAAGATATGGTCTATTTAGACGGGACAGTACGAAATGACTGGTCTTCTACTTTGTCTCCCGGAAATAATTCTTATTTCTATTGGTCAACGGGGTTGAGTTTTATATTGACTCAGGCATTTGAGATTCCTAAAGAGATATTGACATTCGGAAAATTGCGCGGATCTGTCGCTACAGTTGGTAATGATGCCCCGTTCGATTCATTATATGATGGTTTGAATCTTGCAAACACCTATTTGGGAATGCCTTATTATATGACTGATAATACTCGTAAAAATCCTAATTTGAAACCCGAACAGACAACGTCTTATGAGGTAGGTGCCGATTTCCGTTTTTGGAACAATAGGATCTCTGTCGATTTTACTTATTATTGGAAAAGTACGACAGATCAAATCATGCGGGCGAGCGTATCTTCAGCATCAGGTTATAGAGAACGTTTCGTAAATGCCGGAGAGATTCAAAACCGTGGTGCTGAGTTGACAGCTTCTATTACTCCGGTAAAAACGAAAAATTTTGAGTGGACAACAATTTTCAACTGGTCTAAGAATAATTCTAAAATAGTTTCTCTGACTCCTGGAGTAGACCGTTATCAGGTGCGTGCTGCCGGAGCGGATGGTTGTATCAGTTATGTTGAAGTGGGTAAACCCTATGGTCAGATGTATGGAACTGACTGGCAACGAGATGCTGCAGGTAATGTTATTGCTGATTCATCCGGTAAGCCTCTTGAACAAAAAGATGTATATATCGGTCATGTAGAACCGGATTTTTTGGGTGGTTGGAAAAACCAATTCAGATATAAAGGCTTTGATTTCTCATTCTTGTTTGACTTTAAAAAAGGCGGATTATTTTATTCTGAAACGGCTTATAAAGGGAACAATATGGGTAACAGTATAAAATCTTTGGAAGGCCGTGATGAATATTTCTTCTCTAAATGGGTATTGGATGAGAGCGACCAGGAACGTGCCGGTTATTTGAGACCGACCGATGTGCCTTTCCCGGCCGATAATTTGGCTAATCGTGTGCCGTATATGGATGGTGCTCGTCCTAAGGGGGTATATTTCCCGGGACGTGTATTTGAAGCAAGTATTGAAGGAATAGGCGGACATCCGGTTGTAAATGATTGGGTGAAGCCGGACGTAATGTTCTGTCACATATCCGGACGTAATGCCAAGATGAACACTTATGATGCGACTTATGTGAAATTGCGTGAAGTTGCATTGGGATATACTTTCCCGAAAAAGCTTTTGCGGAAAACTCCTTTCCAGAGTTTGCGTTTGTCGGCTGTTGGACGTAACCTGGCTATTCTGTTCCAGAATACTCCACAAGGAATCGATCCTGAAGCGACTTCTACGACTGGGAACGGTCAAGGTTTTGAGCAAGGTTATCCGTTGCCTACCGCAACTTATGGTTTTGACTTGAAAGTAACTTTCTAAAATATAGAGATGAATATGAAAAAGATAATGTATTTATTAGCCGGACTCTTGCTTTTTACTGGAATTACTTCTTGTGAAGACCGTTTTGAGGAAGCTAATACAAATCATAATAAAATATACACTGTTCGCTTGCAGGATGTATTTCCTGGTACAATTTATAAAAGTATTGATTGTATGGCAGAGATGAATTATAACTACTTTATGTGGTTTTCTCGCTATTCGTTCCTTACTTTCAGAGGTCCAAGCGATAAAGATAATACGAGCGGATCATTCAATAAGATGTATATTGATGTTTTAAAGAATCTGCAGATCGGTATTGATAGAGAAAAAGATATACCTGAAGCTGTAAATAGAGTGCAGATCGCCCAAATTTGGAAAGCATACCTATATTACTTTATGGCGTCCTCTTTCGGTCCTATGCCTATGCAGGATGCTTTAAATGCCGATTTGAATGAATACAGGTATGACTCAGAAGAGTCGATTTATACGGCAGTATTGAATATGCTCGATGATGCAATCGGCAAGATCGATTTGAATAAAGACGGTTTTGATAAAGATCCTGTGTATGCTGTTTCTGGAGGAAAGAGCGATATGTCTCGTTGGTTGAAGTTTGCCAATACATTGCGCCTTGAAGTGGCAATGAATACGCAAAGTGCGATTCCAGAACGTTCGCTTCAGGCTATTCAGGCAAGTATGGGCAGGGAAGATTTACTGATGTCTACTGTAGAAGATAATATGTGTCCGAGATGGGGAACTCAGAAAGATATCGATGTATCTTGGTATTATACTCGTTTTTTGAAAGAACTTGATACAAAACCGAATAATATCGATTCCTATCCGAATGTTAATCTCTACTTCTTTATCTGGCTGAGATCTTTCAATGATCCGCGTTTGGAAGCGTATTGTCAGAAAACGTTTGATTTTGAAGATCGTTTTGAGGTGCGGGATACATTGTTCCGTAAAAGTGTAATTGAGGGGCATGAATTGATGATGGACTCTATGATTGTTACATATAAAGTTCCGTATTGTCCTCGTGAAGAGTATTCTCCGGTTACGACAGGTGCTTGGGAAGTAGGTACTTATGACGGTGTCAATAAAATCCCAAGTCCGTTCTCAAGTGCCAATGTTAGTAGAGATACTTATTCGAAAGTCGCTTATGATCTTGTTAAGATGGATGCATTTCATCCGATTCTGACAGCTGCAGATGCTAACTTTCTGGCTGCTGAAGCCCAAATTAAATATGGATTGGGAGCAAAATCTGCTGAAGATTATTATAAAGCCGGTATTATTGCTTCATTCGACCAATGGGGGGTATCGGGCGCTTCCGATTATTATGAGCAAGATGGTGTGAAATGGAATACGAATGGAGAAGGTATGTATGATTATCAGGGTATTTACAAAGTTGAAGTTAATGGAGAAGGCGGTGATGAAAACCACTTGGAGCAAATATGGAAGCAACGTTATTTAGCTGATTTCTTTAATGGCCATGCTGCGTGGACTTTGGAACGTCGTACAAGGGTAATGAATTATCCTCCTTATTTTTATGCATCTGTTAATAATTTGCCGGAAGGTTCGAAAACGACTTATGATTATATTCCGGAACGGTTGGTTTATCCGACGGAAGAACTTACTAAAAATAAGGTGCAATATTATAAAGCTATCGATTTGTTACAAGCCAATTCTCCGCAATCATCGCCTATTTTTCATTGGGGTGATAACTTCTTTACTTTGTTGCAATTCGCTAAACCGTTTGATGTAGCAACCGGAGATGCCAAATGGAAAACCGGTACAGTAGTGTACAGTGCGAAATTTGCTCAAAAATGGTATGGTAAAGATTGGGATCATTTCTTGGAAGGCGTAAAGAAAGAGTTCCCGGCAATCAAGGATACTACGGAATTTGGCAAGTATATCGATATGAAGGTGATTAAACAAGTTGAGTTTACGCCCTATTGGTAATATATATTTGTATAAGTTAGAACACATAAAATCAATATAGAATGAAACGAAATAGTAAAATAGGATTGTATCTCTGTGCCGGATTATTGATGTTTTCTTCTTGTGCGAAGGATGACGGGCCCAGTATAGATGATTATTTTCTGAATTATGAAATTCCCGATGTTGAGCCACCTGCCGGTTTGCAGTTAGGAGCTTATTATATGAATCTGGGAGGCGGAGGAATGAATGCAGAGAAATATGCGCGTTTGAAACAACCTTTGGATTATGCCAACTCCATTTTAGGAGCGAATGTCATACCGATGTTGTCTTCTGTGAATTATCCGGAGGAAGGATCTAAAGCCACAGATGCTCCTTATCCGATGAACCCGAATAATGAGGAGTTTATCGCTATAGCTCAGCAGCAAGTAGATTGGGCATTACAGGCGGGACTGGACTTTTTCATTTTACCGAATTGCAATACTTCGATGGGTAAATATCCTAATGTGTTAGGAGATACTGCATTCGTTAATGTGGTGACAGGACGTCGTGATGTAACCGGAAAGGCGGCGAATGATCCGGCTTGTGGTGCTCTTGTCGATTTAAAGGGACTGAAGTACGTGATTTCGGTGAATATGAATAATTTTAATAATCAGCCGACGGCATTGAAAGCCGAAGAGGGCGGGCGTGTTGAAGAGGTGCAAGATGTGGTTTCTACTCGTCCTTTGAAGTATCAGACTCGGCTTCAGCGTTTTAATGATATCTTTAAGCGTATTGCCGATTATTTTAGTGATCCTAATTATTTTAAGGTTGACGGGAAACCTATGGTTGTTATTATTGCTGCAGATAAAACCCATTCTTTAGATAGCAAGAAGCTATATGCCGATATGAGGGCTTATGTGAAAGAAGAAAGAGGGTATGATATGTTCTTGGTCGCCCGTCAGGGAGCTTTTACGCCTCCGGGACGCTATCAATATTATTTTGTAGGCAATGTAGATGCGTTGTGTTGTGAAACGATGTATAAACAGACTAATTATAACCGTTCGCAAATGTACCCGCAACTGATAGACCAGAACTGGGCTTATTTCCAGAGTTTCTTGTCCAGCAACTTCGGGCACGAATTTATTCCGACAGTTTCTCCTGCATTTAATTGGTATGTAGAGAATCTGCAGAATTATGCTCAATACCCGTTGGTCGTTCGTAATAAAGATACGTTTAAAACATTATGTAATGTGGCAAAACGTAATTTGGGCAGACATCCTATCGTGTTTGTCGATTCGTTTAACGATTGGAATACCAATACAGCGATAGAACCTACCGATCCGGCTTACGGTGATGGCTATGGAACAGAATATCTTGATTTCGTAAGGGCACAGTTTAAGAGATAAAGGAAGTATAATATGTTTTGAGAAAAATGCGGAGGATATTTTTATTCTCTGCATTTTTTTATGATCAGACCGGTTGTTTAAAGAAATGGAATAACAGGCTTTTTTATATAAAAAACGAGTCTCGTTTCAGTTAAAGAAACGAGACTCGTTTTTATATAAGAATAATAATCTTTAGGCTTGTTCCAATTTCAATGTTTCTGTCGGTTGGTCGCAAACTTCTGTCGGTCCGAAGTATTGGATCGGTCCGGGATAAACATAGCAAGTCTCTTTAGCCCATTGTTCGCGCTGTGCTACAAAATGTTTAAAAGGTGCACCATCCAATTTTACCAATGCTTTTTGTATAACCGGTTTCATTTCTCCGTGGCGGCGTTCCATATTCATCATCATGGTTACAGGAACACCTCCTGCAATCCATTGATCTGCAGGTTTTGTAGTATTACGTACCGAAGACATGTATCCGGTCTTACCTTCACCGATCAACATTGCCGCTGTGTATCCTAATGAGTAGCAGTAGTCGGCATCGAAGTTAGAAGGAGCAGCGCAACGACCTTCGTATCCGAAGAAATGATGTTGAGCAGCGAATTTGCCGTTGTATTTGCCTTCAGCTTTCCATTCGGCCAATTTTTTGCTAACCATTTCTGAAAGTAATTTTTCAGTTTCGATCAATGATACTTGGACGTTTCCGTGCGGATCGCGGTCTAATGATAATTGACGGGCGACACCTTCGGGAAGGCTTGCATAAATAGCCGAATTTTCGGAAGAGAGGTGATTGATGATATAATTTCGTTGTTCTGATTTTTTAATCATAGCAAATTCATTGCTATTGTGTGCAAGGAAGTCGTTCAATTCGGCGATAAGTCTTTTCATGGCCGGAATGAATTCGATCAATCCTTCAGGGATAAGAACAGTCCCGAAATTATTACCTTGTGCTGCACGATCGGCAACGATCTTTGCAATATATGTCACAACATCGTCTAGTGACATGTTTTTGGCTTCTACTTCTTCTGAGATGATACAGATATTTGGTTGGGTCTGTAATGCGCATTCCAAAGCAATATGAGAAGCCGAACGTCCCATCAATTTAATAAAGTGCCAATATTTTTTTGCAGAGTTGCAATCACGTTGGATATTTCCGATAACTTCGGAATAAACTTTACAAGCCGTGTCGAATCCGAAAGATGTTTCTATCATTTCGTTTTTGAGGTCTCCGTCGATTGTTTTGGGACAACCGATTACCTGTATACCCGTATTGTTTTTTTTGTAGTATTCTGCCAATACGCAAGCATTGGTATTAGAATCATCTCCTCCAATAATAACGAGGGCTTTGATATTTAATTCTTTAATAATTTGTAACCCTTTGTCGAATTGGTCTTCTGTCTCGAGTTTTGTACGACCTGAGCCGATAATGTCGAAACCACCGGTATTCCGATATTCATCGATAATATCTTGGGTCAATTCGATATACTTGTGATCGACTAGACCTCCCGGTCCTAATAAAAATCCGTATAAACGGGAGTCTTTGTTCAGCGCTTTTAATCCGTCGAAGAGTCCTGCAATTACATTATGACCTCCGGGAGCTTGTCCACCCGAAAGTATAACTCCTGCATTGATTGCCGGGTAATTTTTTACTTCATTGCTTTCTATGAACGATAATACCGGCATTCCGTAAGTATTGGGGAATAATTTCGCAATAGCATCTTGGTCAGCTACAGACTGAGTCGGAGCTCCTTCTTGGATTTTGAGAGACCCTTTAAGCGCTTTAGGCAACTTCGGTTGATAAGCTGCACGAGCTATTTGCAGAGCACTTTTTTTCATTGTAATTGAGAATTTATTTGTGTTAATAATTAAAACTACTGTCAATCTTACAAAAGCGATACAAATTTCGTCAATTTTTTTCAGAATGCAAAAAGAGCTTTTATCAATTTGACAAAAAATAAAGATAAAATCGATTGCACATTGTAGTGATATGCGACCTTTTAATCATGGATATGATGAGATACCATTGAAATTTATCGGTTATTTTTTCCGATGCTGAACGTATATCCGATAGAAAGGTTGAATTGTGTCCGTAATTCCATCGGTCTGTCTATACTTTCGGTAAATGGGAGATAAGTGTTTATTTTTATGGGAATTTGATACTTTTCTTTGTTAATGGATATTCCGGCTGAAGCAATTATCCCGACAATATAGTGAGGATATTCCATCGGATTGATGTTGTGTCCTAACTCTCGAACAGATATGTCGAGTTTATTTTTTACCGGAATATATACTTGTTGATAAAATCCTATTTCGAGTAGAGGTTGTATTTCCTTTTTTACCATCAATCTGCCTTCTACACTGATTTGATTATATATCCCTAAAGTACGAAATAAGTAATGGTATTCTATATCGTGATATGTTTTTGGTCCTGTAACGTTTCCTTCGTTATCTGTGAATTCATATCCGGGATGATAAGATATTTTGTCGTAATAGGTGTTTTTTTAGCATTCAGATAGAACAGACCAAGTGCGACATTTAATCGAAGCCTGTCTGTGAATTTATTAAGGCTGCGGCTATATGTCACTCCGACATGTGCCATGGGACAGAGAAAATTTTCTTGTTTTGGATCGAGCAGATCTGTTGTACGTCTTTTTTGAAATCCGAAACTTGTGAAACAAGTCAAAAATTGAGAAGGTCTTTTATGGGGTTCTTTATATATGACACAATCTTTGTCTGTACATACGAGGTCATGATATTTTTTGAACAGAGCGATCATCTTATCTTGGTTATAACTTGATTTAGGTATATCGTTTTTCAATTTCTCTATTTGATTTATAAAAAGGCTGGTCAATTTCTTGTCGTTTCGTTTCGATTCCAGTTGGTCGTTGAAAATATCAGCCGGACAGATTATCTCAACCCAACTGTCTTCTTCCGGGATTTCGGCTAAGAATGCTGTGACAATAGGCCCGAATGATTTTCGATCATTCATTTCTTTCGAATAATCTATTTGTGCGCAATATAAATTGATAATTCCTTCCAATAAACATTCTACGAAATATTTTCCGTTGAGATGAGCTGTTTTTATATTTTTACTTTGAAAACATAGTCCGTCATCGTATTGATATGAGATCAATTCGTTCGGAGTATAGTTAAATTCTGGAGATCGCATGTCTTTTTTAAACAAGCATTTTTCTTGATCTTCCATGCTTTTCCGATAGGCGATATATCCTTTTATTGTGTCATTTTGGGTGGTGACAACATATCCCGATTTCCATTCTTTGTTTGCTGCAAATAAAATTTCGGGAATGAAAATTAACAGAACTGAAATTAATTTTTTCATGATGTAGTTAGTGTGTGAATAGTAATGTGAATGTAATACAAATGTATAAAAATATTGAGTTTATTCAATAATATTTATTTTAAATTTGATTGATGATGATAGATTGATGCCAATTACTCTGATTTTTCTTCAAATATATATGTTGTTAAAATCGGGAAAAGTTCTAACTTTGCGGTGCTTATAAAAGGCTTTAAATTTTCATTAAATAAAAAGAGCGAATTATTATGATCTATTCACACGAAGTAGAACACATGTGTGTTGTAAAGAAAGGACCTAATCATGGTCCGGCTCCTATACCTGAAGAAGGTAGATGGGTGAAAGCCAAAGAAGTGATTGATATTTCAGGCTTGACTCACGGTGTGGGGTGGTGTGCTCCGCAACAAGGTGCGTGCAAACTGACTTTGAATGTAAAGGACGGTGTAATTCAGGAAGCCCTGGTAGAAACTATCGGTTGTTCGGGCATGACTCATTCAGCTGCTATGGCATCTGAAATTCTTCCCGGGAAAACCATTTTGGAAGCATTGAATACCGACCTTGTATGTGACGCTATCAATACGGCTATGCGTGAACTTTTCTTGCAAATTGTTTACGGACGCACTCAGTCAGCTTTCTCTGAAGGCGGTTTGATGATCGGTGCAGGGTTAGAAGATCTCGGTAAGGGTTTGCGTAGTCAGGTAGGTACTTTATATGGTACTTTGGCAAAAGGCCCTCGTTATCTTGAAATGGCGGAAGGTTATATTAAAACTATCGCTCTCGATAAGAACGATGAGATTTGCGGATATGAATTTGTTCACCTCGGAAAATTCATGGATGAGATTAAGAAAGGTACGGATGCCAATGAAGCTTTGAAAAAAGTGACCGGCACTTACGGACGTTTCACTGAAGAACAGGGTGCAGTTAAACATATTGATCCACGTCACGAATAATATAGGGAGGAACAGATAATGATTAGAGAAGTAAAATTTGAAAGTCAAGACCGTCGTATCAAACAGATTCTTGCTGCATTGAACGAAAACGGAATTAAGGATATCGAAGAAGCAAATGCTATCTGCGAATCATATGGTCTCGATCCTTATAAAACGTGTGAGGAAACTCAGCCTATTTGTTTTGAAAATGCGAAATGGGCTTATGTTGTAGGCGCTGCTATCGCTTTGAAAAAAGGTTGCAAGAATGCGGCAGAAGCAGCAGAGGCTATCGGCATAGGATTGCAGGCGTTTTGTATTCCCGGTTCTGTTGCCGATGATCGTAAAGTAGGTATAGGACACGGTAATTTGGCTGCAATGTTATTGCGTGAAGAAACTAAATGTTTCGCATTTTTGGCTGGTCACGAGTCGTTTGCTGCGGCTGAAGGTGCTATCAAAATTGCAGCAAAGGCCGATAAAGTACGTAAAGAACCTTTACGTTGTATTTTGAATGGGCTTGGAAAAGATGCTGCACAGATTATCTCTCGTATCAACGGATTTACCTATGTTCAGACTCAGTTCGATTACTATACTGGAGAACTGAAGGTGGTTAAAGAAATTGCATATTCCGATGGTCCTCGTGCCAAAGTAAAATGCTATGGTGCTGACGATGTTCGCGAAGGTGTGGCTATTATGTGGAAAGAAGGCGTAGATGTGTCTATCACAGGTAACTCTACCAACCCGACCCGTTTCCAACATCCGGTTGCCGGAACATATAAAAAAGAACGTGTATTGGCAGGCAAACCTTATTTCTCTGTTGCTTCAGGTGGCGGTACGGGTCGTACTTTGCATCCTGATAATATGGCTGCCGGTCCTGCATCTTATGGTATGACCGACACTATGGGTCGTATGCACTCTGACGCTCAGTTTGCTGGTTCTTCATCAGTTCCTGCTCACGTGGAAATGATGGGATTCCTCGGTATCGGTAACAACCCGATGGTAGGATGTACAGTAGCTTGTGCGGTTGACGTAGCTCAGGCTTTGAGTAAGTAATTTAAGTTACTTTATATAGATAAACTCCTGTAATCCTAGTGGTTGCAGGAGTTTTTTATTTGTACTAACTTGGCTTAAACAACAGATCGAAGCACCTTGCATCATTCACTATTTAGAGTGAATGAATGGTGAATCAGTAAGGAAGTAACAAGATAAATCCTGTCTTATTTAAGTCAAAACAGCTCATGTAAAGAGTAGCCAATTACCCCTCAAATCAAGCCATAAATAGGTTACTTTTGCAGCCGAATTTGCCATTCTTAAAAAATGGCTGCAAGAATTAGTATAATCAACTATAATACAATGTGATACACTCTATGAGACATTGATAAAATGGAGAAATAACAATGTCCTAAACATATTATGGAAGAAACAGGGCTAATTAGTCAGAGAACCAAGCAATCACTCCAAGCCAAGAAAGTAAAGGGGATGTGGCTTGGCAACGTAGAGAATTTAATGAATAAATTTGAGCAAGTTGTTCGGCATAGTATCGTTACCAAGCTAAAGTGGATAACAATCCAAATAACATGAGAGCGATAGCTCTGTTACGGTCACTGTCAATGCAAGGCAAATCATTATCTGAAATGACTTGTCTGTTGAATAAGCAAGGTTTTGTTATATCTAAGGGATGAAAGTTTCAGATTACACAAGTCAAAAGATTATCTGTCAGAGCAGGGCTGATGTTGTGAAATCACTTTGAAAGGCAGGACAAATTTAGAATAAGGTCAGTCTTATATGCCCCAATCTGAATTTGTCTTACCTAAAAATCAGCCGGAGAAATAATGGAAGTTTTTATAAATAGACAAAGCCAACCTGTCTCTAATATATAAAGTAATGGATTGACTTATCGTTACTAATAGCATAACCAAGGCATTATTGTTATTATTAATAGCGTTAAAAATAAAATATAAAGCAATACTCGTAGTATATGGTTCGGGCATTTCTTTTTAACAAAAGCCGATACTATGTTTATGTGTAATAAAATATGAATGGCAAGCAGAATAACCAACACAATTCCTGCCCACAAATGAATATTGCCCCAATCATGCCTTCCCAAACCCAACAATTGAGAGCACCATGGAGTAGCACCTTGAAATTTGACAGCATGGCGAGAAGGAATGACTATTTCCAATATGAAGCCACTTATACTAACCAATGCCATTGCTGTCAACATAACAAAGTCTATGACAATGTTGAGTAGCATTTTGTTCTTCTTAAATATCATTCTTTATGATTGTGTTTATGGCATTCATGGTGGTATTCATGGGATGAGCAGCCCATTCCCGAATCTGTAAGCTTCCCGTTTAAATAGTCTGTGGCAACATTCAAAATATTACCCGAGCACCCTCTTATTACTTTAATATGATGGGCAGTAAGCACATTCAAGGCACCCTGTCCCATATTTCCTGCCAACATAATGCTGACTCCCATGTTTTCTAATTTTTCTGCAATATTGGATTTACATCCGCATCCTTGTGGAGAAGGAATAGTCTCGCTACTCAGAATTTGATTGTCTTGCCCTACTGTCAAGATTGTGTAATACTCGCAGTGACCGAAATGGTTATCAACCACATTTTCTTTGGTCGGAATTGCAATCTTCATCATAATCTCATTCTCATTAATGTTAATATTACTAATGTTTATGTCATTGGAATGGCATACTGGACATTCCATTTTACGGATTCTAAGTGCAGGATTGATATTATTGAATACAAAACCGCATACTCCGCAACAGAACCATTCACTATCGGTATATGCTACCCCACCTTCTATCATTATAGCAACACCACGAACCAATGCTTGGGCAATCTTCTGCCTTGCGCTGGTATATATTCGGTTAAGAGTAGGACGTGATACCTCCATTGAAACAGCAGCCTCTTGTTGAGTCTTCATCTCATAATCACACAACCGTATCGTTTCATACTCCTCGAAATGCAAGGATATAGCATCCTTGCGACAAGTGTTTGAAGCTATCGGTTTAAAACCTGCGACAGAAGGCATATTGTTGACTTTACGGATATTTTTTGGACGTGGTGACATTAAATATTTATTGTTTTCGACTGCAAAGATAATGAACAAATGTTCATAACGAAATAATAAACCGTTTTTTTAATACAACAGATAAAGACTTTGATTTATATTTCTTTGAACACTCCCGATTTAAGCCAATTTATGTTTAAGGGCAGGATATTCACTATTAATCTTCACTTCATGCTTAGTGATTTAAAATCTTTCGCTATCTTTGCGTAAATTGCAATGAACTAATGTGTTATGGATTTGAAATAATATGTTTAACGAAAGGTGTTGTTGAAATTATCTTCTTGTAACGTAGTATAGTGCTATTGATATTAAAGAGAGTGGATATTACATATAAAACCAATTCAAAACTATATTGTCAAATAAAAATATGAAAACATTTAGATTATTAGCAACCTCATTATTGGTCGCATTAAGCATGGGAATTAGTTTCTGTGGGGATGATGTTACTAATGAAATTATTCAACAAGAACCAGACAATATTTTAGAATTATTGCTTGGAACTTGGCAGGGAACAAGTGAAGCAGAAGGTGAAATACTTACTTTTAACGAAGATAACACTTATACAGAGAGAAGTGAGAATGAAACTCTAAGCGGTACATTTTGAATACTTCCCCAACAGATATATGTTCGTTATTTGCTATACAACTGATTGGGGAGAAGAGAATACCATTTACACAATAGTTAAGATAACAGAAAAAGAGCTATATCTCAACGACAATGGACATAGTGATCTAGTAATCTATAAACGTAAATAATAACTAATATAATAATGAGAACTTTAAGATTATTCGGAATGACCTTATTAATGGTCGTGTTGGCTGTAAACTTTACAGCGTGTGGTGATGATGAAGATGAACAGGTAATCATTGAACAAGCCAACCTTATAGGTAAATGGCAGTCTACTTGGGAGAAAATTCACAAGGTAGAGAATGGCAAGGAAGTTGTTACCTCTGATGAAGCCTATACCAATGGTTTGTGGGAGTTCAAAGCTGACGGTACTTGCATAGAAAGTTATGTGGACGGTGGGCATACGGAAATAAGTCGCTGGTCTTTGAAAGACAATAAGCTGACTATCTCTTACGATGATGGTTATTCAGATATTCTTACCGTCAATGAACTTACAGCTACCAAGTTGGTACTTGCCTTTGAGGATTGGGACAATCTGGACGATGGCAGTTTGGAGTTGGACGACATTACTACGACCACTTATAAGAAGATTGACTAATTAACAAACTAATTTAAGACAGAGCAGCATTTGAGGAAACTCTTATGTTGCTTTTTTTATTATAGTAAATCTTCACTATTAATTTAATATTAAATATAGTATCTAAGTTATTGTAATTCATACGGTAATGATTACATTCGTCTAAACCTGCGATCATAAAAGATGGGATGCCTTAATGAATCTTATAGGCAATGAATAGTGCGTACTCGCAAGTCAGTAGAAGAATGAAAAAGCATCTTTTTATAAGAGGAGGAGGGTTTGAGCAACAGAACCGATTAGAGCAGTAGAGAGTTGTAAGGGAGGAAATTATCAACGGAATAATAAAAGTCGGTAGTTAGTCATTTGTAACTTATTCATGACTATTTTACAACATAAATGTCTACTTTTAATTCTTTTGACTATAATAAAATATTCAAGTAAAATTTAAACGAGTTCTTAGAGCTTATCTAAATTTTCCAACAAAAAATATTATCAACTTATCTTTGCATTTTTTCGGCCTATAACGGTGTAGATGTTTTTTTTCGAAACGGATATGAGTAGAATTTGGTTAGGTTTTTAAACTCGAAATCTTGAGTTAATAAATAAATAAATTTTCAATTGGTGATAATAAAAGAATGAAAACATAATTCTGTATAAATGATGTATATTTTATCATTTTTCTTGATAAAATAGCTGCTGTATAGCATATGTTACACAAAAAAATATGTTTTTGATAAGAAAAGAAATAAATTTATTATATTTGTAGCCGTTAGGCATGAATGTTTATGCTGGGTTAGCGTATTTTTATGCTAATGTTTTATTATATATAAGGTGATTCGTCCGATTAATTGAACGTTAATATGGACGATTTTTTTTATCAAGGACATTTTTTCTATTAGCACTTAAGAAACTACTTTTCAGAACAATATCCGCTTTTTCTCACCAGCACAATATCTTTTTTCCACAATCCAAAGAAACGTTCGTTAAGATGGACATCTGTGAACTATAAGGTTTTAATAGGATTCTAATAGTGTTAATTTTATTCTTAAATAACTAAAACTTAAGGCTTATGAAAAGATGTTTACTCTTATCTGCTCTATTGTGTCTTTTTTCTGTTGCACATATGTATGCAGAAACTACTACGCCTTCTATTACATTAACCACGACCAAGACAGATGTGATAGAAATGAAATTCGGTTGTCGAACAGCTCATACGATTCATATTGATTGGGGAGATGGAAAGCTTGTCGAAACCGTAGAAATAGCCGATTCGGCGACAGTTTATCCGAAAGCTTCTTCTGCTACGATTTATCCTACTGCCGTTACCGGAACTCCTGTAAATGGTGGAAAAATAAAAATTTATGCAGATGATATCAAGTTCTTTGTTATTGATGCAGATCAACAAGTTACTGAATTGGATGTGAAAGGTGCAAAAGATTTGGGATATATTAAAGTTAATAAGAATAGTATTACGGCAATTGATTTATCTAAAAACAATCAATTGGAATATGTGAATCTTGACGATAATAAACTCGAAACCCTTACTTTGGGAGATGCTCCTAATTTGGAGCAAATTGTTGCAACCGATATGTCGATAGCTAAGATCAAGTTGACAGGATGTCCCAGTCTTGTAAATGTAAATCTTGCAGATAATAAAATTACTACGATTGATGTAAGCGCTAATACTAAAATGACGACATTAGCGTTAACGAATAATCTTTTGACAGAGATTGACTGTTCGGCATGTGAAAGTTTAAAATATCTTCGGTTGTCAGGGAATAGATTCGCAGCTGCGAATTCGGTAATTTTCCCGACATCAAGTGCCAATCTAACACAAGTTTTATTGAAAGATAATTATTTTAAATTATCTACTTTGCCTGTTACGAAAGCTAAATCTTATACTTATTCTCCGCAAAACCCGTATCCATCGCCTAAAGAAATAGCGTTGGGGGGAACGGTTGATCTTTCATCCGAATTAAAATTACAGGGATTATCCGATAAAGAAGAAACAACTACTTATAGGTGGATAAAGAAGAAAGACAATACGATTTTAACACCCGGAACGGATTATACAGAAGTCAGTGCAGGTGTATTTAAGTTTGATAAAGAGTTGTCAGATACGATTTATTGCGTAATGTCAACTAATGCATTCTCTAAATTTACAGGTGCTACAAATTCTTACAAGACAGATCTTTCGGTAGTGGTTACAGAAGCTGCAATTACATTGAATACTACAAAAGCTGAAGAAGTGGAATTGCAGCTTGGTTGTGCTACCGGACATAAAGTGTTTATCGATTGGGGAGACGGCATGCCGGTAGAAACGGTAGAGATCAATGATTCACTTGCTGTTTTCGGACAGAATACGATGAAACCGACAGTTGTGACGGGAACTCCTAAAGGTACAATAAAAATTTATGGGAGAGATATGTTGTACTTCGGTGCAGATGAGCAGGAAGTTACTTCTATAGATGTGACGAAAGCCGTTCAGTTGGGAGTCCTTAAAGTTCCGACTAATAAATTGGGAGAATTGAATGTTACTAATAATGAGGAACTGTACTATATCTATGCAGAAGAGAATGAATTGTCAGCTTTAGATGCGACTCATTGTCCGAAATTAATTTGGTTGTCTGCCAATGAAAATAAGCTCGAAAGTATAGATTTAACGGCTTGCTCTGATTTATATAATTTAAATTTGAGCGAAAACTTGTTGTCAAGTATCGATCTTTCGGTATGTAATGATTTAGGTCCATGTCGGTTAAGCAACAATAACTTGGAAGAAATAATCATGCCGAGTGAAGGAGTTGCTCCTAAAACTACATTAGATGTGAAAAATAACAGGTTGAAGATCTCTACTCTCCCTAAAAAAACAGAAGGTATGTCTTCTGCAAGTCGTCTTACTTATGCCCCTCAAGCGCCTTATGTGTTACCGAAAGATATTACTGCCGGAACGGTTGTCGATCTTTCTTCTGAATTGAAAGCTTTCGGGGTGTCGGATAAAGAAGAGACTACGACATATACATGGCGTTTGAAGACCTCCGGAACAGCATTGCAAAAAGATGTGGATTATACAGAAAAAGACGGTGTGTTCACATTTACCGGGACTGAACTTGCTGACAGTGTGTATTGCGTTATGGCGACGGCAGCTTATCCCAAATTTACGGGTACTGCAAATATGTTTAAAACAACAAATGTCCATATTACTGTTCCTGCAGGAGTAGACGAAAATACAGTAAGTAGTAGAATCATAACTACCGGAAACGGCTTGATTAAAGTATTGAATGCCGAAAATAATGATATGATCGAGGTATTTTCTCTGAATGGAGCTTTAGTTACAACCCGTAAGGTGTCCGAAAATATGGAGACTATAAAAGTCGTGCCGGGTTCATATATTGTTAAAATCGGTAATAAACGGTGTTCGGTAATAGTTCCGTAAAGTTGAAGAATATATATGAAAAACAGGGAGATCCCCGCTGAATTACGGGGAATCTCCTTTGTTTGGATATTAGAAATTGGAAATAGAGAAAAGGCGTGTTCTGTATTTTAGCTGTTTAACTTAACTATGAAAATCATAGAACATGTTTAGGATTAATAATTAAATTATAGGTAAGTGCAAATGAGAAAAGTTGGATTAATATTGCTGTCGGCAGTATTATTGTTCGGATCTCCCGATGTTTATGCCAAAAGGGGGAAATCTAAAAAGTCTAAAAAAACGGAAGTTTCGAAAGATTCTTCAGTGAAAAAAGAGAGTAGCAAGTACAAACGGACTTTTAAGACGAAAGCTTGTGAAACGGCGAAAGGTGATTTTCTTACATTACATTGGACTAAAGGGAAAATCTATTTTGAAATGCCTGTAAAATATCTGGGTCGGGAAGTTTTGATTGCTTCTACTATCTCAGGTGCGAGCGATACAGATCTCGGGATGATCGGGTACAAGCCTAAACCGCCGATGCATGTGAAATTTGTCAAGATGGACAGTCTTATCTGTATGTCGAAGGTAAATGTCGCTCCACGATATGATGAAGGAGATGCAGCAATGAAAAAGGCTATTGGTATCAGTACTTTAGATCCGATTCTGAATACAATGCCTGTTTTTTGCTATACTCCTGACAGTTCGGCGGTTGTATTCGATATGACTACTCTTTTTACCGGATCGAACGACCAATTATCTCCTATGTCGAATGGCGGTGGTGTAGTAAGTGTTTCAGGTACTTTCAATTCTAAAGCTTCGACTGTGACAGGAATAAAAGCATTTGAAGACAATGCTTCTATCAAATCGTATATGTCTTATTCGGTTTCGACAAAACTGATGGGTATGTACATATTATCACAGAATGTTCCGGTGACATTTCAGGTAACCCGTACGATTCTGCTTTTACCGGAACAAAAAATGCGTCCTCGTGTTTCAGATTCGCGAATAGGTATTTTTAATACAAACCGTTTGAATTTTGATAAAAATGAAGATTTTATCAAAACCTATTCGATGATTCATCGTTGGAATTTACAGCCTAAAGATACTGCGGCTTATTTACGCGGTGAGTTGGTAGAACCGGTGAAGCCGATTGTTTTTTATTTAGATGACGCTTTTCCTGCAGCTTGGGCTAAAGGTGCGCGTATGGGTATTCTTCGCTGGAATAAAGCATTCGAAAAAATCGGTTTTAAGAACGTGATTCAGATTCTTGATTTCCCGAAAGATGATCTTAATTTTGATCCAGACAATTTAAAATATTCTTGTATTCGTTATGTTCCGGCACGAGTTATGAATGCTATGGGGCCGTCATGGGTAGATCCTTCTACCGGAGAAATTATCAATGCATCGGTATTGGTTTATCATGATGTGGTCAAACTGTTAAATCAATGGCGTTTTGTACAGACTGCACAAGTCGATGAAAGAGCTCGGAGTAAGAAAATGGATGAAGATATGATTACCGAATCTATTGCCTATATTTTAGCTCATGAAGTTGGACACTGTCTCGGATTTATGCACAATATGGCAGCATCTGCCGCTTTCCCGGTCGATTCTTTACGTTCGGCAAGCTTTACCCAGAAATACGGAACTACGCCTTCTATTATGGATTATGCCCGTTTCAATTATGTCGCTCAACCGGGAGATAAGGGGGTCAAACTTACTCCTCCCGATTTAGGTGTATATGATTATTATTTGGTAGAATATGCTTATAAACCGATCTTTAAAGCAAAAGATGAGATGGAAGAGATTCCGTATCTCGAAGCTATGATCGATGCAAAAGCAGGAGATCCGCTTTATCGTTACGGAAGACAACAAGTTTCAGGCCGTTATGATCCGAGCGCCGTGGAGGAGGATCTTGGCGATGATGCGATCAAGGCATCCGATTACGGTGTAAAGAATTTGAAATATATTCTTGCTCACATGAATGAATGGATAACAGATGAAATGGATCCGGACGGTTCATACCGGGAGATGACTTATGAGAACTTGGCTAAACAATATGACCGCTATTTCCGCCATGTTATGTTGAATATCGGAGGAATTTATTTGACCGATTTGAAAGCCGGTACTCCGGGCGAAAGAGTTCGGGCAGTAGAAAAATCGAAACAAAAGGCCGCTCTTAAATGGGTGATAAACGAGTTGAAAAATTGTGATTGGTTAGACAATGAAGAAGTGACAAAGAACTTCGGATTAAGAGTCGGATTAGCTCCGATTATGAGATACTATACGGGACTTGAATTATTTAACTCATATAGCAATGTTATTTTCTCGTCTCATATTGCCGGTAAAGAGGGATATTCTCCTAAAGAATACTTTGATGATCTTTATTCTTTGGTTTGGGAAAGTGCCATAAAGAAAAATCATGTACCCGAATCTGACCGTATGTTGCAACGTCTTTTCTTGGAAAGAGCTGTTTATGTAGCAGGTAAAGCAACCAAACCTTTGCAAAAAGTAGGATTGACCGACGAAAATAGTGTTGCTGCGGCTTATGCTCCGTCTGTTGACGAGATTATCACTATGGGATTGGATGAAAGCGGAGTTGTAGAACGCTATAAAGATGTCTTGCGTGAATTGGAAATGAAAGAAGGTTCAGGTGTTGTCGCACGCAAAATGGCTCAAGATGAGATCGGCTATGGCTACGGTTGGCAATATAGAGTAAATTTGAGAAGTATAGATAATTCGAAAGATCTGTTATTCGGTCAACTTTTACGTGTTCAATCTTTATTGAAGGCACGAATGGGTGCTGTCGATACCGATACAAAAGCTCATTTTAAAGCTATGCTGTATTTAATTGAAGAAGCTTTAGATGCAAGATCTAAATAAATAGGTTTTGAACGGTTCGGAAAGGAAATAAGAATTTCTTTCCGAACCTGACCTTTTCCTAAACTATGCAAGATTTGTAAGATTGTAGGTTATATCGTTCCGGATACTGAAACCTGAACTGATTCCGGATTCTAATTTTATGTAAAATAGTCGAACATGTTTTCTCTGAACGGGGAAAGATTATAAAAACTCAGAAATTATATGTTATACACTTTTGTTCTGAGACGGTGGTTGAAGAGAGTTTTGCTGTTATCTGTTTTAATGATGATAACCAGCTTAATCAATGCTCAAACCCCTCCTAAAAATGAAAATAAACAAACTTCAGATAAGAAAGAGCAACCTAAAACCCAGCGTGTTACGGTTATCGGTACGGTACTTGATAGTAAAGAAGAGCCGTTACCGGGGGTTGTTGTGAAAGTAAGAGGAACAACACAGGCGGTAGCTACGGATGTTGACGGGCGGTTTATCATACAGATTCCTAAATCGGATAAAGACATATTTCTTGATTTTTCGTTTGTAGGTATGTTGCCGCATTCTATTAAGGTTGTAAAGCCTGAACGTAAGTTAATTGTTCACTTAAAAGAAGATAATGTCGCTTTAAGTGAGGTTGTGGTAAATGGTTTTTTTGCGCAAGATAAGAAAACTTTTACGGGAACTGCGACGACGTTACAGCGTGATGATTTGTTGAAGGTTTCCAGTACGAACGTTTTGAAAGCGATTACGGCACTGACCCCTAATATGAAGATTGTAGAGAATAATGTAGCGGGGTCAAATCCTAATGTAGTTCCTGAACTGATAATTCGTGGTGCTAACTCTTTGGCTATTAGTGGAGAGCAGGGAATTAATAACCCGTTGGTAATATTAGATGGAGTAGAGATTTCTATGGAAGAGCTTTATGATATGGAGATCAATGAAATAGAATCTGTTACGATATTAGAAGATGCTTCGGCTACGGTACTTTACGGTGAACGGGCTGCCAACGGTGTAATTTTGGTAGAACGTGTCAGGGCAAAGGATAGTAAAGTGCGTTTACGTTATAGTTTTACTCCGACATTTGCTTATGCCGATCTTTCTTCGATGAACTTGACCAATGCCGATCAGAAGTTGGAACTGGAACGCCTTGCCGGTCTTTATGATACCGATGATGGTTCTTTAGATCAGGCATATGCATATAAATTGGAAAATATTCGGAAAGGGATCAATACAGAGTGGTATAAAGCTCCGTTGCGGTTCGCTTTCAGCCATTCCCATTCTTTGACACTTACCGGTATGGGGCAAAATTTATCTTATTCGGCAGGACTTAGCTTTAGAGATACTTATGGTATTATGAAAGGAGACTATCGTCGTAATTACGGATTCAATATAAATTTCGGTTATCGGTTGACTGATAAGTTGACTATCTCTTTTACCGGAAGTTATGGATTGGGCGGAAGTAAGAGTTCTCCTTATGGAGATTATTCCACATATAGTAAAATGAATCCGTATGAACCGATTTATGATGAATACGGGGAATATATCAAAGAATATTATTTCGATCCTTTCGATCCTTCCGGATCAGAAAAAAAAATCGAAAATCCTTTGTATAATGCGACTTTATCGAGTTTTAGTAAAAATCAGAGCCGGAATATGAAAAACTCGGTAATGATACGTTGGGATATCGTACCTCAATTCTATGTTACCGGACAAATAAATTATTCTTCAGATTACAGTCAGTCCGATGTATATGTTTCTCCGGATGATTCTCAATATCTGTCAACGGTAAATCCTGCCGAAAAAGGTTCTTATACGATCTCCGGAACAAATAATTCGGCATGGGACGGAAAATTTACAGCCAGTTATAGGAAACAGTTTAAGGATGTCGGGTTTTCTGTTAACGCAGGTTGTTCAAGTATATCTTATAAATACTCCAGCGATTTTTCTGCACAAGGGATCGGGTTTATGAAGGATAATTTGAATGACATTAAATTTGCTATGGGATATACCAAGAATGGAAAACCGAGTGGTGATGAAAATATCAGTACAAGTGTAGGATTTTATGGAAATACGACGATTGTTGTTTTAAAACGATATATTATAGATGGGAATCTCTCTTATTCGGGAAATTCTTCGAACGGTGCAAATAAGCGTTTCGGACCGTTCTGGTCGGTTGGTGCTCGTTGGAATATCCATGAAGAAAAATTTTTTAGAAAGAGTTGGCTGAATGATTTGAGCCTCCGTTGGAATATGGGATCTACGGGAAATGCCGGGTTTAGTGCAAAACAGGCGGTAACCCGATATCAATATGATCAGGATAATGATTATTATACAGGAGTCGGTGCTACCCCGATAAATATGGGAAATCCCTTATTGAAATGGCAAAAGACCTTGAAGAATACATTTGCGATAAATACTCGTATGTTTCAGGATCGTCTCTCATTTAATTTTAGTTTCTATTTAGATAAGACTTTTGATATGTTAGTACCCATCGATTTGCCTCCTTCAGTTGGGGTATCCAGTGTGAAAGTCAATATGGGAGAATTACTGAATAAAGGACTTAGTTTTAGTTTGTCCGGAAGAATTTTGCAAACAAAAGACTGGTATCTGAGCTCTTATATCAACGGGTCTCATAATTTCGATAAAATAACGAAGATCAGCGATGCTTTGGAAAAAACCAATCAAGGAGGAGATACCGGAACTAAACCCAAACTTCTTTATAAAGAGGGCGGTTCTCAGTACGATATATATGCAGTGCGTTCTGCCGGTATCGATCCGGCTACAGGTCAGGAAATTTTTATTACCAAAGACGGACATTACACCTTGAAGTATAGTGAAGATGATAAAGTTGCCGTGGGAAATGAAAATCCTATATTAAAAGGGAACTGGGGTTTGACTTTGGCTTATAAAGGATTCGGATTGAATCTTACTTCGAGCTATACGTTTGGCGGAGATATTTACAATTCGACGATTGCCGATGCTGTTGAGAATATTGATCCTTATTTCAACGTTGACGTTCGAGCTTTTACTGATCGCTGGAAACAACCGGGAGATCATACTCGTTTTCTTGGATTGGGAGAGAAAAAAGAACTCTTCCGCTCCGAAAGGTTTGTAGAAAAGAAAAATGAGTTTTATTTGTCGAACATAACTTTTACGTACGAGTTACCTAAGTCGTTTCTGAAAAAAATCAAATTGGAGAGATTGGTTGTCGGAATTGCTTACGACGACGTATTCAGAATTTCGTCGGTAAAAATGGAAAGAGGTACTTCATATCCTTACCAACGAAGTCTGAATCTTATATTCCGACCGACTTTCTGATGAACGTGTTGTCAATTTATTTTATTAAAGAATATGAAAACAATAAAATATATCAAACTCCTGCTTTGTGTGACGGTATTGCCGTTGTTGTTGACGAGTTGTGCAAATTTCTTGGATGTTAATCCGAAGGCGGAGGTGCTTGATAAAGACCTTTTTGAAACGGATGAAGGTGTTGAGGATGCTCTTTATGGAGCATATACGACTTATCGGTCTAATGAGATTTATGGAAAATATATATCCATATTTTATCCGGAGGCTATGTCCTGGAATTTTTCTCCGAAAGGCGGTGGAGGCTTAGACTACCTTGCTCATGCCGATTTTGAGAATGCTTCTGCACGTTCTTTATGTAATGCTACATGGAAAAAATCTTATCAGGCTATCGGTTATGTAAATAATATAATACAGAATCTGGAAGCGATCAGTCCGACAAAGTTCAGATATTATAATTTGTATAAGGGAGAAGCTTTGGGACTGCGGGCAATGTTGCATTTTGACTTGCTAAGACTCTTTGCCGTGGATTATAATGCTAATGACAGGGAAGCTTGGAATAAAGCTATACCTTATGTCACGCGTTACTCTTATGATATCACTCCATTTTATACGGTAGGTGAGGTATATAATAAAGTGATAAAGGACTTGAAAGATGCTGAAGTTTGTTTAGAAGAGGATCGGCAATTGGTTCAGGTAGAACGCACTAATATCGGCAGTTCTTTTACCGATTGTCGGGTTATTCACATGAATCTTTATGCTGTACAAGCTCTTTTGGCTAGAGTATATTGGATGAAACAGGATATGGATAGTGCAGCTATTTATGCCAAGAAAGTAATTGACAGTCAAAAGTTCCCGTTGATGACATCTTCTGATTTTGTCCAATTTGAGCGGGGGGTGTTGAATATGAAAGAGACGATTTTCGGACTTTATGCACCTACTTATGCTTCAAATTGTTATTCGATATTCGGGAAAACAGGTAGTATGGATATGTTAACGTTAAATTCGAATTATGAAAGTTGGTATAGAGATACCCAAGGACCTACACCGGAAGGTTCTGATTTACGCTTGTCTGCATGGTTCGGTTCTACATTGGAGGTAAGTCCGGCTTGTGTGAAAATGATCAATTCGATGTTCGATAGCGGTTCTTCCGATTCGCAATATTCGGGAGATTCGTATCTCGGAGTAAATTTGATTCGGATTCCGGAAATGTATTATATCATGGCGGAGGCATTACTTGAAAAAGATCCTCAGCAAGCGACGGCTTATTTTGATAAAGTAATTGAGTCCCGGGGAATGGTGAAATTTGCCGATCGTGAGGAGAAGAAAATTACAAGTAATGATATTTTTTATGAACGGAGAAAAGAGTTTTATGGAGAAGGTCAGCAGTGGTTCAATATGAAAAGATTAAAGGTGAGCATAAAATTCAGTGAATCGAATATATTGGACGGCCGTTTAGATAAAAACTATAGAATGTTGATCCCGAATGATGAGGATTTGCGTGATAATTATGAGTAAATTCATTATAATATTGAGTAAAGATATGAACAGAATAAAAAAATATGAAACAGGAATAGTCGGGAGTTTTTTGCTGTCGCTGCTTTTGCTGTTCAGTTCTTGTCAGAATACAGGTCTTATGTATGATGTTTCTCAGCCGGGTACTGTGTACTTTGTAAAGAAGGCATCGGCCGATGCTCCGGTATGTTCGTTTGTTTTTGAAGTTGAGGATGAGATAACCTATGAAGTCCCGGTAAAACTGATGGGGATGCCTTGCAATTATGACCGGGAATTTGTAGTGACATTAAAACAAGATACAATGACTACGATAAAGGCGGGAGGTGTCAGTTATCCTGTCGAAACAGCCGAATTGGGAAAAGATTTCGATATGGGAAATTTGATTATACCCGCAGATTCTATCATGGGAAAAATCGTATTTACATTGCATCGCATTCCGGAGATGCAAAATACCTATCGAAGTGTGTTGATGGAAATCGGTACGAATGAAAATTTTATACCGTTATACGGAGATTATTATCGGTTCTTTATATCCGATGGAGATGTGCCTCTTCCGACATGGTGGAACAACGGAGGTACAGGTACGGGACTCATTGAAGGGTGGCAAATGTATATCGGTAAGTTTTTCCCGGAAAAATTCAGGCTGATGCTTGAATATTATTGGGATATGGAAGAAACACAACCTGAATTTTATGAAGAAGCTGTAAGTAAGTATGGCAAATATCTGGATAAAGAGGGTATTACGGCCGGATTTTATCAAAAAGACAATCCTGCTGTCTGGGCTAAGTATGTTCTGATCCCGTTGTATGAGCATTATAAGGCGAACCCTATTCCGAATGATTGTCCTTTTGCCGAGTCCGGCAATCAAGGCGAGTTTTGGCGTGATCCGGTTGCGTTGTACAGATGATATTATTTAATTGTAAAATATTTTTCTTATGCGGAAAATTAATATATGTTTTTTGATACTGCTGTTGTTGACAGGATGTTACGGTGTGGAAGAGCAAGAACTGACTCCGTTGGCAGAATTGACAATCGGTAATCCTACCGATGTGATTAATGCCGATTTGGGGATCGAATTGGTTTTTGATGCTCAGGTATCCAGTGCAAATGACCAAACGGTAAAATATGAATGGGCTTATGGCACTCCGAACCCGTCTTCTTCAGCTGTATATCCTATAAAAGGTGATCTGAAAGTAATCTCGACAGATCCTAACATAAGATATACGTTTACTCGTGTCGGCAATTATATTATGCGGTTGAAGATAGATAACGGCGAGTCTATTGTCTTCAAATTCTATACTTTAAATGTCAATTCGGGGTTGGACGAAGGAATCTTGATCTTGAATACCGATGATCAGGATCATAGTTTGCTGACATTCATTAAAACCCGAACTCCGGAAGAGGAAGAAGAAGGAGCGCAGGAAATATATGAAGATATTGTCGGGATGATAAATCCGGGTATTGAGATAACAAAAGGCGTCGATCTTTATATCGCCAATAAGAATTCAGAAGGTAACTATCCCGATCTGGTCGTTTCTTCGGCCGATGACAAAGGCTCGATTATCAGCATGGATCCCCGGAATTTTGAATTGAAGAAAGTTTTAAAAGTCGAGGAACTTTATCCCGGTGTAAAATGCCTCAATTTTGCCGGATTTTCTTCGTCTGCCAGTGGCCGATATACGATGATGAACGGAACGGACGGAGCCATTTACCGGTATGACCTGTTGACAAATGATGTTGCGCTTCGTACAGATTCGAGAAATTTAGGGGTCGAAAAAGCTTATTATGGCACATTTGATGACGATCATTATCATTTCTTCTATAAAGAATCGGTAATTTATGCTCCAAGCTATGCTAAGATCGATAGTACATCGGTTGCAAACGGATCGTCATTGACCGATTACAAAATCGTAAACATGGTTTTCAGAAGAAGAGGTTCAAGAGAATTATGGGTAATTACTCGTCGCAAGTCCGATAACAATATTGTATTGCACAAGATGTCCAGTACTTTTACTCAATATGCCAAACGGTTGGATTATGCTGAAACAGAACCTATGGCTATGGATGAAAATTCGGTAACGATTACCACACGGAGATCGGCGCAGATGTATTATAATTATGATAACAAGGTTTATCGTTGGGATTACGCATCCCGTATTCCGACAATAAATTCGAAGCCTGCTATTACTCCTCCTGCAGGGGAAGAAATAACGACTTTGGGACGTAGTTATGATGAGAACTATCTCTATGTAGGTACTTATAACCCTGCCAGATCAGGAAAAAAAGGAAGCCTGTATATTTACGATTTTGCGACCCAAAATTTGGTGAAGAGTTACGAAGGAATTGTCGATAAGCCTGTAAAAATTCTTTATAAATATAGGATGTAAAAAATAGAAGATTAATCAGGTCGGGCAGAAAATCTCTTTTTTGCCTGACCATAAAAATTGACAGTGTATGAAAAAGAATTTACTAATTGCTTTGTTTGCCCTTTGTGCATATAGTTTGTATGCCGATGGGCTGGTGGTGACTCTGGACAGCATCATGACCAGAGACGCGTATAACGATTTGTGGAAATCGGAAAAATATACTTATGACGAGAAACAGCAGATTGTGAAATATATCAAATGGGATAATACGGGAAGCAGTCTGAAACAGGATAGTACCTTTTATCGCTATGATGCGCAGGGGAACATGGTCTTTCGTGAAAAATGGACATACCCGCGCACTTCAAGGTATCTCGGATGGAAAGGTTCTTCTCGGGAAGAGAATGAATATTCTGCGGATGGGAAACTTTCTAAGGAAAAAAGTTGGAGCTATTTTCAACCGAATGCCGATACCGAAGGGGAATGGTATGCCAATCTCGGATATACCTATACTTATTATGATAATGGGAGTATTTATACTAAGTTGATGTCAAGTGGAGGCTATAAAGATGGTGCTCCGTTACCTTATAAGGATAAATTGATGTATGTTTATACGTATGACAACCAGGGCCGTGTAATATTGGAAGAAACCTTCGATAAAAGTGCTTCAGAAGAATGGACGGAAAAAAGTAGCCGAAAAACTTTCGAGTATAGCAATGAAAGACTGAAAGATGCTTCTCTTGAGTTATATGAAAATTATGAAAATGGAGAGTGGATACCTTCCAGTAAATTAGAGCGAGAATTTAGTGCCCAAGACAGTCTTGATTGTAAAACATATTGGAGTTATAATAATGATTCGAAAGCATGGGAAGGCTCGTCTAAAGAGGACTATATTTTAGATGATGCAGGAGTGACTACTGAACGTATGGATTATGAGTGGGAAAATGGAGAGTGGAAAGCTGATGTAAAAATGGAATATACTTACGATGATGCTGGACGAGAGATCAAATTTCATAAATGGGCTATTGAAGAAAATGACGGTAGCTGGAAAGACGATTCTGAGACAGAGTATGAATATGATGATCAGGGTCGGGAAAATATGACGGCTTATTATTCGTATTCAAGCGGTACGAGAAAAGGTACTACAAAATCAGTACAAGTTTTTAATGATAAGGATCAGGAAATTGAAAAAACTACTTATCAGTGGAGTACGTTTGATAATAATTGGGAAGGGAAAAAGAAAGAAACCACTACCTATAATGAAAATGACGATATCGCATCTATAAAAGAGGATGCTTTTGACGGGTTCGAATATATGGACAAATATGTACATACATATTATTATACGATTCATAATACCGGAGGTATTTCTGAAGCGAAGTCCGACACGATGAATTTTAAAGTTATGGTACAAACCGGCACTATACAGGTTGAAGTATCGGATGACAGCCCGGTTTCCTTTTATGACCTGAACGGTAAATTGATAAAGAGCAATAGTACGATATGTAGTTCTTTGTCGGCGGGTGTATATGTTGTAAAAGTCGGTGTTAATGCTGTTAAAGTAATGGTCCCTTAATTATTATTTCGAGAAGAATAGAGCCAAAAAGTCCGGATATATTATCGGATTTGGATAGGCTTTTAAAATAATACATCGCAAAAATAAATTTGAGAAAAGCGTAATGAATTAGCATAAATAGCTTTCGTTACGCTTTTTTTGTATTAAGGCATAGAAAACCTTATTGTAGCCAAATTGCACAGAAGTCCGGTCATCGGTTCATTATACTCTATGAGAGGGTGTAGTAGATTTCATCGTTTTTCTGCGCAATGGAAAAACGAAAGAATAAAATTGTAATATACTCATTACGCAGAAATACAAAAAAGCGCTGTTCTTCATAAACGATAAATGGTGCTTTTTTGTAACTTTATAGCCTATTTTAATCGATTATACATTCAAAAATGGAAATAGAAAAATTACAATATTTATCAGATGAAATTTTAGATGAGTTGTTGATAGTATGGGAAAAGTCTGTACGTAGTTCTCATCATTTCTTAAAAGAAGAAGATATAGAATATTTCCGACCTTTAATTCGAAATCAATATTTTCCGGCAGTTGAACTTTTTGTAATACGAAATGAAATCAGACAAATTGTCGCTTTTATGGGGTTAAGTGATGATATGTTAGAAATGTTGTTTGTACTGCCTGAAGAGCAAGGATATGGTTATGGCAAAGGATTAGTGGATTATGCGATCAACAAATGTAATATCTATAAAGTAGATGTGAATGAAGATAACGAACAGGCTTATCAATTTTATTTGCATATGGGGTATGAAGTCATAGGACGAGATGAATATGATTCTTCAGGTAAACCTTTTCCTATTCTACACTTACAACAGCCGTCAAATCGTTGAAAGTGAAATTAATTTCCAGAGATATTTATCTGTTTTTATGAGGGTGAATCTTTTTTATCCATTTGAAAGATGGCTTCAGAGCCATACGTACCAGTAAAAAATTGATCGGAAGAATAACAATCCAAACAGGCATAGGGGCATACGCTTTGGGTACACCGAGAAATATGAATAAATTGAAACAAGATATTTGCAACAGATAGTTAATGACATGACTTCCGCAAAATCGGATTGCGTTTTTAACCGAAGGTTTGGTTTTGAATGTGTAGTAGTTCGATAATAAGAAGTTACAGACAAAACTGATAATGAATCCGGTAGTATAAGCAATGTTTAAAGAGAGAAAATTGCTTAGTGCTAAATAAATGCTATAATGTATGACCGTAATGATCGTACCGGTGACAATGAAGCGGAAAAGTTCACGGTAACGAAGCTTTTGTTTCATAAACGGCATTAATTCTAACTTAATAAATATTCGTTTTTGTGGAACTATGAATTATAAAATTCTGACAAATGTAATGTAAAAAGATTAGATACACAATTTTATTACCGATTTGCTTTATATTTTGTAGTATGATTTTTTTAAGAGCTTTTTGGAAGCTTGTTGTCGGTTGATTGATGTATCCTGTTTACAGGAATAGTTGTTAAACAGTTAATTGAATGTGGAAATTTACAATGGATTTTTTTAGAGAATTGAGAGATATAAAGTTCAATAAAAGGGCATTTCATTTTATTGCAATAAAGCCTGATCTCACCATTTACTACATCCTTCAAAATGGCTTTAATAAACTCTTGAACATCGATAGACAATATCTATAGTTCTGTTATCTTGTTTATATTCATATTTTAATTGTGAAATACGACTTTTGAGGGAGAAATATTACTGTTTGTAGATGAAGCCATCAGAAGTAATAAGGATCTGTATTAGTATCAAAGGCATAGCAACCATGAACCCCATAAACGCAAAAAGCGTGCAACTCATTGAGCTGCACGCTTTTTACTATTTATTGTTACTGTCTTTTATCGCAGTTTATTTGACTTCCTCAAAGTCAACATCGGTTACATGATCACCGTTGTTGTCATTGTTCGGAGCTGATTGTTGCTGCTGTTGAGCGCCAGCTTGTTGCTGTGCTCCTCCTTGTTGAGCATTATACAAATCTTGGGCTGCCGATTGAAGGGCTGTGTTTAATTCGGTTGTTGCCGAATCTATGCCGACCATGTCTTGAGCTTTGTGAGCTTCTTTCAATTTAGAAAGAGCACTTTCGATAGCAGACTTTTTGTCAGCCGGTATTTTATCACCCATTTCGCTCAACTGTTTTTCAGTTTGGAAGATCAGAGAATCCGCATGGTTCAATTTGTCGATACGTTCTTTTTCTTTAGCATCGGCATCGGCATTTGCCGCAGCCTCTTCTTTCATCCGTTTGATTTCTTCTTCTGTCAAACCGCTTGAAGCTTCGATACGGATGCTTTGTTCTTTACCGGTTCCTTTATCTTTTGCAGATACGTTCAATATACCGTTGGCATCGATATCGAATGTTACTTCGATCTGGGGAACACCACGCATAGCAGCGGGAATTCCATCGAGATGGAAACGTCCGATTGTTTTGTTATCTTTTGCCATAGGACGCTCACCTTGCAATACATGTATTTCTACAGAAGGCTGATTATCTACGGCAGTAGAGAATACTTCCGATTTACGTGTCGGAATAGTCGTATTCGCATCGATCAATTTGGTCATGACGCCACCGAGAGTCTCGATACCTAAAGAAAGTGGGGTAACATCCAGCAACAATACATCTTTAACATCTCCTGTCAATACAGCGCCTTGAATAGCAGCACCGACAGCGACTACTTCATCGGGATTTACACCTTTTGAAGGAGCTTTGCCAAAGAATTTTTCGACGATAGCCTGTACTGCCGGAATACGAGTAGAACCACCGACAAGGATTACTTCATTTATATCCGAAGCACTTAATCCTGCATCTTTCAAAGCCTGACGACAAGGTTCGATAGTCGCCTGAATCAATTTGTCTGCTAGTTGTTCAAATTTAGCACGGGTTAAAGTTTTAACCAAGTGTTTGGGTACTCCGTTCACAGGCATGATATACGGCAAGTTTATTTCAGTAGAAGTCGTGCTCGAAAGTTCGATTTTCGCTTTTTCAGCAGCCTCTTTCAGCCGTTGTAAAGCCATAGGATCTTTGCGTAAATCTACGCCTTCTTCTTTCTGGAACTCATCAGCAAGCCAGTCGATGATAACATGGTCGAAGTCATCACCCCCAAGGTGAGTGTCACCGTTTGTGGATTTTACTTCAAATACACCGTCTCCTAATTCGAGGATAGAAATATCGAATGTACCTCCACCTAAGTCGAATACGGCGATCTTCATGTCTTTATTGGCTTTATCGAGCCCGTATGCCAAAGCAGCGGCAGTCGGTTCATTTACGATACGTCTTACATTCAGCCCCGCGATTTCGCCTGCTTCTTTAGTCGCTTGACGTTGAGCATCGTTGAAATATGCCGGAACGGTAATAACGGCTTCGTTTACTTCCTGACCTAAATAGTCTTCGGCTGTTTTTTTCATTTTCTGAAGAATCATAGCCGAAATTTCCTGAGGAGAATAAAGACGTCCGTCGATATCGATTCTCGGAGTATTGTTCTCGCTCTTGACAACCTTATAAGGAACACGAGTTATTTCGGAAGCTACTTGATCATAAGTTTCTCCCATAAAACGTTTAATGGAGAAAATCGTACGTGTAGGGTTGGTGATTGCCTGACGTTTTGCCGGATCACCGACTTTACGTTCGCCTCCGTCTACGAATGCGACGATAGAAGGAGTCGTTCTACGACCTTCGCTGTTCGCTATCACAACCGGTTCTGAGCCTTCCATAACAGAAACACAAGAGTTGGTTGTTCCTAAGTCTATTCCAATAATTTTTCCCATTGTAATTATTTTTTAATTGTTTATATTCTTGATTTTGATTTGTACCGTTTGTTCGATCGGAGTATTTATCCGCCTCTTTCAAACGGTAACACAAGTATTGTATCAAATCATGTGCCAGAAAAAATGAATTTATGTTTCCATTTTTTTGTCAGTTTGTACGGCTATTTTACCAAATATTTGTCATATTTTTCTGTCGAATTGGCAGAATCAAAACAGGCTTTAAGTAAAAAATAATCTCTTTATTCATTCTTTTCATCAGGATTGACCCGATAGATTTCTAACAAATTCGGGAAGAAATAGTTTACATCGAAACATCCTGTCGTTTAGTTGGGTGTTTGTCGGTTAATCTATTTGATATGTGTCAGGAGGAGGCATGAGATGTTTTGAATCGGCGGACAAGTATTTTTTTGCAGACTGCAAAATTGGAAAGAAATTTTGAACTTATTTGTAAAAATAGGGAAAAGTAGATTTTGTATGAATTTGTGATCATATTTATTTATGGAAATATTTCTTTATATGGGTTTATTCTTTTATATTTGTCGGGAGAGATAGTACGGGATTTCAGACTGAAAGCCCGATTTCTTTTTTTAATTGACTAATTAAATTTTTATATTATGAATTTGACACATATTGAGCATTTGGGAATTGCTGTGAAAAGTATTGAAGAAGCTCTTCCCTATTATGAAGGAGTTTTAGGTTTAAAATGCTATTCGGTAGAAGAGGTTGCCGATCAGAAAGTAAAAACTGCTTTTTTTAAAGTCGGTCAGACCAAGATCGAATTGTTAGAGCCTACCAGTGAAGATAGTGCGATTGCGAAGTTTATCGAGAAACGAGGAGAGGGCATTCACCATATCGCATTTGCCGTAGATGGAGTAGCCGATGCTTTGGCCGAAGTGGAAAGCAAAGGTGTAAGACTTATCGATAAAGCACCCCGTAAAGGAGCTGAAGGGTTGAACATCGCATTTTTGCATCCGAAATCGACTTGCAGCGTATTGACCGAATTGTGTGAAGATCCAAATAAAAAATAAACAATAAATCCATTACCATGAGTAATCAACTTGAAAAAGTGAAAGAGCTGATCGCTTTGCGGGAACAGGCTCGTTTAGGAGGGGGAGAGAGACGCATCGAATCTCAACATAAGAAAGGTAAGTATACGGCTCGCGAACGTATTTCTATGCTACTGGACGAGGGCTCTTTTGAGGAGATAGATATGTTTGTGCGGCATAGAAGCGTGAACTTCGGAATAGACAAAGAGAGTTATTTGGGCGATGGCGTAGTGACCGGAACAGGAACGATTGCCGGACGTCTGGTGTATGTTTTTGCACAAGACTTTACTGTGTTTGGAGGTTCTCTTTCCGAAACTTTTGCTATGAAGATCTGTAAGATTATGGATCAGGCCATGAAGATGGGTGCGCCGGTAATCGGGATTAATGATTCAGGAGGAGCTCGTATTCAAGAAGGAGTTAATGCTTTGGCTGGATATGCCGAAATATTTCAACGGAATATTTTGGCATCTGGGGTCATCCCTCAAATCTCAGGTATATTCGGACCATGTGCCGGAGGATCGGTATATTCTCCCGCTCTTACCGATTTTAATATTATGACTCGTGGTACTAGTTACATGTTTCTTACCGGACCGAAAGTCGTAAAGACTGTTACGGGTGAAGATGTGACTCAAGAGCAGTTAGGCGGGGCAAGTGTGCATGCTACAAAATCGGGAGTGGCACATTTTGCGGTAGATACGGAAGAAGATGGATTGAAGTTGATCCGGCATCTGATGAGTTTCTTGCCTCAGAATAATATGGAAGAACCACCGTTGGTAGATTGTGAAGATCCGATAGATCGCCTTGAAGATTCGTTAAATGATATTATACCGGATGAGCCGAATCGTGCTTATGACATGTATGAAGTAATCGGAGCGATTATCGATAATGGCGAGTTCCTTGAAGTGCATAAAGATTATGCACAAAACATTATTGTAGGTTTTGCCCGTTTTAACGGCCAGTCGGTAGGTATTATTGCTAATCAGCCCAATAAGATGGCCGGAGTACTTGATATAAATGCTTCTCGGAAGGCCGCCCGTTTTGTGCGTTTCTGCGATGCTTTCAATATACCTTTAATAACTTTGGTAGATGTTCCGGGATTCTTGCCGGGAACGGGACAGGAGTATGGCGGAGTAATTTTACATGGTGCTAAGTTATTATATGCGTATGGTGAGGCTACCGTACCTAAAGTGACCGTTACATTACGTAAATCTTACGGAGGAGCTTATTGTGTGATGAGTTCTAAACATTTGCGGGGGGATGTCAATTATGCATGGCCGACTGCTGAAATTGCCGTTATGGGGCCGTCCGGAGCAGTAGAAGTGATATTTGCTAAGGAAGTAGCAGCTTCGGAGAATCCTGCTGCTACGGCTGCTGAAAAAGAGGCTGAATATAAAAAGGCTTTTGCTAATCCTTATAATGCAGCCCGTTACGGTTATATCGACGATGTGATCGAGCCGCGCAATACCCGTTTCCGTATTATTCGTGCCTTGCAGCAATTACAGACGAAAAAGTTGACTAATCCGGCAAAGAAACACGATAATCTGCCATTGTAGTAACTCTTAAAAATTTGAGAAGTATGGTAAAACGTAGTATAGGAGTATTGCTGCTGGTTTTGGCTTCTGTGTGTACTGTAACAGCGCAATCGACTTCAGCTTTGCGGATCAACGAGGTGTTGACGAATAATGTAAGCAATTATGTCGATCCTTTTGGTAATCGGGGAGCTTGGATTGAGATTTATAATTCTTCTGCCGGGACAGTGCAGATGGCGGGTTGTTATATTACTAATGATAAGAGTAACCCGAAAAAATACATGATCTCTAAAGGAGATCTTAAGACAAAGATAGGACCTCGTCAGCGTGTTCTTTTGTGGGCGGATAATCTGACCCATCATGGAGCATTTCATACGAATTTCGTATTAGAGCCGAATAAAGAAAATTATATCGGTCTGTTTGATGCAAGTGGTAAGAATCTGATCGATGAGGTCATTGTTCCTCCTCTGGGACCTGATGAGAGCTATGGTGCTCCGGTAGATGGGAGCAGGGAATTGAAAATACTTCCGCATCCTACACCTGATGCGGCAAACTATGTAGAAAATAGCAATCCGAAAGTAGATAAATTTGCAGAAAAAGATCCGGATGGCGTTGCTATGTCATTGACGGCGATGTCTGTTGTATTTCTCGCTTTGATACTTTTATATTTGGTATTTAAGCAGATTGGTCGTACGGCCGTTTGGATGAGCGCCAAACGGGCAATGAAAGCTAAAGGAGGAGATTTGAAGAGTGCTAAAGAAGAAGCAGATATCCCGGGAGAAGTTTTGGCTGTGATATCGTTGGCTTTATATGAGTATATGGAGGCAGAACATGATTATGAAGAAACTATTCTGACGATGAAGCATGTTACGCGCCGTTATTCTCCGTGGAACTCTAAGATCTACGGCTTGCGTGAATTACCTACAAAAAAATAACTCAGAAATTTTATACACATGAAAGATTTTAAATATAAAATAAACGGTAATCTTTATAAGGTAAGTATTAATAGTGTAGATGAGTCTGTTGCCGAAGTGGAGGTAAATGGAACTCCTTATAAAGTGCAATTGGATAAACCTGCAAAAAAACAAATAAAACCGTTGACTCGTCCGCAAGCTGCTCCTGTGACTCCTACCGGAGAGCCGGTGGTGAGCCGCCCGGTAGCTTCTACAACGGCAGGTGCTGTCCGCACTCCGCTGCCCGGTGTTATTCTCGAAATATCGGTTAAGGTTGGAGACTCGGTAAAACGCGGTCAGAAAGTGGCGATTCTTGAAGCTATGAAAATGGAGAATGTCATTAATGCCGATCGGGATGGAAAAGTAACTGAAATAAAAGTAAACAAAGGAGATTCTGTACTCGAAGGTGCGGATATTCTGATTATAGGATAAGCGTATGGGTGGGGAATTTTTAACATTCTTAAGTGAGAATATTCAGGAGTTTTTCACTTATACCGGGTTTGCCAATTTTGAGATGGGAAACCTGATAATGATTCTTTGCGGTATCCTTTTTATTTATCTGGCTATTGCAAAAGAGTTTGAACCGATGTTGCTTATTCCTATCGGTTTCGGTATTTTGATCGGAAATATTCCTTTTAAAGATGCCGGATTGCAGGTGGGGATTTATGAAGAAGGCTCGGTGTTGAATATCCTTTATCAAGGAGTGGTGCAGGGATGGTATCCTCCTTTGATCTTTTTGGGAATCGGTGCAATGACCGACTTTTCGGCTTTGATATCGAATCCTAAACTTATGCTTATAGGAGCTGCTGCTCAATTTGGTATTTTCGGAGCTTATGCGATTGCGTTGATGATGGGATTTGAGCCCAATCAGGCAGGGGCGATCGGTATTATCGGCGGGGCTGATGGACCTACTGCAATTTTCTTGTCTTCAAAACTTGCTCCTAACCTTATGGGTGCTATCGCTATTTCAGCCTATTCCTATATGGCATTAGTCCCGGTGATACAGCCGCCTATTATGCGTTTGCTGACGACTAAAAAGGAAAGGCTTATCCGGATGAAACCTCCTCGTGTCGTATCTCAGACGGAGAAGATAATTTTCCCTATTGCAGGTTTGCTGTTGACTTGTTTCTTAGTGCCTTCGGGCCTTCCTTTGTTGGGAATGCTATTCTTCGGAAATTTATTGAAAGAGAGTGGAGTAACCCGTCGTCTTGCCGAAACAGCACGTGGACCGCTGATCGATGTCATTACGATTTTGCTGGGTGTTACGGTAGGTGCTTCGACTCAGGCATCGCAGTTCTTGACGATGGACTCTGTGAAAATATTCGCTTTAGGTGCTTTGTCATTTGTAATTGCTACGGCTGCCGGAATTTTATTTGTTAAGTTTTTTAATCTGTTTTTGAAAAAAGGAAATAAGATCAATCCGTTGATCGGAAATTCCGGAGTATCGGCTGTGCCCGATTCGGCACGTATATCTCAGGTAGTAGGGTTGGAATATGATCCGACTAACTATTTGTTGATGCATGCTATGGGACCTAATGTTGCGGGAGTTATAGGTTCTGCTGTTGCAGCTGGTATTTTGTTGGGATTCCTTGCATAAGGCATATATTGTATAGAAAAACGGGGGCGACCCAAAAGATTTTTTTAGAGTTCGGTCTCTTTTTCTTTTATAGAAAC
>ERZ837910.867-NODE-867-length-45729-cov-6.796755_pt1 | contig 45729 bp, 44 predicted proteins | sample MGYA00519940_ERZ837910 | MGnify/ENA primary metagenome ERZ837910 (study PRJEB31850, sample SAMEA3708825) | human gut metagenome | biome: human gut; feature: human-associated habitat; material: faeces | place: China | collected 2014 ... | reverse complement strand
CGGCCCTCCTGCTTTTTTTTGCATTTATCCGAATTTATCCGAACTTATCAGAATTATAAACTCTGATAACTCTGATGACTCTGATAAGTTCTTATAAACTCTGATAAGTGCCCGGGTTAGGGCGCTGCTTGGCAGTGGCGCCTTTGTCAGCGGCTTTCAGATTGCCAATTTGATGCCAAAATAAATTGTTAAATTGACCTATAATTGAAAAAAAAAGCTTATCTTTGCCCTCGGAAAAGTGCATTTTGCGATTGATTCCGGGAGGGAACGTTGTGCAATCTCCGTTGTTTTCGGGAATCGATGAATGTGAAATTGTTGATGCTGGTGCAGTTACTTGTCAATGCATCTTGCCATGAGCCCGATTGCTTGTCGCCGGTTGGTGGGCATGCCCGGGGATGTGGTAACTGACCTTAGGATTGAGAAAACTCAAAACAATTTATGATATCATTAGGTATTTTTGGAATTGACCCCGCCCTGTTTGCCATCGTGGCGCTCCTTACCGGTGCAGCCCTCGTGGCATTGGCGTTATGGCTTGCCGGGCTGATCTCGCCCCGTTCGTTCAACCCCCAGAAAGGTGAGGCATATGAGTGCGGTATCCCCACACGTGGCGGAAGTATGACACGTTTCCATGTGGGCTACTATCTGTTTGCCATCCTCTTCCTGATGTTCGATGTAGAGACAGTGTTTCTCTATCCCTGGGCTGTGTGCCTGCGCAATCCCTTCGGTGGGGCAGGTGTGGCTGCGGTAGCAGTGTTTTTTGCCATCTTAGTGCTGGGCTTGGTTTATGCCTGGCGGAAAGGAGCTCTTGAATGGAAGTAAAAGACGTTACCACCAAATCCATGCCCTATGAGGCCTGGAAGGACAATGAATATATCGAAAAGCTCGTTCAGGAGCTTCGCGACAGCGGCACCAACGTGCTCGTGGGTTCGCTCGATAAGCTGATAAACTGGGGTCGAAGCAACTCAATATGGCCCCTGACATTCGCCACAAGCTGCTGCGGCATCGAGTTCGTATCGCTTGGCGCAGCGCGTTTCGATATGGCGCGTTTCGGTTGGGAAGTGGCCCGTTCGTCCCCCCGTCAGGCCGACTTTATCATGGTGGCCGGAACGATTGTGAACCGCATGGCCCCTGTGCTCCGCCGTCTGTACGACCAGCTTGCCGAGCCTAAATATGTAATCGCATGCGGCAGTTGCGCCATTTCCGGAGGCCCCTTCCGTAATTCTTACCACGTGGCCAAAGGCATTGAGGACATTGTGCCTGTCGATGTCTACTGCCCCGGTTGTCCTCCCCGTCCCGAAGCCATGATCTACAGTATCATGCAGCTCTCCAGAAAGATGAAGGTAGAGCGTTTCTTCGGCGTAGTCAACCGCAAGGAGGACCGCAAAAAGTATCTTCAGGAGCATCCCGTGACTGAGGAATAATTTCCCCGCAGACGCCTCTCTACTCCATGTTCAATAAACTCAACCACAACGAAGAAAACTAACAATATGGCTGAATTGCAGGATAAGATTTCCAAGCTTTGCCCCGATGCGACCTTCGAGGAAGGGGAGATTCTGCTCGTCAAAGTCGCTGACGCACAGCTTCACTCGCTGGTGAAGTCGCTCCGCGATGACCTCGGATTCGACTACCTTGTAACCATAGTCGGCAACGATTGGAAAACCTCGCTCGGATGCGTTTATTATCTCACGTCGACCACAACCAAACAGTTCGTATCGGTGCGCGTGGAAACCACCGACCGCGATAACCCCATGCTCCACAGCATTGCCGACCTTTACCGCATTGCAGGGATTTTCGAACGTGAGGTCTACGATTTCTATGGCATCGTATTCATCGGTAACCCTGATATGCGCCGCCTCTTCCTCAGCATCGACTGGGTGGGCTACCCCTTGCGCAAGGATTACAACATGAACGAGCCTCAGAACGCCGTATCGGTTGAAAACGAGCGTCAGAGCGATTATACCTCCACCTGGGTGGAACAACCCGACGGAAAGGTGGAAAAGAAGGAAGTGCCTGTATTCGCACCCGATGATTTTGTGGTGAACATCGGCCCGCAGCACCCTGCCACCCACGGTGTGCTCCGTTTCCGTACAGCAGTCGATGGTGAGACCATCAAGAAAATAGACGTCTACATGGGCTACATTCACCGCGGAGTTGAAAAACTCAGCGAGAATCTGGCTTACATGCAGACGCTTCATTTTATGGACCGTCTCGATTATTTCTCGGCCCATAACTATCATCACGGCCTCTGCCTTTGCATCGAGAAGGCCGCCGGAATCGAGGTTCCGGAGCGTGCCCGTGTGATCCGTATCCTCATGGACGAGCTGTCGCGTATAGCTTCGCACTGCCTGTTCATGGGAACATTCTGTATGGACCTCGGTGCAACCACCATGCTCTTCTACACACTCCGTGTGCGTGAGCAGATTCTCGACATCATGGAAAAGACATGCGGCGCCCGCATGACATTCAACTATGATTGCATCGGCGGTGTGATGGCGGACCTTGATCCCGATTTCGTTAAGGACGTTCACGCTCTGCTTGAGGTTCTCCCCAAGAACGTGGCTGAATACAAGAAACTTTTCACAGGCAATGTGATTGCCAAGAACCGTATGGAAGGCGTAGGCGTGCTTTCGCGCGAGGATGCCATCTCGTTCGGTATCACCGGTCCCTCAGGCCGTGCTTCCGGCTGGGCTTGCGACGTGCGCAAGACACATCCCTACAGCGGATATGAGAAACTCGATTTCGAGCAGGTTGTGCGCACCGAGGGCGACTCGATGGCACGTTTCAACAACCGTCTTGATGAAGTGATGCAGAGCGCGCACATCATCGAGCAGCTTATCGACAATATCCCCGAAGGTGATTATCTTGCAAAAGTGCCTAAGGTGCTGAAGCTTCCTGTGGGCCACTGGTTCCAGGTGGTTGAAGGCTGCCGCGGCGTGTTCGGTGTATACCTCGAGAGCGACGGTTCCACCAAGCCCTATCGTCTCAAGCTTGCCACCCCCAGTCTCAATGCCGCTGCCGTTGTGGATCACATCACAGTGGGGCAGAAAATCGCCGACCTTATCACAATCGGCGGTTCACTCGACTATATCGTGCCTGACATGGACCGCTGATGCTCCGGCGGCACGCATACCAATTAACCGCCACAGGCGGCATCACATTGATTACGAACACAAAATAGTGAATTTTGCTATTCTCAAATAACGTTATGGATAACTATACGATAGATAATTTCCATAGTTTTTCTGCATGGTTCGACGCCCTGCTCAACAACTACATGCCTTCATGGCTGGCAACCACAATCGAGTGCCTGCTGGTGGGCGTGGGGTTGCTGCTCGTTTATGCCGTGCTAGCGCTCTTCTACATCCTTTATGAGCGCAAGATATGCGCATATTTCCAGTGTCGTCTCGGCCCGAACCGTGTGGGTCCCTGGGGCTTGCTCCAGAGTATGGCCGATGCCGTGAAGATGCTCATCAAGGAGCTTATCACACTCAACCACATCGACAAGTTCCTGTTCGCACTCGCACCTTACCTGGTAATCATTGCCTCGATGCTTTGCTTTGCAGTGCTCCCCTGGGGTAATGGTTTGCAGATTATCGACTTCAATATTGGCATCTTCTTCCTGGTTGCCTGCTCGTCGATCGGCGTCCTCGGTATCCTGCTCGCCGGTTGGTCGTCGAACAACAAGTTCACCCTTATCGGCGCCCTCCGTTCGGGTGCGCAGATGGTGAGCTACGAACTGTCTGTGGGACTGTCGATTCTCACCATGGTGGCATTCGCCGGAACTATGGATGTTGTGAAAATTGTTGAGGCCCAGGCCGACGGATGGTTCATTTTCCAGGCTCATATCCCTGCCATCATCGCATTTGTAATCTATATGATTGCCGGTACAGCGGAAACCAACCGTGGCCCGTTCGACCTTCCCGAGGCTGAGAGTGAGCTTACCGCCGGCTATCACACGGAATATTCAGGTATCCATTTCGGATTCTTCTACCTGGCGGAATATCTTAACCTCTTCATCGTATCGGGTGTTGCAGCCCTGATGTTCTTCGGAGGTTGGATGCCGCTGCGCATAGAAGGCTGGGACGGTTTCAACCAGATAATGGGTTATATCCCCTCGGTGGTCTGGTTCCTCCTCAAGGCCTTCGTCCTCTCGTTCGTGATCATCTGGTTCAAGTGGACCTACCCCCGTCTGCGTATCGACCAGCTGCTTTCGCTTGAATGGAAATATCTCCTCCCCATCAACCTTGTCAATCTTGCGCTGATGGTCCTGATAATCTGCATGGGCTGGTACTTCTGATTCCAATCTCCGATGCAGCCGGCGCCTGAGGCCGCTCCTGCGGTCTGCGGTGTCGAAATCCCTCCAACAACAAATAATCTGTTTCATACCTACACCTCTCATAGTAATGAGCGATAAATTCGGAAAAATAGCACAGGTAATCGGCCCTGTAGTCGATGTGATTTTCGATGGTGACGACAACATCCTGCCTCCCATCTATACCGCGTTGAAAGTCGACCGCGAGGACGGTTCGATGTTGATTCTTGAAGTGGAGCAACACATTGGCGAGGACACAGTGCGCTGTGTGGCCATGGAGAGCACCGACGGTCTGCGTCGCGGTCTGCGCGTCGACAGTCTGGAACGCCCGATTGCCGTTCCCACCGGCGAGCAGGTGAAAGGACGTCTGCTCAACGTTGTGGGCGAGGCTATCGACCACCTTCCCGCGCTTGAACGCACCGACATGCGTCCCATCCATCAGCCGGCTCCCCAGTTTGAGGATCTGACTATCGGTACCGAAATCCTCTTCACCGGAATCAAGGTGATTGACCTTCTCGAGCCTTACAGCAAGGGTGGTAAGATCGGTCTGTTCGGTGGCGCCGGTGTAGGAAAGACCGTGCTCATCATGGAGCTGATCAACAACATCGCCAAGGGTCACAACGGCTTCTCGGTGTTCACCGGTGTGGGCGAGCGTACCCGCGAGGGTAACGACCTCCTGCGCGAGATGATCGAGAGCGGCGTAATGAAATACGGCGAGAAGTTCCGTGAAGGTATGGAAAAAGGGGAGTGGAATCTTGCCGACGTCGACATGAAAGAGGTTGAGCAGTCGCAGGCCACTCTGGTGTTCGGCCAGATGAACGAGCCCCCGGGCGCACGTCTGCGTGTGGCTCTGTCCGGTCTGACCGTGGCCGAGCAGTTCCGCGATCAGGACGGCGGCGGTAAGGATATTCTTCTGTTCATCGACAATATCTTCCGTTTCACCCAGGCTGGTTCGGAGGTTTCGGCTCTTCTCGGCCGTATGCCTTCGGCTGTGGGTTATCAGCCTACACTTGCATCAGAAATGGGTATGCTTCAGGAGCGAATCACATCCACTAAGAACGGTTCTATTACATCGGTACAGGCCATTTACGTGCCTGCCGACGACTTGACCGACCCCGCGCCGGCCACAACCTTCAGCTTCCTTGATGCAACAACGGTGCTCAGCCGTAAGATTTCGGAGCTTGGTATCTATCCTGCCGTTGACCCGCTTGAATCGACTTCACGAATCCTTGACCCCAACATCATCGGCGAGGACCATTATAACACCGCTCAGGCTGTGAAGCAGCTTCTGCAGAAATACAACGAGCTTCAGGATATCATCGCCATCCTCGGTGTGGACGAACTTTCGGACGAGGACAAACTTGTGGTTTCGCGTGCACGCCGCGCGCAGCGCTTCCTCTCGCAGCCGTTCCACGTGGCCGAGCAGTTCACCGGTCTCCCCGGTGTGATGGTTCCCCTCAGCGAGACCATCCGTGGCTTCAAGATGATTCTGTCGGGCGAGATGGATGAATATCCCGAGCAGGCCTTCCTCAATGTCGGCACAATCGACGAAGCTATAGAGAAAGGCAAGAAACTGCTTGCACAGGTTAAATAAAGCAATTTACGGCCAATAATTCCCCATAGACTACACATATGACACTGAAAATCATTTCGGCAGAACGCATAATTTTCGAAGGCGAGGCGCAGTCTGTAACGCTTCCCGGCGAGAAAGGGCAGTTCACTGTGCTCCCGCGTCATGCATCGCTCATCTCGACACTCGACAAGGGCGTTGTCTGTTATCGCAACAGCGACGGCGAGCATGAAGTGGAGATAGCAGGCGGCATCGCCGATATCGATCATGACGTTATTTCCGTGTGTGTCTATTGAATTCTGATATAATACCTCCGCAACATATGAAACGCATTCTGTTCCTTTTCTCACTGATTGTGGCTACAGCCTTCGGTATGGCTGCGGCCAATGAGTCGGGTCTTGAAAAGGATGTCCATGCCGACCTTGAACACGTTGAGGCGACTACCCACGAGGATGAGCTTGACCTGAAGAGCACGATTTTCGAGCACCTCGGCGACGGTTATGGCTGGGAAGTGCCCTTCAATCATCACAAGCGCATGCCGCTTCCGGTGATTGTGTTCGGCAAGGATGGCCTTCATGTGTTTTCATCCGCCCGTGTGGAGCACGGTGCTGTCTGGAAGGATGGTAACGCCACCTTCAAGATTGCAACCGAAGGCGACTACAAAGGTAAAATCGTTGAAATTGTAGACGGCAAGGAGTACAAGCCCTGGGATCTGTCGATAACCAAGAACGTGTGCGCCATCTTCATTGCATGCATCATCGTGATTCTGTGCTGCTTCATGCTGGCACGCTGGCATAAGCACAACCCTTATAAAGCGCCCCGCAAGGGTCTCGGCTTTTTCGAGCTGCTTGTCGATTTCATTTACGTCGGCGTCATAAAGGCCACCCTTAAGGACAAGGCTCCCCGTTTCGCACCCTATCTGCTCACAGTGTTCATGTTCATCTTTTTCATGAACCTGCTCGGACTGATTGTGGTGTTCCCCGGCGGTGCCAACGTGACAGGCAATATAGCAGTGACCATGGTGCTTGCCCTTATGACGTTTGTCATGACAAACTTCTTCGGTACGAAACATTACTGGAAGGAGATTTTCTGGCCCGATGTGCCCCTGTGGCTCAAGTTCCCCATCCCCATCATGCAGGTAATCGAGGTGTTCGGTATCTTCACGAAGCCGGCTGCCCTCACAGTCCGTCTGTTCGCCAACATGATGGGCGGCCATATGATTGTGCTTGTTCTCACACTCCTCATATTCATATTCGGGGCGATGGGTTATGCCGTGGCTTCCGGCACAGCAGTGGTCTCGGTGCTGTTCTCGGTGTTCATGCTGCTCATTGATGTGCTGGTAAGCTTCATCCAGGCCTATGTGTTCACCATGCTTTCCACCATCTTCATCTCGCTTGCGCAGGAGGACGGTCACGGACATAAGGAGCACAAGCATGAAGAAGAGGCCGCAGCCACAACCTCTACAACCCCCGCAGCTGCAACCGCAGCAAAGTAAACGACATACAGAAATAAATCTAAATTAAATAAACTCTCAAAACTCTTAAAATTATGTTAGGATTGATTTTAGCAGCAGAAGCCCTCGTAGGTCTTGGCGCATCGATTGGCGCAGGTATCGCAGCCATCGCTGCCGGTATCGGTATCGGTAAAATCGGATCGTCGGCCATGGAGGCCATCGCACGCCAGCCTGAGGCATCGGGCGATATCCGTTCGAACATGATTGTGATTGCCGCCCTCGTGGAAGGTGTGGCTCTGTTCGCAGTCATCGTTTGCGTATTGGCTCTGTTCGTTTAATCCCGCACACCAAAAATTTCCGTCCGGATCCGGTTCCGCCCCATTGAGCTGTGGCGGAACCGGCATCACGGAGAAATCCTCCCCGGGTGGATTTTCCGCAGGTTCCGGAAAGAATGTTATCCGATGCGGCCTTGCAGTGCCGGTGCGGTTTACTTAATTTATTTTTGACTTCAGCAATTATTTATGGAACTGTTTAAAGTTGATTTTGGCTTGACTGTGTGGATGTTCGTCTCGTTCGTCATCCTTCTGTTCATCCTGTGGAAATTCGCATGGCCTGTGATCCTGAAGGGGATGGATGGTCGTGCCGACCTTATTGATAAGGGTGTTGAATATGCCCAGAATGCCAAGGAGCAGCTCGACAATGCCCAGGTGGAGGCCCGCAAATATGTGGACCAGGCACGCCATGAGCAGGCCGATATAATTGCCGAGGCCAACAAAATCAAATCACAGATCATTGAGGAGGCGCGTGAAGACGCCAAGAAAGAGGCCCAGAAGGTAATCGATTCTGCGAAACAGTCGATAGAGCAGAGTCGGAAAGAGGCCGAAAAAGGTCTGCGTGACCAGGTGAGCCGCTATGCTCTTGAGATTGCGGCACAGGTGACCCGCGGCCAGCTTGAAAACGACAAAGCTCAGCAGAAGCTCGTCAATTCACTGCTCGATGAGATGGAAACAAAGAACTGAAACCGCCATTAACCCCCTGTTACAGCAATGAACGAAGGCCTCATCCCAAGCCGTTACGCCAAGGCTCTCCTCAAGTTCTCTATTGAGAAGAAGGCCGAGGCACGGATGTATGAACTGATGAACCATATGTCGACGAGTTTCGCCGCTTACCCGGAACTCGATACCACGATGGCGAATCCGTTCATATCGCCTGAAAAAAAGCAGCAGCTGCTTATGACCGCCGCCGGTGCAGATCCGGCCGACGAGGTCTTTTCGGACTTCCTGAAACTCCTGCGTCAGAACAACCGTCTGCCCATGGCCCGTGGCATCGCACTTGCATATGAGGAGGATTACCGCAAGCTCAACAACATCTACAAGGTGGAGGTGACGGCTGCGGCACCTATGCCAGAGGAACAGGAGAAACGCCTCAAGCAGCTCATCCTTTCGCACCTGAAGGGGGGCACAATGGAATATTCATTTAAATTGGATCCCTCGCTCATCGGAGGTTTTTCAGTGAAAGTGGGATCCGAACAGCTCGACGCCTCAGTGCGTAATGAACTCAAACAGCTGAAGCTTAAACTGCTTGGCTGAGACACAGTTTCCGGCTCTGCCGGAACAACCGTGGGGAAGGAAAATACATAACGCTGTTCCGCATGCGGAGCGGCGGCTAAATCAAGCAAACAACACTCTCTTTAACATTAACCATACAGAATGATTAATCCAAGCGAAATTTCAGAAGTTTTAAAGCAACAGCTTGAAAGCGTCAACCGCACCGTTGCTTTTGAGGAAGTGGGCACCGTGCTTGAAGTGGGCGACGGTGTGGCTCACGTCTATGGCCTCGACAACGTGTGTGCCAACGAGCTTGTGGAGTTTGAAAACGGCGTGAAAGGCGTGGCTCTTAACCTTGAGGAAAGCAACGTGGGCGTTATTCTGCTCAACGATGTGAACAAGGTGACTGAGAATATGACCGTACGCCGCACGGGCGAAATCGCTTCTATCCCTGTTGGCGAGGGAGTGTTCGGCCGTGTGATCAACATCCTCGGCGAACCGGTCGACGGCCGCGGACCCATCGAGGGCGAGCGTCTGCTCATGCCGCTGGAGCGCAAGGCTCCCGGTGTGATTTTCCGCCAGCCGGTGAAACAGCCTCTGCAGACCGGTATCAAGGCTGTTGACTCCATGGTGCCCATTGGCCGCGGCCAGCGTGAGCTTATCATCGGTGACCGTCAGATCGGCAAGACCGCTATCGCCATCGATACCATCATCAACCAGCGCAAGAACTACGAGGAAGGCAAGCCTGTATATTGCATCTATGTTGCAATCGGCCAGAAAGCATCCTCGGTGGCTGCCATCGTGGAGACCCTCCGTCAGCATGGCGCCCTTGATTACACATGTGTCGTTGCGGCTACCGCATCTGATTCCGCCGCGATGCGCTACTATTCGCCGTTTGCCGGCGTGGCAATCGGTGAGTATATCCGCGACACCGGACGTGACGCCCTTATCGTTTACGATGACCTCTCGAAACAGGCCGTGGCCTATCGTGAGATCTCGCTGATTCTGAAACGTCCCTCCGGACGTGAGGCATACCCCGGCGATATTTTCTATCTGCATTCGCGTCTGCTTGAGCGTGCCGCAAAGATTATCGACAACCAGCAGGTGGCAGAGAGCATGAACGACCTGCCTGCGGTGTTGAAGCCGATTGTGAAGGGTGGAGGTTCGCTCACCGCGCTCCCCATCATCGAGACACAGGCCGGCGACGTGTCGGCTTACATTCCGACCAACGTGATTTCGATTACCGACGGTCAGATATATCTTGAGACCGCGCTGTTCAACCGCGGTATCCGTCCCGCCATCAACGTGGGTATCTCCGTGTCGCGTGTGGGCGGTAACGCTCAGATCAAGTCGATGAAGAAGGTGGCAGGTACACTGAAAATCGACCAGGCTCAGTTCCGTGAGCTTGAATCGTTCACAAAGTTCGGCGGCGATATCGATCCCGTGACAGCACGCGTCATCGACCGCGGCCGCAAGAACGAGCGTCTGCTCATTCAGCCCCAGTACAAGCCCTGGGCCGTTGAGGATGAGGTGGCCGTAATCTACTGCGGTGTGAACGGTCTGCTCAGCAATGTTCCCGTGGACAAGGTGGCTGAATTCGAGGATGCACTCATGCAGCTGCTTCATGCAAAATATCAGGCCGATGTGCTTGATGTTATCAAGTCGGGTCAGCTCACCGACGACTGCACGGCCAAACTGACCGAGGCTGCCGCCGAAGTGGCCGCCCGCTACAATTAATCATAAACCATACTAAGATTCAACCATCTATAAATGGCAACACTTAGAGAACTCAAAGGCCGAATCGGCTCTGTGGCATCGTCCGAAAAGATAACCGGTGCCATGAAGATGATTTCATCGGCCAAAATGCATAAAGCCGAAACGGCACTGAAGCAGTTGCGCCCGTTCCGCAATCAGGTGGAAGCGGTGATTGCCAATCTGCTCAGCTCCGATGCGGTCTTTACCTCTCCGCTCATGACCCCGCGCCCCGTTGAGCGCGTGGGCGTGGTGGTATGGGGCTCCGACGATGGCCTCTGTGGTGCCTACAACGTGAATATTTTCAAACTTCTGCTTCAGCATCTCACGCAGCTGCGTCAGGAGGTGGGCACAGGAGTGAGGATTACTTTGATTCCGATCGGCGGCAAGATTGCCAAGGCCGTGGCGAAACTCAAATTGCCCGGCGTTGATTTCGAAGTGCCGGAGGGCGTGGATTCAAAGAGCGGTGATGCCGCCGTGCGCGATTTCACATGGCAACTCCGCGACAAGTTCCTGAACGGCACATACGACCGCGTGGACATGCTCTACATGTCGTTCAAGAGCGTTGCCAAGCAGTTGCCCGAATTTCAGCAGCTGTTGCCCGTAACCGACGAAGCGTTCGCCGGTGTTGGAGCCGGCTCGGAGGTCAAGCCTTACATCTTCGAGCCTTCGCCCGAGCGCATTTTCACCGCCATCCTCCCCATGTATCTCCTTGCTGTGGTTCAGGACGTGTTCACCGAGAATCGTGCGAGTGAGCAGGCTGCCCGCGTGATGGCCATGCAGAGTGCCAACGACAATGCCAAGAAGCTTCACGACCAGCTGCAGCTTGAGTTCAACAAACTGCGTCAGCAGGCCATCACCACCGAGTTGCTTGACATTCTCGGCGGTCAGGTAAAGTGAACCGCGCGTAATCGTCGGCAGTAGAATAGAGAAAATAAAGAAAAAACGACATAAGATTTAAAAATGGGTAGTGTAAAAGATTATTTTTCGTCCTTAGGGAAAGGAATTTCGAGCCTGTTCAAGGGGCTTGAGGTTACCGGAAAGGAATTTGTCACCCCTAAGATTACAGAAAGATATCCCGAAAATCGTGATGACATGCATGTGGCACAGCGTTTCCGCGCCTCGCTGCAGTTCATCTATGATGCGGAGGGAAACCACCGGTGCATCGCTTGCGGCACCTGTGAGCGTAACTGTCCCAACGGAACCATCAACATCGAGACGAAGATGGTGGACACCTGGGACGGCAAAAAGAAGAAAAAGCTCGACCGTTATTTCTACGATCTCGGCAGCTGCACATTCTGTCAGCTTTGTGTGACCACATGTCCCACCAACGCCATCGAGTTCACCAACGATTTCGAGCAGGCTGTGTTCACACGTGAGAAACTTGTGAAAAAGCTCAATTATCTTCCCGAGAAACCCGAACCCAAGCCTACCCCCGAGCAGATTGCGAAGCTTGAGGCGGAAAAGCAGGCCAAGATTGAGGCTGCCAAGGCTGCCGCTGCTGCCAAGGCTGCCGCTGCTGCTGCCGGTGCTGATGCTGAGGCTCCCAAACCTGCGGCCGCACCAGCCGACGACGAGAAAACCAAAAAGGCCCTTGCCGCTGCCGGTGGCGACCCTGAGAAGGAAGCCAAAATCCGCGCGGCTCTTGAAAAGGCCGCCAAGCTCAAGGCTGAGCGTGAGGCCGCCAAGAACGCAGGCACACAGCCCGGATAAATTCTCATTACCGGATGCCATGCCGGATAGGGCAGGCGTTCCGGTTTTTGTCAACGAAATAAAACGAAGAATTATAATATGGAATCAGTAGGAAGTATCATCGTTTACATGATAATAGCCCTGGCGCTTATCATCTTTTCGGTGCTTGCTGTAACAACCCGCAAAATCTTGCGTGCCGCAACCTACTTGCTGTTCGCCCTGTTCGCAACAGCCGCGCTCTACTTCAAGCTCGACTATGAGTTTCTCGGCGCAGTGCAGATTGCGGTCTACGCCGGCGGTATAGTGGTGTTGTTCGTGTTTTCAATTTTGCTTACAAGCCATCCCGGCGAAAATTCGGCGGCACTTGTCTCGCGCAAGCGTCTGCTCGGTCTGGGAGCGGCTGTCGCAATGTTTGTAGTGGCCGGTTACTCGCTTGTGAGCCGCACCGCAATGCTTTCGGCCACACCCTCCGGAAGCAATCCCGTGATGCGTGAAATCGGAGTGGCACTCATGGGCACCGGACATGCCCAGTACCTGCTGCCTTTCGAGGCTATCAGTGTGTTGCTTCTGGCATGTATCATCGGCGGTGTTGTAATTGCCCGTAAAAAGTAACGCCTAAAGAGAAAGAGAATCATGGATCTGACAATTTTATATTACCTCATTCCCAGTCTTTTCATGTTCTGCTGCGGTGTTTACGGTTTCATAACCCGCCGAAACATGATTGCCATTCTCATATCGCTGGAACTGATGCTCAACTCAGTTGACATCAACTTTGTGGTGTTCAACCGTTTCCTCTTCCCCGGCGAGCTTGAGGGCATGTTCTTCTCGCTGTTCGCCATCGGTCTGGCGGCGGCTGAGACAGCACTGGCCATTGCGATTATCATCAATGTGTTCCGCGGGTCGGAGAATATCGACGTCCGCGACGTAAACAAAATGAAATATTAAAAGCGCCATGCAACCGTTAATTCCTATCATTATCCTTGCTTTGCCGCTGGCGATGTTCCTCTTTCTGGGGCTATGCGGCCATAAGCTGAGTCACCGCTGGGCCGGAATCCTCGGCACAGCCGGTATGGGCGTCACTATGGTGCTTGCCTATATCACTTCGTTCACTTATTTCTTCTCCGGCAACCCCGAATTTGTAGATGCCGACACCCACACGCGCCTTCAGGCTGTGATTTTCAATCAGGACTGGCTGTCGCTTTACGATAATCTGGTAATCCGCATCGGATTCCTGCTCGACCCGATTTCGGCATTGCTCCTTGTTGTAATAACCACCATCTCGTTCATGGTGCATCTGTACAGCAACGGTTACATGCGCGACCATCATGGCGTGTGGGAAACAGGATTCCAGCGTTTCTACGCGTTCCTGTCGCTGTTCAGCTTCTCGATGCTCGGTCTGGTAGTGGCCACCAACATTTTCCAGATGTACATCTTCTGGGAGCTTGTGGGTGCGTCGTCCTATCTGTTGATTGGTTTCTATTACACCCGTCCCTCGGCAGTGGCAGCTTCGAAGAAGGCATTTATCGTCACCCGCTTCGCCGACCTCGGATTCCTTCTGGGTATCCTTGTCCTCAGCTACTACACCGGAACATTCAACTTCACCGACTTCACATCTTCGGTTGTAGCCGGTCAGGAGAATGTATTCCAGGTTAACCCCGAAACTGCACAGGGCATTCTTGCCAAGTTCACACAGAGCGCCGCTCCCACATTCATGGGTGCCTCGGTGCTGACATGGGCGCTCGTGCTCATCTTCATGGGAGGTATGGGTAAATCGGCCATGATGCCTCTGCACATCTGGCTCCCCGACGCCATGGAAGGCCCGACCCCCGTTTCGGCCCTCATCCACGCCGCCACCATGGTTGTGGCCGGTGTATACCTCGTGGCCCGTCTGTTCCCGCTTTATCTTATGGAGACCGCCGCGCTCAACATCGTTGTTGTGGTAGGCGCAATCACGGCCTTCTATGCGGCGATGGTGGCCTGCACACAGATTGACATCAAACGCGTGCTCGCGTTCTCAACCATCTCGCAGATTGCATTCATGATGGTTTCGCTCGGTGTTGCCCGTCCTGAATTCCATCATGGTCTGGGCTACATGGCCGGTATGTTCCATCTGTTCACCCACGCCATGTTCAAGGCGCTCCTCTTCCTCTGCGCCGGCGCACTCATACACGCAATCGGATCGAACGACTATACAGCGATGCACGGTCTGCGCAAGCACATGCCCATCACGCACATCACGTTCCTCATCGGCTGTCTGGCCATCGCAGGTATCATTCCTTTCGCCGGATTCTTCTCGAAAGACGAAATCCTCACTGCCACCATGGGCCACTCGACATTCTGGTACATATGGATGTCGCTCGTTGCCGGTCTGACAGCGTTCTACATGTTCCGTCTTTACTATCTCATCTTCTGGTGGAAAGAACACAAGACACCTGCCGGCCATCATGCTCCCCACGACCAGCCCTGGACAATGACCCTCCCGCTTGTAATCCTTGCCGTTGTGTCCTGCTTCGCCGGATTCGTGCCTATGGGTAACCTCGTTACATGGAACGGTCACGAGATGTTCCCCGAAGGAGCCAACTTCCTTACCAATCTGAAGGCGCTCAACTGGAGCGTGGCCGGAATCAGCCTTGCTGTGGCTGTGGCCGCCATCGCTCTCGCCACAGTGATGTATAAAAAGGAGAATCAGCTCCCCGCCAAGTTCAAGAACGCGCTTCCTGCACTTTGGGACTGGTGCTACCACCGTTTCTATTGGGACGAGCTCTACCAGTTCATCACTCACCGCATCATCTTCGGCTGCGTGAGCAAGCCTATTGCATGGTTCGACCGCCATATGGTCGACGGAACCATGGATGCGTTCGCCTATATCACACAGAAAGCGTCGGTTGCCATCAAGGGGCTGCAGTCCGGTAATATACAGATGTATGTATGGCTCTATCTCATCGGCGCACTTTTGCTCGGCGCTGTGACAGCCATTTGCCTAATGTGATTTTAACCGATTGAAACACAGATAAAAATATAGTTACAGACATGTTTTCGAATATTCTGATATATTTCGTGATAATCCCGCTGCTCATGCTTGGGGGATTCGCCCTGTGCCGCGACGTGAAGCAGATCCGCGCGGTGGCAGTGACCGGCTCGACTGTTTTGATCGGGCTGTCGGCATGGCTGCTGTGCGATTATCTCGCACTCCGCGCCGCCGGCGAGACAGCCGAGATGCTTTACTGCGGCTCATGGACATGGTTTGAACCTCTCCATATCAACCTTGCGGTAGGTGTCGACGGCGTTTCCATCGCCATGCTTATCCTTTCGTCAATCATCGTGTTCGCCGGCTCGTTCGCCTCGTGGAAAATCGACGATGCACGTCACTTCTTCATGTGGCTGCTCCTCCTCTCCACCGGTGTGTTCGGCTTCTTCATCTCGATTGACCTGTTCACAATGTTCATGTTCTACGAGGTGGCTCTTATCCCTATGTACCTTCTCATCGGTGTGTGGGGCACAGGCCGCAAGGAATACTCGGCCATGAAGCTCACACTGATGCTTATGGGCGGTTCGGCATTCCTGATGCTCAGCCTCATCGGCATCTACTACCATTCGGCACCCGAAGGTGGTGAACTTACATGGAACATCCTTGAGATTGCACGCAACAACTCCATCTCCACCGGATGGCAGTATTTCCTCTTCCCCATGTGTTTCGTAGGTTTCGGCGTTCTCGGCGCCATGTTCCCCTTCCACACATGGAGCCCCGACGGTCATGCATGCGCTCCGACAGCCGTGTCAATGCTTCACGCAGGTGTGCTCATGAAGCTCGGTGGTTACGGCTGCTTCCGTGTGGCGATGTACCTCATGCCTGAGGCTGCCAACGACCTTGCCTGGATTTTCCTTATCCTCACCGGTATCTCGGTGGTTTACGGTGCGTTCTCGGCATGCGTGCAGACCGACCTCAAATACATCAACGCATACTCTTCGGTGTCACACTGCGGTATGGTGCTCTTCGCCATCCTCATGATCAACACCACCGCTCTTACCGGTGCCATCATGCAGATGCTTTCGCACGGTCTGATGACGGCTCTCTTCTTCGCCCTTATCGGTATGATCTACGGCCGTACGCACACCCGTGACATCCGCCTGATGGGCGGTCTTATGAAAATCATGCCGTTCCTCGGTGTTGGCTATGTGATTGCCGGTATGGCATCGCTCGGTCTTCCCGGTCTCAGCGGTTTTGTGGCCGAAATGACAATCTTCGTCGGATCGTTCGAAGCCGGTATGGCCGACTTCTATGCCGGCCTGGGCTCGCTCCGTCTGGTGTTCACCATCATCGCCTGCTCGTCGATTGTAATCACAGCGGTCTACATCCTGCGTGTTGTGGGCAAGCTGCTGTTCGGTCCGGTTCAGGATGCACATCATCTCGAACTCACCGACGCCACATGGTGGGAGCGCCTTTCGGTTGTAACCCTCGTGGTGAGCGTGGCAGCCATCGGATGTTTCCCCAACTTCTTCGAGTCGTTAATAAAATTCACATTCAACCCCGAGTTTTTCCGCGCCCTGACGGCGATGTGATCCGGAGGTTGACACACGAAATCATAATCCTATCATAGCAGAATCAATATGGATTATTCTCAATTCCTTGCAATGCGACAGGAAATCGGCTTGCTGATTGTGTTCCTGTTGGTGTTCCTTTACGACACGTTCATGCCTAAGAAGGCACAGGGCGGCATTGCCGGTTTCACCACCGGATTGTTCCTCCTTTTCACCGTGGCAAGCTTCCTTTGGGGCAATGTCGGCACGGTAGATGCTTTCTCGGGAATGTATGCCACATCCGATGTGTGCGCCATGATCAAGAATATACTCAATGTGGGTGTTCTCATCGTGCTTATCCAGAGCTGCAAATGGGCTAACGGGGAGCTGATGATCATGCGCCGCGGAGAGTTCTACGAACTGCTGCTTGTGACACTGTTCGGCATGTATCTCATGATTTCGGCCCGTCACTTCCTGCTGTTCGTTATCGGTCTGGAAAGCGCATCGCTTCCTCTTGCCGCCATGGTGGCTTTCGACAAGAACCGCTATGAAAGCCATGAGGCCGCCATCAAGTATATGCTCACAGCCGTGTTCTCGTCGGCCGTGTTCATGATGGGGCTGTCGTTTGTCTATGGTCTTGCCGGCTCGCTCTACTTTCAGGACATCGCCCTCCAGTTGGGTTCGTCGGTCAATACAATGCTCGTTGTGGCACTCGCGTTTGTCATCGCCGGTGTGGGATTCAAGCTGTCGCTCGTGCCGTTCCATCTCTGGACAGCCGACGTATATCAGGGTGCACCCACCTCGGTCACAGCCTATTTCTCGGTTATCTCGAAGGGTGCGGCTGCTTTCGCATTCCTGGTGATTCTGGTGCAGGTGTTCGGCCAGTTCTATGCTAATGTATGGGAATGGATGCTCTATGCACTCATCATCCTTACAATCACTATCGGTAACCTTTTCGCCATACGTCAGAAGAACATGAAGCGCTTCCTGGCGTTCTCCTCGATTTCGCAGGCCGGTTACATCATGCTCGGCGTTATCGGCTTCAACGCCATGGGCCTTTCGGCAATGATGTTCTACATCCTTGTGTACATCTTCTCGAATCTGGCAGCCTTCGGCGTTATCGGTGCGATAGAGAATGCCACCGGTAAGGTCAGCATGACCGACTACAACGGCCTGTCGAAAACCAACCCCTGGCTTGCATGCGCAATGATGCTCGCCATGTTCTCGCTGGCAGGTATTCCTCCGTTCGCAGGCTTCTTCAGCAAGTTCTTCATCTTTACCTCTGCCATCAACCAAGGCTCAATCGCAATATATGTACTGGTGCTCATCGCCCTTATCAACACCATCGTGTCGCTCTACTACTATCTGCTTGTAGTGAAGGCCATGTACATCTCGCCTGAAGAGCCTCAGATCGCCACATTCCGCAGCGCATGCACCGAGCGTGTAGCCCTCTGGATCTGTGTTGCAGGCATCATCGGCCTTGGCATCGTAAGCTACTTCTACGACAGCATCATCGCCGCAGGCAACTCCACCGCCCTGTTCGCCTGCGCCGGCTGACATCCCATTGTAAATGTCGCCCGGCTATGGCCTGATTTTAGATGGCATTAGAAATAAAATCGCGGACGCCGTGTCGATTTTCCGACACGGCGTCCGCTTATATAGTAGGCAATATAGCCAGTTCCCATTTATTGCATTTTAGTATTTATTTGGTAAGAGCTTATGTAGGTTTTATTTAGTCTGCGACTAGAATTGCCTAAACTTGACTTTTTCCTATAATGGCTCCGTCGATGGATGCCGAGATTTAGAATGGGAGTTCCAGACTTACCTGCATAGCTTCATCTGCTCTTGGTTGTTCGGTTGGGGTGGCCTTTGATAGCCTATTTGAGCGTGTCACCCAAGGGAAATTACAAGCATAGAAATAAGTATAATTGTCTTCATTGTTGAAATAGAAATTTATCTAAACCGACCAAAAGAGTGTTTATCTAAAACGTAAGCCGTCTCCAACCAACATCTTTTTTGATGCTATATAAGCAAGAATCAGGCTGTCACTTCCAGATTCATCAGAATATTCTAATGCAACAATGTTACCGGATATATTATAGGTTCCGGAGTGTGATTGGTTTCCGCTTGACCAGCTGAAGCTATTATTGGATCCGAATGAGATGGATTGATCTTGATGAGACCATGTTTTGCTGCAAAGAATTTTTGTAGTCAGTGAGCCGGTGTGTTTTGCGTATTCAGCTACGGGAACTGTCAGAACTTGACTTTTACCCAAAAGAACGCCGTCGACAGATGCCGAGATGTAGAATGGGAGTTTCGTCCAGTCGACATTGTCGAATGTGCTGGAGTTGCCGATAGTAAGAGAAAGTATACCAAAATCGTCGGAAACAGCAGTTTTTGTTTCCGAACAAATTATGGCTCCTGTGTTATCGGTTAGTTCCAGACTTACCTGCACAGCCTCATCAGCTCTTGGTTGTCCGGTTGCCGTGTCGAGAAGCGATATTTGATAACCTATTTGTGACTTCAGCCCAAATGATATAAGAAGCATGAAAATAAGGATGAAATTTCTCATATTCTTTTAAATGTGATGTTATGTTTTTGGTTTTTAAAATGTCCAGTCATATTTATATTGTCAAGGGATATAAGGATCAGTCGTGTGATGTTTTTTTCAGATATTTCCATCCGGATTTCCCCTGTCGGTGAGACGGAATATGTAAAGTCGTTGGTATTGCCGTTATAATTCACGTTGCCGTTTTCATCATCTTCGAAAGTAAGGATAATATTATTGGGTGAGTCGGTTGACTTCCAGGTACCAATAAGAAGATTCAAATCGGGTGCCGTTATAACAGGAGGAGTTGTGGGTAGAAATTCTTTCTTTATTTTACGAACATTATGTGTTCCGCACCATTCAAAAACCTTATTGTCTGATTTATGAGATCCGACTGCGGGGAAACTTGATTGTAACGCTATCCCAGATCTGGTTGTTTTAACGAGAAATGGACTTAGGCGATTTCCTTCATTCAGGGCAACAGGAGAACCTGCAAGGATGTATTCACCATAGCGGAAAATTGGCCTGACTTGCCAATGTTCAGGTTTTATTTTTTCGTTGGTAGCAAAATTTAACTCCGCGGATAAGCCTTGTCGCTCTTTACCGAACGCTTCAATGTCGGTAGTAAACGCATTATCAACAACCTCATTTGTAACCGTGTTGACTAATTCAAATCCGGTTTCAAGAGGATAGGGGATAGGTGTTTCTGAAATAGCAGCGGCCGTGCATACTTGTTGTGCCGGTTCGAAGATATTTATTTGTCGTCGGGCTGGCACCGCTCTGTTTTCAATGAAGTTTGGGAAAAGATTCAATTGCGCGAGCAGGAATTTCAACGAGAATGGTTCGCCAATGAGGTGTTCGTCTTTTTCGTTTTCAAAGAGAGATTTTGAGTACCAATAAGGCGTGAGGTCAAGTTTGACACTTAAATCAATGCTGCCGTCAACAGCAGGTCGCGTATGATCGGAGGATAGCTCGGCGAGGGTTCCGTAACTGACTTCGCCGGCAAGTTCTGCACCTGCGCGTACTCGCAATCCTGCTCCAAGATGATCAAACAAAGTGTTCAGGCTCAATCTTGAATAAAGGCCTCCGAAAATATTCCCATCAAGGACAATGGCAATTTTTGCTTCGTCATTTGTCGGGTCAGCTTCTTCAGGATTCTCTTCGGGAGTCGGGTGTGAGAAGGTGTTCTGTCCGTTTTGGCGGGTCCATTCCGTGTGAAACGTTGCATTCCGCGTCATTTCATAGTCAATTCCAACGGCTGCGTTAGCTTCATAAAATGCACCGATTTCTATTGTCGGTTGGATTGCACCCCATGCAAGGGGAGGCAATCTGAAGGTTTTGAACCCCGATTCGTTTCCCGTTTCTTTTTTATTCTGAAGATTGATTTTGAACGCCATGCCCAGGGTCGAGTCAAACATAATGTCTGCATGGTAGTAACCGCGTATTACATCAGCCACTACGTTTGAGAAGTGTAACTCGGCATTAAGCAGTAGTTTGAATTCCGATTGTTCGGCAAAGTTTAGAGCTTCTTTCCATGGATAGGCTGAATCTGCATCAGCCCGACTTGCCATGCGTACAGGTGCCGGGACGGCACCCGCATCGCCCGCAAAGAAAAATTTATCGAAGACTTCATTTGCCGGCACATCTGAGACACTTACATTTATTGATGACTGACCATTACTTCTGACAGATTGCACCTTACCACAAAGTCCCCATGGGAAATATTCATGAAAACCGAGATAATAAATATATTGGCCTTGTAATGGGATTCTGTCCGCAGGTGTATCGGCGGTAAAACTGATTACACCGTCGTTACACGCTGATATGTACGGCAAATCTGTTTCAACAATTTCATGGGCACCTGGTTTGGGGACAATTCTGTTCCGGTTGCCGAATGCTACAGAATCTATATCAGCAAGCATGATTTTAAACACGGATCCATCTTTATGGACAAAATCCTGGGAGACATAGTCGGAATGTTCTGTATTATCCGTGTCAATTGTGGAAAGTCTGACTGATTGTAAATCTTCTGCATACATCAATGTGGTCACACCGCTTTTGCCAAACACGAGAACCTGTGTGTCCCGCTCTTCGGCAGCAAAACAGGAAAGGCCAAAGAGTAGAAGTATGAAAAAAATGACCTGTCTCATGATTTCTGAATTTTAAAAGAGTTGGTGCCGACTTTGATTATATATATCTGCGGTGCCAAGGACGCAAGAGCTATTTTTACATATCCGTTGCTGAGAGATGTAATTTCGCAGTTGTATTGTATGCCATCTATGTCATATACAGATACATCAGCAATGCCAGATTCGTCCTGTATTATGATATCTCCATTTTCATCCAGAGCTATATTTTTGCCATCTGCATTGATAAGTTCGACTGATGAGGTACCACCAATTGTATATTTACTGACTTGGTTAAAGTCGAAAGTACGGTTGTTTATGGTAATATTATTGTCAGCAAAAGATATTTCCGGCTTATCAGAGAATGGGATAATTATGCGTGTACCGCTTTTTAGCCATAGAATCACGCTGTCAAATGCAAAACCAGACAGAGCAATTGACATTGCAATGATGCAAATAACAGATTTTAAAGTTCTGTCTTTCATGTTTAAATTCGAAGGATAGATTATTTAGAAATAAGCATTTCCCAAATGTATTACTTATTTTTGGTACTACATAGCATAAGAGGGAATTAAATGTAAATTGGGATTAATCTTTTTGTTTAATGTGCCCTTGTTATAGAATGTTGGTAGGAGGTTGATTGGTCGCTGGGCTGATTTATGAATAGGTCATGGTTTAATAAAGTCCCGTAACTGATAAATCCTCAGAAAATGTATGGTGGGTATGTGATCAGACTTGGCGGCATGCGCGGCGGAGGCGGCGGAAGGCGTGGGCGATGAGGATGATGGTCACCACGGTGGCGCAGATGTCGGAGGCGTAGAAGGTGGACCACACGCCGTTGAGGCCGAAGAAATGGGGCAGGATGTAGAGGAGCGGGAGGAAGAAGAGAATCTGGCGAGTGAGGCTCAGGAAAATCGAGAGTCCGACTTTCCCGATTGACTGGAAGTAGGTGGTGGCCACAATCTGGAATCCTACCATCCAGAAGCACAGCATGGCGGTGGACAGTGCTTTGGCAGTGAAATCCACAAGGCTCTGGTCGCTCACAAATGCACGGGCAATGAGGTGAGGAATGGTCAGTCCTGCCAGCCATCCGACAAAACTTACGGTTGTGGCTGCGCATACCGCAAGCCAGAAGGTGCGTTCCACGCGGTTGTAGCGCTGGCAGCCATAGTTGAAGCCTACAATGGGCTGCATCCCCTGACATATGCCGAGAATTATGCAGCACAGCATGGAGGTGTAGGTCACGAAAATGCCTGATGCGGCAATGGCCGCCACGCCGCCGTAGTCGAGCAGCGCACGGTTAATGAATATGTTGATCAGGCAGGCGCCCACATTCACCACAAACGGCGCGGCACCGATGCCTATCATTCCCCATACAAGTGGTAAATCCAGCCTGTAGATGCCGGGACGGAATGTTACAGGTCCGTTGTTCTTCCGGCAGAAGTGCTGCATCACGAACACCATTGAGATGGCCATGGCGATGTCGGTGGCGATGGCTGCCCCCTTGATGCCTGCGTCAAGCACGTAGATGAACGTTGGGGCGAGCAGGATGTTGAGACCTGCGCCTATAAACATAGTGACCATGGCCTTGACCGGAAATCCCGATGCACGCATCACGTTGTTGAACGAGAACGTGAGATTGGTGAGCATCAGTCCCGGCAGAATATACATCATGAAATCGCGTGCATAGGGGAGGGTGACCTCATTGGCACCGAACAGGCAGAGCACTTCGTCCATCTTCCATGCGAACAGCCCGATGTAGATTGCACCGATTACGAGTGTGAGCACAAGGGCGTTGCCGAGGATGCGCTGGGCCTTGTTTTCCTGTGACGCACCGAGAAAAAGGCTGACACGTGCCGCGGCACCGGCGCCTACAAGGGTGCCAAGTGCGGTGGCTATGTTCATTACGGGGAATGTGATGGCGAGCCCCGCTATGGCTTCCGGTCCGACAACCTGTCCGATGAAAATACGGTCGACAATGTTGTAGAGCTGCATCACAAGCATCCCCACAACGGCAGGGAGGGAGTATTGCCAAAGCAGCCGTCCTATGGGTTTGTGTTGAAGCTGCTCAAGGCGTTCGGCATCATTGGCTGTATTGGCATTACTCATGTTCATTGCGGAGTGGGAGAATGGATGGGGGAGAAGAGAAAAGAGAGATGGCTGATGGCGCAGTGGCGCATTATTTTGTCAGCGCAAAGAATTCGCGGCGCAGGTCGGGGTCGGTGGCGAAATCGCCTACGTAGTCGATGGTGTCGGTCGACGAAAGCTGTTTTTCCACGCCACGCATCTGTATGCATAGGTGACGGGCGGAACATGTCACTATCACACCCTTGGCGGAGAGTGTGGATGCCACTTCGCGGCATATTTCGGCCGTGAGGCGTTCCTGTACCTGCAGTTTGCGTGCTATGGCGTTGACCATGCGCGGCAGTTTGCTCAGCCCGATCATGTTACCGTTGGGGATGTAACCGATGCTGACCGTGCCGAAGAACGGCAGTATGTGATGCTCACAGAATGAATAGAACTCGATGTCCTTCACCACCACCATCCGTGAGCCTGCATATTCGAAGATGGCCTGTTTCAGAATCTCGTCGGGGCGTGTGCGGTAGCCCTGCGTGGCGAACCACATGGCCTTTGCGGCGCGCATGGGGGTCTTGATCAGGCCTTCGCGTTCGGGGTTCTCCCCAAGCAGTCTGATTATCTCGCGATAATGTCCGGCAATGGCCTCGATGCGCTGGAGGTCGGATGCCGTAGGGTTTTCTGGTTCGAAGTCGAAGTTGTCGCAGCTCATTTTGCTGATGATGGATGTGATTGTTGTTGGTGGCACGCATCACAGGGTGATGCGCGGAGAGGGATCAATGGGCGTTTATCCTGTCGCGGACAACGCGCACTTCGCGTGCATAGCGCGGGAAGGTCTTGCGGATTTCGGCTGCCGCTTTTTCAGCGTCGTACTGTGAACGGAAATCGCCCACACGCAGTCGCCAGTAGGGCGATGCATACGACACGTAGGTGGCATGCTGCGGAAATGCCGATGACACGGCGCGCTCGCGGTTGCGGGCCTCCGATTTTGCACTGCGCACGTTGTTGTCGGCATACACCTGTACACGGTATCCTACCGTCTTGCCGCCTTTGGCGCGGACGGTTTTCTCCTCCTGCTGCTCGGCAGTGGTCTCGCCGGTGTCCTGTTCGGTGGCGTCGGCTTCAGTCTGCGCTGTGGGTTCGGCGCGTTGGAGCAGTGCTTCGGGAGCGTTGACGGTTATGGCTGACTGCGGGGCATTGAGGCGCTGCACGATGTTGTCCTGTGATGAGACGGTGAATGCCGCAAGCATTGCGGTGAATGCCAGGAGTGTGAGCCGTATGTGTCGTGTCATAGCTGTATGCATGTTGAAAAAAGATGTAAGAGCCTGCTTAAATCCTGAGGCGTTAAGCAGGCTCTTTGGTTTGTATGTTCAGTCTCCGCGGCGTTTGAGCGCGGAGGCGTGATGGGGGGACTGCTTTTCTTTAGAAAGCGTTTACAATGCCCATGAACGATGCTGCATCGAGGGCTGCACCGCCGATGAGGCCGCCGTCTACGTCGGGTTTTGCGAACAGTTCGGCTGCATTCGAGGGTTTGCAGCTGCCGCCGTAGAGAATCGAGGTGTTGTCGGCCACTTCCTTGCCGTATTTGTCGGCGATGACGCCACGGATGTGTGCGTGCATGTCCTCTGCCTGGTCGGCTGTAGCGGTCTTGCCTGTGCCGATGGCCCATACGGGTTCGTATGCAAGGATGATTTTGCCGAACTCTTCTGCGGTGAGGTCGAAGAGGGCTTCCTGAATCTGGGCTGTCACAACGTCGTTGTATGTGCCGTTCTCACGCTGCTCGAGCACTTCGCCGATGCAGAAGATAGGGGTGAGACCTTCGGCAAGAGCCAGCTTCACTTTTGTCTTGAGGATTTCAGATGTCTCACCGTAATACTGGCGGCGTTCAGAGTGGCCGAGGATTACGTAGGTTGCGCCGGTAGAGGCCACCATGGGAGCGGAAACTTCGCCGGTGTAAGCGCCTTTGAGCTGGTCAGCGCAGTTTTCGGCACCGAGGCCGAGTTTGGTCTGGTCGATAACGTTGGCAACCGATGCGAGGTGGGTGAAGGGAACGCAGATTACAACGTCACATTTGGGGGTGGCGTTCTTGAGTGCTTCGTTCACATCCTTTGCCAGGCCTACGCCTTCGGCAAGGGTGGTGTTCATTTTCCAGTTGCCTGCTACGATATTCTTTCTCATTGTTGGTAATGTTAGTTAGATGTTTCGTTGGTGCAAATTTACGCTTTTTTTGCGTGTTTACGTCGATATGCGCCTTTAATTTTTAGACGTATGGCCAGAATGAGCCCCTGGAACAGATAGATGAGGAGCAATGCGAATCCGAATATGCCGTTCACGGCGGTAAACCATCGGTGGCCGTAGCCTTTGAGTTCATCGGAAAAGGCTTCGTCGGAGGGTGGATTCTCGATGACCTCAGGCATCATGGAGCTGATGGTGGTCTTTGATTCCACTACGCCGTCGCGCAGCATTACAAGGGATATGTTGCCGCGCACAAGCTCCTTGAGCTGAGTGTCGTCGGCACTGTAGCAGGGATATTCGGCCATGGCAAGGTCGGTCCAGAGGGCGATCCCCCGTGCATCTGTGCCGAGCAGTGCAATGAACGGGATACCGAGGCTGTCGGCTTTCTCCTTGATTTCGTTTATGGTGTAGGAGTTCGATATGTCGGCACGGCGTGGCTCGGGAATGACAAGCAGGTATTGTTCACCTTCTGCTTCAATCACTTCGGCGGTCACGTCGTCGTCACCGTCGAAAATGGCTAGATGGCTGCTGGTGTGGCTGCCGGATTCGTCCGACGGCTGTTCGATGCGGTCCACAAATTCCCAGGTGGAGTCGGGCAGGTTGTCAATGGTGAATTCTTCGGTGTGCCCGTCTTTTTCGTAGACGAACAGGAAGTCGTCCGATTCATCCGAGCCGTCACCAAGCAATTGTGTGCCCACCGGGAATGCCCTGAAGTCGGCCATGGGCTGCGCATTATATCCGTACAGCCCCACAATTAGGATATAGAGGGTTATGAGTGCGCCTACAATCCATTGGATGGCCGGATTGAAAAGCGCTTCCTTAAGCCGGACGTTCCATTTTATCAGGTAAAGTAGTCCGGCGGTAATTACCACATTCTTCAGGAATGTGGCTCCGTTGGATAATTTCAGGAAGTCGCCGAAGCATCCGCAGTCGCTCACCGGATCGGCAATCCAGAGATACAGCGTCAGCGGGAGCATCACTACTATTGTCAGTGTCAGGCCCCAGGCGGTGACGCGCTTGTAACAGCCCATCATTAACAACGCCCCGAGCACGAATTCATATCCTGAAATAAGCATGGCGGCCATGAACACCACCGAACGCGGTTGAGTGATGTGCCAGACCCCGAGATACTCCTCCAGCTTGAAGAGAAATCCCCAAAGGTCGATACTTTTGGTAAGGCCCGACATGACGAACACTCCGCCCACAAGCAGGCGGAGCATCCATATGACAACACGGTTGATGTTGCTCACCCCGTTGGCCGACGGGGCGGCCGGTTTATCAGGCGTGAGGGCTTTGGCGCTGTCAGTTAGTGAGTTTGATGATTCCGAAGATGGCATAGTTTATCATGTCTTGGTAGTTGGCATCCACACCTTCCGATACCTGCGCGGCTCCGTTGTGGTCCTCGATCTCTTTTGTGCGCATGATTTTCATGAGAATCAGGTCGGTGTAGGAGCTTACACGCATCTTGCGCCACGCTTCGTCATAGTCGTGGTTCTTTCGGAGCATGAGCTGGCGGGTGGCAGCCATGTGACGGTCGTAAAGCTCCAGGGCGTCGCTCACTGAAATGTCCTTGCCCGACGAATAACCCTTTTCAAGCTGAATAAGCGCCATTATGCCGTAGTTCACAATGGCTATGAAGCCGTCGAGGATACCCTCGTCATTCACCATGGCGTTCCCCTTGGTCTCGAGGGAGCGGATACGGTCGGCCTTGATGAGAATCTGGTCGGTGAGCGAAGTGGGGCGCATCAGGCGCCATGCTGCACCGTAATCGTTGAGTTTCGCTTCATAAAGGCCGCGGCACATGGCGATTGCGCGGTCAAATTCTTCTATTGTTTTCTGTTGGTCCATGATTGGATATGGGGTGGTGCGCTGATTTTTTTTAATTGTTGACTATGAGGTTTTGCTACTTGTAGGGACATGCCTGTGGCATGTGATGCCATGATGTGTGTATGTTTTTTCACAATTTTGATTCACGTGCCACAGGCATGTCCCTACATGTGGCTGGAAATCATCCCGTTTTTCGCAGACAATCTCAGCCTGTTCCATTTTATACACAAATTTAGCAAACTTGCCTTAAACCATCGCTACATTGCTGTCAAAAATTTCGGGCAATGCTTTCAGATGCTTTTATGATTAAACAATAATCCCCACAACCACAAGCCGAGGCAGCCTATATGTGGAAGCAGGGATTTTGTAAAAAAAATGATGCACCGCATTGCAGTGCATCACTTTAGGGTGAAATGTGGGTCTCGAACCCACGACCTTCGGAACCACAATCCGACGCTCTAACCAACTGAGCTAATCTCACCATTTCTGTCTTTGCCCTCCGGCTTTGACGCTGCAAAGTTACAACTAATTTTTAATTCCGCAATACTTCAGGGAAAGATTTTTTTGCACTCCTGTCTGCGGATAGTCAAGATATGTATGGTTAAACCGGTAATTCTTCGTACATTTGAGGCATGAAAGAGGTAAATCCGAAAGAAACCACAAGGGCATATGCATTTGAGATGTGGATGAACGCCCCGATGCCAATGGTGACATTTTTCAAGACGCTTGATGTGTCAAATCTGAAAAAATATGCCAAACGAAACGGCATGAAGTTCAACATGCTCATGTGTTGGTGTATCGGCAAAGCGGCATCACAGGTAAAAGAGTTCTATATGCTTCCTGTCGGCGGCAAGTTGATTGAATATGACTCTATTGCGGTAAACACCATAGTCCTCAATAAAACCGGAGAGGTAAGCTCCTGCGACATTCCGTTCTCAGAGAACCTGACACGGTTTAACGACGATTATCTGCGTCTGACACAGCAAGTGGCTGAGACATGCCTGAATCATGACCTGACCGACAGCATGGTTATCGGCACCTCCGCTCTTGTGCAGTACGATATTGACGGTGCCGTGGGGATGTATAGCGGTGTGTTCAACAACCCTTTTATGATATGGGCCAGATATAAGAAAGAGCTCCTTGACGGCAGCCCGATATGGCGCACAACCTTGAAAGTGTCCTTTCAGTTTCACCATACCCAGATGGACGGCGCCCATGCCGCGACATTCCTCTCTCTGCTGCAAAAGGAAATCGACCTCCTCTGAGCAGTAATGCCACCATTCCCGTATTAGCCCTAAATGTTGCTTTCGTTTATCGGAATACTAAATTGTTATAATAAATAGATATTAAAAAATGTCTAAACGATTATACATATTGTTTAAGTTTCCCGATGAAATTTATAATTTTGGGAAAATAGTAGAACGGATTAATGTTAAACATGTTGGCATGGCCGCAGTCCGTAATGGGGTTATTGATCTGCATGGACCATGGCCAGGATATATTGACGAGGCATATAATCTTGGCTTAAATTCATTTTCTCCGCTTTACTGCTTTTTCTTTTGGTGCTATTGGAATGATGTACTTGTTAATTTGAACTTCCGGCAATACGTTATGTCGGTATGTGACACATTGGGGGTGAGTGAATGGTGGTACATCGAAGAAAACTCGATAGATTTGTATCAGGGAATGCCTGCTGAGGAATTAGAGGCAGCATTGGCTTCCGCAATCGGCATTGAAGATTTCGACACGCCCACTTATTTCCCTGCAAGCAGCCATCATTTGTTCCATGATTCTTCTCAAAAGGTGAGACATTTGATGAGTCTCACTTAAAGATTACGTACGCGGAGGGGGGCGCAATCAGAATCCGGATGGAAAGTAGGGACGCACGGCTCGTGCGTCCGCTGAAAATCAAGATGTTATTAACGGACGCACGAGCCGTGCGTCCCTACGTTTGAGCAGTTGTAAAATGCTCGATGTAAAGGGCTGTCAGGCGGTTGACGGACGTCAGAAGGTGGCGGAGAAAGAGAAGCCGAAGGAGGTTCCGGCGCCGGGGGCTGGTGAGGGGATGAGCAGTGGCTGCGATGTGATGCAGCCCGGGCCGATGCTGCGGCAGGTGCCGGGGGGCAGGGCGCCTACCACTTCATTCACCGGGTCGAGAAGAAACGCCACGATGTGTCCGATTACCGGCGAACCGAGAATCTCGTAATTGTTATTTACAATCAGACGTTTCAGGCGGTAGAAGCCTTCGCCAAGAATGCTTCCGACCACAGGCGTAATGAAAAGGTCCTGATACGAGGGGCGTTCCATGCAGGCTTCAATGCCGAATTCCCATCCTATTGTGGATATGGCGGCGGAATATAGCATGGATTGCCAGAAATTGAAACCGCATGTGCGGGCGGACATGAAATATGCGGCGCCGGCATACGGATGCAATACATAATTGAAAATCGGATTGTCGTGGTCCCATTCCGGCCCTAACTTAAATATGTTGCGGTACCATCGCTCGTAGAACGGCACACTCGAAATGTCAGCCCTGTTCCAGGCGGTTGCGTCTTCCGGCAGCAGCTCAAGCACAAAGAGTGTGCTTATGAATGCGCCCGACAGGACGGCGGTGTTGATCCACATGCCGTGCCACCAGGGGTCGGAATAGGTCCATGAGGCCGGTTTCCCATAAATGGTGTGCGGATAGCCGGAAATCACGGCTATGGTGTCACGAGCCGCCATTGGCGCATCTGCGTCAAATTTCGGAGCCTCCGGTGGATTGACTGAGGCATCTGTGGGTACAGGAGTCTCGGCAACTGCGCTGATTCCGCCTGATGCTGAGGTGTCCACGGGTGTGCTGACAACAACAAGTTCGTCAATGGTGGTGCTGACCGTAGTGTGGACGGGGGTGTCAGCTTTTGCAGTCACTGCCATTGCAGACAGCAGGACTGTGACGCATAAAGTGCTGATGTGGAGTGTGCTGTTCTTCATATCCCTTGAGCTGTTATAATTGCCTCCGGCCGAGTTGAAACTCTTGTGCGATGAATTCAAGCCAAAGGCAGATGCTGAAACTTCATTCCGGTAATTCCGGTAAAAATCCATGTCACCGGCATGTAAGCCGGTTTTATCAGTATAACAAATTCCGGTGTGAAATGGACTTGTTGTATTGTCTTAAAATTGTAACTTTGCAGTCGTGGCAATTGTCAATAACTCTAAAAAATGTTAAGGAACTCCTTCAGCTCGTTTTTCAGCCGTCACCTTGCCCTGAGGTCGGGAGACGGAGCGCGTCGTTCGCCTGCCATAGTGGTGGCAGTCGGTGGCGTGGCGCTTTCTGTAGCTGTTATGATGATTGCCATAGCCGTGACCTCGGGATTCAAAAAAGAGATTGCCGAAAAAATTGAAGGCTTTGAGGCTCAGCTACGCATTGTGCCGGTGAGCGGGGCTGCCGACAGCAGCGATGCAGGCGTCGTGCCGGTTGATTGTTCCGGCCGTCTGTTGTCGGTGATTGAAAGTACATTGGAAAGATACGCCGGCGGCAAGCATCTTGAAATCGCCCCTGTGGCCACTTGTGCGGGACTCCTGAAAACACCTGATAATTTTGCCGGAGTGGTGTTCAAGGCATATGGAGATGGTGCCGGGATGCGGTTCGAGGCATCCAATCTGATTGAAGGAGCTCTGCCTGCCGATTCCATAAATCCGAGAGGTATCATGATTTCGGAAGCTACTGCCAGGGCTCTTCAATTGGAAGCTGGCAGCCGCATCAACGCATATTTTTTTGCCGGAAATGGCGTGCGGCCGAGGCGGTACGATGTGACCGGAATATACAACAGCGGCTTCGGCGATTTCGACCGTGTGGTGGCCTACATGCCTAAAACAGCCATTGACAATCTGCTGCATCTTGACCCTACACAGGGTGAGGCCATCGAAGTGCGCGGTCTGGAACCGACAGAGATAGTAGCTGCTGCCTCGGCTCTGCAGGGTGCTCTTAACGGAGCGTTCGCCACCGGCGAGATTGCGGCGCTATACAATGTGGTGGACGTCTATACTTCCGGCGCAGCCTATTTCAACTGGCTTGCCATGCTTGACACCAATATTGTTGTAGTGCTTGTGCTTATGGGGTGTGTCAGCGGTTTCATGCTGGTGTCGTGTCTGCTCATACTGATTCTGCAGCGTGTACGCATGATAGGGCTGTTGAAAGCCATGGGCGCCACCGACGGGCAGATCAAAGCAGTGTTTCTGCGCCTTGGATTGCGGGTGGTCATCGTAGGGCTGGCCATAGGCAATGCCCTTGCCCTCGCGTTGCTGACCAGTGAGGCCATGTGGCATTGGATGCCGCTCGACCCTGAATCATATTATCTGAACTGCGTGCCGGTGAATCTTACGTTTACGGCATGGGCGGCGCTCAACGTTTCGGCAGCACTGGGCGCACTATTGCTTATGCTGGTGCCTGCTACTCTTGTGTCGCGTCTGCAGGTGGCCAGAACCATGCGTTGGGAATAATGCCGCCGCAATTGCATAGCCTACAGAAGGTGAACATAGCGCCAAGAAAGAATTTGACAGGTGTGGCAGACTTTTTGGCATAAAATTTGTTATACAAACAATAGCACTCTTTAACAGATGTGGTGGCGCTCCATGCGCTTCCGGGTGCAGAAATTCAAAAATAAATAGTTAACTTTGCACAGGACAGACAGTGCAGTCCATTGAAACAACGCTTCAACCGACATGACAGAACAAAGCACCACAACAGTCAATAAAGCAATTAAGGAAATCAGCGATACAGAACTCAGAAACCGTATAATAGATGCGATTCAGGACAAGAAAGGGCGAGGCATCACGCTTGTCGACCTTTCAGGAATAGAATCGGCTCCGACGAGGGAATTCATCATATGTGAAGGCCGCACTCCCCAGCAGGTTGCTGCCATTGCCGATAATGTGCGCGACCAGCTGCTCGAGCAAGTGAGGGTAAAGCCCTACAATTACGACGGCTACCGCAATGCACGTTGGATAGTGGTGGATTACGGTTCGGTAATGGTACATATTTTCGTGCCTGACGCACGTACACTCTACAGCCTCGAAGAGCTCTGGAACGATGCCGCCATAACCGAGATTCCCGACCTCGACTGATCAGTGCGCCTGTCCTATGCTCATGGCATCGGTATGCCACGCATGTCACACTCCTCTCTTCCAGTTTCATTTTAACTCAGTATCTCCTCACGATCTATAGCTTATGCCCGAAAATAGCCCCGGCGGCAATAAGAAACGCCCACAGATAAAGTTCAGCATGTACTGGATGTACGTGTTCATAGGCATGTTCCTGGTTGGAATGTGGTATGTGGGCGAAAATCCAGCCACAAAAAAGGTCACATATTCCGAGTTTGAGAATTATATCACGGACTCCATCAACTCGCATGCCCACGGCATAACCAAAATCATTGTCGAAAAACGCAAGGGCACGGCCGAGGCCATGCTTAGCGATTCGCTGGCAAAGGTGGTGTTCCACGAGAACCAGATCAAGAGCGGCAGTCCGGCGGCGATTACTACCACGCTACCGTCGACCGATGAATTTGCCCGTAAAATCGACCAGTGGAAACAGGACGGCATCTATACCGGTCCGGTGGATTACGACGAGGGGAGCGATTTCGGTTCGCTGCTGTGGAATTTCGGTCCTATACTGATTCTCATTGCGTTCTGGTTCTTCATCATGCGGCGCATGACCAACCGCGACGGAGGTCCCGGCGGAGTTTTCTCCGTAGGGAAGTCGAAAGCGCAGGTGTTTGACAAGGACAACGCCATGAAGGTCACATTTGCCGATGTGGCCGGACTGTCGGAAGCCAAAACCGAGATAGAGGAGATTGTGGAGTTCCTGAAGAACCCCGGACGTTACACCGACCTCGGCGGTAAAATCCCCAAGGGCGCGCTCCTCGTAGGCCCTCCCGGAACCGGAAAAACCCTCCTTGCTAAGGCTGTGGCAGGGGAGGCCAACGTGCCTTTCTTCTCCATGTCGGGTTCGGACTTCGTGGAGATGTTTGTGGGTGTGGGCGCATCGCGAGTGCGCGACCTTTTCCAGAAAGCCAAGGAGAAGGCTCCCTGCATCGTGTTCATCGACGAGATTGACGCCGTGGGCCGTGCACGTGGCAAAAATCCCAATATGGGTGCTAACGACGAACGTGAAAACACGCTCAACCAGTTGCTCACCGAAATGGACGGTTTCGGCACCAACAGCGGAGTGATCATACTGGCCGCCACCAACCGTGCCGACATTCTCGACAAGGCCCTGCTGCGCGCCGGCCGTTTTGACCGTCAGATTTATGTGGAACTCCCCGAACTCAACGACCGCGTGGCCATCTTCAATGTGCATCTCAAAGGCATCAAGACCGACGACAGCGTGGATGTGGAGCTGCTTGCACGCCAGACTCCCGGATTCTCCGGCGCCGACATCGCAAATGTGTGCAACGAGGCAGCCCTGATTGCAGCCCGCCACAACAAGGACCACGTGCAGAAACAGGACTTCATCGATGCCGTCGACCGTATTATCGGCGGTCTCGAGAAACGCTCGAAGATAACAACCACCGAGGAGAAGAAGGCCATAGCTTGTCATGAGGCAGGCCACGCCACAGTGTCGTGGCATCTGCAGTATGCCAATCCCCTGATCAAGGTGACAATCGTTCCGCGAGGGAAGGCTTTGGGTGCCGCATGGTATCTTCCTGAGGAAAGGCAGATAACTCCGGCACAGGCGTTGCTCGACGAGATGTGCTCCACTCTTGGCGGACGTGCCGCCGAGGAGCTGTTCCTGGGACGTATATCCACCGGCGCAGCCAACGACCTTGAGCGTGTCACCAAGCAGGCATATGCCATGGTGGTGTATTATGGCATGAGCGAGCGTCTGCCCAACCTGTCCTATTACGACTCCACCGGACAGGCCTACGGATTCTCGAAACCCTATAGCGACGACCGCGCACGCATGATTGACGAAGAGGTGTCGCGCATCATAAGCGAACAGTATGAACGCGCAAAATCCATTTTGCGTGAACATGCCAAAGGCCATAATGAACTTGCCGAAGTGCTCTACAGCCGTGAGGTTATCTTCACCGAGGATGTGGAACACATATTCGGCAAACGCAAGTGGGCTTCGCGCACCGACGAGATTCTCGCCGCACAGCAGCTTGCCGAAAAGCAGGCCGCCGAGGCGAAGGCAAAATCTGCCTCCGGTGATGTGATTGATGTGGAAGCCAAGGATGTTTCCGTCACCACGCCTCCCGCGTCGATGCCGCCCATCCCCTCGTTGAAGCAGGGGGATTCGGTTCCGGCTGATGATGCCGCTGCCGATAAGGCCGGAAAAGAACCGGCCGATGCCCCTGACGGCGATAAAAAATCGTGAAGCCCTTGGGTCTCGGCTTTTTTAGCCGTTCCGGGGCTGGATGTCCCACATACCGTCGGAACCATCATTGCAGATGGTTCTGATGTGTTTTTGAGTCGATGTCGTTTCTTTGTGAAAGATCTTTATGTTAAGCATAAGTAAGGAACAATTACTGGAGTTTCCGGAGGTCAAATACCCCGGTAAAGTGATATTGGTCGACAGTGCGGCCAAGAGCCGCAGCGCTCTGTCGTATCTCAACCGTGTGGATCAGGTCGGATTCGATACGGAGACACGTCCGTCATTCCAGAAGTTCCGTCATTATAATGTGTCGCTGGCCCAGATCTCTTGTGGCGACGAGTGTTTCCTCTTCCGTCTCAAGCAGATCGGCGCGATAGACAGCTTCCTCAAATTTCTGGCCAATGGCCGCGTACAGAAAATAGGGCTGTCGCTCAAGGATGATTTTCATCAATTGCATCAGCTTGGCGATTTCAATCCGGCTGGTTTTGTGGAACTGCAGTCGTACGTCAAGGATTTCGATATAGCCGACAACAGCCTGCAACGCATATTCGGTATCATATTCAATAAACGCATCTCCAAGCACCAGCGTCTCACAAACTGGGAGGCTCCGACCCTTACCGAAAGTCAGCAGAACTATGCCGCAATCGATGCCTGGGCATGCCAGCAGATCTACAACCATCTGCAGGCTGGGCGTTTCAATCCGGCCGACTGTCCCTATATCCTTGTAGAGGATGGTGACAGCGCATCATGCTGACGGATGCCGTTCTCAGTCAAACACACACACACAAATTCTTTAAAAATCCTAAGATGAAAAATTCAGCGAATACTACATATCCCTTGCGGTCAATACTGATTCCGCTCGTCCTGCTGGTGTATCTGGCAGTTATGGTGGTGCTCGGATGGCCGTCGTACGAATGCGGTGCAACTTCCGGGCTGCTTTATTTCGGCGGCACGGCCGTGACGCTCACCTGCATAGTGGCTCTGCACTTCCACCTGAGGCGGCGCATAGGGCGCAGGCACACTTGAATGTATCATCCTCCCCACGACTATTCATTTAATACCATACCATATGAAAACCTCTCAAACAATTTCTGCAATGGCATTATCTTTGGCAACCCTGTTGGGAAGCTGTTCCGGGTCCAAATATCCGGCGGCACCTTCCGACAGTACCGTCGATTCATATTTCGGCATGGAGGTCGCCGACCCCTACCGTCCGCTTGAGAACGACACTTCCGAGACCACCACACAGTGGGTGGAGCAGGAGCGCGCACTCACGGAGAATTATCTGGCGAAAATTCCGTTCCGCGGGGCTTTGCGCGAACGCATCGCATCGTTCAACAATTATGTGAAGCAGGGCGTGCCTCACAAGGAGGCCGACGGAAAATATTATTTCTTCCGTAACGATGGCCTGAAAAATCAGTCTGTGCTCTACCGCAGCAACAACATCGATTTGTCCGATGCAGAAGTATTCCTTGACCCCAACACACTGAGCGACGACGGCACAGTGGCGCTCACCGGCACTTCGATGAGCAACGACGGCCGTTATATGGCCTACACCATATCGCGCAGCGGTTCTGACTGGACCGAGATTTTCGTGCTCGACACCGCCACCGGCAAGTTGCTTGACGACCACATCGAGTGGGCGAAGTTTACCGACGCGGCATGGTTCAAGGATGGATTTTTCTATAGCGCGTACGACCGCCCAGTGGAGGGTAAGGAGTTCTCCAACGCCAATGAGAACCACCGTATATATTACCACAAGCTCGGCACACCTCAGTCGGCCGACAAGGTTGCGTTCGAGGACAAGGAGCATCCGCTTCATTTCCACACCGCACAGGTTCCCTCCAACGAGCGTTGCCTGTTCGTCTATGTCGGCGGTCAGGGATTCGGTGAAGGGTTGCTGATGAAGGACCTCACCAAGGCCGACGCGCCCTGGATTACCATTGAGCCGAGCCAGAACTTCTCGAATGGGGTGGTGGATGTGATAGGCGACGAGGTTTATATCCTTACTTCGGCTGATGCTCAGCGCAACCGCCTTGTAAAAGCTCCCGTCAGCAATCCCGTCCGTGCCAACTGGGTTACAGTTGTGCCCGAGCAGGACGGTGTGCTCACCGGAGTGCAGCGCAGCGGCAAGGATTTGATTCTCAGCTATGAGAAAGATGCCTCCATGCATCCCGCGCTCTACACTGTGGCAGGAGAGAAAATTCGCGACATCGAGCTGCCCACTTTCGGAACTGCCGGCATCTCCTCATCGTCGAAAAATGATGAAGTGTTCTACAACTTCACTTCGTTCCTTTATCCCGCAACGGTGTTCTCATATGACAAGACAACCGGCGAAAGCACTCCGGTGGCCTCCCCCGAAATCAAGGGTTTCAATGCCGACGATTATGTGACCGAGCAGGTGTTCTATCCCTCGGCCGACGGCACACGCATCCCCATGTTCCTCACATACAAGAAAGGTCTGAAACGAGACGGCAGCAACCCGGTGTATCTCTATGGATACGGAGGCTTCAACGTGTCGCTTCCCCCGACGTTCTCGCCTAACCGTCTGGTATGGCTTGAAAACGGTGGTATCTACGCTCAGGCCAACCTCCGCGGAGGTGCCGAATATGGCGAGGAGTGGCATGAGGCCGGCACCAAGATGAAGAAGCTGAATGTGTTCAACGATTTCATCGCCGCGGCCGAATATATGATAAATGAGAACTGGACTTCGCCCGAGCACATCGTCATAGAAGGTGGAAGCAACGGCGGTCTGCTCGTCGGCGCTGTCACCAACATGCGTCCCGACCTGTTCCGTGTGGCCATCCCGCGGGTAGGTGTGATGGACATGATGCGCTACCATCTGTTCACCATCGGCTGGAACTGGGCTTCGGACTACGGCACCAGCGCCGACAACGCCGAGATGGCAAAATATCTGCTTGACTATTCTCCGCTGCACAATATCAAGAACGACGGGACGGAGTATCCCGCAATCCTTGTCACCACCGCCGACCACGACGACCGCGTGGTGCCCGCGCATTCGTTCAAATATGCGGCAACGCTGCAGGCGTCCGACACCGGCGACCGTCCCAAACTGATCCGCATCGACAGCAAAGCCGGTCATGGCAGCGGCAAACCCATCGCGAAAGTCATCGACGAGTACACAGACATTTATTCGTTCATATTCTACAATCTCGGCATCGATCCGGTGAAGGAGCAGGCTAAATGAGACTCATCCGCACGCTACTGACGCTTCTTGTTCCCGGAGTGTTGCTCACGGGATGTTTTACCGGAGTGGAATCCACTCCCAAAATAACTTACAAGGACGTGAAAAACAATAAGGTGGCTGAAACCACTCCCGAGCAGCAGTTTGCCCGGGAGCTGGTTTCGCCGCGTTTTTCGCAGTGGCGTTCAGGGAAGGAGTTTTATGTCACGTCGCCGCGCATCTCGCTGGTGCTGTCGGCCGATGTTCCTGCGGCTGTGATGCCGGTGGAGGGTGATACGCTGGTTTTGATGTCGTCACGCGATGTGCCCGACCTTACAGGGCGGCAGGTGGTGGAACTTGTGTTTTCCCGCAAAACACAGCCTCACCAGACGTTTGTGTACCGCACCAACGCCACCCGTGATGATCTGACCGAACGCGCGGAAGTGGAGATTCCCTTCACAATCGATCTGGATTTCGTGGCAGATGCCGCCTCCAGGCTCGTAGGGCGCGAGCTGTTTGTCCGTACTCCGTTGTGGTTCAATGCGGATGGTGAACCGGTGTCGGGAAGGAAGTTCGTAAAAGTAAGGATTACAGGCGTCAGAGCCGCCAATGAGGTGTATCCGCTTTTCGTTTTGTTTACTTACGAGAAAGGGGATAGCCGGGGGCTGTTTATGTCGGGTGCCGGCCAAAGCCGGTGGGCGCCGCGCGATTTTTCCGCCTTGTTCTCCATGAGTGATCCACGCCTCGAATATCCGCAAATATCCGATGCCGTGTGGAACAATATTGTCAACACAAGAGTGGCGGATGGTATGACGAAGCAGGAGGTGTCGCTTGCCATCGGCATGCCTGAAAGCATCGATCGCGGGTACAATCAGAATGCCGCCTATGAGCGGTGGAATTACCCCGATGGTCGTTACCTGTTGTTTGAGGACGGACTGCTTATGCGGTTCAATCGTTGATTCTGAATAATATACGGATAGAGAGATGCGTCTTACATTTTTAGGAACCGGCACTTCGACAGGTGTGCCCCAGTTGCTGTGCAGCTGTGACGTGTGCAACTCTGTTGACCCGCGCGACTGCCGTCTGCGCACATCGGCTCTTGTGGAGACTGGTGGCAAGCGATTGCTTATTGACTGCGGCCCTGATTTCCGCGAGCAGATGTTGCGTTACAACCGGCACGGCTCGCTTGACGCGTTGCTTGTGACCCATCACCATTACGACCATGTGGGAGGCACCGACGACCTCCGGCCTTATTGCAAAGGACGCAACGGATTTCCGGTTTACTGTCAGGAAGCGGTGGCCGAGGATTTCATCAGGCGCATGCCATACAGTTTCGGCGAGAATCCTTATCCCGGAGCGCCACACTACAATATTCATGTCATCAGGCCGTTCGAGCCGTTCGATGTGGAGGGCGTAAAAATATTGCCCGTGCAGGTGAACCATTTCATTCTGGAGATTGTTGGGTTTGTGATTGGACGTCTCGCCTACATCACAGACGCGAAGCATCTGTATCCCGCGACTCTTGAGGCAATAGCCGGTGTGGACACGTTGGTTGTCAATGCTCTCAGAGTGGGGAAAGAGCATCCCTCGCATTTCACGCTGGAGGAGGCTCTGGAAGTAGTCGGCATGGTGAAGCCTCGTCAGGCATTTCTGACGCATTTCAGCCATGAGATAGGCCTGACATCCGAATTGACGCGGCGCTTGCCGCCCAATGTCTATCCGGCTCACGACGGGTTGTCGGTCGAGATTCCCGATTGAGTCGGGCAATGATGAAATGTAACGAAAGAAAACTATAATCAAACTGATAACTATGGAATTTCTTACAAACGACAAACTTGTGATTGTAGGTGCCGCCGGCATGATCGGTTCAAACATGGCACAGACCGCCATCATGATGGGACTTACACCTAACATCTGTCTTTACGACCCCTATGCTCCTGCTCTTGAGGGTGTGGCCGAGGAATTGCTTCACTGCGGCTTCGAGGGTATGAACATCACATTCACATCGGATGTGAAGGAGGCGCTTACAGGGGCCAAATATATTGTGAATTCGGGTGGCGCCGCCCGTAAGGCTGGCATGACCCGTGAGGATCTGCTCAAAGGCAATGCTGCCATCGCCGAGCAGTTCGGCAAGGATGTGCGTGCATACTGTCCCGATGTGAAACATGTGACCGTGGTGTTCAATCCCGCCGACATTACTGGCCTGATCACCCTGCTGTACTCCGGTCTGAAACCCTCGCAGGTCACCACGTTGGCAGCTCTCGACAGCACACGTCTGCGCAGCGAGCTGTCAAAACAGCTTCATAAACCTGCCGACGAGATTGTCAACTGCCGTACATATGGCGGCCACGGCGAGCAGATGGCTGTATTCGCATCGACCACTGAAGTGGACGGCAAGCCCCTTACCGAAATTATCGGAACAGAGGAACTTCCCGAGGCTGAATGGGCCGACCTCAAGGTGCGCGTAATCCAGGGCGGAAAGCACATTATCGATCTCCGCGGACGTTCGTCGTTCCAGAGCCCGGCATATCTCTCCATCGAGATGATTGCAGCCGCAATGGGCGGCAAGCCTTTCCGCTGGCCTGCAGGCGTATATGTCAACAACGACCGCTTCAGCCATATCATGATGGCCATGGAGACCGTGATTACCAAGGATGGAGTTTCCGTAAAGCCCGTGAAAGGCACACCGGAAGAAGAGCGTGAGCTTGAACAGAGCTACAAGCACCTCTGCACCCTTCGTGACGAAGTGATTGCCATGGGCGTTATGCCGCCTATCGACAAGTGGTCCGAACTCAATCCCTATCTGGATCAGAAGACTTGCTGCTGCCACTGATGCACCTTGGCTCATGTCAGGCTCCATCTATGATCCGCAGTGACTCCGACTGAATAAACTTGAACGGCATGCCGGCTGGTTTCCACCGCCGCATGCCGTTCGTTGTTTATGTTTTTACGGTAAGTTTAGCAGAAGGTATTTACAGGGCGAAGCAGCGGCTGATGGCGGTGCGGATGCGGGCGGCTTCGGGGGTGTCGGTTTTCAGAATGGAGATGATGCACTGCACGTAGGCATCCTTGCTGCCTGAGAGGCCGCACAGCTGGCTTACGTTGGAACGCGGCACCATGGCTTTCTGGTTGTAGACCCTCAGTACCTCGGCATAGTCGCCAAGAGCTGCTATGCGTGAAAATTCGCGGCAGAAGCTTTCATACAGGCCGCGCGGGTTGATTTCGTGCACGAGGTTCTGCATGTGTTCCTCCAGTGCGTTGATGTTGGTGAAACGGCCGTCAACGCGATATTCCACCGTGCGTTTCACTCTGTGACGTGTGTGGAGCAGGGCCTGCTGGCGGATGTCATGCTTGAACTGTGATAAGACAGAATCCCTGACTTTGGCGAAGGCTTTGTTGGGGTCGTGGCCGTTGAATTTTGCCACTGCCTTTATCACGTCCTCAAGCATCAGGATGTTTTCGATTTCCGCCACTTCGGGTACGAACACGTTTTTGCCGCGCAGGTAGGCCACTTCCTGAGCGTCTCGCCGGTCGCGGTCAACTATGCCGCAGCTTTCCAGATGGTGGAAGGCCCGCAGGTCGTTGAACGCCCGTGTGGCCTCTATCACCTTGTTGCAGCTTCCGAGCGATTTCACGGTGTAGTCGCGGAAGATGAGCGGATAGAGTTTGGCATCAATAGAATGTGTGGCATCCCCCTCGATGAACATTACAGGCCGACGTGAACCCACGAGGGCGAGATAAATCTCTTCCGAGAGGTCGGAATTGGCCGGGAGCAGGTCGTAGTCCCAGCTTTCGGTATCGGGGTTGAACGACTGCACCCATACGATAGCGTTCTCGGAGCGCGAGGCAGCGAAGTCAACATCGTGGGTGATATAGATGAAGCGGCAGTCGGGACGCATGGATTCAATCGTGTCCCACAGTCGCCGCATAATGGAGTTATGGAGAAATGTGCCGGGTGAATCGACAAAGACGTATCCTTGCGGAGGCGCGAAAAGCACGGCGCCGAAATAATAGAGCACGGCTTTTTCGCCATGCGACAGTCGCCGTTGTGAATACGTCTTGCTGTCGCCTTTTCGGGAGAAGAGCAGGGTGCCGCCCTCGCGCATCACATGATTGTCCGGGAACACTTCGTTCCAGTGCAGAATCACCGAGTCGAGTTTCGATTCAGGCATTACGGCGTTTTCTCCGCTTGCCAGCGCCACTTTGTAACTCACCAGGTTTGCCATCTCCTCATTGAGCAGCAGAATCATGAGCCGCTCGAATGTGGTGCGTTCGTCGGCGTGAAGGAATGTCGGGCTGGCTGCTGCTTCCCGATAAATGGCATCGATGGTGCCGTCCTGGTTCTCGCGGTCGTTGGGTTCGCAGAGCGCCCCGATGGCCGACAGAATGAAGGCTTTCGGTTTCAACTGCTGTGCGAGGTAGTGAGCAAAACGTGTTTTGCCGCATCCGTTGGCACCTATGATGGTGACCTGACGGATGTTCGACGGCAGTTTTATTGGTTCGGAACCGATTTTAGGAGGGAGGAGCATAATGGATGGGTGTGTTAGTCAATGAATCTGCGTGTGAGGCCGCCGTAGCTGTCAATGCGGCGGTCGCGCAGGAACGGCCACCAGCGGCGCACGGCTTCCGAGCGCTGCATGTCCACTTCGACAATTGCGGTCTGTTCCATGTCGGTCGGGGCCTGATACAGAAATTCGCCTTGGGGGCCGGCAACGAAGCTCGAGCCCCAGAAGGTGATGCCATTAGTCTGCGCGGAAGGGTCGGGTTCGTGACCTACGCGGTTTACGGCCACCACTGGCAGTCCGTTGGCCACGGCATGGCCGCGCTGCACGGTGATCCAGGCTTCGCGTTGACGCGCCTGTTCGTCGGGAGTGTCGGATGATTCGAAGCCGATGGCTGTAGGGTAGATGAGAATCTCGGCACCACGCAGTGCCATAAGGCGCGCAGCTTCGGGATACCACTGATCCCAGCAGACAAGAACGCCCAGACGACCGACGGATGTGTCGATAGGCTCGAATCCAAGGTCACCGGGGGTGAAATAGAACTTCTCGTAGTAAGCCGGGTCATCGGGTATATGCATTTTGCGGTATTTTCCCGCAATAGTCCCGTCATTTTCGAACACGACGGCAGTGTTGTGGTACAGGCCCGGTGCGCGGCGCTCGAAAAGAGATGTGACAATCACCACCCCAAGCTCTTTGGCAAGTGCCGCATATGCGTCGGTCACATCCGATGGGATGGGGGTGGCCAGCGAGCAGATGTCCACATTTTCTGTCTGGCAGAAATAGAGGGAATCGTGGAGTTCCTGATTAACTATCAGTTGCGCACCGTCGGCCGCGAGCGCGCGGATTTTCTGCATCAGGCGGTTGCGGTTGTCGGATATGTCGGGGGTGTTGTGTTGCTGGATGATACCTATTTTGAGCATATGGTAATGGCTGGAATGGTTGTAGCGGGTTTTGATGTCAGATGGAGAGCAGGGCGTCCGGCAGCTGCATGGTGGCGCAGTGGAGCGATCCGTGCTGCTGAATGAGCGCACGGCAGTCAACTTTCACTATCCGCCGGTCATGGAACGCCACACGCAGCATCTGTTCGGCAAGCGTGTCGTTGTCGGGCTGTGCGTAGGTGGGCATGAGCACGGTGGTGGGTGTGATGAGAAAGTTGGCGTAGGTGGCCGGCAGACGGTGTCCCTCTTCATCGTAGATTGGGTCGGGAAGCGGAAGCGCTATCAGATTATACGGCTGCCCGTCGGAAGTGCGCAGTGCCTTGAGTTCCTGTTCCATCTGTTCAAGTTCTGCGGTATGGGAGTCGGTCTGACGGTAGGATTTTACATACACAATTGTGTTGTCCGGAGCGAAACGCGCCAGAGTGTCTATATGGCTGTCAGTGTCGTCGCCTTCCAATGCTCCATGGTTGAGCAGGAGCAGGCGGTTGAAGCAGAGATTTTCCTTGAAATATTTTTGTAGTCCGGCCTCGTCGACAAATCCGTTACGGTTTATCGACATCAGGCAACGGGTGGTTGACAGCATTGTGCCTGCGCCGTCCGATTCCATTGAGCCACCTTCGAATGCAAAGTTGAGGCGCTGGCGGTAGCGCCGGGTCAGCAATGAGGCATGGAGCATGCGCAGGTTAACCATATTGTCGAGGTCGGAGGCGAATTTCAGCCCCCAGCCGTTGAACTGGAAGTCGACTGCCGTCGGCCCCTCGGGTGTTTCGAGGGTTATCGGGCCGTAATCGCGCGTCCAGGTGTCATTGGTCGGGCAGGTGAACACAATCAGCCGTTCATGCGGCAGGTGCGACAGGAGGCCCCGCACATGGTCGGGTTCCGGTGTCACCACAAGCAGACGCAATCCGCTGTCGTTCACAATGGCTTCGGCCAGGTGGACATAGCATTCGGTGACCTGCGGCAGCATATAGGCCCAGTCGGTACCGGCGTGGGGCCATGCTATCATTACAGTGCCGTATGGCTCCCATTCGGCAGGGACGCGGATTGTGCCGCCATGGTGCTGCGTGCTTGTTGTATGTGGCATAGTTGTTTTGATGCGTGAACTGCTGTGAGTTGTCGTGTTGGCGCGGTCCTGTTATTCGTCGAAATCGCTCAATGAATCCCAGGCCTGGTCGCGGTCGGAGAGGTACTCTTCACAGAAATCAAGAAATCCTCGCCGTTCGGTGTTGCCTACTTCGTGGCACCAGTCGCGGTATTGTTTATGGAGTTCGTCATCTTCGCCGATTAGTTTCTTGAATTCTGATTCGGCAACGTCGACACTGTCGGCCTGATGGAGAATGTTGATGAAGAGTTCGGTCAAGTCGTCCATAGCTTGATTTCAAGGTAAAATCCGGGAGAGAGTGTCGGTAACGGTTCTGAAATATTGTTTTGATTAATTGTGTTAAGGCTAAAATACCGGGAAGGTGGCGGGATTGAACACGAAACGGCGGTCAAAATATGCGTTGTCGCAGCAGAAAAGCATGATGCCCTGCGCCAGGGTGATCATTGACCACAATCCGCATGTGACGAGTGTAAGCAGTATGCATATCAGCCCTCCGCCGATTTTGCCGAGATAGAAATAATGCACGCCAAGACTGCCGAGGAAAATGGCAAGAAGCGCTGTGATGCCTCGGCTTTTGCCGTACATGTCGCTCTGGAACGCATCGTTCTTTAAATAATAGTAGTTATTGTCGAACTGATACCCTCCCTGTGGGCCATAGGAATATCCCGCGTTGGGATCCTGATAGCCCTGGTTCTGGTATTGGTAGCCGTAGTCGGTGTTTTGTGAATAACGCGGCGGTTCCTGCTGGCCGGCGGGCGAGCCGAACTGATGTCCGCAGGAGTTACAGAAATTAGCTTCATCGGCATTGATTTTGCCGCAGATCTGACATTGTTTCATTTGCTGAGATCAGGTTTGAGATTGACTTGGCAAAGTTACGTCTGTATACCACAAATTTAATTACATTCGGGCAATTTAGCAACTTTGCCGTATGTTTTTTTATCTTAGACGTTTCGGCGTGGCAAATGGTTGCAAGGTGTAAGAAAATGGGGC
>ERZ837910.863-NODE-863-length-45912-cov-5.617049_pt1 | contig 45912 bp, 38 predicted proteins | sample MGYA00519940_ERZ837910 | MGnify/ENA primary metagenome ERZ837910 (study PRJEB31850, sample SAMEA3708825) | human gut metagenome | biome: human gut; feature: human-associated habitat; material: faeces | place: China | collected 2014 ... | reverse complement strand
TCTCAATTACACATAATTCATGAAACAGGAGCATGGAAGTTAGATTGGGGAGGGTCAAGTGGAAATGCTATGGGTTACATAAGATCTTATTATAATATATATTTTGAAACGCAATCAATTAGCATTCCATATTTCGGATTAGTAATTAGGAACTCTTCAATATTTACAGAAGCACCAATGAGTAGTTACATATTTGTTATTGCATTGCTTTTTGAGTTGTTTTTGAAAGAGGAAAGCAATAAAAAAATTGTATTATTACTGATTGTTTCCATTTGCACCACTATTTCTTTTACGGGAATTGGAATTGCCTCTTTATCACTTATTATTTTTTACTTTAAGCAAGGGTATCTGTCAAAAAATCGTTCAATAGTGAGTGCAGCGTGTAAACTGATTATTGCCGTGTTAGCTTTGGCACTTATTGTATCCGTGCTTGTTGTAATGTTTAACAGTAAAATGAATTCTACATCAGGTGTATCAAGAACTTCAGATTTTGTAAAAGGGCTAAAATCATGGCTAGAACATCCTATTTTAGGACATGGTTACAATGGCATGGATGATGAAAGCTTTGGCTTTTCTAATTCAATCATTCCGATATTAACAGAAGGTGGTTTGTATATTCTTTTTTTATATCTGATCCCTCTTTCCCTTGTCTTAATTCAAACAGGAAGTTTTTCTTATAAACAATTGTCTTTTTATTTGTTGTTTTTTTTAATGTTTGTAGTGACAATTGTACCATATCAAAACTTGACTTTCTTTATTTTCTTAAGTATGGTTAAATGTAATGAACAATATGCTTTTTATCAAAAAAAGTCTGTAAAATCCGGAATGAAAAAAATTAATATTTAAAATTGGAGGAAGTATGAGCAAAATAAAAGTAAGTGTTTTATGCACAGCGTACAATCACGAAAAATATATAGAAAAATGTCTGCAGGGGATCATTGATCAAAAAACAAATTTTGAATTTGAAATATTAATTAACGACGACCATTCGGATGATAAAACAGCCGATCTAATACGCATGTATGAGAGCAAGTACCCAAAAATCATTAAACCCATTTATCAAACAACAAATGAATATTCTAAAGGTATAAATATTGTCGATGACATTTTATTTCCAAAATCAAAAGGTGAGTATATTGCGTTTTGCGAAGGCGATGATTATTGGATAGACGAACATAAACTTCAAAGACAATATGAATTTATGGAAAATCATAAATCTTGTGTAATGTGTGTAGGCAACACTATTATTCACGACTTAGAAAATAAAGAAAAGGACAGACTGTTCAATCATTGGAGAAAAAGCAAAAAACTAAAAAAGGAAGATATTTTTTTAGGGTGGAATGTACATACCTCTACTTATTTTATACGTAGAGATTTTCTAAAAATTCCAGATGAATTTAAAAAATATTGGTTTGGTGATTATGTTCGGTTGACATATAATTCGTCCAAAGGTGATGTATACTATATACCTGATATTATGTCGGTTTACAATCACAACAATACGAATGGATTAACTAATATTTTTGAAAATTCAGAAATTGAAAAAAGAAAAAAATTGGCGATGCTAAGAATTGAATATTTAAATCAATTAAATTATAAGGAAGAAAATCAACTTAATGACATCGTCAACAGAAGTATAAATAAGGTAAAACTTGATATAAAAATATTTGAAAATTCAAAAATAATTGCAACATCTGAATTAAAAAAAGATTCGATATCTGCAGCTAAGTCTATATACGAAGATATTGGAAAAAAAGAATATTTATACAAAAAGAGTGCAATACAGCACATAAAATTTTTTGTAAAATATAGAGGATATTTTATTTATTCTATTTGGAAAAAAGGATGGAAAAAGGGTATATTCAAATAAGGCTTACTATAGATAAGAGGTGAAAACTTTTGAGTAATGAAAAAAACTCTATTTTAAAATCACTAGCTTTTAAATTTCTTGAACGATGTGGATATCAAGGAATAGCATTTATAATACAACTCATACTGGCAAGAATTCTTGCTCCCTCAGATTATGGTGTTATAACCATGCTCACAGTATTTATTGCAATATCACAGGTCTTTGTACAAAGTGGTTTAAATACTGCGCTCGTTCAAAGAAAAGATACAAGTGAGGATGATTACACCTCTGTTTTTTGGGTCAGCTTATTAATCTCAGTAATTTTATATGTCATTTTATTTTTCTCAGCACCTTTTATAGCATCTTTTTACAATATGCCCGAGTTAACTTCTGTATTACGAGTTTTGGCCTTGATATTAATTCCAGGAGCTTTTAATTCTATACAAAATGCAAAAGTTCAACGAGAAATGAAGTTTAAACAACTCCTGTATTGTACAATTGCATCTGCTGTTATTTCTGGAATTGTCGGAATAATCATGGCATATGCCGGTTTAAGATTTTGGGCACTAGTTGGGCAGCAATTGATCAATCAAGTTATGGTAAGTATAACTTTAATGCTATTTATAAAATGGCATCCTAAAATGAAATTCAATTTTGCGAGGGTAAAAACTTTTTTTTCGTTTGGATGGAAACTGTTGGTGTCTTCTCTTATTGACACAATTTATCAGAATCTAACTAATCTTGTTGTTGGAAGAAAATATAACTCGGAAACACTTGGTTTTTATAATAGAGGAAATCAATTTCCAAATATATTTGTCACCAATATAAATGGGTCCATTCAATCAGTTATGTTACCTGCATTGTCAAAAGAACAAGACAATAAAGATAAAATGAAAAGTATGATGAGGCGTTCTATCGTTACTAGCTCATACATCCTTTTCCCTTTACTTATGGGACTTGCAGTCTGTGCTGAGCCTTTAATATCGTTGCTTTTAACCGATAAATGGTTGCCCTGTGTCCCTTACCTCAGAATATTTTGTTTTATTTACGCATTCTGGCCAATACACACAGCTAATCTACAGGCCATTAATGCACTTGGACGAAGTGATAAATTTCTCCAGCTTGAAGTCATAAAGAAACTTTATGGATTAATTGCCTTGGTAATCGCAGTATTTTGTTTTAAATCACCTATGGCAATTGCTATAGGAAGTGCATGTACATCAATTATTTCTTGCTTTGTAAATGCACATCCAAATAAAAAGCTATTGAACTACAGCTACATTGAACAAATGAAAGATATAATTCCTGCACTTGGATTGTCTTTGGCAATGGGAATAATTATATATCCCATAATTTTTTTCCACTTTAGCAGCTTAATAACACTTTTGATTCAAATCCCAGTTGCTATAGTTGTATATTGGTTTCTTTCAAAAGTATTTCATGTAGAAAGTTATAACTACATCGTTGGGGCACTAAATACATTCAAAAAGAAGGTGTAAATATGGACGAAATCGCAAAAAATGACTGTCTAAAATTAGAGAGAGAATCAGATTTAAAAGAATGCCAGGTACAAAAATTTTTAGAAAAAGTAGATACGGATTTTCCAACATCTCTTTCTCAAAAAACTGATTTACATGAGTTTGCGATAAAACTCAAAAATTATGCTACTTTATGTGCCCTTACGAACGAGAATGGAATTCTTTCATCAGTAGCTGGATACACTAAGAACACAGTAAATAATATGGCGTATATTTCAATTGTAGCTACTGTTAATGAATGCCGCGGAAAAGGATATGCAAAACTACTTCTCAACGAATTTGTCGAAAAATGTTTCTCTAAAAATCTTAATGCTATTCATTTGTACGCAGCGAAAAGCAACATAGGTGCAATTAAGCTATACGAGAAATTTGGCTTTATTGAATATCATATTAAAAATGAAGAAAGACCAAATGACATCCATTTAATATATTATTTGAAATAAGAAAGGTTTGTGTTGAAATGAATATACTTCTCACATCTGCCGGAAGAAGAGGCTATCTTGTTAAATATTTTCGTGAAGCACTAAGTGGTAAAGGCTTTGTTCATGTGGGGAATAGTTCTCCAGTATCTCCAGCATTTGCGTATGCTGATTATCACGTTGTTACTCCCCTTATTTATGATGATAATTATATTCCGTTTTTGCTTCAATATTGCAAAAAGAATGATATAAAAGCGATAATATCATTGTTTGATATTGACTTATACGTTTTAGCTAGCCATAAAAAGGAGTTCTCTGATAATGGCATAACAGTAATTGTATCAGATACTGATGTGATAAGCGTGTGTAATGATAAATGGAATACATATAATTTCTTAAAAGGCAATGGATTCAATGCACCACTTACATATATCTCAAAAGAAGATTTTTTTATTGCATATAAGAATGGAATGATTTCATTCCCTGTTATTGTAAAGCCGCGATGGGGTATGGGATCCATAGGTGTGTATATTGCTGATAACAAAGAAGAACTTGATGTGTTTTATGCTAAAGTAAAAAGAGACATTGCATCATCTTATCTCAAATACGAGTCAACTCAAGATACTGAAAAATCAGTTTTAATTCAACAGATGATCGATGGTCAGGAATATGGGTTAGATGTAATCAATGACTTAAAAGGAAATTATAAAAATACAATTGTGAGAATGAAATATGCAATGCGTTCAGGCGAAACTGACTGTGCCTTAATTGTTGATAATGAAAAAATTAAAGCTGTAGGAGAAAAGCTATCAGCAACTCTAAAACACATTGGAAATTTAGATTCTGATGTGTTCGTTTCAAACGACAATAATATTTTTGTCCTTGAATTGAACGCAAGATTTGGTGGCGGCTATCCATTTAGTCATATGGCCGGTGTTAATCTTCCAAAAACAATTATTAACTGGCTCAATAATTGTTCTGAAGAGTACCTTTGCGCTAAACCTGGCGTTTTAGCACAAAAGGATATCACAATGCTTGATATTACAAATTTTTTGGAGGAAAGTAAACAATGAACAATCAAATTCTAGTCACCCGTTCCTCAATGCCAGACTATGAGGAATACTGCGAAGAAATCAAGGAACTCTGGGACAGCCATTGGCTGACCAATATGGGAAAAAAGCACAAGCAGTTACAAGCAGAATTGGAAACAATGCTGGATGTGCCTCATGTAACTCTCTATGTGAATGGACATCTTGCATTGGAAAATGTAATCGCTTCATTTAATTTTTCCAAAGGCAGCGAAGTAATCACCACACCGTTTACATTTGCATCTACAACACATGCAATTGTAAGAAACGGTCTTGAACCAGTATTCTGCGACATCAATCCAAAGGATTATACCATTGATGTGACTAAAATTGAATCTTTGATTACTGACAAAACAGTAGCAATTGTTCCTGTCCATGTTTATGGCAATATGTGTGATGTGGAAGAAATTGAAAGAATTGCAAAGAAATATGAGCTGAAAGTCATCTACGATGCAGCACACGCATTTGGCGTTACATACAAGGGGAAATCTAGTGCTTTATTTGGTGATGCATCCATGTTTAGCTTCCATGCAACAAAGGTCTTCAACACCATTGAAGGCGGCGCAGTTTGCTATCACGATGACAGCTTGACACAAAAGCTCAATGACTTGAAAAACTTTGGTATTCACGGACCGGAGGAAGTCGCATACATCGGCGGCAATGCCAAAATGAATGAATTTCAAGCTGCTATGGGTATTTGCAACTTGCGTCATCTGGAATCCGAAATTGCAAAGCGTCAAGCTGTTGTAGAAAGATACCGCAGCAATCTTAAAAATATTGATGGCATAAAACTGTGTGATCCCAAGTCTGATGTAAAATCCAATTATGCTTACTTCCCTGTTGTATTTGATGAAAAGGTATTCGGAGCAAGCCGAAATGAAGTTATGGAGAAACTCGCTGAGAATGGCATCGGAGCAAGAAAGTATTTCTACCCACTGACAAGTGTTTCTCCTGCTTTCAATGAAAAGTACGATCCATCTGAAACACCTGTTGCTCTGCACCTCAGCAAGCGCGTATTAACATTGCCTTTGTATGCAGACTTGCCATTGGATGATGTCGATAGAATATGTTCAATTATTCTTAGCGTACATAATCCAGCCTAAAGGAAAGGTTAGAAAAACATGAATAATGGCAATATTGCACAAGCAGGAAAAACTAAGTCATCTCCTTATAGAGATTCCAATATAGAATTATTTCGAATCATTACAATGTTTTTTATTGTAGCACACCATTATGTTGTAAACTCAGGTTTGACGCTAGATGATGGGCCAATTGCAGCCAATCCACTGTCTGCAAATTCGATTTTCTTATTGCTTTTTGGAGCATGGGGAAAGATTGGCATAAACTGTTTCGTTATGATAACAGGATATTTTATGTGTAAGAGCAATATTACACTAAAAAAATTTATAAAGCTAATGGGAGAAATAATTTTTTATAAAATTACGATTGGGTTGATATTTTTACTTACTCGATACGAACCCTTTAGTATTAAAACATGTGCAAAGATGTTTCTTCCAATTTCAATGATTGAAACAAATTTCACAGGGTGCTATATTATATTCTTTTTATTTATTCCATTTTTAAATATACTCATTAAGAAAATGAGTGAAAAGCAGCATCTCCTACTACTTATTCTTTGCGGATTTACTTATGTATTTTTTGGAACTATAAAACTTATGCCAGTTACTATGAATTATGTTTCATGGTTTATGGTGCTTTATCTGATAGCATCATATATTCGCCTATATCCTAAAAAGCTTTTTTCAAAAACAAGACTCTGGAGAACACTGTCACTGGTAAGCATTATTTTATGTGTGCTTTCTGTAATTTGCTGTGCTTGGTTATCTTTAAAAATCCATAAGAATATCTGGTACTTCTTTGTAACTGATTCAAATACCTTTTTGGCTGTATTTGTTGGAGTATGTGCATTCATGTTCTTTAAAAATATAAATATAAAGTACAATGCTTTCATCAATGCTGTTGCATCAACAACATTTGGCATTCTTATGATTCATGCAAATTGCGATGCTATGCGCCGTTTTTTGTGGCAGGGTGGTTGCCGAAATATCAAAATGTATGAATCACAGTTTATGCCATTAATTGCGATAGGCTGTGTATGTGCTGTATTTTGCATATGTTCTTTGATTGACTGGCTGAGAATACAACTTATTGAGAAGCCATTCATGAAAAAAGTCTCAATATGTGAACCTAAAATAATAATGTGGTGGCATAAAAAAGAAGCAATAATACATAAAAAAATCAATCTAGATTAAGGAGATTATCATGAAAGGAATAATATTAGCCGGTGGCTCTGGAACAAGACTCTATCCCTTGACAAAAGTGTGTTCAAAACAGCTTTTGCCAATCTACGACAAGCCAATGATATTCTATTCGATGTCCACACTTATGCTTGCAGGCATCAGAGATATTCTTATTATATCTACCCCAACGGACACTCCCAGATTTCAAGAATTGCTTGGTGACGGAAGTAATTTTGGAGTACATCTTTCCTATGCTGTTCAAAAAAATCCTGACGGACTTGCACAGGCATTTATTATCGGAGAAGAATTTATTGGAAATGAGCCTTGTGCCATGATACTTGGCGATAATATCTTCTATGGTGGTTGGTTTAGAAAAAACCTTATGGAAGCAAAGAAAAATGCTGAAAACGGCATGGCTACCATATTTGGTTACTACGTAAAAGATCCTGAAAGATTTGGAATCGTTGAGTTTGATGCAAACAAAAATGTTATTTCACTGGAAGAAAAACCACAACAGCCAAAGTCTAATTACTGCATTACCGGTTTGTACTTTTATCCCGCAGGTGTTTCTTCAAAAGCAAAAGCAGTAAAGCCATCTGCAAGAGGAGAGCTTGAAATTACTGATCTGAACCGTATTTATCTTGAGAACGGTGAATTAAATGTTGAGCTTTTGGGACAGGGCTTTACATGGCTTGATACTGGTACACATGAGTCTTTGGTAGATGCAACTAACTTTGTGCGTACCGTTGAGACACATCAGCACAGAAAGATTGCTTGTCTGGAGGAGATCGCATACTTAAATGGATGGATCACAAAGGAGCAGCTGATGGAGGTTTATGAGATCTATAAGAAGAATCAGTACGGTGCTTATCTGTTAGATGTCATGAATGGAAAGTACATCGACAAATAAAATAATGATGAAAAGAAAATATCGTGTGATATTGCTGGCAGCGCTGGTGCTTGGATGGATGGGCGTGATTTTCATGTTCTCCAGTCAGGACGGCGCTGCGTCGTCTGAGACGAGCGGTCGGGTAGTAGAACGGGTGATTGCCGTAGTAAAACCTGATTTTAACAGCCTTGCAAAGAGCGAACAGATCAGATTTCGGGAGATGGTCACATTTTTTGTACGCAAGGGAGCGCATTTTACAGAATACATGATTCTGGGCGTGCTTCTTTTTTTATTTTATTATGAGTGGAGACCGAAGATTTTTCAGGTGCCGCAAAAGGAAAATATGCATATAATGAAGCTTCATCTATGCCGCATCTGGTTTACGGCTTGGATCACAGGTACGCTTTATGCAGCAAGCGATGAGTTTCACCAGATGTTTACTGGAGGGCGTTCCCCACAGGTAAGGGATGTGTGTATAGATAGCTCTGGAGCAGCAGTTGGATGTCTGCTTGCACTGATGGTCATAGTGTTCATATTAAGAAAATTTGCAAGAAAAATGCAGAGGCAGACAGAAAAATAATATGTAAAAGTAAAACAAAATAAGGCATCAAAGCGAAAACATGAAAGTGAAGATGCCAAAGACAAGACATCATATAGGACAGCAGGAGGAATAAAAAATGACAGAAGCATTGGAAAAGAATATCAGAAAAGTAGTGCCGTATGTTCCGGGGGAACAGCCACAAAATCCAAACGTGATAAAGCTAAACACAAATGAAAATCCCTATTCACCTGCACCTGGTGTAGCGCGCGTGTTAAAGAGCATGGATGCAGATCTGTTGCGTCTTTATCCAGATCCGACAAATGGTTGTCTTGTAAAAGCACTGGCAGATTATTATGGATTATCAGAGGAGCAGGTCTTTGTGGGAATTGGTTCTGATGATGTTCTAAGTATGAGCTTTCTGACATTTTTTAATTCTGGAAAACCTATTCTGTTTCCAGATGTAACTTATTCATTCTATGATGTTTGGGCTGATCTGTACCGTATCCCATATGTGACATGTGCGCTTGATGATCAGATGATGATCAAAAAGGAAGATTATTTCAAAGAAAATGGTGGTATTGTGATCCCAAATCCGAATGCACCGACTGGAGTATATGAGCCGCTTGAGACATTTGAGGAAATTTTACAGAAGAACCCAGATGTTGTTGTTATTGTCGATGAAGCCTATGTGGATTTTGCAGATGGCCCATCAGCACGCACTCTGATTGAAAAGTATCCAAATCTGCTTGTTGTTCAGACTTTCTCAAAGTCACGTTCAATGGCTGGAATGCGTATTGGCTATGCGATGGGAAATAAAGAACTGATTAAGGCACTTAATGATGTAAAATATTCTTTTAATTCCTATACAATGAGCCGTGCAGCACTTCTTTGCGGTGTTGAGGCTGTAAATGATAAAGCTTATTTTGAGGAACACGTTAAAAAGATTTGCGATACTCGTGAAAAGACAAAGAAAGCATTGGCTGCGCTTGATTTTTCATTTCCAGACTCCCAGTCAAACTTTATCTTTGTAGCACACAAGAGTATGCCGGCAAATGAGATTTTTACAGCATTAAAGGAACGAAATATTTTTGTTCGTTATTTTAATAAACCAGGTATTGATAATTATCTGCGCATCACAATCGGTACTGATGAGCAGATGCAGGCACTTGAGGCAGCGTTAAAGGAAATTTTACCGCAGGCATAAAGAATATGTAACTATTCAGAGCCATGCAAAATTGCTTTCTGTGAATGCTTGCATTCAGACAGAATAGCAATTTTATATGGCGAGGTAACCACATGAGCAAAATAGAAGCATCGAAGATGCGATTTTGCGAATGTGGTTCTGAATAGTTACGAATATACAAAAATAAATTAGATAAAAAGGCAGAGGCAAAATCGGTAAAAAGATTTGCCTCTGCTTTTGTGTCTCTTAAAATGGATGCTTCCGGTATTGTGCAGGTGTTACCCCAGTCAGCTTCTTAAATTGACGATAGAAGTGCACTTCATTGTTATATCCGCAAAATTCAGCAATCTGGGAGAGAGAAAGATTGCTGGTAGACAGATTGAATCTCGCTCGTGTCACACGCATAAGAATCAGATCCTGCTGAAAGGAAATGCCAAACAGCTTTTTATAGATAAGCTGAAAATATGATTCACTTATATTAAGCTGCTTGGCACATCGTGCAATCGAATGCTTTTGTTCAAGTGAATTAGAAATTTCAAGGTGAAGCTGTTTAAGCTGATTTTCAAGAGGTGTGATATATGTACGGCTTTTGAAAGATGCATGTGCTGTAGAAAGGCTGTTAAATAAAAAGGTAAACAGAGCACGCATATTTTCATCCTTTAAGTCAGGCTGTCCAAAGGAAAGTTCTAGTAGAATATGACGGATGCAGAAGGAAAAAATATCAGTGTCTTCAACTGAGAACGGATGGTTGCTGATCGCATTTAAGCGTTCAATTAGCTTGGGTTCATCAGTATCAAAGTGAAGCCAGTCATTTACATAATCACCGTCTGGATTTCCATAATAATTTGGTGTGTGTGGTGCTAAGATAATTATTTGCGGAGGCTCAACGGAAAAATGCTCTGAACCGATATCAAAGCTTCCGTGAGAACGAACAACAAGCAGTATAAAATGAGGGAGTCCCTTAGGACGGCTCATTCGAAAAGTGCTTGGGTGAATGTTAATATATCCTCCTGTGATTGCCTTGATCATGAAACATATACCTCCTTTTGAATAGTTACATGATAGGATATGTTAGTTTTCTTACTAGTTTATGTTATTGCATCAAGTTTGTCAATGATGTATGCTAAAAGAAAATGAAAAAAGAATACTGTTTGAATATAACACACAAACAGATGACTGATATAAATACTTTATATGGGAAAACTATACAATAATCAAAAGGGGAGGATGAAAAACACAGGACATAGTTGATTGAAGCAATGCATAAAAACAACAGTATTGTGTTGAATATGTTTGAAAAATGAAAATGCTTGATAAAATCAAGAATTATGCTGCACATTATGAAAACGAAGTGCGCGACATTTCAAATCAGCTAAGATATGAAATGATGCCAGAGCTTTCAAGAGAATTGTTTGACGAATATGAGATTACTGGAAATCGTCTTCGCTATGAAGCTGTTTATTTTAAAAGAAGAGAATTCCTATCGGCATTTGGACTTGCCAGCATAATTTGGCACAAAAAGGAAGACATTCAAAAGCTTGAGTATGTGATCGGTGAAATTTGCTCAGAGGGATGTTGGGCGCTTTCTGCTCATGTAAAGCGCCTAGAAGATCCAAATTGGCGGATGACAATTGATTTAACAGCGAGTGAGACAGGGCATACGTTGGCACATTTATATACGCTGCTTAAAGACGAGCTGTCTGAGGAGACGAAGGAATGTATTCGCAAAGAAGTATTTCGTCGTATTCTGACACCGTTTATGAGTGCGAAGGCACCAGCGTATTGGTGGGAGGATGCAACAAATAACTGGAACGCAGTCTGCTGCGGAAATATCGGAAGCACAGCGATATATCTGTTAGAGGATGGACCAGAGAAAGCTGCTTTTTTAGAGCGTATTCGCTATGCTATTGAAACTTATTATCTTGCTGGTTTTGGTGATGATGGTGTCTGTGAAGAAGGCCTTGGCTACTGGGTATATGGATTTATGAACATGGTAGTCTTTGCTATGGATCAGAGATTATATGATCCGGCTCATGATATGATGGCATTAAAGAAGGTAGAGAAAATTGCTCATTTCCAGGAAATGTGTTATTTTTCACATGGCCGCACGATCAGCTTTTCGGATGGAAGCAGCAATGGAGAATATCCAATGGGATTGACCTGCTGTCTGGCAAATCTTTACAAGGATATTCGGTTCCCGGATCCGATCTATGCAAGAAGTTTCTCGGGAGATCGCTGCTGGAACTGGAACGAGCTGTATACAGGCTGGTATTGGACAAAGAATTATCTGGAAGATGTTGAAAAGAAGATAGTAGAGGAGCCAAAGCCGCTTTTAGAAGAAGGTACTGAGTTTTTGAAGGATGCACAGTGGTGTATTCTCAGAGGCAAGGATAATACAGCATTGGTTGCTAAGGGGGGAAATAATGATGAACCTCATAACCATAATGATGTAGGAAGCTTCTTATATCTGGCAGATGGCGAGGCACTTTTAGAGGATCTGGGTTCAGGTGAATATACAAAGAAGTATTTTTCAGATGAACGCTATGAAATTTTCTGTACACGCGGAAAAGGTCATAACATGCCGATCATCGGTGGTGTAGATCAGAAGGCTGGATCAAATTATTGCGCAGATGCTTTTGAACGAAAGAATGAGAATACTATTTTAATTTCCTTTGCGAAGGCATATGACGTATCTGGTGTGGATACTGTTTTACGAGAAATATCATTTGATAAAGAAACTGGATCATTTACTGTGAGTGATCATGTTGTATGTGATGCAGATGTTTCAGTTTTTGAAAATCTGGTAACACGCTATCCAGTAACAGTACACATAGGTCAGGATCACAAAAATAAAGTAGTAATTCATGGAGAAAGACACAAACTTGTTATTGAGTTTGGTGAGGCAGTCGGAGCTGTTTTAGTTACAAAAGAGCCGCACGTCAACCATGAAGCACAAGATGAGCTGATTAATCGCATCAGTTGGGAAATTTTGCATAATGAACAAAATGCAGACTGCAAAATGTATTTTTATCTGGAACAGCCAGATAAGTAATTGTCTGGGTGGTAAAAGTTTATGCTAGAAAGCAATAGCGATACCATCTGGAATAAAGAAAGGCTTACTGTTGTTTTTAATAAAAAAATAGAGATTAAAAAGGAGAATACGTTATGGATAACAAGGCATGGGCACAGGGAGTTGCCAAGAAGATTCAGGAAAAGGAACTGGCAGTTGCCAAGAGAAATGTCGGAAAGGTTCCGTACACAGCAGAGAATGGTGTATTCAATGATTGCTCTGGTAAGGAGATCGGATGTTGGACCAATGGTTTCTGGGGCGGTATGATGTGGCAGCTGTATCAGGCAACAAAGGAGCCGATTTACAAAGAAGTTGCAGAAAATCTTGAGAAGAAGATGGATTCTGTATTAATGGATTCTAGCGTAATGTCTCATGACAGTGGTTTCCGTTGGCTGCCGACTGCAGTAGCAAATTATCGTCTGTTTGGCTCTAAGGAGTCCAGAAACAGAGGTATGATCGCAGCTTCTAACCTTGCAGGACGTTACAATGCAAAGGGTGAATTTATTGTTGCATGGAATTCCAGACCAGATCATCAGGTTGACGGTTGGGCAATCATTGACTGTATGATGAATCTGCCGCTTCTGTACTGGGCATATGAGGAGAGTGGAAATCCGAGCTTCTTACATATCGCTATGAACCATGCTGATACTGCTGCAAAGGTATTTATCCGTCCGGATGGTTCTTCACGCCATATCGTTGAGTTTGATCCTGTAACAGGTGATTGGAATGGATCTTACGGTGGACAGGGTATGTCCTATGGTTCTTCTTGGACAAGAGGACAGGGCTGGGCACTGTACGGCTTTACCTTAAGCTATATGCATACAAAGAAGGAGCGTTACTTAGAGACAGCAGAGCGCGTTGCTGATTACTTCATCTCCTGTATTCCGGAGAGCGGCCTGATTCCGGTAGACTTCTATCAGGATCCGTCTTGTGATTGGAGAGATGATACTGCAGGAGCAATTGCAGCATGTGGTCTTATCGAGCTGAGCAAGGTAACAAAGAACTGGAAGAAGCAGAAGTACATGGATGCAGCAATCAGACTTCTTAAGGCAATTGATGAGAAGGGCTGTAACTACGATCCAAACGTAGACGAGCTTCTTGAGAAATGTACAGCAGCTTACAACGAGCCAGATCATAACTTCCCGATGATCTACGCAGATTACTACTTCATCGAGGCAATCTGGAAGCTGACTGGAGACGAACTGTTCATCTGGTAATTTTCTATAACTGAATAATTGTTATTATTTAAATCAAGCGGTCCAGGGTGAAGACCCTGGACCGTTTTTTATAGATGAGCTGAAAATAAGATTCACTGATATTAAGCTGCTTGGCACATCGCGCAATGGAATGCTTTTGCTCAAGTGAATTAGAAATTTCAAGGTGAAGCTGTTTGAGCTGATTTTCAAGCGGCGTTGTATATGTACGGCTTTTGAAAGATGCGTGTGCTGTAGAAAGACTGTTAAATAAAAAGGTGAACAGGGTACGCATATTTTCATCCTTTAAGTCAGGCTGACCAAAGGATAGTTCTAATAGAATATGATGGATGCAGAATGAAAAGATATCAGTGTCCTCAACTGAGAACGGATGGTTACTGATCGCATTTAAGCGTTCAATAAGCTGTGGTTCATCAGTATCAAAGTGAAGCCATTCATCCACATAATCGCCGTCGGGATTTCCGTAATAATTTGGTGTGTGTGGTGCTAAGATAATTATTTGCGGCGGCTCAACAGAAAAATGCTCTGAGCCGATATCAAAGCTGCCATGAGAACGAACAACGAGCAGTATAAAATGAGGGAGCCCCTTTGGACGGCTCATTCGAAAGGTGCTTGGGTGTATGTTAATGTAGCTTCCTGTAATCGCCTTGATCATGAAACATATACCTCCTTCTGATATGTTAGTTTTCTTTCCAGTTTATGTTGTTGCATCTAGTTTGTCAATGATGTATAATAAAAGAAAATGAAGAAAGAATAATGCTTGAACATAACGTACAAATAATTAATCAATGTAAACACTTTATATGGAAAAAATACATAACAATCAAAAGGAGAGGATGAAAAACATAGGAAATAGTTGATTGATGTACTGTCTAAAAATACTAATCTTGTGTTGAATATGTTTTAAAATGTAAGTGCAAAGAAACATAAACAAAAAATGTGTGGACGGTGATTGTATCGTGACAGATCACACGCAGGATTGATAGGCAGAAATGTCTTCATTAGTACAGGATCTATCCATTTGTACAGAAATATTTTGTAAAGGGTGTTATGATTGGTTCCGTAAAGGGTTAACAGTCAGAACAAAAGGTATGGTGAATCCATATGGATAATATGAAAATGCTTGATAAAATCAAGAATTATGCTGCACATTATGAAAACGAAGTGCGCGACATTTCAAATCAGCTAAGATATGAAATGATGCCAGAGCTTTCAAGAGAATTGTTTGACGAATATGAGATTACTGGAAATCGTCTTCGCTATGAAGCTGTTTATTTTAAAAGAAGAGAATTCCTATCGGCATTTGGACTTGCCAGCATAATTTGGCACAAAAAGGAAGACATTCAAAAGCTTGAGTATGTGATCGGTGAAATTTGCTCAGAGGGATGTTGGGCGCTTTCTGCTCATGTAAAGCGCCTAGAAGATCCAAATTGGCGGATGACAATTGATTTAACAGCGAGTGAGACAGGGCATACGTTGGCACATTTATATACGCTGCTTAAAGACGAGCTGTCTGAGGAGACGAAGGAATGTATTCGCAAAGAAGTATTTCGTCGTATTCTGACACCGTTTATGAGTGCGAAGGCACCAGCGTATTGGTGGGAGGATGCAACAAATAACTGGAACGCAGTCTGCTGCGGAAATATCGGAAGCACAGCGATATATCTGTTAGAGGATGGACCAGAGAAAGCTGCTTTTTTAGAGCGTATTCGCTATGCTATTGAAACTTATTATCTTGCTGGTTTTGGTGATGATGGTGTCTGTGAAGAAGGCCTTGGCTACTGGGTATATGGATTTATGAACATGGTAGTCTTTGCTATGGATCAGAGATTATATGATCCGGCTCATGATATGATGGCATTAAAGAAGGTAGAGAAAATTGCTCATTTCCAGGAAATGTGTTATTTTTCACATGGCCGCACGATCAGCTTTTCGGATGGAAGCAGCAATGGAGAATATCCAATGGGATTGACCTGCTGTCTGGCAAATCTTTACAAGGATATTCGGTTCCCGGATCCGATCTATGCAAGAAGTTTCTCGGGAGATCGCTGCTGGAACTGGAACGAGCTGTATACAGGCTGGTATTGGACAAAGAATTATCTGGAAGATGTTGAAAAGAAGATAGTAGAGGAGCCAAAGCCGCTTTTAGAAGAAGGTACTGAGTTTTTGAAGGATGCACAGTGGTGTATTCTCAGAGGCAAGGATAATACAGCATTGGTTGCTAAGGGGGGAAATAATGATGAACCTCATAACCATAATGATGTAGGAAGCTTCTTATATCTGGCAGATGGCGAGGCACTTTTAGAGGATCTGGGTTCAGGTGAATATACAAAGAAGTATTTTTCAGATGAACGCTATGAAATTTTCTGTACACGCGGAAAAGGTCATAACATGCCGATCATCGGTGGTGTAGATCAGAAGGCTGGATCAAATTATTGCGCAGATGCTTTTGAACGAAAGAATGAGAATACTATTTTAATTTCCTTTGCGAAGGCATATGACGTATCTGGTGTGGATACTGTTTTACGAGAAATATCATTTGATAAAGAAACTGGATCATTTACTGTGAGTGATCATGTTGTATGTGATGCAGATGTTTCAGTTTTTGAAAATCTGGTAACACGCTATCCAGTAACAGTACACATAGGTCAGGATCACAAAAATAAAGTAGTAATTCATGGAGAAAGACACAAACTTGTTATTGAGTTTGGTGAGGCAGTCGGAGCTGTTTTAGTTACAAAAGAGCCGCACGTCAACCATGAAGCACAAGATGAGCTGATTAATCGCATCAGTTGGGAAATTTTGCATAATGAACAAAATGCAGACTGCAAAATGTATTTTTATCTGGAACAGCCAGATAAGTAATTGTCTGGGTGGTAAAAGTTTATGCTAGAAAGCAATAGCGATACCATCTGGAATAAAGAAAGGCTTACTGTTGTTTTTAATAAAAAAATAGAGATTAAAAAGGAGAATACGTTATGGATAACAAGGCATGGGCACAGGGAGTTGCCAAGAAGATTCAGGAAAAGGAACTGGCAGTTGCCAAGAGAAATGTCGGAAAGGTTCCGTACACAGCAGAGAATGGTGTATTCAATGATTGCTCTGGTAAGGAGATCGGATGTTGGACCAATGGTTTCTGGGGCGGTATGATGTGGCAGCTGTATCAGGCAACAAAGGAGCCGATTTACAAAGAAGTTGCAGAAAATCTTGAGAAGAAGATGGATTCTGTATTAATGGATTCTAGCGTAATGTCTCATGACAGTGGTTTCCGTTGGCTGCCGACTGCAGTAGCAAATTATCGTCTGTTTGGCTCTAAGGAGTCCAGAAACAGAGGTATGATCGCAGCTTCTAACCTTGCAGGACGTTACAATGCAAAGGGTGAATTTATTGTTGCATGGAATTCCAGACCAGATCATCAGGTTGACGGTTGGGCAATCATTGACTGTATGATGAATCTGCCGCTTCTGTACTGGGCATATGAGGAGAGTGGAAATCCGAGCTTCTTACATATCGCTATGAACCATGCTGATACTGCTGCAAAGGTATTTATCCGTCCGGATGGTTCTTCACGCCATATCGTTGAGTTTGATCCTGTAACAGGTGATTGGAATGGATCTTACGGTGGACAGGGTATGTCCTATGGTTCTTCTTGGACAAGAGGACAGAGCTGGGCATTGTATGGATTTACACTGAGCTATCTGCATACCAAGAAAGAGCGTTATCTTGAGACAGCAGAGAGAGTTGCCGATTATTTCATCTCCTGTATTCCAGAGAGTGGCTTGATTCCGGTTGACTTTTATCAGGATCCATCCTGTGATTGGGAAGATGACTGTGCAGCGGCAATCGCAGCATGTGGTCTGATTGAACTGAGCAAGGTGGCAAAAGAGTGGAATAAGCAGAAATATCTGGATGCAGCGATCAAGCTGTTAAAGGCAATGGATGAGAAGAGCTGTAATTATGATCCAAATGTAGACGAGTTGCTAGAAAAGTGTACAGCTGCATACAAGGATACCAATCATAACTTCCCAATTATCTATGCCGATTACTATTTTATCGAAGCAATCTGGAAACTGACTGGTGAGGAACTCTTCATCTGGTAATTTAAGAAAAACAAAATATGAGGTTGAAGGCAGATAGTCTTTTGTCACTAACGATGGAAAAAAATGGCAGTCCAAGGAAACGCTTGGGCTGTCATTTTTTGCACTTTTAAAACGAAAAACACATCATCGCCCTTGAAAAAACAAGTTGGCTATGATACCATAATACCGTGAAAAAATTTGATTTTGAAGGGGGTCAGCCAAGTAAATGGAAACATTGCAGCAGCGGGAGAATGCTGTGGAGGCAAAAAGATTAAAGCGAAAATTTACAGGGGCGTTGTTGGCACTTTTGATTACATTTCTGGCGGTGGTTTCTGCAACATATGCCTGGTATATTTATAATACAAGCCAGCATACGACAAATGTACGTATGGCGGCAGGTGCAGGCGTCAATCTTCAAATCAGTAATGCATATAATGGCGTGTATGGCTCATCAGCTGTTTTAGAAAGCTTTTCAGGACAGCTTGTGCCTGTCTCAACAAATAAAATTAGTGCTGGCTTTCAGAAGGTGACGGAGTTTGCATCAGGCTATCAGACAAAAACAGGACTTGCAGCAAGCATTTTTGGAAATGGAGAGCAAAATGATTATTATCATACAAGTCTGTTTTTAAGAACAACAGGAGGAACACTTGATATATATCTGTCAGATATTGGATTTGAGGACAGTGATGAAGCTTCACCTATTTCTTCAGCAATTCGCTTGGGACTAGTTGTTCATAAAGTGGGAGAGCATCAGGCACCTGATAATGAATATATCTTTTCAATAAGCGATAAAAAAAATCCAGAAGCAGAGTATAACACGGCAACAGGGCAGGAGGGCTATGTGCTTGATGCTTCACGCAAGGATGGCACAACAGTGCCATTTACACCATATACATCAGATGAGTATTGTATCTACAATAAAGAGACTGGTGCTGTGAAGCGCAAGGATGATTCATTGCGGCTTTGTACGATATCAGGTGCTGAAGATGGAAGTGTTGGTGAATCTGTTGAAATTGAGCTTTACATTTGGCTGGAAGGCTGTGATGAAGATTGTACTTCAAATCTTTGCAGACAAACGCTTAGAAATTTGGCAGTGTCGTTTGCCGGAGTGAAGACAGATCAATAATTAAACAAAAGGGAAGGGAGAGGTCATGAATGATGATGTCAAAAAATTAAAAAAACGACTTCGGGCTGTTATATTTTTGACTGTGCTGATTTTTTGTGCAGCAGGCGGCTCTGTCTATGCATGGTTTACGCTGTCAGGAATGGCCTCTACGAATGTAACACCGATGGGTGGTTCAATAAGTAATGGTGATGCGTCACTTTTGATTTCCGCGTCGCGTTTGGGACCATTTGACAAGAACTGCGAGCTGGTGCTAGATGGAAATCCAGACACATTAAAGCCACTCTCGACAGCAGATCTGGATCATTTTTACCGTGCAATTGCACAAAATAAGGATGGAATTGCTGTTCTCTATGAAGCGGCGGATAGTCAGGTGGATGAAGATGCACTTCATGGAACCGTTTACTTAAAGTGTGAGAATGCACCGTGTGATGTGTATTTTGATGCGGAAAATTTAAATGTTGGAAGCGATGCACAGGCGCTTGCTGCGATGCGTCTTGGCATTCGTATCACATCGAATTCTGGTACAAATACATATCTTTTTTTTCTGGATGAGCTAGGAGCTGTTGCAGGAGCACAGTCAAGGGCAACAATACCGGCTTCATCCGCTGTAGTTTCGTCGATATCATCAGGCGGACAGGCTACTTACGCGTCTGATCCATCCACCTCGATTTCTCAATATATGGCTTATAAAAATAGTTCAGACAAATATGATGCAGGCACATCTGTTCTTGTCTCGCTAGAGACCGATGAAGTGGCATCAGTAGAATATTGGCTTTATCTTGAAGGATGTGATGAGCAGTGCTTTAATCCAGTGCAAAATAAGGATGCCGGACTTATGCTCGCGTTTGTTGGAGTGGATGAATCACAGAAGGGAGAAGCAAAATGAAACAGGCGTTTCGAAATTGGTTTTTGTGTGTCACAGCAATCGCAGCGCTTCTTTCATTAACTGCGGCTACTTATGCATGGTTTACATCTAATCAGGAAGTTTCAACAACAAGGGCATCGGCGCGCACAGCAGAAGAGAGCTTAGAGCTTCAAATCAGCAGTGACGGCAGCACTTTTTCCAATGCGTCACCTGTTGCGATTGCGCAGGTCAATCAGACTTCACTGACTAATCTTTTGCCTGTCTCTACGGCAGATTTGACGAATTTTGTCTATTCGCCATCGACTGTGTCAGATATGGCGGTGACTTTTGAGCCTGTCACTGATGAGCAGTATTATTATCACGGAAGAATCTACCTGCGTGCGCTGGCACAGGGATTATCATCAGACACGACACTTTCTCTTTATCTTGATCAGACAGATGGTCTTCTTGGAAAAGATGTAAATGGAACGCTGTTAAATGCTGCCAGACTTGGACTTGTTTTTAACAACGACTACACTTCCTCTGTAATTCTTCGTCTGTCAGAGTCACAAAACGCATCAGGACAGCAGATTTTTAATACAGTTGTCGGCGGTGTGACACTTGGAGCGAATCAAGTACTCTCATGGAATGGAAGCAGCGTTTTTGCTGTGGCTGATCCAAGTGTGCAGATCGCTGATTATACAGTTACATTTGGTGCGTCGGATATGAGTGTTCCACAGAGGCCACTATGTGTGATGAATTTGAATCAAATTTATCCGGTAGATGTCTATTTCTATTTGGAAGGCTGTGATCCAGACTGCTCTGATGCAATCACGCACAATGAGGCCGATCTGTATCTGGCATTTTACGGCATTTCGGGCCGGGAAGGAGACAGATGATGAAGGGAAAAAAGTTGGGACGTTCGCAAAAAGAGAGCAGCAATCAAGCAAAGGCACAGGCTCGTTTGGAACGATCTCGTGTCCGCACATCAATCCTACTTTTGTTGTTGGCACTTGTTGCAGTGACTGCAACGACAGTTGCATGGTTTTCGATTGCAGATAGAGCGAGGGTGCGCACAATGAGTCTTGATATTATATCAGGTGTGGATCTTAGAATGGATCTTGATGCACATGATACAATTGAAGCATACAAAAAAACGCTGTCATTTGAAGAGATTGCATCGCGCATTCAAAAGGAAAAGGGTTTTTCAATGAAAGAAGTACCGCTAGAACCGGTTACGACGATTGATCAGCGCAGCTTTACTTTTGAAAGCGGGGCGGCTGCGTCAGCAAAAAGTGGTGCATATCTGGAGTTTACGCTTCACTTTATGGCAGCGAAGGATATGATAGTACATTTGACGAGTGCAGACAGTTCGAAAAACATCAGAGACGGAACTGCAATCTTGTCAGATACATCATCGCTTTCTGAGGCAATGCGTATTTCATTTGAGGCTGACGGTATATGTTATGTGTATGATCCGGGATTAGGTGATACGATGACAAAGACAACGTCTGCAAGAACCTTTGGTCTATTGCCGTCAGAACAAATGATATTAAATGAAAATAATGCCATGTTTTCGCTTAAGGAAGGTGAGGATAAGGCAGTTTTGGTACACATCTGGTTAGAAGGAACAGACCCGCTGTGTACAGATGAATTAAAATCGGCTGAGTATGCGATTAGGCTTCGTTTTACAGGAACAGATTCCTCGAATCAGGCCTTTGACCACTAATATAGTTCACATCACGTGAACGCTAATTAACATTACGAAGCAACAAAAATGAGAGGACAAAAAAGAAAATGAATGCAGTGAAACGAGCAGCAAATGTATTATTAAGTGTAATCCTGTGGGCAGTCATTTTGGTGGCAGCGCTTTATGCTTTTACGACAATGGCAACTAGGGATAATCAGAATGTATCAAATCTCTTTGGGTATACGCCGTTAGTAGTAAAATCTGATTCAATGGCACCAACATTTGAGACTGGAGACTTGATTGTGATCAAAAAGTGCGATCCACAGACGTTAAAGGAAGGAGATATCATCTGTTTCCACACAATCATAAACAACGAATATGCACTTAACACGCACCGTATCAAGAGCATCGAGGCAGTAGGGGATGCAAGAAGCTATACAACAATCGGTGATAACAATAATGGTATTGCAGATCAGCATGTGATTTCCGATGGTGATATTGTCGGAAAATATGTGACAAGTATTCCGAAGATCGGAAAAGTAATGGACTTTTTATCAGGAAGTACAGGTTTCTTGATTGTAATCGTGCTTCCGATGTTGCTCTTCTTTATTTATCAGGTATATCATCTGATTACTATAAGCATTAACTTAAAGAAGGCAATTGCAGTTGAGACTGCAAAAGAGCAGGAGAGTGCAAATATGCAGGCAGCAAAGGACGCAGAGGCGGCACTTGCAGAGGCAAAGCGTATGCGTGAGGAGGCAGAGGCAATTCGTGCACAGGCGCAGGCAGACCTTGAAAAGGCAAAGCAGGCATCTGATGAGAGCAAAAGCGGGAAGGAGTAATTGTGAGTGAATTCTTAAAATTTGCCTATGAGGTTTTGTCTCAGGTCGTTTACAATATTGTGACATGGCTGGCAGGTTTTTTGACGTTATTTATCACCGGCTGGGTACAGTATTTTAATATCTTTTTTACATATTTTCCAACGCTTAGCATTACAGGAAAAATTCTCTCTGTAATCTTAATGCTGATTTTAATTAGCATTCCAATTTTACTTCTTGTAATTATTGTGCGTCATGCGATTCTTCGTCATCAGCTTAAAACAGATAAGAGTGACAATGCAACGCTTTACAAGGAGATTGGACGATTAAATAAGCAGGTTTTGTCTTTGATGGATGAGAAAAACAGCATTTTAGCACTTAAGGTTAATGCAATGGGCGGAACTGAGCGTATTCCGTATATGGGTGCATCGGCGCTTACAGATGATGTGATTCCAACAGTTGATGCCGTTACAAACAGCGCATCTGCTGCAAGTGCAGCCAATCCTAATATGCCGCTTCCAGGAACTGCAGCGCTTGCAGCGGCAGCGGCACAGTCCCATGGAAAGCTTTCTGCAGGAGCAGGTGGTGCAGGAGCACCAATTGTTCAGGCTGTTTTATCTGAAGCGAAGCTTAACATTGAGCATCGTTTCCCGAAATTAACCCTTGTGGATGAAAAGTATGCAGCGCTTACACCTCCTGAATATGATAACGAGATTTCGCTTCAGGAGTTTGCAGAAGGATACCGCCGATATGCAGCCAGCCAGATGAAACTTTACTACACACCTGAGATTGTGCGCCGTTTTGTTGCAGGTATGGCAGCCAGCAAGCTTCTGATTTTGGAAGGTATCTCAGGTACTGGTAAAACTAGTCTTCCATATTCGTTTAGCCGTTATCTGTCTAATCCGTCAACTATTGTATCGGTACAGCCATCATTTCGTGATCGCACGGAGCTGCTTGGTTATTTCAATGAGTTTTCAAAGCGCTTTAACGAGACTGAGTTTTTGCGTGCGCTGTATGAGGCGAACTACAGACCAGACCCAACGCTTATTGTGCTTGATGAGATGAACCTAGCGCGAATTGAGTATTATTTTGCTGAAATGCTTTCTGTACTTGAAATGCCAAATAAGGACGAGTGGGTGCTTGACCTTGTGCCTACAGCATGGGATGGCGATCCAGTTAAGATGGATGGCGGTAAAATTCATGTGGCTGATTCTACATGGTTTATCGGAACAGCAAATAATGATGATTCCACGTTCACGATTACTGATAAGGTATATGACCGTGCGATGCCAATAGAATTAAATGAGCGTGCCGATGCATTTGAGTGCGAGCTTCAGCCACATTGCAATGTGACGGCAGAGCATCTCGAGTATCTGTTTCAAAAGGCACAGGTGGATTATCCGATCAGTGATGAGTTGATGAATAAGATGCAAAAACTTGATAATTATCTTATTACACGTTTCAAGCTTTCATTTGGAAACCGTATTATGAAGCAGCTTTATGATTTCATCCCGGTTTATGTAGCCTGCGGCGGAACTGAGCTAGGAGGCATGGATTATATCGTTGCGCGAAAGGTACTTAAGAAATTTGAAAGTATGAACGTAACCTTTGTTAGAGACGAGATTACAGGGCTGATCACTTATATTGATAAGCTGTTTGGAAAAGCTGAAATGCAGGATAGTAAGGCATACTTGAGACGTATACAAAATTTGTACTAACAGTTCACACGTTCCGTGTGGTTCTGCGAATGAAAGAGCGCGGAAAACTGTCAAAGTTTTTAAGCTTTAGGGAGTCAGGATGGCAAATACGATCAATGATTTATATACGAAATATACGAATAAAGTAGAACGAACTCTGGAAAATGACAGGTATTTCCAATACCTGTTTGAGATTGTTCAGGCAGGGAATAACACGATCCGTCAAAACAATCGTGTCCTTCATAAGGTAGTAGATGAGCGGTGGCTTACAGTTGTAGAAGAAGGTCTGACGTCAATTTTTAATATCGTGGATAAGCCGCGCCGTTTTATCGCAACGACAGAAGAAGTTGTTCCAGTGGCATTGGCCAGGAAGATCACAGCAGACAGCGTGCGTCACCTTAGCCAGAATACGCAGTTTATTACAACAAATGCAAAGGGCGACATACAGCCAACGAAGGTTTTGAATGTAACAACAGAAGAAAGTTTTGATTTGTATGAGAATCGTTTTGTCTATCATCTGATTCAGCGCCTCTTTGCGTTTGTTGATAAGAGAACGGATGTTATTTTCTGGTCTACAGGCGATGAGACATGCAATACTATGTGTATGGAGAGCAAAATAGACGATGCCTACGAAGAGATTTCCTACAAGGTTGAGATGACTGTCAAAAACCGCCAGAGTTTTGCCGAAAATGACAATGACAACATGGATCTTTTTAAGAGAATCGACCGTGTGCGCCGTATGTCAAGAACACTTCGCGCCAGCTCTTTTTGCGATATTATGAATGGCTGTGCGAAGGTAAGAAGTCCGATTCAGCGAACAAATTTGATGATGAAGGATCCAGATTACAGAAATTGCTACAAACTGTGGCAGTTTATAGAAAGCTACGATGAGGTGGGCTACAGCATAGAGGAGCAGGATACGGCACTTGAGTTTGATGAAGAGTATCAGACGCAGATGTACATCAACTTGATTACAAATTACACGATATTTAAGAGTCTTCTTGAATCAGATCCTAGAAAGCTTACCGAGATTGCAACGAAAAAGCGTAGGCCAGTTAAACCAAAGTTTATCAAAAAAATTCAGGAAGAAATTGTGGATAACTGTGATATTCCAGATGTCGAAGTGAGAAAGGTCTTTATCGAGGAGGTCACACAGGCTCAGCTTGATGCCGAGGCAAAGTTAGCAGAGGAGACTGCCAACAGAGAAGAGCTTGAAAATAGCCTAATGCATTTACAGGAGTCTGCATCTGATTTAGAGTGGCAGCTTGATGCGCTGCAGCAGCAGATGGACGAGCTAGAACAAAAGCGTGTCCAGATCGAGGAGCAAAAAAATGCACTAGAGGCAAAGCTTGTCGAGGAGCAGAAGGCAAAAGAAGAGCTTCAGGAGGCAATGGAAAAAGCTGATGCTGAGGCAAGGGCTGCAATCGACAATGCACAGACTAAGGCAAAGCAGGCAATAGAGGCAGCGCAGAAAAACATTGAGCAGGTCAGGGCAGAAGCGCATCAGAATATTGAGCAGATAAAAGCAGAAGCCGAGAGTGAAGTACAGAATGCTAAGAGCAAGGTGCAGAGTATTCAAAAGCAGCTTGAAGCAATCAAGAGCCAGAGTACAGAGCAGATCGCAGTGCTTCAGAAAAATTGCGATGAACAGTGTGCATTAACACAAAATAAGGCAAGGGAGTCGATTGATCGGACCAACCAGGAAGCAAATGATCTTGTCGAGCGCACAAAAAATGAAGCACGTACGGCGATAGAAGAACTTCAAGCACAGCTGTCTCAGGCGAAAAAACAGGCTGATAAGGAGCGTATCGATAAGGAACACGCACTCGAAAAGGCTAAGGCCAATTCATTGTCTCACTATATTGTAAATGCACTTCGAGGTCGTAAAGCAGCTGTAGATACTTCAACTGATATTGTAAATGCTGACAATGACGAGCATGATAAATCAGATCAGAAAGAGGATGAAAACAAATAATGATAAGAAAGATAATCTGCGGTGTCATAAATACGCTTTCTGTTCTTGTCATAGCGGCAGCAATTGTAATTCTGTGTATGGTGCTTTTTACCGAGCCTGGAAAGCCACCGAATATTTTTGGCTTTACAATGCTTCGTATCACGACGGGAAGTATGGAACCAACATATGCGACTGACACACTGCTTGTAGTAAAAAAAACAGATCCAAAAGAAATCATGGAGGGAGATGTGATCTCCTTTTACTCAACTGATCCGGCGCTTGAGGGAGCAGTCAACACGCACCGCGTGGTTTCGATTAGCCAAGATGGAGACAATTACATCTACACGACAAAGGGAGATGCGAATAATGCAGCAGATTTATATGATGCGCAGTCACGCTATTTGATTGGAAAAGTGATTTGGTCATCGCTTTTTCTTGGAAAGCTTTCGCGTCTGGCAGCAAATCCGTTAATCTTTATTCCGCTCATTTTGATTCCGCTGGCAGCAATATTGATTACAAACCTTGTCCATACAGTTCGCCTTGCAAAAACGATTGCAAAAGAGGAAGAGGAGACAGCGGTCAAAGAAGCGATTCAGGCACTTCGGGCAGAACGAGAAAAAAAGAAGTGAGACATGCAGTTTACACATCGTGCTAAATATTACAGCCAAGTCCGAAGGTGAATGGTTTTCACGAGACGGACACTTGGAGCAGGTTTTTCAAAGTAATGTTTGATAATAAAGAATGTAAAAGGAACCTGCGGAGTTTGGTCCGGCGACGAAACCATTGCACCGAAGGACTTTCGTAACATGGTAGCATAACGCGTGAACTGCCTACAGTGCCTCAAGCGGCTTATTGACTTTAAAGAACGTGAATGATATAATCGTAACGAAAAAAGCTAGAATCTACAGGTGGTCTAGAAAGGATATAATACCTATGCAGGGACGTACACACAATTGTGGCCAGTTAAGACTGGCAAATGTCGGCGAGGAAGTAAAGCTTGTCGGCTGGTATGAAAATCTCCGTAAGGTCAGCAAGAATCTTGGATTTTTGATTTTGAGAGACTTTTACGGAACGACACAGATTGTAGTAGAGACAGAGGAAATCATGGAGCAGCTGTCTTCTATCAACTATGAGTCTACAATCGAAATTATTGGAACTGTAAGAGAGCGCAGTTCTAAGAACGCAAATCTTCCGACAGGAGAGATCGAGGTAGTTCCAAGTAAGCTTACAGTTCTTGGAAAGTGCCGTTACAACGAGCTTCCGTTCCAGATTAATCATTCAAAGGAAGCAGATGAGAATGTTCGTCTGAAATATCGTTATCTGGATCTGAGAAATCCGCAGGTTAAGTCTAAGATTGTTTTGAGAAGCAAGGTTGTTGCAGATCTTCGTGCATCTATGATTGGTCATGATTTTATGGAAATCACAACACCAATCCTTACATGTTCTTCTCCAGAGGGTGCAAGAGATTATCTTGTTCCGGCAAGAAATCATCCGGGCAAGTTTTATGCTCTTCCACAGGCTCCGCAGCAGTTCAAGCAGCTTCTTATGACCTCTGGAATTGACCGTTATTTCCAGATCGCTCCGTGCTTCCGTGATGAGGATGCAAGAGCAGACCGTTCTCCTGGTGAGTTTTATCAGCTTGATATGGAGATGGCATTTGCTGATCAGGAAGACGTATTTGAGATTCTTGAGGATGTTCTTCCACCAATCTTTGCAAAGTATGGTATTTACCATGAGGCATCAAAGCCGCCGTTTAAGAGAATCCCATATCTTGAGGCAATGGACAAGTATGGTTCTGATAAGCCGGATCTTCGTATCAGCCTGATCGTTCAGGATGCTACAGAAGTGCTTGCAGAATGTGGCTTTGGTCCATTTGCAGGAAATAAGGTAAAGGCAGTCGTTGCTGAAAACTTCAAGGGTACCAGAAAGCAGATCGATAAGATGTGTGCTGATGTTGAGGTAGTAAGCGGTCAGAAGGCATATTGGTTCCGTTTAGATGACAAGGGCGAGCTGACTGGAGGAATCTCCAAGTTTGTTGTTGATCACAAAGATGCAGTTGTGAGTGCACTTGGCTTAAAGGCAGGTGATTTCGTTGCACTGTCTGCAGGTGACTTAAAGACTGCTCAGAAGACAGCAGGTGTAATCCGTAAGACAATCGGCGCTTCCTTCGAAGGCTATATGAAGAAGGATTGCTATGAGTTCTGTTGGGTTGTTGACTTCCCGATGTATGAGATTGGTGAGGAGTCTGGCGAATTAGAGTTCTGCCATAATCCATTCTCTATGCCGCAGGGTGGTTTACAGGCACTTGAGACCATGAATCCGCTTGATATTCTTGCTTACCAGTATGATTTAGTATGTAATGGCGTAGAGCTTTCATCAGGCGCTGTTCGTAACCACGATCCAGAGATAATGGTTAAGGCATTCCAGTTAGTTGGTCTCGGCGAGGAAGATGTAAAGGCAAAGTTCCCGGCTATGTATAACGCATTTTGCTATGGCGCTCCGCCGCATGCAGGAATTGCACCAGGTGTTGACCGTATGATCATGCTGATTGCAGGTGAGGACAGCATCCGTGAAATCATTCCATTCCCAATGAACAAGAATGCACAGGATGTTATGATGGGCGCACCGGCTACAGTAAGCGAGAAGCAGCTGGCAGATGTTCATATTAAAATCGTAGAGGACAAGAAAGACGAGTAAGTTGTTTTCTTGCATATATTATTAAGAAGCAGGAGAAAATCAAGACGATTTTCTCCTGCTTCTTTTGACCACGGTGACAGGTACGCTGGCTCTTTTACTGTCCCCGGTGGCTCAAGCTTCTTTTTGTGCTATCAAGTAAGAATAAATACCACCTACAATTGCAGCACTGACTAACAGTACCAGAGAAATAACCGTTAGTAAAGTTCCTTCTAATAAGAAACACAATATCAGAATGATGATACCTAATAACATGAATAAAATACCGCAGAACCGCTGGCTCTTTTTCCAAACAACAGCGTTTTTCATGCTCCATGGGGTGCGAAGACCGATAATGGAATTTCGTTTTAGTTTCGGCATGATATTTCCTAGAATGATGAGGGCAATTCCGAGAACGCCAAATGAAATCTTCGTGAGGGAGAATGGCACATCATTTAGGTTTTCTACCTGGTGAAAATCGGCATAGAGAAAATAGAAGGTCAAAATATCAAATACCATGATACTTAAAATTCCGGCTACAAAAGTGATCGTGCTGTTATTTTTTTTGCTACCGCTTTCTTTCTTTTCTTGTTCGGCGGTACTTTGGGCTGCAATATACATAAAAAATCCAAAGAATATTGTAATAATAGGAAAAATAAAAGTCTCAGATTTATTTCCCCAACGCGTAACCTGATTGTTCATTCCATAGTGTGCAGGTATCTTATCTGGCAGGAATGGATAAGCCACTACAACCGCAATCAGTGGAAGAAACATTAAAATAATATACAGTGCCGTGAGTAATTTCTTATTTTTCATTGTTTTTTTCTCCTCTCAATTGAGTAATCCACAAGATCGTTTCGTCCAAAATCGAAAGATCAAGTTCATAATAAATAAAGTTCTTTTCGCGTGTCTCGTAGATCAAGTCTGCTTTTTTTAATTTCGCCAGATGATAGGAGAGTGCCTGTGGCGTTATGCCAAGAGCAATTGCCAGATCACCTGAGCTGATTTTTCCTTCCTTTAACTTTAGCAAAATATTGCGCCGATTCTTATCTGCAAGAGCATCTAGCACTTCTGTAACGGCCAATCTCATCACCTCAAATCTATTTAAAAATTATTTTAAATAGATTCTATACCACAAACCAGCAAAAGTCAAGTATAATAGGGGTGCATCACAAAGTAAGGAGGAACTAACCATGGTTAAAATTGATTTGATTACAGGCTTTCTTGGTTCAGGAAAGACTACTTTCATAAAGAAGTATGCAAAATATTTGATTGACAGCGGTAAAAACATTGGAATTTTGGAAAATGATTATGGTGCTGTCAATGTAGATATGATGCTTTTACAGGATCTGATGGGGGATCAATGTGAACTTGAAATGGTTTCTGGCGGCTGCGATAAGGATTGCCACCGCAGACGTTTTAAGACAAAGTTGATTGCGATGGGTATGTGCGGCTATGACCGTGTGATTGTGGAGCCGTCAGGTATATTTGATGTGGATGAGTTTTTTGATGCACTGAGAGAAGATCCGCTTGATAAATGGTATGAGATAGGAAATGTTATCGCGATTGCCGATGCAGGACTGCCAGAGAAGATGTCAAAGGATGCCGAGTATCTTCTAGGATCAGAAGCGGCAGATGCAGGTCTTGTTTTTATAAGCAAGCTTGATGAATCATCAAAAGAGCAGTCAGATACTATTCTGCCGCATATAAATCGCGCAATGGAAGCTATTTCTTGTACAAGAAAATTGTCAGAAGAAGATGTTATGAAAAAGAAATGGGATGAGCTTACAAAAGATGACTGGAATCGTATTTTAACATGTGGCTATCACACCGAGAGCTGGCAAAAGCGTGATGTCGAAGATGATAAATCATTTTCCTCACTTTCATTTATGAATCTGCCATTAACAAAGGAACAAATTTTGAATGCAGCAACTCAAATTTTGGGCGATCCATCCTGTGGTCATGTGCATCGTATCAAGGGCTTTCTTGAGACACCAGATGGTTGGTTTGAATTAAATGCAACTGCTGCACAGCGCCAGCTGAATCCAATCGCAAATGGTCAGCAGATCATTATCGTGATAGGAGAGGGGCTTAATAAAGAAAAAATTGAAGCATATTTGCAAGCATGAAATTATGAACTTGTAAAGTGAAATTTACTCAAAATACAGCGAAAACTATAGGATACCACTAGATTTTTTGCAAAAGATATATTATAATTTATAGACGAGAAAGTTAAAAAACGTGCATATGGCACGAAAACTGTAGGTAAAAGCTGCGCTGGCAGCAGATTGAGGTAAGAATGGAGATTAAAATTGAGAATCTGACGAAGGCATATGGAGACTTCAAAGCTGTTGACAACATGAACCTGAACATTGCAGATGGTGAGTTGGTTGGTCTGCTCGGACCATCTGGCTGTGGAAAATCCACCACATTGTTCATGCTTGCTGGTTTGAATGATCCGACTTCTGGACACATCTATTTTGGAGGAAAAGATGTAACAAAGGTTGCACCGGAGGATCGTGAGATCGGCCTTGTATTCCAGAACTATGCACTGTACCCGCATATGACTGTTGCGGACAACATCATGTTCCCGTTAATTAACCGTAAGGTTCCCAAAGCAGAGGCAAGAGAGCGTGCCCAGGAGATGGCAAAGCTTGTACAGCTGGATCATCTGATGGACAGAAAGCCTAAGGCTCTTTCAGGTGGTCAGCAGCAGCGTGTTGCAATTGCAAGAGCACTTGTAAAGAAGCCAGAGGTACTACTTTTAGATGAGCCACTCTCAAATCTTGATGCAAAACTTCGTGTTGAGACACGTGAAGAGATTCGCCGTATCCAGCAGGAGGTTGGTATCACCACAATTTTTGTAACTCACGATCAGGAAGAGGCGATGAGTATATCTGACCGCATTGCAGTTATGGAAAAGGGAGTTGTACAGCAGTTTGAGATACCGCAGAAGATGTACTTAAATCCTGGTAATTTGTTTGTTGCACAGTTTCTTGGTACTCCGCAGATCAATATCTTTGATGTAACTGTTAAGGGCGGAAAGATTATGTGTGGTGATGTCGTTCTTCGTGAGGGCTGCAAGGCAGCTGATGGCAACTACAAGGCTGGTGTTCGTCCAGAGGCCTTTAATGTATCAGAAAACGGTATTTTAGTTAAGGCAACTCATGTGCGCATGACAGGAAGAGAGTTACAGCTTCGCGTAGCACTTGCAAAAGAAGAACTTCGTGTATTAGTTCATTCCGATATGCAGGTTAGTGTCGGCACTGAATTTTGTGTAACTATTCGTGACAACCAGATCCTTTTGTTTGACCAGACAGGAAAGACAGTAGGAAAATATTAATAAGGAGAACCCTATGGAAAAGAAAAGCATGAAGGGCTATCTTTATTTGATGCCCGCATTAATTGTCATTCTTTTATTTACGATTTATCCGTTGATTCGTGCTTTTATTATGAGCTTCATGGAAGATTATAACATGATAAACGGTACGTATTCATCAGTGGGCTTTAGTAATTATGTAAGTATTTTCAAGGATAAATACTTCATTAAGGCATTGACTAATACTGGAATTTATGTTGCATTTGTAGTTCCGTGTTCTATTGCATTATCTCTTTTGATCGCTGTTTTATTAAATAGTAAGATCAAGTTTCAGGGATTTTTCCAGACACTTTACTTTTTGCCATATGTTACAAGTGTTATTGCAATTGGTATTGTTTGGAGATGGATATTTAACGAGCATTATGGTCTGTTAAATCAGATCCTTTCATGGTTTGGCATCAAAGCAATTCCGTGGCTGAACAAGAAGCAGTATGCGCTTCCGGCACTTATTATTTTTAGTATCTGGAAGAGCATGGCATTTGATATTTTAATCTTTTTAGCAGGACTTCAGACCATTTCACCTGATTTGTATAATGCTGCAAAGGTTGACTCAACACCGAAGTGGAGAGTCTTTACAAAGATCACACTTCCTGGTATTATGCCTATGGTATCATACGCGCTTGTAATGGGTATGATAAATGCATTTAAGGTTTATAATGAAGTGTATTCTTTGTTTGCATCAAAGGCAGGTCCGGCAAACAGTGCGATTACCGTTGTTTACTATTTGTATGATAAGTTTTACAATCAGTATGAATACGGTGAAGCATCTGCATCAGCAGTTGTTTTATTTGGAATTATCCTAGTCCTTACCTTCGTTCAGAGGAAGCTGACAGGAAGAAAGGATGGATAAGAGAGAATATGAATAAAAGAAAAATTGTAAATGTTGTTGCAGAGGTGTTAAAATATGCCATATTGATTGCAGGTGCAATCTTTACGCTTCTTCCGTTTTTGTGGATGATTTTGTCATCACTAAAGACATCAGCGGAGATCACGGCTATTCCGCCTTCCTTATTCCCGAAGGTACCGCAGTTTTCAAACTTTGCTGAGGCTTGGAAGTCAGCTCCATTTCCGCGCTATATTTTTAACACTTTGGTCGTTACTATCATTTCTACAGCAGGAGTGCTTGTGACTACTGTACTTGCTGCTTATGCATTTGCACGTTTGAATTTTCCTGGAAAGAAGATTATGCTTTCGTTAATGTTAGCTACACTTATGATTCCAGGAGAAATGTTAATTATTACAAATTTCATTACTATCACAAAGTTAAAATGGATCAATACTTATCAGGCAATGATCGTTCCGTATTTAGCGAGTGTATTCTATATTTACTTGCTGACACAGTTTTTTTCACAGGTACCAGATGCACTTTATCTGGCGGCAAAGGTTGATAAGTGTAATGACTTTAAATATTTGATCAAGATCATGATTCCGATTAATAAGAGTCCGATTACCACGGTATGTATCTTAAATGCAATCGGATGCTGGAACTCTTTTATGTGGCCGTTACTTGTTACAAACAGCAAGGAGATGCGTGTTCTTTCCTATGGACTGATGCAGTTTCAGACAGAGAACGGTTCGTCATATGAGCTTATAATGGCAGCATCTTGTATTTTAGTACTTCCAATTGTTGTTGTTTACCTGATTCTTCGAAAGTACGTCATCGAGGGTGTTACACAGAGTGGTATCAAGGGATAACTTGTTGTGATTATTATGTTAGAAACCGGAAATCCGGATTCTATAGAGAGTACAAATGTACTATTTAGTTCCCATGCCCGAAGAGGGCAAAAGAAAGGAGAAATTCATGAAGTTAAGAAAAGTAAGTGCAGTTTTAATGTCAATGTCTATGGTTGGTGCAATGGCTGTTCCGACATTTGCAGACGAGGCAAAGACTATTGAGCCATGTGAGATCACATTCTGGCATGCAATGAACGGTAAGCAGGAAGAATCTCTGACAGCTCTTACTGATAAGTTCAATGAGGAGAATGAGTACGGCATCACTGTTACACTTGTAAATCAGGGTAACTACAGTGACTTAAGCACAAAGCTGACAGCAAATGCAGCTGCAGATACTTTGCCGGATCTGTCACAGGGCTATAACAACTGGGTAACTGCTTATACTGATAAGATCATTCCGTTAGATGATTTCGTTACCGATGAGGATTTCGATTATGATGATCTGATCGACAGCTACAAGGATGAGTGCGAAGTATATGGCTTTGTTGCATGTGTACCATTCAACAAGAGTACTTACGTTTACTTCTACAATAAGACTCTGTTTGATGAGGTTGGCATTGATGTACCGACCACATGGGATGAGCTGACTGAGGCAGGAAAGAAGTTAAAGGAAGCAAAGGATATTGAAATTCTTGGTGTAGATGATCTTTCAGGCTTCTTAGAGGCATCTCTGCATCAGAATGACTGCGAGTACGTAAGTGAGGACGGCGCTCTGTTTGATAATGAGGCAGGTCTTGAGACAGTTTCCTATATCATGAACCTTTACAACAGCGGCTATGCACGTCTTGTAGGTGAGGACAGCTACTTCTCCAATGTTATCTCCAACCAGATGATCGGCGGTTACATCGGTTCTTGTACTGGTGTTTCTTACATCACTGCAGATGGATGGGAGCTTGGCGTAGCACCAGTTCCGGGCAACAAGGAAAAGGCCGTTAATCAGGCAGGTACTAACATTTATATGTTCAGCACCGATGAAAACAAGCAGAATGCTGCATGGGAATACATGAAGTATCTGACAAGCGTTGATTCCACTATCCAGTGGTCTGAAGAGACAGGATATCTGCCAGTAAGAAAGTCTGCATATGAGACAGATGAATTTAAGAAGTTCATGGACGAGGATAAGACCAACAACTATAAGTCTGCATACGAGCAGTCTCCATACTTCTTTGCTCAGCCAGTATTTGATGGCAGCTATGATGTAATGAATACTGTAAGCACTGTTTTAGAGGATTCTATTCTGGACGAGCTTGAACCAGAAGAAGTTCTTGAGAATCTTGTAACTGAGCTCAACGATAAGTTAGGCGTTGACGGTGTTGCTGCAGAAGAGGAGTCTTCTTCCGTAGCTGAATAAGTTAAAAGTAGGGACATACAGGGGCTGTCAGTTAATGGCAGCTCCTTTTTCATCTTTTAAGGAAAGGAAAATTTATGACAACATTAACATTTTATAATGGATTAAGAGAAATCGGCGGCACGTTTGTTGTAGTTGAAACAGATGAGGCAAGATGCATGTTTGATTTCGGATTTGCAGTAATGGATCGCATGGATGATAAGATTGCAGTGCGCTATAACGAGTGCGCGGCAGATTATGCACGTCTTGGAGTGTTAGCTTCACAGGATGGCATTTATGATGAAGAGACGGCAAAAACATTAGGCCTTGTAAGCTTTGAAAACGACAAGAAGAAAAACTTTTTTGTGATTTCTCATATGCATATCGATCATATGGGAGGTCTTGGCATGCTTGATCAGAATCTTCCAGTTTATATGAGTGAGGATTCTTTAAAGCTATATCGCAGACTTGAGGCTTGCGGTGATATTCAGGTAAAGGGCCATAAAAACTGCATCGGCATCTCATATGGTGAAAGCTTTACCGTAGGTGATATTACAGTTGAAGTAGAGGCAATAGATCATGACGTGGTCGGTGCATGCGGATATCGAATTACGACACCGGGAGGAACGATTTGCTATACAGGAGATTATCGTTTCCATGGCTTCCATCCAGAGATTACAAAAGCATTTGGACAGAAAATGAAGGGCGTGGATGTGCTTATTACCGAGGGTGTTACAGTAAGCTTTGATGATGTGGATATACTTTCTCTTACTAAGCCAGAAGAACCAGAAAGAAGCGAGGAGTGGTTACAAGATACGATATGTAAGGAGTCCACAGAGCAGAAGGGACTTATTATTGTTAACCCATATAATAGAAATGTAGAGCGTCTTCATCATTTGATCATGACAGCACAAAAGACTGGAAGAAAGCTTGTCATGGACGGTGTTCAGGCAGATTATGTACAGACATTCTATCCAGAGGATGAGATTTTGATGTATGAGAACAGTGTTGGTGCTGATGTTAAGAAGGCAGAGGAGCGTGGCTGGAGTATTATCACAAGAGAGGAACTTCTTTCTAATCCGTCAAAATATATTTTACAGCAGGACTACGTAAACTTTTATGAGCTGATGGATTTAAGTTCTGTAATTACACTTTATGTTCACATGGACGGTGCACCGCTTGGCGATTATGATCCTTCTTTTGGAAAGATGCACCGTATTTTAGATCATATGAATATCCCATATATGAATATTGGAATAGGCGGCCATTCCAGACCATACTATTTAAGAACTATGCTAGATACCATTGCACCACATATCCTTGTTCCGCTTCACAGCTTCCGTCCGGAGCAGGTAAACACCACACATGCAGATAAGCGCATCCTGCCAGAGTATGGTGAGTGCTTTGCTTTTGAAAATGGTGAGATGATCTTAAAGAAGAATTAAAATAGGAGCGACATCGAATGAGAATTTTAATTGTAAATGATGATGGAATAAAAGCTCCTGGTATACGAAAGCTGGCCGAACTTTCTGTGCAGCTTGGCGAGGTGTGGGTTGTGGCACCAAAGAGCCAGTGCAGCGCGATGTCACAGCGAATCACTTTATTTGAAGATATTGAAGTTACACCGGAATGCTACGATGTAGATGGCGTGCGTGCCTATAGTGTGGGAGGAACTCCTGCAGATTGTGTAAAGGTAGCACTTGAGTTTTTGATGCCAGAAAAGCCAGATGTTGTATTTTCAGGAATTAACAGTGGTTATAACACTGGAATTGATATTCTTTACTCAGGAACTGTTGGTGCAGCAATGGAGGCACTTGCAAATGGTATTCGTTCATTTGCTTTTTCTAATAAAAATGATACAAGCTGGGAGACTGCAGATGCATATCTTATTTCGATTGTAAAAGAGCTTCTTGATGAAAATCTTTCAATGGATCGCATTTGGAATGTGAACTTTCCGGGCTGTGCACTTTCAGAGTGTAAGGGGATTTTGCGTGATCGCATCCCTGCAAAGCACCAGTTTTATCAGGATGATTATGTGCGTACAAATCATGCAGACGGCAGTTTTTCACTTCGCTCAAAGGGCATTATGACAGAAAAGGCAGAGGAGGGTACTGATATCAGTGCGCTTCTCAATAATTTCATATCCATAGGTGTTGTGCGCTGCGCTGCACTTGGATATCAAAAGGACTAGGTTAAATAATGGAAAAAAGAAAAGTAAAAATCTATTATACGTCAGATGTACACGGATATTTCTATCCGACATCATACGGTGATCGAGAGGTAAAACCGATGGGTCTGTTTGCGTGTGCGTCTGAATATAAAAAAGATGACGATACACTTGTGATTGACGGAGGCGATATGCTTCAGGGTTCTGCATATGCCTATTACAGCAGAAATATTCTTGGAAGCTGCGAAAATATTGCACAGATGGTAAATGACTGTGGATATGACTTCTATACGCTTGGAAATCATGATTTTAACTATGGTCAGGAATATCAGGCCATTTATCGCAATAACCATAAAGGTATTTGTGTATGTGAGAATGTGCTTGACAGCGAGGGAAATATTTTATATCCGCATGTGATTCACACGATGAAAAATGGTGTGAAGGTCGGACTAGTCGGTATCGTAACTGATTATATCAATGTGTGGGAGAAAAAAGAAAATCTCGTTGGCATTCAGGTGGTTGATCCATTTGAGGCTGCAAAAAAAGCATTAGAAGATTTACAGAGCAAGGTTGATCTGACGATATGTATTTATCATGGCGGCTTTGAGAGTGATTTAGAGACTGGAAAACGTTTGTCAGAGACGACTGAGAATATCGGTTACAAAATCTGTACAGAGCTTGGCTTTGATGTACTATTAACAGGTCATCAGCACATGCCGGTGGCAGGAAGAATGGTTAATGGCACTTACACACTTCAGCCCCTTGCAAATGGCAGAGAATATGCCTATGTAGAGATTGATCTCGAGAAGGAAGCATTTGCTTTGGAAAACGCAGTTTATCCGGCAGCAATTACCTCCATCAATTCAAAGAAGGTTCAGCCAAACCCTGATAATGCAAAGGAATTGTGTGGGAAGTACAGTTTTGTGGAGGCTAAGGTACAGGAGTGGCTTGATGAGCCGCTTGGTCATCTAAGCAGACCGCTTTACCCAGAGGACAAGGTGAAAATGGCATTAGAAGGAAGTGGTATTGCCGATTTGATTAATCGCATACAGCTTGATGTATCTGGGGCACAGCTGTCCATAGTTGGACTTGCAAATGATATTGTGGGCTTTAATGCTTGTGTAACAACAAGAGATATAATTGCCACATATCCATTCCCAAATACTCTTGTAGTATGCCGTATCACAGGAGAGAAGTTAAGAGCAGCTATGGAACGTGCCGCAGAATATTTCGAGATCGACGAAAACGGCAAAGTAGTAGTAGCAAAGAGCTTCCTTTCTCCGAAGGTCGAGCATTATAATTATGATTACTTTGCAGGTGTTACGTGGGAGATCCACCCAGAGGCACCGATGGGAAAACGTATTCAGAATCTGTGTTACCAGGGAAAGCCAGTGCAGCCTGATGATGAGTTTACACTGTGCATGAATAATTACCGTTATAGTGGTGCAGGTGGCTATCCGATGTATCCAACATGCCAATTGGTAAAGGAAATTAATACAGAGATGGTAGAGATTATAATGGATTATTTCCGTACACATGGCACAGTTGCCATTGATTCTGAGAAAAATTGAAAATAGGTGTATAATAAATGTCAATTGGGAAAGAATACAGATGAAGCTAATTGTATAAAATGTTGACAAAATCTGAAATCTTTCCCAATTGTTTTGTAAAACTTAATGAATATGTAAAGAAAACGTAAGATTTTGTCAAATTTGCTTGACTTTTATCGCGTGTTGTATTATACTAAGCACATGTTGATGAGAACAACATACAAAATAAAAACGCGCTTCTAGCTCAGTTGGTAGAGCACCTGACTCTTAATCAGGGTGTCCAGGGTTCGAACCCCTGGAGGCGCATCAAGTACCGGTTTTGGAGACATATGAGCTCTGGGGTCGGTGCTTTTTTTGTTTTGCGAATTGAAAGTGGCGCGAGTGAGCTGGAACGAAACTGGTTCGTCGACGAAACTATTGCACCGAAGGGATTTTGTAACATAGCCACGTTAACAGTAACAAGCACGGGCGAAGAGAGCGAAAAAAATAAATTGACATAAAAAGACTGTGCGCTATAATAATTAAGAAGAGTTTTGCATTATAAAAATAGTGCAATTAGACTATATTCGCGTGGGGGAAGGAATGAAAACTCAAAAAATAGAACAAAATGCGTGCAAAAATCATAAAAAATCATATTTTTTGATGATTGTCGCGTTTACAATCCTTTTTTTGACGGCAATCGGATGCCAAAAGGAGGTTGATACAAGCTTAGAAGCACAGTCTTCTATAGTGGAGTATACATGTATTTCAGATTCTGACAGTGATAAAAGCTTTTATGTGATTTTAAAGAATTACCATGGAGTCTACTGGGAGACGGTGATAGAGGGCGTATCAAAAGCGGCAAATGAAATAGATGCATCTGTATATCTTGGCGGAATCGACAATGAGACTGATACTGAAGGCCAGATTAAATTGATTGATGAAGCAATAGAAAGCGGTGCGAGTGGAATTTTGCTTGCACCGGCAAACTCGGATGAGCTTGTGGAAAGCTGTAAAAAAGCAAGGGAGAGTGGGATATATGTGGCATTGATTGATTCTTCCATTAATCAATGCGAATTTGATGCCTGCTATATGACAGATAATGTAAATGCAGGACAGATGGCGGCAAAGGAAATGCTTGACTTATTAAAAGAAGCAGGCAATTTGCCGTCAGAGGAGCTTAAAGTAGGCATTATGCTGTCATCTGATACATCACAGGCGATGGTAAATCGCGTATCAGGTTTTTTAGAATACTGGTCTTTGCATTCACCAGAAAAATGGGAGATTGCACAGGACATTTACTTAAACGGCGGTAATGTAGAAAAAGCGCAGTCTGATGCGAAGAAGCTTATTGATCAGCATGAAAACCTGAAAGGTATTTTTGGGTGTAACAATACATCAACCATCGGCATAGCAGGTGAGCTTTTAGAAGAAAATAGAAAAGATATTGTTTTAGTTGGTTTTGACATGGCAGATATTACGGTTCAGATCATTCAAAATCCGGATTATTTTGCAGGAACACTTATGCAGAGACAGGATCAAATGGGATATCTTGGTCTTACTGCTTTATATGATTTTGTAAGTGGAAGCAGGTATGAACAAAAGTATTTTGATACTGGAGTGGTACTGATTGATGCGGATTATCTTAGTGGGAGGGAATGACCGTGAAGGAACGAAGAAAGAGCAAAAAAAAGAGAAGAGGAATGCTCGTATTATATCTAGTAGTGTGTACTGCTGTAATTGTAATAGCCTATTTTCATCTAACGAAGATTGCAAAGGATTATAATACAGAGCATTTGGAGTTAATCAGTGGATTATATGCTGAAAAGATGAATGAAACTATAGATTATCTTCAAAGCTATGCAAAGGAAAATGTCAAAACAGTACGAAATATAGAGGATAAAGAGCCAGAGGAGATATTAGCGCGTTTGGAGCGCGATCTTGATCAGACTGTTTTTTGTGATATAGGTTTTTTTATGAAAGACGGTGAGATCTATGGCGGTGCCTGTGCGGTGGCTGATCTTAAAAAGAATGGATTAGATGAACAGGTAAAAAAAGCAGAAGAATCATTTATTTCTGAACCATATCAGTCAAGTAAGAATGGTGGTATGGTTATGACGGTTGTTGCTATGGCGCCAGATGATGACAGAATAGATGCACTTTATGTATCTGTTATGATAGAAAATTTAAAAAAGCTTGGGATTTATGAGCTTTTACAGGGCAAAGTCAGCGTTCATCTGCTAAAGTCAGATTCGGAAAATTATATTACATGTATTAGCGGTAAAGAATCAACATCAGGTATATGGAATAATCTGCTTCTTCAGCAAAAATATTTTCGCTATTACGATGGATATTCTTACAATGATTGGGTGCTTGATATGCGCATGGGGGTAAAAGAAGGCAGATTTACAGCAAATGTCAGAGGCGAGGATGCAACTATTTCATATCGAAGTATTTCGAGTATGCCGGGATGGTATATTATAGTACAGCTGGCAAATAAAAAAATTTCTAATATTACACAGTATTTTTCAGCTTGGGGTGGTGTGTATGGAAGCATTCTCGTGTTATTTACGATATTGTATATGCTGACAATTCTTCTTATGGAAAAGAAGGATAAGGAAATTTATAAAGGATTGTCTGATACTGATGCACTCACAGGGCTTTTTAACCGCAGAGCATTTCAGGCAGCTGTGGATGAAACTCTTTTAAAGAGGATAGCGGGCGTTTTTATTTTTATTGATGTGGATAACTTTAAGGATTATAATGATAAATATGGTCACGCTAATGGAGATTTGTGCCTGAAGCATTTTGCAGCTGCTATGAAAAAATGTTTCCCTAAGGATAGTATTCTTGGCCGCTATGGAGGAGATGAGTTTGTTGTTTACATAAAGAATGCTGCGTCAGATGATGCTCATAGATATATGGACGAATTTCAAAGAGAAATTTCTCATTTGATAATGGCGGGAGGTGAGCATGTCACGGTGTCTGCCAGTGCAGGAGGAGTAGCCTTTATTGGCGAAGGAGAGGATTTTGTTTCGCTGTGCAGAAGTGCGGACAACATGCTCTACGATGTGAAACGAAATGGAAAAGGCACTTTTAAAATTAAAGGTGCGAAAAATATGTGAATTAAATTCACTTGACAGATTTATTAAAGCATTCTATACTTAAAATAAATTAAAAGACGTGGCGATACAGATTCGGGTTTATTTGTGTTGCTACAACTATAATTATATATAAGGATAGAGTGGAGGTGTATTTATGGCACGAAAAGCAGTACGTCTGTCCGATATAGCAGAAAAGCTTGGTGTCAGCACAGTAACAGTTTCCAATGCACTTGCCAATCAGCGTGGTGTCAGCGAAGAGCTTCGCGAAAAAATTAAGGAGATGGCATCTGAGATGGGCTATCATGCACCAGGAACGCAGATAATGGCAAAAACGGCAGTAAATATTGGCGTGCTTGTGCAGGAACGTTATCTGGGAAATGGATCATCGTTTTATTGGAGGCTTTATCAGGAACTTGCCACTGCGTGTGCGGCTCACAATTGTCTTTTGGCATTCTGCGTGTTGAAGCCAGATGAAGAAAAAAATACAGTGCTGCCGGTTATGGTCAGTGATCATAGAATTGATGGACTTATAATAATGGGAGAGATCAGCAGAGCATACTTAAGAATGCTTGAGAAAGAAGCTGGAATGCCGATGATTTTTCTGGACTTTTTTGCAGCAGAGTTTGATGTAGACTGTGTCATTTCAAATAATTTTTATGGCATGTACACAGCAACAAGACATCTAATTAAGAAAGGTCATAAAAAGATTGCCTATGTCGGAAGCGTAAAATCAAGTAACAGCATTGCGGATAGGTACTTTGGATATTTAAAGGCGATTCGCCAGTACGGTCTTGAAGAACGTGAAGAATGGATTGTTGAGGATCGCACACCAGGTACTATGGAGATCATAGAGCCCAAGCTGCCAAAGGATATGCCAACGGCATTTGTATGCAATTGTGATCAGACAGCAAGTGTGCTTATTCATGAACTAGAAGGAAACGGCTACCGTGTGCCGGAGGATGTTTCAGTTGTTGGTTATGATAACTTTGTCTTTATGCCAGTCTGTGACGTGGCTATTACAACATATGGCGTTGATATGCCGGAAATGGCAAAGGCGGCGGCAGAGCGCATTATCTCGAGAGTTAAAGGACTCGATAAGGGACCGGGGCGTCTTAGCATCATAAGTGGAAATCTGATTGACGGAGAGAGTGTAAGAGCACTAATATAAAAATAAATAACTATTCGGAATGCAATTTGCAAAGTTTTGAATAGTCGCAAAATATTAAAAAGAGCAGGTATGGGAAAATACCTGCTCTTTTGTTGTTGAAAAGTTACAAATTGAAGTAAAATTTAACAGTTAACATGTTAAATGAAAGAAAAGTAACATGTTAACATAAAAATGTTAAGTAACAAGGTAACAAAACACTATCTTTTTGACGAGAGAAAAACGAGGACAAGGTGCATGTATACACGTTCTACACAAATAACTACTAAAAATATAAAAAATAATATGCAAAATAGTAAAAAACCTATTGACATGACAGAAAAAACGTGTTAACATTTAGCTACGAGTTAACCATTGGTAAGGAAACAAAATTCTAAATTAGTGTAAAGTTTGTGTTCAGAATGATGTTTTACAATGGTTTTGAATCAGACTGTTTGAAAAAAACAGAGAAAAGTGAAGAGTTCCAGAATGAAAAAAGGAGGAGAAAATCTTGAGTAAACCAACAAAAAGGAAAAAAACTCACTGGACGAAAAATGACACCGAGTTAACAATCATGGCGCTGCCTACCACGATCTGGTACATTTTGTTTTGTTTCTTGCCGATGTTCGGCTTGATTATTGCATTCAAAAATTACAAGGTTATTGGTGGAAAGAGCTTCATCTACAATTTGATTCACAGTGAGTGGGCCGGTGTTAAGAACTTTATGTTCTTAATTAAATCAAATGATTTGTTCGTAATTCTGCGAAATACGATTTTATACAATCTTGTATTTATTGTACTTGGTATGGTCGTTTCTGTAGGACTTGCAATTATGATCAGCCTGATGCGCAATAAGAGAGCGTCAAAGGTATATCAGACGATGATGTTTTTCCCATACTTCATGTCATGGGTTGTAGCTTCATACTTTTTGGATGCCTTTTTAAATCAGAACAACGGTTTGATTAACAACATGTTAAGAAACAGCGGACAGCAGCCGATTCAGTGGTACATGACTGCAGGCGCATGGCCGGCTATTTTGACTTTTATGTATTTGTGGAAATCAACAGGATACAATATGGTTATTTATCTGTCTAGTATCTCTGGTATTGATACAACTCTTTATGAAGCAGCCGTTATGGATGGTGCAAATAAGCGACAGCAGGTATTTCACATTACACTGCCGTGTTTGAAGAACGTTATTATTATGATGTTCATTTTGAATGTTGGTAAGATTTTCTACTCTGACTTTGGATTGTTCTATCAGCTTTCACAGGGAGCAAGTGGTTCGATCTTTAAGACAACAGCAACCATCGACACATATATATACAATGCACTGCGCTCTTCCACAATAGGAATGACATCTGCTGCAGCATTCTTCCAATCTGTTGCATGTTGTATCACCATCATTCTTGCCAATGCAATTGTTAAGAAGTTCGATGAAGATAGTGCGATTATTTGATGGAGGTACGAAAATGGCAAAAAATAAAAAAGATCTTGATTTGGCAGATTCTTCTAATTTAAACCAAATTAAAAAGTCGACGAATGTTGTTTTTAATATTTTGTTTGTGATTCTGGCACTGACTTGTATTATTCCGGTCGTGTTCATCTTTATCATTTCGATCACCTCAGAGCAGTCAATTAAGATGAATGGATATCAGTTTATTCCTGAATCTTATTCACTTGATGCATACAAGTTTTTGTTTAGAGAGGGTGAAATGATCCTTAGAGCACTTGGTGTTTCTGTTTTGGTTACAGCAGTTGGTACGACACTTGGTGTTATTTTGACAATGCTGATGGGATATGTGCTTTCAAGAAGCAACTATAAGCTGAATGGCTTTTTTACAATGGTTGTATTCATCCCGATGATTTTCAATGGTGGTATGATTTCATCTTACGTTGTAAATACACAGCTTTTAAATTTGAAGAACAGCATCTGGTCGCTGATTTTACCGCTTTGTGTTTCTTCATTTAATGTTGTAATATGTAAGACTTTCTTTAAGACAAATATTCCGGAATCAGTTATTGAATCGGCACAGATTGATGGTGCGACGCAGTTTCAGATTTTTGGAAAGATTGCACTTCCGTTATCAAAGCCGCTTATGGCAACTATCGCATTGTTCTTAACATTTGGTTATTGGAATGATTGGTTCCAGTCTTCCTTGTACATCAGCAATACAAATCTGTATTCCTTACAGGCATTGCTTGATCACGTACAGAGAAATATCGAGGTTATGGCAAATAATCCATCCCTTGGACTTAGTACAGCACAGTATATGAACTCAATGCCAAAGGAAGGTGCACGAATGGCGATGGCTATTATCATCATCATTCCAATCGCATGCTGCTATCCATTCTTCCAGAGATATTTCATTTCTGGTCTTACAGTAGGTGCAGTAAAGGGATAATGTAAGAGAATCATACTGAAACATTTTGATACCAGGGTCAAAAGCTCCAAAAGCCGTTCGTGCTTGCACGATAAGACTTTTGAGCTTGGAACCCGCAAAAACATGAGGATGCAACGATTTTCGAAGAAAATCAGTGAATCCGAATGTTTTTAGAATTGCGAAAGTTGCATAGCAACGGAGCAATTCGTGG
>ERZ837910.853-NODE-853-length-46172-cov-27.581174_pt1 | contig 46172 bp, 45 predicted proteins | sample MGYA00519940_ERZ837910 | MGnify/ENA primary metagenome ERZ837910 (study PRJEB31850, sample SAMEA3708825) | human gut metagenome | biome: human gut; feature: human-associated habitat; material: faeces | place: China | collected 2014 ... | reverse complement strand
AAGCTCGTAAATACGAGCTTTTCGAGGTGTGCATCTATTTTATTGCACAAGTATGTCTTGCTGATACCAAATGGATGTTCGATTGCCCGATATAGCAAAGCCAATCTCATGGAGTGAGTCTTAATATTAGTTTTTTGATATATCACTGTTACTTTTGAGTTTATAAAATCACAATTGAAATAACAATCAAAGACAATTTACTACCAATATCACATTAAAATGAGTATTACTAATTTTATTCTTTATATTTAATCCCTAACAACAATGAATTTCCCATGATTTAAAAGCATTTTTATTTTTATCGTATGTATCTTTATGAATCGCAACACATAAAAGTTTTCTAGGTCTGCTAAATCCTACATACACGCACTTTCTGCTGTAACTATATAGTTGACTAGTTCCAGGCTTAGTGCCATTTAAGTATGGTAAAACTCTTTTCAAATCTGACGAATTTTTTGTTTCCGTTTCTAAATAAAGAGTAGCATCATGTGTTTCTCCCTTCACCTTATGTACTGTACTAAATTGAATTTTTCTTCCGTTAAAAATACAGACATTGTTTGATGATTTAGTTTTGTTTTTATCGTTTTTTTCCATAAAGTCTTTGGGGAGTCGATTAAATACATCATCTTTTGCAAAGATTTCATTAACCATTTCTCTTATTATGTGATCAATTAATGTCGGTTCATATTCATCCAAACAAGTCAGTGATATTACTTTTTCCCGATATATTTGATGATACGTGCTATCAAGAATTTTCTTTATTGATGAATATGTAAAATATTGTCCTTTTGAATTCTTACAATCAAGATAGTTTACAATCATGTACATCAATCGACTAACGAGATTTTCAGCTTTGTAAAGTTTCCCCTGTTTTAGCTCTTCGCAGATAGAATCAATTATTCCCCAATATCTATTTTCAGACTTCAACTTGTCGGTTGCATTATAGCCTTCCCAATAATCGCCAACTTTTATGCCTTTAGCTGATTCATTTTTTATCCATCCAATGGCCTTATATATTCCATTAGGATCTGTAAGCCCATACTTATCAAGCAAAAATACAAATGCTCCGATTACATGATTTCGTGTATCATCATTGTAAATAATTACTGTAGGAGGAATTCCTACTTTCCCTCTAAGAGAACATATACGCTGCTTATCAGATTTCAAAGGCGATAATATATCTGCAATCTCCTGGGAGTAGCGATTTGATGATGCAATATGTAAGGTTGGTTCAGATGGTTTCCAATCTTCCGGATTCTCTCTATCATTGATATATATAGCTTGATCCGGATCACCGATTTTAAATACACAACACTTTGTTTTATTAAAAATACTTGACAGAACTTCTCTTTGTATTTGATCACAATCCTGAAATTCATCTATAAAAACATAACAAAATCGCTTACATAATAGCGAAGACAAATCCTTTCTTTGAGATATAACATACATTCCATATTGATAGGCATCTTTATATGTGAAAATCCCATGTTCCAAAAGTAATTCATCTTTGGCCTTATGATACTGTGTTGCTGAGTCGCTTCCTGCTTTCGCTAAACTTTTATAAGAACCTCTTTGATAAAGATCACCATTCTTTAGATATAAGTCCTTTATAAAATCAAAGATATCTTCATACTTTGCTTCACCCTTATCAAATCTCATATTTATTAAATTGTATAGCTTCTTGTATTTGGTGATTTCTTTTTGTAACAATTTGTATATGTACTTTGCATACATAATATCATCAACAACCTGTAGTGGCTGGTTAGTAATAGATTTCAGGTAAGGAAAAGTGATGAACTTATCGATGAAAGATTGAATTGTTCCAACGAAATTAGGATAGCTTGTAATTCTATCGGCATACTCTGTCAATTTCGACTTAATTTCATTAACAGCAACATTGGTATGTGATAATACACAGATACCCGCTCCATTTTCCAATGGCATACGATCTGCAATCAATTTTAATTTTGCAAGAAGGACCGTTGTCTTTCCACTTCCTGGACATGCAGAAATATCAGTTGATTTCCAGTATCGTATAACTTTTTTGGCGTCATCAGCAAAATGACAGTTTTCTGGCAACAATAGCTCTTCAACTACTTCAATTTCATTATCGGTGATGTTCCAATCTAACATTTTAGTTCACTCCAACTGCATACTTTATTGCATCTACAATGTACTTAAGATATTGATCATTTTCAATTACTTTTTTCAGCTGCTGTTTTGCATATTTGTCTGTTGTCCATTCATAAAGCTCTAGTTCAAACATCTGAGATTGCGGCATTTCATTTGGAACAACTGCCATTTTCCACTTCAAAATAGATGCCAAACACTGAGCGACAATGGCTTTCAACCCACTCTTTCCTTGGCTATCACACATCAAATCGTATATCTTATACGCCCGCTCTTCACTTGATAAGTCTTTCCATAAGTTGCTTTCAACAAACATCTCTTTATCAGCATCTGCAATCTTCTCATCAGTCAATGCATACTTGTTACTATTTTTAATTTTCTTACCATAATGAACAGACTTATGAAAATCATCTCTCAAACAACTCTGTGCCACACAATATTCAAATGTCCAGGCAGGAGAAACGAACGCTTTTACTGTGTCTTCAGTATAACGTCTTTCCTTCTCAGATACCGCTTTCTCCATTTTTTCTTTACATAATTCAAATACACCATTTTCATTATACTTTGGTTTTTCATCACAGTCAGTAACAACTGCTACTGGAATTCCCATGGTTCTTCCATCTTTTTGAATAAATATCCTGCTATATCGCAAAAAAGCAGTGCTACCTACATTAACAATGGAAACGCCATATTGCTCAAGTGGATATCCAATAATTTCGGCAATCACAGGAACTAACAGATTTTCTGCATCACCTTCCACCATAATAACACCTTTTGCAAAGAAAAGATTTGCTTTTGTCGCATCTAAAAATCGTTGCAGGAAAAGATAATCACCTTTCTCTAACCCCGTTTTATCCTCATTCAAATCAAATCCATTCCCATTTTTAATAAGAATAAGATTTTTCAGATTAATTTTGCTAGCAAGTATAGTACTGTGTGTCGAAATGATAATCTGAACTCCAACATTTTGATATTCTTTTTGCAGATACTGTATTAATCTCAACTGTGCTTGAGGATGAAGATGTGCTTCTAATTCTTCAATTAATGCAAGGCGTAATCCATCATTATCGTCGTGCTGTAAAAGGAGAAGTTCTGCTGCAATGAAAAGTAAATTCAACTCTCCAAGTCCAGGATGTATTTCCGAAACAGATAAAGTTAAACTCTCTAATATAGATTTAAGTTGTATATCTGATGTTTTTAACTTTGCTTCACTTGAGGCGTTATTTTCATTGAATTCAGCTAATGCATCACGAATGCCAGTAAGAATAACTTTACCATCATCTTCAGTGAAGTATTTTTCAATATCATTATTCGCATTAGTCAGGATTTCTCTCAAACGATGATCTGTATTATCCTTAAACATAGGATGGTTAAATAAAATCTGTGATATTCTCGAATTTCTGCCAGAACTCATTTCACGTTCTGCATCCCTAAGTGGACGCAAATACACACATTTCAAGAGTTCTCGTGCTTTACCATCAAGTATTACTCCGTCATTTACTTCACCGGCACGCAACTCTGTATAAATTCGTTTTTTTTCTTTCCATGCACGAAAATGAAGTGAAAGTGAGTAGAACACATCTCCATTTTTATTCTTTTCAAACATTAAATATTCAACAAAGTTTTTGGCTTCATCTGCATTAAATTCTGAAAGAATTAGATCTATCTTAAATTCAGATACAGGAGTTCCATTTTCAGAAAAGAAGTCTTCTTCTAATACCCTGATATACTCATTGCTTTGAGTAAGTAGAACCATTTTTATGGCGTCAATTACTGCTGTTTTACCAGAATCGTTTTCACCTATAAGCGCATTGAGCCCCTTATGAAAAAATATATGTAGTCCTGGTTTACCTTCAATCGACTTGAAACGTCGAAAATTATATAATTTCAATTCAGATACGATCATCTATTCGACCACTCCTTTTATGTTGAAAACATGCAATTACAATCTATGATTAAATATACTTGAATTTTAAATTTACTAGCACTTCATTCTATACGCAAATTCTTAATTACAACCTTTCCTTTATTCTTAACCTTTTTTCTATAAAATAAAAACTTGATTTCTGAAACCATTTTCCAAAACATAAGAGAATCACAAAATTGAACCAAAGGTAATTTGAATTCTTTCTCATCTTCATTTAAGTAAATTTCGTATGGCATATCAATATCCTTGAGATGAAGTTCAATATCTACACAATTTATACCCTCATCACCATAAGCTTCGAAACACAGATTCTTTTTATTTAAGTAATAGTTGGTAAAATCTCTTTTGCCATTAAAAACAACAATACTGCATAGTTTACTCTCAGTTTTTTCAAAATCTATCATAGCAGTTATCATATCATTTCCAGACTCACGTTTGATGATTTTACACCCATCATTCTCCAAGTCACCAATGCAATAGCTTCTTGAAAAAGACATATTATATCTACGTATATTGTCTAATGCTGATTGTAAGAACTCATCTCTTGCAATCTCCCAACGAGTTGGTGTAGGATTTACGCCGAATTTTTCTTTTAATATTCCAAGGAAATCATTGAACGCTGCTTTTGTCATATTGTCGCAGGTTCCAAGTTTTATTCCAACCTTATTCTTTTCAACAACACCTCTTATATCTTCAAAATCAAAACCTGGAAGTAGTAAATTAAGACTATCTGACTTTTTCAGCCAAACGGCACCCATTTCATTCAGACAAACTGGACTTGCATAATAGTTATCTGACAGAAAATAAATAACATATATTTTTTCTTCTGAGATTAGTTTGTTTAAGTATGCATAAATATCATTTCCTACTGCTATTTTTGTTTCTGGAACTGAAGTACATACAATATTTTCTTCAGAAAGACCTATCTTAAACATAAAATTTACAAATGCTGCTACAATTCTTGAATCCTCAGATGAATGACTTAAAAACAACTTATTACACATATTAAAAGCTCCTCATAAACATAATCAATACAAATATAATATCTAACATAATTATACACCATTTTACAACATTTTTCAATGGAATTAGTGATATTTAACCATCTCAAACACATTTTCTATATAATGCACAATCAGCCAGTCTTCGCTTTGTACATACTTTTAAATATATACATTATTGCGACATATTTCGACAAATTGCATAAGAATATAGACTTGTCATCAAGCCGATTTTCACCTCACTTCTTATTAAAATCCCCACATTTTACGTGCTTTTCTTCCCCTCACACTCCACAAAATCCTTCGCAAACTGCACCGCCTCCGCAAAGCTGTTCTCCAGTATCTCAAACCCCACAGCCGCAGAAAAGTTGTTGATCTCAATACGTTCGGTCTCGTCAGCGAAAACCTGTATCAAAAATCCTTCGCAGAGAATATCTCTGCCTTTCTTGTCGACCCTGCGAATGTTGCTGTCGGATGAGATCTTGATGTAAAATCCTTTATATCTCATTTGACCACGCTCCTTAAAACTTCATCTGAAGATCATCTTCTTCAAGTTCTTCTTGAAATTCATCAAAATGCTGCACGTAAACCGACTTTTCAAGTGCTGCTCTCAGATAACTCGTATCCATACCATTTGCCTCGTAACCCTGCTTTATGACATTGTAGTAATAGCTCATAGGCGGCGAAATGTGACCGCTGTTCATCAGATATGCCATACACTCTTTCTTTTCGCCATTAACATCTATCTCAAAAAGCTCTTTTCGGTAATAGTTCGGAAAGCCCTCATATTTGTCAAGACGGTGCTCATCTCTACCGTCTATCTCCCAGATTAGAACAGGAACTTCTGCATTTTCTTTTGGCACAATGGTAGCAACACCTCTGAACTCCAGCTCATAGCCTGTCAGCATTTCTTTACCGATGATCTTTGAATTCGGGCAGCGGTTTGCCATTTGCTCAAGATTGATGTTGCTGCCATAAGCGATATATAATCTTCTGTATTCCATAAAAATCTCCTTTTCAAGTTTACATACTCATTTCAAATTCTTCAATGCCGTCACATTCGTTTTCTAACGGCTCGTTGTTTTCATCGAGTATACACTCGATTTCATCATTGGAATGGCACACAGGCTCGTTACGCTGCTCACGGGTGGCTTGTTTCTCAAGCTCTCTCTTTTCTTTAAGTCTTGCCCTCGCAGCAATGCCGTCCTCTGGGTGTCGCCAGGCTATGTCACCCTCAAGATGTTTCAGCAGATGTGTTCTGCAATTTTTGAACTCATCACCGATAAGTCCTAATCCCAGCAGCCATACTCTGAAACTGTACCTCATATTATCACTTTGTGAAACGTGCGGAGAACAATATTTCTTGGTCATAGCCGCATTGCTTATGGCTAATGCAAGCACTATCTGACTTCTTACCTCACCTGCGTGAAGTGAACCATTGTATGCCCTTATCTCGTAATGTCCGTGCTGAAAAAAGCTGTGAAGATTGCAAATAACATATCGGCTGTTCGAGTAATGCTGAAACTGCTCACTCATTCTGCCGTGATACCAAAGCCGCTTTATCATTTCCATATCGTTAGGTTTCATTTTGTTTATCTCTTGGATAAATTCCTTGTCCATTTTGCGGCAGTAGCCTTCACGGGCGGACGAAACCTGCAAAGCGTCCCACAGGAAATCTTCTTTGCTTGCAAATATGTTCACTAGATTTCTTAACTGCTGAGGTGTATAATCGTCGGCTGAAATATGGATATGAGTGCCTGCACAATATCTCGGACCTGTTACTCCGCCTGCTTTTCTTAGTGCTCTCACAACCTCCTGCAAAAGCGGTATGTCTTCATATTCCAGCACAGGAGAGTTCATTTCCACGCTGTAAGATTTAGACGCATGTTCACCATTGGCATTGTAACAGTTGATACTTCCGTCATAAACAATCGCCCACTTTCTGTTCTTTGAATCAGTTACAACGTATTTGTCATAGCTTCCGCCCTCGTGTTCAACACTTCCGTCAAGGATATTTGCCATAGCCTTTGCCGCCTGACTTCGTGTAAGTCCCGTCATTTCTATCTCAATACCGAACTTTCTTGTTTTTATTCCTTCAAAGTTTTTCGACAATGCTGCACCTCCCAACAAAAAACAGCCTGTGGATATTCCGCAAGCTGTTCTCACACACTATTCTATTTCCGTTCTGAACTCATATCCACCCTTGAAGATAACTAATATCTCATTCTTGCTCAGAACTTTTATACATTCAATAAGCTTTCGTACCAGTACATTATCGAATGTTTCCAGCTCAAATTTTTCGTGTTCTATCATTTCCGTGACCTTATCAAGCTTTTGCTGAGTTTCGGCAGAAGTTTTATTCTGTGATTTGAGCATTTTCAATCGTTCATTTAAGTCTTGTTCCTCGGCATAAAGCTTTGCAAACTCACCGTCAAGCTTGTCCTCGTCACAGCCGCCGGAAGCTATCAGTCCGACCAGATCAGTTCTTGCTTGGTCGATCTCTTTCAGTCGCTTTTCAATCGAAGGTATTTCCTCCTGCTCCTGGCACTCCAACACCGATCCGATATTAGCTTTTAATATCCGAACAATATCGTCACGGCAGGAATAGTAGTTATTTATCGCACGAATAATTCCACGGTGCAGGTTTTCTTCCTTGATCGTAGGCGAATCGGGACAGTATCTTCTGCCGTGTTCCAGTCGGCTTATACATCGCCAAACCACTTGTTTATTTCCGCTTTTTGTCCATATTCTGCGTCTGTACGGAGTCCCGCATTGTCCGCATATCAACAATTCAGACAATACATATTTTCCGCTGTATTTTCCTTGCTCAGTTTTGGTCTGATCGGATATTTTTCTTTTTGAGCTTCGTCTTGCAATTTCCTGTTGTACCCGATTAAAGGTATCACGGTCGATTATGGGAGTGTGATGGTCTGTAATAAGATACATCGGACGCTCTCCGTTATTTTTTACAACTTTGTGTGTTATGCAATCGACTGTGAAGGTTTTTTGCAAAAGTGCGTCTCCAACATATTTCTCATTTTTAAGGATGCTCTGAATTGCACTCTTAGTCCACTCACTTTTACCGGTTGCTGTAGTTATTTTTTGATTCATTAAGATCTGAGCGATGTTAAGTAATGTATATCCGTCAAGATAAAGACTGAAGATCAATCGTACAGTTTCAGCCTCTTCCGGAACTATCTCAGGCTTGCCGTCTGCTCCCTTTCTATATCCTAACAAATGCTTATACTGAAATGGCACTTTTCCCTCCCGAAAAGCTTTTTCCTTACCCCAACTGACGTTTTTGCTTATAGATTCTGACTCAGCCTGTGCAAAACTTCCATACAAAGCTATCATAAACTCGCTTGTCATTTTCAGCGTGTTTATGTTCTCTTTCTCGAAAATAACACCAATACCCAGGTCTTTAAGCTGTCTGACATATTCGAGGCAATCCACCGTATTTCGTGCAAATCTTGATATTGATTTTGTTATCACAAGGTCGATCTTTTTCTTTTTGCACATTCTTATCATGCGGTTAAACTCTGTCCTTTTCTTTGTTTGAGTTCCGCTGATCCCTTCGTCGGCAAAAACTCCGGCAAGCGTCCATTCCTTTTTTCGGTTGATCAAATCGGTGTAATAGGCGATCTGTACCTGATATGAATTCTGCTGTTCCTCTTGTTCTGTGCTGACACGGCAGTATGCGGCGACTCTTAATTGGTGATATTTATCACGGTTTTCCGTTGTCTGCACTTTCGCAGGGATTACCGTTACATTCGGAGCTGTGGGCATTTTTATCATTCCTCTCTGTAATATTTTTGATGTGTACTCCGTTGATAAATTCAACCTCTATGGTACAAAAATGGCTTATCCAAATTCGTGAAATACACGCTTTGAATAAGCCAATATCTAATGTATTTAATTGCTCGTGGTCTTTAAGAACAGCCTTGATTTTCTCTGTTTTTTGTGGACCGTCGCTGTATGTACAGCATTCATATTTCATTTCCGCAAGCTTAAAGATCTCAGATTTTATTCTTTCAAAATCCGTTTGGGTTGAATCTATCATCTGATTTACCTCATTCTGCTGACGGATAACATCGGCGGTAGGCACGTATGTGCTTACCTCTCCCCCGCATTCAATTAAACTTGGGTTTGCAGCAGCGGAGTTCAGAACCGTGATCACTGCTCCGAGAATCATCTGATCGGTCATACGATATTCAAATTTAAAGCAGTCAGGATTTTCACAGTTCCAATATTCACGACCCTTGCCGTTAGTTTTTCTATAAGCTTTTCCGCCGCATTCAGCACAGTATGTAACCTTCCTGATTTCCCGAAGATCATCGGAAATCAAATTCAGAGTTGTGGCTTTGCGTTCTCGCTTTTCATTTGCTCTTTTAAAAATATCCTCATCGATCAACTGTGGATATTTGTTCGTTCCAAGATATTTTTCGTTTTCTATGATCCGCTTGACCATATTTTTATTCCAATGGTCTGAATCCTCAATATATTTGATTTTTTCGGACTCCATAAGCTTTGCGATCTGCAATAAACTTTTGCCTTTCAGATATTCGCCGAATATTTCTGCTACTGCGTAAACTTCGTTTGGCTCGGTCGTTATCTCGCCGTTTTTCATACAGTAACCAAAGGGGGTAACTCTGTTTTTGGGCATATTAATTTCACCTCCGAATACAACAATACCACAAAGCCTTTGAAATAGCTATATACAAAGGCAATAAATTTACGGTATTAAAATTGTCTATTCTATATTCTCCCTCAATTTCAATTCTCCAATCAAATGAAACTCCAGCTCATGCTGATTTACAACCACGATTTTTTCAACTATACTCTCAAACGCTGACTCATCAAATTCTGTTATTGGTTTACTTTGTTTTTCAAAAAAGTCGATCAGCATTTCAATCTGATTGATGGTTTCATCCTCGTCATCTGAACGTGTCAGCTTTTTCAGCTCAGCTTGCAGTTTATTGACTTTTGCGGTCAGTTCCATAGTCTGCTCAATATATTTCGCCTCGTTCAGAAATCCTTTGGTTTTCAGCCTTGCAAGGACGTGCATCTGTTCACGAAGTTTGGCTACCTCTTTGTGCATATCCATTACCTGAGTTTTACCGCTGAATTTTCGGAGCTTTAGATCCTGCAACGCTGTTTGAAGCGGTACAAGGATCTGTTTGTAATTATACCATAGCTTGTTATACAACCTGATAAATGAAGAATAAAAGTCTCTTTCAAATATAGCCCCATTTTCACAATCCGACACATTTATGTCATGTGTACGGCAAACCCAAAATGCACCTTTTTCACGATTTCTTCGCTTATACGTTGCTCCGCATTTCTTACAGTTGATTTTTCTCGACAACACATATTCGTTGCTAACATAATCTCTGTGACGGGATAGTAGCAACATCTGCACTCTGTGAAAAGTATCCTTATCAATAATAGCCGGATTTACGTCTTTAGCATAATATTTCTGCTTTTCGCCGTAATTTCTTTTCTTTATGTGTGGAAGTATTTCCGTAACATAACTTTGCTGGTATATTGCATTCCCTATATATCGTTCATTCTTTAGTACATATCTCACATTGTCAGCCTGCCACATAACCGAACATTTACTGCTTGGAACATTCATACTGTTAAGTTTATCTGCGATCATTTTTAATCCGTATCCGCTGCAGTACCATTCAAAAATCTGACGAACTATCGGTCTTTGATTTTCATCAATTTCTAAATCGCCATTTACCTTTTTAAATCCAAATGGCGGAGTAGCGTTTTTGTAAGTTCCATTCTGCATACGCTTTTGAACACTCCACCGCAAATTCTGTGATATCGAAGTTGACTCCTCTTGAGCCAGACCGCCCATAATAGTTATCATCATCTCATCGGTCATATTGGCAGTATCAATGTTCTCTTTTTCAAACAGCACAGTTATGCCTAAGCTTTTCAGCTCTCTGATGTTTTTCAGACAGTCGTTGGTGTTTCGGGCAAAGCGGCTGATAGACTTTGTATATATCCTGTCTATCTTGCCTTTCCGGCAGTCGCTTATCATTCGCTGAAACCCATCACGCTTGTCCTCACGAGTACCTGTTATTCCCTCATCGGCATATATGTCAATAAGCTGTTCTCTGTCAGACTTTTCGAAAGCTTTCTCATAGTATCTTGTCTGAGCCATAAAGGAATTTATCTGATCCTCACTGTTTGATGACACACGGCAGTATGCCGCACAGCGGAGTTTATGGTTTTGTTCTTCTGATATTGTCGGCTGTATTATCGTTACTGTTGGCATTTTCTCACCTCCGTTTTACCAACAAGGATACCACAAGTTTTTCTGAAATGGTATCATCAAACCTAACGAAATTACTTATCCTTTTCTGTGCGGTTTTCATACTTATCTGCCTGTCCTGCCGCTGTACAAAGGCACATTACAGTTATGCCGATAAAAGCTCCGACAAACAAGCCAATATAAAATCCTACCATTTTACCCCTCCTATGCTGCGTCTTTTGACGATTGAAATTTCCTGAAAATATCTTCTGTATTTCTACTGTTAAAGTCCTGCTTTTCGCTTTCTTCAAGAATTGTGTCAAGCTTATCTGCAAATATTCTTGCCATATAATCGCTGTATTCTGCCTGTCCGAACTTATTCATCAAAATTCACTCCTATACTTATTTTTAAAATCCGATCGATCTCTTTCATAAATTCTCTGCCCAAAGATCCTACATATTTTTGCAGCCTGCGTCGGTCAATAGTGCGGATCTGTTCAGCAAGAACAGTTGAATTTTTAGGCAGTCCTGAACATCTTATCTGAATATGCACAGGAAGATCCTTTTTTCTAACAGAAGAAATCGGCACCACTACAATCGTTGGGCTGTGCTTATTGCCCACATTATTCTGCACTACCAGTACGGGACGAACACCGCCTTGCTCTGAACCGACAACCGGATTTAAATCTGCATAAAAAATATCTCCTCTTTTGATCAGCATTTCATTTCGCCCCCTTTTGCGGAACTTCAAAGCCTTTTTTGTTCCTAACGCAGTTATGAAACGGGCAGAACAGCACATCTGCATTTCTGTCGTACCACATACAACCATAACATGGGTGCTTGTTTGATAACCTGACAGTTGGCACAGGGATATTAACTCCAAATTTATCGTATTTTAATTGAAAATCTGATTTTTCGGGCATATCTTTATCGTTCATATATCAGCCTCCTAACTTTTAAATTTTATATGTAACAGGCGGTCTGCAAAACACGCAAACCGCCTTATATTCGTTTTGCCTTCGTCTGATTCGTAAATCTCAGACGATTTTCCGTGATATTTATTCTCAATTTCCGTCACGGCGGAACTTTGCAAGCGACCGACAGCTTATCGGTCTCATGGGCATTTCACCCGCTCTTTTAGCCCCTACTGGGAAGTATCATTATCCTCACACGTTTCATCGCCTTTTCGGAAAGCTGTTCCGAATTTTGAAACGTCACATTTATCGCTCATCCTTTCGGAGTCTTGGCGTGTGGTTTATTTGGCTGCCGAGATTTCATACCGGCCGTGTGATCAACGTACTTGCAGAGTTGATATTCTATTGTCAAGATTCTCATGGATTTGGATCGCTCCTTTTCCCTTTCACCCTGTAGCCGATGAGAATACCCTTTTTATGCGTTTGAAAATTGCCTTCTTAAAATTTCAGCGATTTTATTAATTGCACGGGATATATTTGACTGGTTTCTTAGTAGAATTGACGAAATTTCTTTTTGGGTGTACCCGTCAAATATGTACATTGTAAAAGCTTCACGCCAGATTTCCGGCAAAGACATGATCTGCGAATACACTTCCATGTCCTCAATCTCATCTATCCAGCCATAACGATTGTTTGCCGAATAATCATCATAAATCGTCAGCGTTCTGCTGCCTGAATTATCAAACAGTCCAACCGTTTTTTCGCTGTAACGCCGATTAGAGTTAAAAACCTCACGGTCAAACTCATAAATTTCCGCTATCTGTTTCTCAGTCATCCCTGCTTTTCTGTACTCCTCAGCGTTTTTTTGCCACTGTTCTTTAAATTTATTTTCCTCCAAGCCATGATTATAACTCATATTTTTACCTCCGTTTTGATTTTTTCGTTCTGAATCAAAACGAAGGCCTATGGGTATTTGGCAATGTTGCATTGCCAGTATTTAAAAATTGGCATAAAAATAGACCTTTCTGCTTTTAAAACAAAAAGGTCTATAAAGAAAAAGGAGTATAACTTTCGGCTTTAAAAGCTTTTGTTATACTCCATGTCAAATTTATAATTTTAAGAATTTTGTCTTTAACTATATCGCTTTTTCCTTACGAAATAGATTATCAGAATAATTATTCCGATGAATACGACAGAGGCTATTATAATGATCCACAGCCAGAAATATCCGATATGAATATTGTCTACCTCTTGAATACTGTATGTGTTTCCCGCAACATCTTCAAGTGTAATACCGACATTATGCCATCCGCCGTTAAGTGTAAATGACAGACTACCGTCCGTTTCCGAGTAAATAAAATCAATTTCCTTACCATTATCATACACTTTGCAATTTGTCTCATCAAGCAACTCGCTTATATTCGTAACAGTAATTGTGCGAGAATCTTCTCCAAAGTACCAGTGCCATGTTTTCAAGTCATCAGGAAGATTACATGAGGGCGGAATATTATCAATATGCATCTTACCCAGATCAATTCTTCCGTTTTCATTTTTAACTGACAAGTACAGCTCGGTATCCGTATCGTCCTGGAAGTTATCTTTGAAATACTCAGATTTCAATGTGTATCTGTAAACATTGACTCCATACATACTGTTATCAATTTCAGCCGTCAGATCAGTATTTTTTTCATCTCCGTTATAATCTCTCAGGACTATATCTATATCGGAATCATTCTTTGCAAGAACGACTATATCGATATCACTAAAATTATCGGGACGTTTGCTTATAGGATCTCCGTTTTCGTACTGGAATGAGTACCAGCCCGTTTTCTTGGCCGCATTGCTGTTCGAAATATACGCAAGAACATCGCTGTCCACCATTCTCATATATGTATTTGAATTAAGAATGCTTTCGTTACCGGCTTTATCTACCGCTATCAGTTCCAAAGCGTAAACTCCATCTTTTGAAAAATCGGGCAAGGTGAATAAATTTTTCTCATATATACCCGATTTATCTTTGTCAGAATCAAAATATACGCTGACAGGCTTCACTTCCGAAAGTTCTCTACCGTTTGTATATTCGGGAGTGTAAACTGTGAGAGAATACTTTATGTAATCAAAATTCACATCTGTAAATTCCACTGTCGGAACTGACTCGTCCTTTCTATCATACGGATATATATCCAGAAATTCTACGGCGTTTTTCTCATCAACAAAGCTTCCGTTTTTTGCCGATACGACTGGCAGCGTAGTATCGATCTCGAATATCTCGGAACTCCTATAATCGGAAGTATTTCCCGAAGGATCTGACGGAGATATTTCAATACGGTATACTGCGTCGTCATCAAATTTAATTGAAATCGTATGCGTATCATTATCGTCCGACCAATCGGCCATACTTACCATAGAATATGTAACATCGGTAAGATCGTTCTCGTTATGTTCTGTGCCAGCATCCTTTTTTAGTATTTTCAGCCCGACAAGATTCGGATCAAAGTTATGCTCGGTAATTTTAATGACCGCAGTTTTCTCCGTATTTAAATAATTGTCCGTATCACGACTTATAAAATCGCTGAAATTTTCTTCAACTACAGGCGGAGTTTCGTCAACATAAAATCTTCTTACTTTCTCATAATCAAGATTTACCTCGGCCGAATGACCTCCAAGATCGATACCTCTGATATCAAAAGTATAATCTCCCTCGCTGAAAGTAACAACCGCTCTGTGTTCCGTTGCAGACAGATCTTGAAAACTGATATTCGGAATATTTCCGTTGTAAGCATTTTCAATAGTAGCTTGAATTAATTCTGCGTCAAAGTTTCTTTCAATTACATCGATCGTTATTACCGCCCTGTTTGCGGAATTATAATAAATTGTATTGTTGATACCGCTGTTGATATCCACATTTATAATCGGAGCAGTTTTGTCGATAGTGAATGTCTCACTTTGAACACTTTCATTTACATTGCCTGAATTATCCATTGCATCAAATGCTAATGTGATATCGTTATTATCTTTATCGAAAATAAATGTTTTTGTGATCTCAGTTACAAGATTTACGTCTTTTTTTACTATGACCCAGCCGTCGCCTATCTCGGAATCTACCTCAACGCCTGTCCCATCGATTTCAAGAACTCTTCTCTCAAATCCGTCGATTTCGGAAGTCTGATAGTAGCCTATTTCTCTGATACCCGATTTGGTATCGGTTATTGTTACTGTTACAGCAATATCATCAGTAAAGAGCTTGTTTCCGTTTGCATCGCTGTATCTGCTGTCGCCGATTCCGGAAATATTTATTTCAGGGGGAATATCTTCGGCAACAAAGGCCTTTGGAGTTTCTTCATCGGAATAATTTCCGACATTATCGAAAGCCTTAACAAAGATCTGTCCCTTGAATCCCGCAGGAATATCTATATGAACTATACCGTCGGAAATAATTACTTCTCCTGTTTTTTCTTCTTTCAGTTCTCCGTTATCGTAAGAAACAAGACGGTATTTTGCTTTGTTAAGACCGGATGAAGGCGTGCTGTCGGAAATATGGATATTCGCAATAAAATCTTTTTTGAAATAATATCCGTACTCAAGATGTTCGATATATTCAGATGCCTCACTGATATTATCTGAAGTTTCAGGAAGGAATTCAAAACTGTCTACTTTGGGAGAATTTTTGTCAATATAGTAAGTAAAGCTTTCGGCTGAATTGACATTACCCGCATTATCTGTTGCTTCTATGGTAACCGTGTATTTTCCATCCTCCGGTTCGCCTGCAATTTCGGCAAAATAATCGGTATCAAAAGTGTAGATATGTCTTTCATTATCTCTTTCTTTTGCAATCTCAGTTGTCGATATCTTAGGAATGGCAGCACCGTTTTTATCGGCAGTCACATCAATCCCGTTGACCTTTATATCTGCATTACGAATTCCCGAATCCTTATCGTAAACAGATATGCTGATGTCTTTATTGGAGTTAAACCAGATTTGCTCATCAGTTCGTACTATTCCGTCACCTTTTGGCTTACTGATAGTAACTTTCGGCCTTTCCGTTTCGATCATAGCAAATACATTATCGGATACTCCTTTACCTTGATCTGCATTTTCTATATTGGGGCAACTTAGACTACTTTTACCGTATTTATCATAAGCAGTAACTATAATATTACTTTGAAACACTTTTGTACCAACAGGAATTTTGTAAGAATAAACGCCGTCGCCCTCGTCTTTCATTTCTCTTTCTTCATCTAAACCGTTATATTTTATTTTTACATGATCAATACCGCTGTCAAAATCAACATCTGAAACATATGCTTTAAAAATCAAGCTATCGTTGGAATATGCTCCAAACGAAAGTACATTCAGTATTTTATCGAGTGCAGAGCTTTCTTTCAAAACTGTAAATTTATTGATCGATGGTGGCTCGCAGTCAATATATACTGTACAAGGTTCCAGGGAAGCAGAGTTGCCTGCAACATCCGTAATATCTCCTGTTACAACATATTTATGTTCGGTTTCATAATTATAATCTATGCCTGTTGTATCTACAATAACAAAATATCCGTTTTCATCAGTCTGAATATCATTTCTTGTGAAATTCTTTTCTATGCCGTTTATCCAAAGTCTGATACTCTCAATTCCCGAAACGTCAGGCTTAGCATCTACATGAAATGTAACAATTTCATCCTTATCAAACCACAGATTTCCGTTGATTTCTTTTGCATTGTTTTTTTCAGCAGAAATTGTTCCGTCAGGCGGTAATTCATCTATTCCGATTACTTGTACAGCAGGGTATGGATCACAATTATTTCCTGCATTATCCGTAACCATAACTTTAATATGATGTATACCGTCTGACAAAGTTGATACATCTATCGGAAAATCATATGCATTCTCCTGATTTTCAGTAAAAGTTTCACTATGTAACGTATTGGTTATGCCGTCGTACTCATCTGTAATTTCAACACTGCCAATTCCGCTGCATATTCCGTCGTTATGTTTATCGTCATTTACATTTACAGTGAGAACTCCGCCTTCTTTATTATACCAGTATATCTTTTCTTCTTCGTTCTCTTCAATCGCCGAGGATTCGGAAGTATCAAAGGTGACTTCAGGAGGTTCACTTTCAACTGTAATTGTATTCTTTTTCATTTCAGTTATTTGGTCTTTTACATTGATCGTTTTATCAAAACCATCTTTGTCTACTGCCGTTATGAGCATGTTGTCGAACTTTGTGTTTTTCGAAATCACAAACACATACTCGTTCGCTTCATTGGGACTGCTAAGTTCTGCAATATTGCTGTTACCGTTGCTTAAAGATACACTTTTAACGCCTGAAACATAATCCGTCTCAGATATATCTTCAGCTTCGACAACAAGTTCGATATCCTCTTTGGCATAGTTTCCGAATTCCAGGAAATTAACGCAGTCCTCAAATTCTGTACTCCCCTTTTTACGAAAGCCCTTAATATTTATATTCGGAGGCTCGGTATCGCATCCGTTTTCCGAATCGCTGTATTTATATAGGTCCTCATTATAATTTCCGGCATTATCGGTAATTCTCAAATTCAATTCATACGGATATTTGTCCTCAGGTGCATCACTGTAATTTAATTTTACTGAAAAGTTAATGTCTCCATTTGGTTCTTTGGTATATTCACATTCTCCATTGTTGTTTATGCCATATTTAACAAGTTCATTATCTTCTTTAAGATTCCAAAAATATTCTATCGTATCAACGCCGGATTCACTATCCTTTATAGTTCCTGTTGCTTCAACGTAACGATCTTGATTATTGTAAGTAATTTTTATTTTCGGTTTTGCAGGGATGATCTTGTCAAGTATAACTCGATTCTTATTATAATTATTAACGAAATTACCATTTGCATCAGTAATTTTTAGTTCTTCTTTCTCACCATTCCCAAATTCATTTTCAGCATATGATGTCAACTTAAAATCGGCAAAGCTTTCTGCGGGTATTTCTATTTTAAAATATGCTATATAGTAATAGACTCCGTTATCTTCATACTTTTCAGATTCATAAGGTTCTATTTCTGTTCCGTTTCCCAGATTTAGATGTATATTAGTCGGATTATCAATGTCTGTTCCTCTTGCGGTAATAGCCAATTCAAAATCATTTTTTGTAACTATGCCAAAATCCTCAAATTTAAAAATGCCGTTATCTTCTTCTGTCATGATTTCCGCTTTTACAATTGCAGGGTTTCTATTGCAATAATAAGGAAATTCAAGTTTTTCACTTACTGCTCCGTAATATATTGAATCACGATCATTATTTCTCAAATAATATACGATGGTATTCGGTTTATTTTCTGACGTTTCTTTGAGATTCACAATAACAGATTCATTAAAATCATCTTCAGCAAGTTTTTGATTATCAAGACCTATTAAATATCCTGACGGAGCTTTTAATTCAAGACTATTGACATGATATACATCAGCTTCATTTTCTATAATTGCAACTGCATGGGTTTCATATCTCTTGATCTCAAATTTACAATCGTTGGCAATTTTAGGAACATAGTCAGAATTGTTACATACTGGCGTATCATATTCGTATTCATCACCATTATGTATAAGACTAACTGACACATTAACGTCATTTACATTTTGATCTTCAATTTTACAAGGTATGACATCAGGCGGATTTTGACCATAGAATATGTATGTAATTGTAGGAATTACAATAAGTTCCTTAGGCAAAACAACTATAGGAACTTGTATTTCGTTGGGTGCATTTGCTATCTTATATTTGAACGAGTCATTTCCTGAAAGTCTGAAATTAGTAACAATCACTGTCTGCAAAGAACTGCCAGGATATTCAGTTACATCTGCTTCAAGATACACTTCGTCCTCTTCCGCTTTTCCATAAAGAATAATTTCAGAAAAATCGCTTTCAAGAGTTCCATTAATTTTTCTTATTGTAATTTTATCGGCAAAATCATCCTCCAAGAAAACTTCGATCACATCAATATCTTCTTCAAATTCAGCTATAACAGACAAAGGAAAGCAATTCATAACAAAAAGAATCGCTATAAAAACAGACAAAATTCTTTTTTTCATTTTAAACACTCCATTCTTTTTATTACAAAATATGTTTCAGCAGAAAACAGTATTAAAAATAAATTTATTGGAAGGATAAATTCATTATCACTCCAAAATACTAAAACAGGAATCAGTACAATAACCGATATAAAAAATATTACTCCAACTATTCGTCTTGTTTTCGACATCTTGACTTTAGCATGCTTTTTGCAGATCACGAAAAGTATTATTTGAATAATTATTCCCAATATCAATCCGCCCCAGAACAATGAAGCAACAATATACGCCGCAGCAGAAAGGCTATCTTCAAAATCAAGGAATGGAATAACAAGCAAGCCTGACGAAGAGATAAAAAAACAAATTTCCGATATAATATTCAATACCTTTAGCTTCACAATATCAATCCTGTTTTTCATTTTCGTTAAACGCACTTGACAGTGCTTTGTAAAATTCTCCTTTATAACTGCTCCTTTTGTATTTATACAAATACAAGATCATACCTACGATAAACGAAAGAACTGCCAACGCTGCGGCGATCAGAAGAGGTCCTATTATCCAAGGTGAATCATACTTTAAGTCAAGCATATTTTCAACAGAGGAGTATTTCCCCGATATTTGTAAAATAGCAAATAGCACAGCAAAAAACAGCACAGAAAATAACAACGCTTTGAAAAATGCGCTTAGAACATAATGAATCAGCATATGCTTTTCAAAAAACTTTTTCAAAATACCCATAATATACTTCACCCAATTTCCTTAAAAAATTCCTGTATTTCGCCTCTGACGGTGTCCTCATATTCTGAGATCATCCTGATGCTTTCGTCATTATCCAGCACATTTTTCAGCTTTATTACGGCATTTTTAAATGCACTGTCATCCTTGTATTTTTTCAAAGTTTCATATGCTTCGACTATTTCGGTATTTCCGACCTCTGCATTATAAATCGCCTTTGCTAGTTCGTAGCCTGCGCAGTCATACTCTGCCTCAAGCTTTACGATACCTGTTGAAATTTCCTTAAAATTCTTTGTATTGGCATTCTGCATTAATTCATCGATATATCCGCTCATATGCTCGCTGTCGGACATTTTTCCCAAAAGCTCCAGAAGCATTGCCGCTTCCTGCTCGTCGATATCTCCGTCGGAATATGTAAACGAAGCTATCATAGAATATGTATCGTCCGTTTTGCCACTTGGAGAGGTTTTCATCAGATCATTTGCTATGGTCTCCAGTTTATAAAACTGCGTGACGTTGTAATTTGCTGTAAGACTGTCCCATTTATCCTCGGCAATGCTGAAACCTACCGCTCTGTAAATAATGGAGATCATCAAAAATGTAACGCATACGGCAAGCATAACACCAAACATAGTGAAAGCGTTTCTCACCTTGATATTTTCGGCTCTAACAATAGTAGGGGCAGAATTTTTAGCTTCTTCAATATCCTTTTTCAGCGTTCTGTATGAGTGATAAAAATCATCGTTATCGAGATTTAGATAGTTCTTGTTGCGTTCTTTAGTACACTTTTTTATGATATTCTCAAGCTTTTTATGATAATGCAGAGAAGTAATCGTCAGATCTCGGCTACAATATGCTGCATCATTAAGAAAATGATTCTTGTAAAAATCATGACTTTCTTTAGAAAATTCTTCGCTCTTAGTAACTAACTCGAATATATTCAGGCACTCCCAGAAAGTTGCTCCGAATGAGAATATATCGCTTTCAATAGACATTTTCCCCGGCTCAAAATGCTGCTTGAACGGAAACTGCGAATCGTCCGCCGCTTCAGCATAGCATTCAGGAGCGGCATATCCCAGCGTTCCGTACTGATACATTTTTTCTATGGATTCGTTGTCATTATAGTTTACTTTTGCAAGATCGCTGACTGCAAATCTGTCGGCTTTGGTAATTCTTTTTGATCTTCCGAAATCTATTAAAGCAAGCTCCTTACCGTACTTGGTCACCATTATATTTTCCGGCTTAATATCAAGATGCAGAATATTTTTCTTTTCCGTTACAAATTCAAGTATCTCGCAAAGGTTTATCATAAACTGAAATATCTCGCTCTGATATTTCAGAACATTGTCGTAATTCTTGTAATAGCTTAGATTAACAATGCTCTTTTCATCTTCCGTGTATTCATGGTAATCTACGACTTTGCTGAGATTGTTTTCAAGCTGTTCGATCTTTCTGAGTTTCCACCGTTCCTGCCGGCAGTACTCTTCAAGCGACCAGCCGTCGATATATTCTTCAACAACGCAGAAATATCCCGAGGCGTTTATCACCCCGCTTTTTATTTTATCGCATGGCAGGCTGAAATCACCAAGGCTTTCGATAACGTCATAGATACGGACTATTGATCTGCATTCTTGAAGATCCTCGAAAATTTTCAGTTCCTCGTCCTTGAAAACCTTGACTCTGTCAATTTTCGTTCCGTTTACATAAACATATTTGGGCTTGAATTTCAAAACACAGGAAAACTGAAGACCGCCTTTATCAGCAGTTTTCAGTCCCCTGTATACTATGCTTTCCGTGCCTATTGCAATAAATCCGTCTTGATTTATGCCATACGATGTATCTACCGTGTACTTGAATTTTGTTCCGATTATTTCGCTGCTCATTTATTTCTCAGATCCTTGCCTTTAAATCTATTCATTCTTTAAAATATATTCATATTTATTATCTTCACTCCATTGGCAATCCCTTTGTATGACTTCCACCGTTGGAAGAAGTTAACGTTATATCTGTTAGCTATTAATGCTGGCTTTAATTGTTTCTAAAATTTTATATATTTGCCGCTCTCCCGATTCTTTTGCAGTGTTACCAGCTATATCAAGCTCTGTTGTTTCTCCGTAGATTGATGAATTATTGAGATTTAATACATTCAAACAACTTGAAAAATAACTCACCTCAGAATAAGGAATATGAATTGTATACATAAACTTATTTATTTCTGTAGAAGAATATGTATCAATAGGTTTAATCTGAGAAGAATAAAACATAAAATTGCCTGATTGACGACACATCCTGTAGCCTAATTTTTTAGATTTTATACATATAGGCAGATAATCATTTCTTGAATAATCTATAAGGAATTTGTTGGTTGAATCACATACCGGCAATGGCTCTGTTAATCTCTTTGATTCGCCATTATTAGATTTAACTATACAATTACAATACCCATTATAAACGTACGGATTAATAATATACACTCTTGCTTCGTCATCAATATTGCTTTCATTAATCGGTAATTGAATCCCATTAATTGCAAAGAACAATCCAACCATCGGATCTTCGGTCCAATCTAATAAAGACGTAGGCATACCATAATGTTGAGCAAAACAGAGCCATTCCATATCATTCATTTTACATGCAGGTTCAAGATTATTTTTAATAACTTCATCTTTAAATACTTTAAGCATCGTAAACTGATTAGGAAAACTTACTTCCTGACCACACTCCCTATGAGTTCTTGATTTAGGAATAATAAGAGTTCCGTAGTGATCAGTTGTCTCATAACATAAATTATCTCTAAACAATGTTGGATCGAGATGCCAGAACGATGTCATTTGCCCTCTGTACCATAAAGGATTTTGTTCAATGGACTGTATTGTTTTTAACACATCAACATATTCTTCTATTGTTGTTACAGTGTAGTCTCTATTATTGTTCATAAAAACCTCTTTATTATAAACGATATTTTTTAATAATCCATCTATTTCTCTACTAAACGATCTTTACAATGCTCCTTGCACCATTGCCAAACTTTTTACAACCGTCCTTAAACTTTTCCAAGTCGCTTTTTCGCATTCGGGTTTCAAATGAAAGTTACAGCGTGTTTACAACCACATTATAATTTTTGTCGCAAAAACATATCCGTATTTTTTTATTATTATACTGTTTACAAACAGTTGTGATTATTTCTTCTTTTTCTCTTTGTGTTATTTTTTTCTCATCTTTAGGATATAACCATTTGGCAGAATCAATAGATGCCATAAATTCATGCAATCCCAATTCGCCTTTAAACCTGATAACACGACCCTTATAAACTATATTAAGGACTTCTTTATTAGTAAATTTAACTTTTATTGTTTCCTCATGCTTGAGTGAATTATTATCTTGTATATTCAAAATTAATCACCGTCTTTTATTTGTTGTTAATGAAATTAAAAGATATACCATTTTCGAAAGGCGTTTCCAAAGACGGAATTGCTATGTTAAGTCACTCAATATGAATTCCCAATTCACTTAGAGATTCTAAACATTCATTATATCCATCACAATGCTTGTTAATTATAGATATATCTTTAAATTTTATTTTTTTATTTTCTTTAAAATGTGCGAAAATATAATCTATTGCAGCTAATTCTTCATGTTTCAAATCATATTCTTTCTTCCAATATTCCTTTAACTCCTCATGACTTACTGCAATATTGACTATATATTCTCCACCGTTAGCTATAAACAACTGATTGTCATCATTTGTATATATTTCATTTCCATCGTTCCAGAAAGCAACAGTCGCCATAGGTTGAACTATTCCGTCCTTTTCATCATACAAATATTCAAGCGTTTCATTTTGCGCAAGAAACTTGATTTTTGTCGGTGCACCTTCATACAAAGATATTGCTTTGTAATTTGGATACCATTTTATGCGCATACTTGTTTCCTCACGGGCAGCACCTGATAAAATATGTTCAGATAAGTCGAAGGAAATAGTTCCTCTTTCAGACCCGTCGTGAAAACAATAATTATTTCCGTCCCAAGACTGAGTATAAGAAAAAAAAGGATCTTTAAGATTGGAAATTGCATGTGCAATAGAAGAATAAATGCAATTATAATATAATGTCTCGAAGTCTATCACAACTATTCTATTTTTCATTTTCATCCTCCTTAAAAGCATTATACATTCCCTGTGTAAATGAATTTGTACCTGTAACTCCAGAGAAAATTGCCGCTAATGTATTACTTTTATCTGGAACACTATGAAATATATAGTCTGCATCAGTGAATAAAACCTGATTTGACTTAGCACTATTAGCCGCTCTCTCAATAACCTGAGCATTGCTAAAACTATTTGTCCCACCATTTGCTCTAGCAACAATATGATCTATTTGAGCCTCATTTTTTGGCGGTTTTACACCCTTCATAGACTTTTTAGGCTGTTCCAGAATTTTGCCGGTTTTATCACTTCGCAACTGCCCATTATTACGAGTTCTGTTTTCATTTAAAATCTCGGATTTACGAGTTTTATCATATTTTGCTCCTGGTTTATGTTTCATATTAGGATGGTTTGCATCCAAATTCGAATATCCTATTTTGCCATTTTCTATCGCTTTCTGCCTTGCAATAAACTCTTTGCCAGAAATCCCTTTGATGGAATTATACATATTTCCTATGGAGTAAAAACCATTTGATACAGCACTTAAAATATTCAAACCTTTTTGCCATGCTTTAAATGTTGAATTTTTAACATTCCCCCATGTATCAATTATATTTAATGTACTTGAACCAAGAGTTGAAAGTATCGCTATTGCAGCAACTGTATAGCTTGTTACAGTTGCGATAGTTAAAGCCGTACCTGCTGATACTCCCAAAGTAGTCAAAGTTGTAGTTAACAGAGGAACTAGAGCTAACCCACCAGAAGCAACAACAGCAACTATAGCTAATACCGCTCCTATCACAATTGTTACTGTGATGAGAATCTCTTTCCAATGCTCCTTACACCACTCACAAGCGTTATCTACTTTTTCTTCCAGCCAGTTTTTTTCAATATCCGGTTTTAAGTATTCATACTTATCGTAAAAATCATTCTTACTTTGATTAATGGCATCAGCGGCATCACCGTCAATACGCACCACATCGGCAACAAACTCATTTACATCTTTTTTGAGATTATCAAGAGCGTCAATTTTATCTCCCTGAGTCTGGGTAGACGACTTTACGGAATTGATCACATCATCAACATTGCATATGCTGCTATCAATTTTAAGAACTTTTGATTTAAGCGATTTTAAATCAGACTTATATTCTTTTACCGCTTTTTTAGCATTGTTTATCAGACTTGACATCTGATTCACTTTGCCTGCGTATAAAGTTATCGTTGCCATATATTCACTTCCTTGCTACAATAAATATATCTAGGCTATATTAAATTGAAAATTCTATCTTTCAATTCTTGATCCATATTTGATAATGAATAATCTATACACTCATCCTCAGATACGTTTTGAATATACATCCGTTGCTGACGGTGGATCATTTGTTACTGCTTTAGAATTTCTTCGATAGATATCTTTCTTTCATTTATTAAATCGTAAAATCCTATATGAACATCTTCTTCATATAACCAGCACAAATCCGTACCATATGGTGCATTGAAAATTTCTAAAATTACAGGTGCTATCTGATAAATTGAGTTAGCCCCCAGAATTATAAAATTTTCAGAATTTTCAACATACTTTTGGTCATCGTCACACGAATAAATAGTCCAACCATTAAGCTCCGGTATTGAACTTTGTTCCCGATATGAATATCTTATTGGTCTTCCTAAATAAACATTTTTTGATACCACAAAGCCCCCATATTCATTATCATTAATTTGCATATTTAAACTCCTTCCAAGCATTCGATCCACTGCTCAACCATGGAAATCCTTTTGTTATTTCAAAAATCGTCTTTTCATATAAGTGTCCCCTGTTTGGCGAATATCCTTCAATTCTAAAATTTTTGGGTGTAGACTGAAATGCCTTTAATTGTTTCAATGAAATTTTCCCATTCATATATTTTTCAAACATTTTAGAATAATTTTTGCCCGCTTTGTGTCCAAAATCAACCTTGCCTGTTCTTGGTTTCCCTGGCTTCCAGTTTAAAATTTGCTTCGTATTTGGATCACGTAAAATTCCATCTTTTCCAACTTGTTTATTATATACTGCTTTTTCAAATTCAAGTTTTGCCTTACCTGATGGACCAGGTCTGCCATTCGGTTTTCCATTTTTTATGTATGGCCCATTTTCCAAGGGGGTAACTTTTCCTCCAAACCTAGTTTTCAATACAGTAAAACCTTTAGAAAACCCATAACCAATCCCCGAAAAGGCAGCTCCAAATGCACCAGAAAAAGCAGCATTGAAAAATACCTCGCCTAACGAAATATCTTCACCTTTAATTAATATATCTCCTAAATCGCCAATTAGCGAGGAACCCAAGCCCGATGCTGCACCAATAAGCATAGTTTTTCCAAGTCCTAAAGCGGCTTTTCCTCCGGCAGACAACCCAAATCCCATTCCTCCCGAAATGATTCCTGCAATAGCTCCTGAAAAGGCTCCGTTTTCAAAGCCCTCCCAGAACGAACCGCCTGTAGCAGCAGAAATAATACCGCCGGAAAGACCTCCTATGCCTGTGCCGAACAATGCGCCTAATGCCATAGCACCCAATATACCACCGACACCGGTGGCTACTAAAATTACTGCCGCAATAACTATTACTATTGTTATGGCAGCTTTCCAATGCTCCTTACACCACTCGCAAGCGTTATCCCATTTCTCTTCCAACCAGCTTTTTTCACAGTCCGGTTTTAAGTATTCATACTTATCGTAAAAATCATTCTTGCTTTGATTAATAGCATCAGCGGCGTCACCATCAATACGCACAACATCAGCAACAAACTCATTTACGTCTTTTTTGAGATTATCAAGAGCGTTGATCTTATTTTTCTGAGTTTGTGTAGACGCTTTTATAGAACTAATTACATCGTCAACATTGCAAACGCTGCTGTCAATTGCAAGTAATTTTGATTTTAGCGTTTGCAGTTCCGATTTATAGCTTTTTACTGCATTGCTTGCGTCTATAATCAGCAAGGGCATCATATTGATTTTATTAGCACTTAACGTTATAGTTGACATATATCCACTCCTTTACTGCATAAATATATTTGAAAAAGATTTCGATTATTTTCCTACTCTTTTTTCTCATTGTCCTTATTCTCGGGCACGGAAAAAATCAAGTTATATATGGTCTCTTTGGAGCTTTCCTTAAGTACAGTCAGTTTCCCGAGCTTTTCAGCCTGAGTTTCGTTTAAACTTGGATCAAGCTCCCCTATGCTTGGTTTACCCATATCTTATTCTCCTTCATCTGTCTGCGGATTCTTATTAAACTCTCCGAGTTCTTCGTCGAGCTGAAGGTAAGCGTCCTTAGTGTCTTTGACCACTCCATTGTTGATGGAATCAAGAATATCCTTTATCCCACCTATGTTCTCCATAATATGATCCGATTCTTTCTTATAAGCGTCTTTACCCTCACCTTTCCATTTTTTAAGAAGTGTAGTGTTTATATCGTTAAACTTCTCCTTTATAGCGTCAAATTCTTTGATCGCTTCCTCGCTTTTTTTCTCAAATTGTACGAATTTATCAATATCAGCCGATACAAAAGCCGATCCTGCCATAATTATCGTTCCTTTCAATATTTAATAAATTTCAGTTTTACAAGTTTATCTGCTTCAATGTCATAACAATAACCGTCGCCTAATTCACAGCGAGCGTAATCTTCTTTAAGCGTTTTTACATCCATGTTTCCAAAGATAGTTTTTTGACCTCTTTCACCTGCAAATTCGGCTACATTGTCAAGCAAAAATGCAGTGGAAATATTATTGTTAAAAAACGAATTTTGCTCTCCGTCGCTTATTTTCTGAACATCTGAAAAAATGAACAAAAACTCACGTTCCTCTGCCACTGCGGCAAGCTGCGGAAGTATTGAATTAATAAAACGTTTTCCTTCTGGAGTGTTTAAATATATCAGCTTGCTCTGGATAATGAATACTGTAAAAGGAGTTTCATCCGTATTGCAGCCGGGAATATTTTCATACTCTTTTTTCAAGTTCTCACTGACTCCATACATTCCCGCAAGAAACTTTTTATCCAGTTCTATGTAATTTTCATTGAGATACAAATAGAACTGTTGAAGTGGTGAAAGCTTTCTGTTTACGATTGTTCCGTCCCTTAATGGAAGATCCTTTTTATCAAACTTATTTATCAAAACACAGTTACGGACTGTTTCATATTTTTCATATATTTCGCTTAGCTGATTACGTCCATCGTCAAAAAATACAAGACGTATGTCATCTTCCTGTTCGACCAGACCGTTGATCAGCAGATTCAGAAGATTGGTCTTTCCGAATTCTTTTTTACCGTAAATTGCAATAACATGAGATTTTCCTAAATCTACTGTAACAGGACAAAAATCCACGTAATCCAGACCTACGCTTACAGGAAGTTTGGCTTGTTCTTCAATATTCGGTTTCTGTTTCAACCGTATATAATCCTCTTTGGTCAGCTCCTTCGGAAAAGTCAGATGTTTTTTAACGTGCTTGCCATATTCCTGCGTATCAGTATCAAAATCAAATTTTTTCCTCAATGTAGTCTGAAATGGCAGCGATTTATCATTCTTATTGATCTCGTCAAGAGCCTGAGCTTTAAAACACTGCACTTCATACGGCAGATTCATACGAAACGTACCCGTAATACCCTCCGGCTTTACTGTTACGTTTGCAAAGCCATGACCAGGATTATTACCAATAGCGTCGACCTTTCCGTTGAATATATCCGCATATTTATCGGCAGGCATTTCAAATGCGATTTTCTGTTTAAAGCTGCCCATATATGAGTTTAATCCCTTGGTTTCGCCCGCTGTTGCCACAATGGTAATTCCTTTTGACAGTCCGTCCCTGCAAAGCTTTGCAAGCTTTTCCTGATATGCGGTATACCGTGATTCGTCTATAAATGCATTTATATTGTCGATAATAAAAGTAGTATGTATAGGCTGATTTTCTGTTGCTTCTCTGTAGTTTTTACCGTTCAGGATCTTGATATTGTCCTTTAAGATATTATCCATTATCTTAAAAACACGCTTTACATATTCCTCGTTTGAATTGTCAAAATATGCAGATACCAACGGCATACTGCGGTATTCTGACAAAGCTCCGCCAAAATCAAGAATGAATATCTGTTCCTGATATTCATCGTATCGTTTATGAAGAATATTGACAAGAGTTTTTATAAAAGTGGTTTTTCCGCTCATGGCCGAACCGAACAAAATCAAATTGGAATCCAGCAGATCAACAATAAACGGCGGCTGCATCTGAATTATCGGTATATCGAATTTGCCCAAAGTACACAGAATTTTTTCTCGGCTCAACTCAAACCCTCCCAATCTGTTTTATCCATAATTACGCCCGGCAAAGGCGGCAAAAATATTTGACGAGGTTTCTCCATGTTTTTTCCTAATTCAATAATGGTTTTAACAACATAAGCCAACTGAGTATCATGCTCACTAACGTTTTCACTGCGTTTTTTCTCTATAATATTGTCCTTTTTGGAGGAATAGAATCCGTTGTTGAATTTACCTGAATTTGTTGCTTGAGTAACAATGACTGCCGGCTCAATATTGAGATTTTTATTCGCTCCTGTATATGCCGACTGAAAATATTCAAATCTTGTTCCTGTTCCCACAAGCAGATATGCCCGTCCGTTAAGGGGCATAGTCGGGGCAGCGGCGGCAGGAGTTCCTATCATTTCCTTTGAGGCTTGTTTTGTGGCTACCTTAAGACATATTCTTGCTTTGGAGTTTACACGGATATCATCGGTTATAGCTCCCTCGATATTCTGTGACACAAGTATGATATGAAATCCTAATGTACGTCCCACACGAGCAATAGTCGTTATCTCAGCAATAAAATCGACATCGTTGCTCTCGCTCGAAAAACGTTTCAGTTCAGTAAACTCGTCGACAACCAGAACAAGATGCGACAAGGGGGAAAGCTCGCTCAGATCCTTGCTCAGAATTCCTTTCTGCTTATCGTTAAGCTTCTTTTTCAGCTTTTTGATTTCTTCGTTATTTTCACCGTCGGATTCAAGCTCCTTTATTTTTCTGATGAGTCTTAATGCTCTGATATACGAGTCAACGTTATCAACACCGAAGCTTGAAAGCAGCAATTTACGCCTTTTTATTTCAGCGTTAAGTGTTTCAAGAAAACGCTTGAGCATATATGCGGCGGACGTTCCCTCGTCCTCTCCTGCCGTATCAGTCACTACTCCGACGCAGTGCGGAAGATCTCCCAGACGATCGGAAAAGCCGCCGCCTTTCATATCAACAAGCATAAGATTTAGATCCATAGGTGAGAATTTCATGCACAGTCCTATAAGATATGTAATTATTGTTTCGGATTTACCTGAACCAGTAGTTCCCGCAACAAGCATATGAGGTCCGTCTGCCTTTTCGTATAGATCAAGATACATTGTGCCGTGTTCATGCTTACCGATTGGAACACGAAGATTTCTTGTCACGTCATTTCTATCAATATCCTCCCAGCTCTTTCGTATGCTTGATTTTACTTCGCCGTTTTCTACCTTTTCAGAATTATATCCGTATAGCTCAAACAAGGTAACCATAGAGGGAACCTTGCCATTTTCTGCAATGCGAGTATAGTAAATTGCACTTAGCTGTCTGAATGCAAGATCAAACTTATCATCATAGTTTTCTGAACCGAACATATATCTGTTCTGGAAATATTTGTACTCTATCAGTTTATCGGTATCGTTTGCTTTGGTCTTATCGCCCTTGTCCTCGCTTAAAACATTCAAGGTTTCTCTGCTGAGAACGTTATATCTTAAGCTTACTTTTCTTTCCTTTTCATTTTCTTTGTCGATATTGACAATATTTCCACAGTATTTCGGAAGCATATCCTTTACCGGCTGAATAAAAATAAAGGTAAGACCAAGCGAATTAACATAAGGCTCGCCCTCTTTCGGGACTTCCGGCAGAAACTTTGAAAAGCCGGTTTCCTTAATATCGTAATCGCAGAAAACCACGCATACTATATGCGTAAGCTTACCGTCTGATACCGATTCGTCGGAATTCTCTTTTTTATTGTTTGAGCGGCTGTTCATAATACTGAGAAGCTGTCCGAAAACTATACCTGAGCTGTCCTTATCAAATACAAACTGTGAAACGCCGTCAAGCAATTCATTCGTGTGGGGCAGATACTTATAGTTTTTCAGTATTTCATTCTGCTTCTCAATTTTGTCCTCTTTATCGAAAAAGAAAACAAATTGCAGATCCTCGGGCGAATGATAATATGCCAGTTCAAAAACAACGTGCTGAATAAAGCGATGAGATGTTTGAACATCGTTTGATATAACTCCCAAAGCCCCGCAGTTTTTCAGATTTATAAGCAAAGGCGGCTTTTTTCCGCTGTCGCTTCTCAGATAGTTAAAACCGATGACCTCATCATTTTTGTTGTCCACGCCTTTGTTTGCAAAGTTGTATGCTAAATCGGTAAGGAGAAACTTGTTCCTCTCCATTTCAGCAATTTCTTCGGGAGAGAGTTTTTTCAGCTTTCTATTCTTTTTCTTCGACGGAACTATTATTTCGATCTCATCCTTGTCATGACGCATTTTGTAATAAATATCGTAAAAGATATTATCCTTTTTCTCGCTTTTGATCTCAAAAAGCGGCTTTACCTCATCAGAAGTGCCAAGCGATATTTTCATAAAATCATTATCGTTCTGAGATCTTGAAAAAATAATACCGTTGATCTCGGCAGTATTCTTAAACAATGTATCCATATTCGGATACACGCTGTTCAGATATACAATATCGCTTTCCTGCCATTCTTTTATTGTTCTGATAATTCTGGCAATGTAGTTCTCATAGTTGTTCTTCCATTCCTCAACGTTCTTTTTATAGTCGGTCCTTTTTTTCATAAAGCTGTAGAATGAAGTAACCAAAGATACTACTCCCATTGCACCCGACATAAGAAGCATAGTATTGCCCATAGATGAAGCACTCGGCGCAAGTTTCATAATAAGAAAACGTGCACCAAGCATTCCTCCTGTGGAAAGCACGGTGGGAATAAGAACATCTAGAAGCGATGATTTATCCTTTTGGGGCATATCATTGGGCGGAATAATATCTATCACAGAGGATTCAATAACATTCAGTCTGCGAGTACTTATATTATATTCAAGCGTATCTTTTTCTTTTAAGATATAGCTGTTCTCTTCTTTTTTAAACAAATAAGACGGCTTGATCTCCTCATTCATCGTAAACAGGACGCAGCTTGAGGTCACAAAGCCCAGCTTATCAAGCTCTGCATTATAAATTTTGACCTTTTCGCCGCCTTTGACAACATCTGTTGTAAAATCTATCACATTATAGCTGCCCTTTGCCGTATACAGCACCTGAAGTTCTTTTCTGGTTTTGATATATTGCTCAAGCAACTCGAAACATTTCTCATAATCCGGGGATTTTTTTAATCCGTAATACAAAGCCTCGATAAAAGCTTTGAGGGTAATATCCTTAAGAACAAGAAATGAAAGCTCCTGACATTTACTCTTATCGTCAAATTCAAATCTTGCGGATATCATTATTTCGTTGTTTTTCATAATGTAGTTTCCTTATTCAGCATGGAAAGTATGTCCTGTGCTTCTGTTCCTGTTTCAAAACCTTTGCAAACTTTTATATCAGACAGCTCAGGTCGGCTTAATTCGGTTTTCTTAAAATTTGTTATGGGTTTAAATGGTTTTATCTGTGCATTTAGTTTAGGTTTGATCTCCTGAGGTTTTGTAAAGCTTCCTATATTTATATTCACTTTCGGAAGCTCAGGCAGTTCTGTCTTAATATCCTGCGGCTTTTTAAATGGCTTGACATTAATACTTGGTTTTGCGACAGCAGAAAGCTTGATCTCTCGTTTTTCAGGAGCATGAAACTCTATATGACTTACATCAGGCTTGCGGATCACAGGTATACTAACCGATTCAAATTCAGGTTTTTCAAAACCCTTTACTTTAACGTCAGGCACGGTATTCAGCTTAATATCAAGCTTTGGCTGCACAGGAGGCTGAAAACTGCCTATTTCAACGTCAGCTTTCCTTATTTGAGGTAGATCTGCAACTGCAATTTCGGGCATTTTAAATGCTCCAATTTTAAAATCAGATCTCACATTAACAGAAATATACGGTTTATTTCTTTCCGGCTGTTGGAAAGTCGGCATATTAACGTTTATTTTTTGAACTTCGGGAAAAGCTTTTAAAGTAAATTCGGTTTTTTCAAAGGGTTTTATCACTGTTTCAGGTTTTGCATTAACTGCAAAGTCAAGCTTAGGTGCTTTGGGCTTAACAAAAACTCCGGCCTTAAATTCCGGCATTGCTGCTTTTGAAAGAGTTACATTATTTTTTACGGGAGCAATAAAGCTCTGCAGCTTTAACTCGGCAGGCTTTTTGATCTGTACAGGATTTGAAAGTACATTCTCTAACTTGGTGAAGGTCGCATCAGGTATAACCGGCTTTGAAAACTCGGGCAATATATATTGCTTTTGTTCATAGCATTTGAAATTATTAACTTTTGAAAACAGTTTATGATTGAAACTAATTTGTTCTTTAAGAACAGCGTTTGATTTAATTACTTCCGATATATTGATTTTTTCGCTCGCTTTGCCGATAAGATCATCAGGGAGTTCAGGTTTTTGCATAGGTTTCAGACTGAGCTTTTGCCGCTCGGGACTTATGAAAGGCGCAAACTCAATTTCCCTGATAATATCGATTGATTTCAGGTTCGGTTTATACGGCTTGATCTCCGCATTTTCAAGTTTTGTCAGCTTTTCTACAAAAGCCTCTCTCTGCTTATATATTTCAAGTTCTTTTTGATAATACTCCGCCTGCTCGTCAGTAAGCAGCGAAAGTTCTTCTTCATTAAGTATTCTAAAAGCCATATGTATACCTCCCGAAATAAAAATAAGCGCAGCCTAAAACCTTTGATACAAAGCAATGTCAGGCTGCGCTTTTATGTACTTAACCGCCGCTTATATTATCTGCGATCTGCTGGTCAACCTTTTCAAAGTTTTCCCTATTCGCATTAAGGAGAGTTGCCATACCTTCTATTGCCTTCGGCAAATCGTTTGCTACAAAAGTATTAATATCTCCGTCGATAAGTGCTTTAAATGCGTCTTTTGCGGCGCCCTCCATATCTGCAATAGCGCTGTTAAGCGAACTTATGAGCGTTTCACCTACAGTTCTGTATGATGTTGCATAGCCATTAATTGCATCTACAGCGCTTGAAACGCCTTCATTTACTATTCTGCATCCTGCCATGATCTATTGACCTCCCATTAATTTTTTCTGTTCTCTGCTGCCAGAGATTCATCTACACCATTGTCAGCAGGTATTGCTTCAGAAATACCATCAACAATATTCTTCATAAGAGTTATAATCTGCATTACGCCGGATTCTTTATCATCTGTATTTGCAACAGCCTTTATGTTGTTATCATAAAACACCTTAAAACCATCTGCTGCACTTCCGCTGAAATTACCGGGGATAAGAGCACTCATGGTATCCTCTAACTGAGAATACAGAGTTTTTACCGTAGTTTCATACTCTTCGATTGCGCTTGTTGCACTGTTGATCATTTCCGGCGTTACGTTTACCGTACCGGTGCTTCCCATTGCCATAGTTAATTCCTCCTGTTAATTAAATTTAATATTTTGCATCAACTGTTCGTATTTGTCAAACACTCCTTGATAATACGGTGTATCGATTATATCGTCAAGAGTTTTTGACATCTGGTCAATTACGAGGATAAGGTCGTCTATCGGTTTGATAAGAACGTCCTTTGCCTCGATTTCGATTTCTTTTCCGGCTGGTGTATCCAAAGCCGTTGTCAAGTCATTATACATCTGTTCCAGCGTAGTTTTTAACGTTTCTGCTCTTGTTTTAAGAGAAGACATTTCCCGTGCCGCCGTCTTAAATGCTTCACTGTTCAACTTGATATCCTGTTCCAGACTCAATGGCTTTCACCTCCGGACTTCGCCTCTTCGATCTTCTCAAGCAGAGGCTTTCTCAGTTCGTTAGCCAGTAGATTACAAAGCTGCTCCGCCTCATCGTACTGACCGATATCCATATAGCACTGAATTCGGAATGTCACGGCCGCCATATCGCTTGGATCTTTGATCATAGAGTTTCTGAAGTATTTTATCGTTTCCTCATACTTCTGCTTTGTTTCAGGCGAGCCAAGCTCCTTGTAGGCGTTTGTTTCGCTGTAAATTCCTATGTATGAATTCTGAACGCTTTCGCTGCTCTGCAATTTTCTTGCATAGTCGATCACCTTATTGAATTCCTTTTTCAGAGTATATGCTCCTATATACAGACGATTGATCTGATCTATATTTTCGGGAGTCAATTCAATTTCTTCCGTTTCGTCAAGCTTGTACGCCGTTTTCTCGGTATCGGCTTCATCTTCAACGTTCGTAAGATATTCTCTTGCTCCGTTTTCATCGGGTTCAATGCTTTCAGCCAATTCTTCCAGACCGTAATCGCCGTATTTTTCAGCAATGCGTTCCTTGTCGGCTTCGATCATTTCCTCAACATCATATTCTGTAAGATTAACAGGCTCAAATTCCTTATCAATGACATCAAAACCGAGATTATATGACTCGGCAGGATTCTGTACCGCATTCAGACAGTCAATGGTTTTATCGGGATCTTCAAGCTGCAAATATATTTCTGCGGCGTTGATATAGCTTTCGATCACCTCTGTAGACGTAGGTTTTAACGTTTTCAAGGCTTCTTCAATAAATGCAAGAGCCTTGTTATATCGCTGCTTGTCCCTGTCGGTCTGATACTTCTGAATCTCAAAGGTCATACAGTCAAAATAGTAATCCATTGAAAGCTCGGCATATTTCTTAGCCATTTCAAGTTCCCGTTCTGCTGCTTCAAGGCGGTTTGCCTGGCACAGCAGCTTAAATGCAAGCTGATAGCCAGTGTAGTCTGACGGTGCGACAAGCTTCATCTGATTGGTGGTAAGAAGTCCATTACGGATATCGTTCTTCATACCGTAAATAATGACCTTACGCTTCATTATATCCATATCTACACCGATGATTTGCTCCGCTTTTTCAAGATTTACAAGTGCATCCTTATATCTTCCTATATCAAAACAAATTATTCCGAGCAGGTTATACAGCTGGACTGTGTTCTCAGGCGAACAACCAAGCTCATCAGCTTTTGCAAGATTTTTTATAGCGTCTGCCGCTTTTTCGCTGGTGGCAAGGGCATACCCTAAGTTAAAATACCTGTTGCCGTTATTCGAATCAAGCTTGACCGCTTTTTTATAGCTCTCAACCGCCTTTTCGTACTGCCCCAGAGACATATATGCGTTTCCGGCACACTGATAGGCGTCGGGATTCTTTGGAGCAAGTCTTATTGCTTCGTTCGCCAAATGCAGAGCTTCGCTGTTTTGGCTGTTTATGAATGCAAAGTGCGAATCGGCTAACAATTGTGCTACTTTTTCTTGGTTGCTTGGCATTTTTACACCTCCGAATTACATACTACTTTTTATTCGCTTTATATTGGGCATATATTTTTTCCAGTTCGCTACCATTATAATCCGTTCCATATTTATCTTTTGCTACCACTTTCAAGTAATCATCATAACAAGCCTCCAAAAATTCTATTCCAGCTTTAGTTACAAGCTCTTCATTAAGCGAGGCACAATCATCAATACCATCTTCAAGTTCTTCTTTACCTTCAACACTCAGCATATCATGCTTTTCTAACCATAAAAATACAGTCTTAAAATGATTTACAACAAGTTCCTCTGGAACTCCACCATCAATTTGCCATACAGCTTTATCAATAATTATCATAATTAATCTCTTCTTTCAATTCTTGTAGTTATGTTTTCAGGAATCTTCACAATATCTCCATTTTTTAATTTTACATAGTTACCACCATTTTCTCTAATACGAGTTTCTTTCGCAATCTGTGCGGTCTTATCGGCTGTTTTAGATGTAACTTCAATGGAATCAACAATGTTGCCGTCTTTATCAACAACGAAATCTACCCTTCTTCCGGTACCAGTTTCTGGATCAATCGCTTTTTTACCATTGGAATCTCTCAACAATCTCTCACTTTCTATTTTGTAACCCTCAGATTTAGGATATTTTTCTTGTAATTCAGATTGCACTTTATTTTCACGCCGTAATCCATCTTTTTTATTTGGTATTAAATTTTCACTATATCCTTCTGCATTATGAACCCAAACCCCGCACTCGCCAACATAATAAGTATGGAAATCCTCCACTTGAAAATTATACACCGTAACAGGTTCTTCTGTCAACTCGACATCAAAATTTTCAACTAAAATAACATTTCCGTTTACATCAAGGAGTTTATCGCCAACAAGCAGCTTACCAGCCTCAACAAACCCTCTACTTTGTACATAAAAAGGGTGAGTTTCAGTTGAAGCAAGTACACTTACAGTTCAAATCGGTGTACCTGCAAAATCGTTGATAAAAATGTTCTGTAAATAGTAATTATATTATATTTTCAAAGGATTCTAAAGGTCCGTATAATGTATCTTCATAATACAATAGAACAATATTGTTATTTACAATAAGAAGCACATCTGAAGGATAACAAAAATCCGACCATTTTTCACAAAAAATAGATGCTGTAATGCTTATTGCTGAAGTATGATCATATAACAATGTTACTTTGTCTGAAATACTTTTTTCGAATAAACTCATTAATTTTTGTTGAGTTACTCTCTCCATTGATTCATCGCCCCAACCACAGTCACCTATGAAAACAGTCAGTTTATGATCAATCATCATTTGAACATATGAACTTTTTTGAAGTATTTCATTATCGCATATACTATTCCAAATTTCAACTGCTTTGTTTTCATTAACAACATTCATTTCTGATAGCTGCTTTGGAGAGAATAGCGCATAATTTTCGCTTGTATATCTCCAAGCATATTTAAATTCTTTTATATCCATATCTATTCCTCCCAAAATATATGTCCTGCAGAGCCATTATGTTTTCCTTTTGCCCAATCATGATAACAAATATATGGCATGTTATATTCATTATCAATAGGGTGAATTTGATAATTAGATTTTGGTGCATTTGTTGCATATGTTTCTGCTTTAGGCAAATCAGGCATTGCTTCATTTATAAGTTGTTCCGCTTGCTGTCTATTTGAGGCAATATAATTGTTTCCTTTTTTTCTAGCAGATCTTAATTCTTTAACTGCTTGTTTCCAAGAAGGAGAGCCTGGTTTATCAACAATGGGAATTTTTTCTTCTCCATTGGCGGTACGGACAGTCTTTGTTTTATATTCATTACTTGCATTATGCACCAACACGCCTAATCCGCCAGCATAATAAGTATGGAAAGCCTCTACTTGAAAATTATACATTGTAATAGGCTCCATATGTCGACTTGATGCATTTTTAGATAAAAGGTTGCTTTTATCTAAAACGGCAGTAAAAATCTATATTTGATCATCATTACACAAATTCCACATATCCATAAAAAGTGCATTATTAACAGTCATTTGATTTGTTTCTTCTCTATCTTTAAACTTTTTTATGCCTGGATATATTTCATCCATATCATTAATATATAATCTTGAATATCCTTTTTCCTTGAGATAATTGCAAATCGTTTCATCAACATCAAATTGCTTTTTACTATACGGCTCATTTCTGAATCCATCAAAATATAAATCCATTCCGTCAGGATCAGGATTGGCAATAGAAAATTCATCTTGAAGATAGAAATACTTAACTATCTTGTTTATTTGCAGCAGAGAAACATATTCAACTTCACCTTCTGAAAAAGTACATTTATTTACAATAATTTTGATCTCTAATGAAGGCTCGTTTGAATCAAAAAGCTTCTCAACATTTTCAGATTTGTTCTTTATTTTTTCCAATAGTTCATCAAGAAAATCAACTGTGTCCCTGCACTTTGAAATAAATAATTCTGTATCTCCGTTTATGTATATATCTTCTATCGCTTTTTTTATATCATTTTGCATAAAATATTACCTCGTTATATCATTACTTTACTATTAAATCGTGTTGACCCGATGTATCAGCAGGTTTTGTATTATTAAAATCAAAATCTACCTCGCCAAGATGTTTTCCCCTGCGATTACAATGCTCAAATGTTCCATGCTGACTATCAACTGCATATAAATCTTTGGTTTTAGGATCTGAGTAAACATCCCTATTGTTTATTCTAGACAATTTATTATTTTTAGAAAGTCCATTGTTATCAGCAACTGCTCTAGCTTCTTGCTTAACAGTTGCTACTCGTTCACTAGTATCCATTTTACTTATTGCTTCATTAAATTCCTTAGTAGAAGAATATTTTCTACTAGCATTATGCACCAACACACCAAAACCACTAACATGATATGTATGAAAATCTTCTACCTGAAAATTATACACCGTAACAGGCTCATCTGTCAACTCGACATCAAAATTTTCAACTAAAAGAACATTTCCGTTTACATCAAGGAGTTCATCACCAACTATTAGTTCGCCAGCATTGACAAAGCCACGATTATTTACATAAAACGGGTGAGTTTCAGTTGTAACGATTTCTTCACCGTTGATTACCAAATGAATAAGCTTAGAATCTTCTCTTATGTAGGTTTCAAGTACTCTTTTTTCAGCGGTTTCAAATGTTTCTGGGTCTGTTGAAATAACTTTGTCGCCAGCTTTTATATTTTCAATGGCTACCAAACCTGTCACCGTCAGAATCATTGTTCCGGCTACAAAACAGGTCATTGATTTACTTGCTCCTCCCGTAAATGCAGCTATGCCGAAAATTACATTTTCAACTGTTCTATATCCCTTGCTTGAACAAAAATCAGCGATGGGATTTGACTCTGGTTCTACTGCATAATCTACCAGCGAAAGTATGTCTAACCCAACAAAACCCAAGGAAGCAACTCCTGTTACTTTAAAAGTTATATTTATTGCACTTCCCAGCATTGACTCACAGCTAATTAATTTCCCAGCTGCACCTCCCAAAGCACCTAATCCACCGAACATAAATCCACTTGCAAAGCCGTCTCCAAAAGCAGACAAGGCATCGTTGAATGTGAATGGTTGATCAAGAATTTTTGATGCCAATGCGGAAAATCCAGCACTGATTGCACCGAATATAGTTGCTGTTAAAATTGCTTTTCCAAAGCAGACTGCTAAACCTGCGAGAAATGTACCACCGGACAAAACGGTTAAAACAGCGCCTATAACAATACATATAGCGCCTATAACCAACTCTTTCCAATGTTCCTTACACCACTCGCCAATCTTTTTACAGCCGTCCTTAAACTTTTCCCAACCGCTTTTTTCACACTCCGGCTTCAGATAATAGTACTCATCGTAAAAATCATCTTTGCTCTTATTGATTGCATCAGCGGCGTCACCGTCTATACGCACGACATCGGAAACAAATTCATTTACATCTTTTTTGAGCTTATCAAGAGCATCGATCTTATCTCCTTGGGTTTGCGTAGACGACTTTATGGAATCAATCACATCGTCAACGTTACAAACGCTGTTGTCTATTGTAAGCACTTTTGTTTTAAGCGATTTCAAATCAGACTTATATTCTCTTACAGATTTTTTAGCGTCGTTTATCAGACTTGGCATCTGATTGATCTTGCTTGCGTATAACGTAATAGTTGACATTTATCTATTCCTCTTCGTACATTTTACGTCGGTAATACTCCATATCAAACGAAGCGTTCCATCTTTCGCTTCTCCAATCGGAAGCCGCCGAGTCAGCAGAAGAAATTCCCGATTCTATATCTTGCAATTCGGATTCTGCTCGGTTTATATTTTCCTGCAATTCAGAAACTTTATTATCAACAGTTGTTTTTTTACTCTTTAAAGTAGAAATAACGCTGGTTAATGTGTTTTTAGTTTTGGAAGATTCTGTACTGTAAACGCTGTTCAAGCTTTTATTTGTCCCAGAACTTGAACTTGCCATGCTACCGAAGTTTTCAGAGGCCAGATTGATATTACTAGTGATTTTTGAGAGATCACTCTGCAATTCCGAATCCTTATTTATAGCTGTATTCAAATCAGAGGAAGCATTTTGATGCTTTCTCAAATCTGCTTTAAGTTGATTTATGTAGGAGATTTTTTGCTGCCGTTGAGATCTTAATTCATTTGCTCTGTTTTCGCAATTAGTAACTTCAGAACAAGCGTTATAATATCTGTTCCTTGATTCGTAATAGTAATATTCGTAATCCATGTATGTCCTCCCAATACTATCAGCGATTTATTATCACTTGATGTATTTTTCCATCTCTTCAGGTGCTTTGGGCTGATTAAACCACATCATACAAGCAGAATTCATAGACGATACTCCGATAGTTAACGCTAACGCTGTCAACATTGAGCTGGCTTTTAACAAGATACTACTTACTTTTTTCATAAAACAAACTCCTTTTTTTACATCAATATTTATACTTGATAATGCTTACTTCATTTTAATTTTGTTGCTAGTATGGAAACTGCAACTGTTAACATTCCACAAGACAATTCATAACTCTTTTCAAAGTTAATAAAATCAAAAATACACATTAACCCTATCAGCGCAAACATTAAAATCACACTATAATTTTTGAATTTCTTTCGTTGCTCATTCTTTATGGGCTTATTGGGATTATCCACAGGTGCAAACAAGCATATTATTGGCAATGAAGCCAAAATATTTAGAAACTGCAATATATATTTTTCATTATACGAAAACACAACTTCCGATATAAGAAAAAGCATTAAAATAGAAAAAAGAATAAGTGTACATCCATAATGAGTGTTTGCATGATACCCTCCTGCCCATTTCCGCAAAAGCAAAAAAGCTACCAAAAATACAACTATATTTACATATTGCTTACTTAATATTGCTACAACCAAAACAATTAAAATATTTATTGATTCTGATATGAGTAATTCAAAACAATAGTTATATACTTTTCTATCATTTTCAGATATAACAGATTTATCAATAAAAAAAGATGATATATTCTCTGCCCAAGTATGAATCACTTTAAATCCACCTCTTGAGACAAATTATATCATCTTTCCTCATATCATTTCAATAAGTTTTGTAAATTCGTTTAAGTTTCCCGATTATTCGGTAAAAGTATGCTTAAATAAAATTGTGTTTCTGTTTCTTTTATCTGCAAATCTCCTTGATATTTTTCGCATATTGCTTTCATATTTTCTAAGCCAAATCCGTGAAACAGTTTATTTGACTTAGACGTTTTTAAACTTGATTTCTTACTACTTTCTTTTGTATTCATCATTGAAATTGAAATGTTATTATTAAAAGGCATAACCCTTATTTCAATAAATCTTTTTGATATATCCTGTATTCTACGACTTCCTTCAATTGCGTTATCAATAGCGTTTCCTAATAATATACAAAAATCTATTTCATCTATATTTTCTAATGTGCATATCACTGATACTTTGTTTTTAGGACTAACACTACTTATTTCCTGCATTTTTGATGTGAGCAGTGCGTCTACTGTCACATTTCCGGAGCTTCTTCCAGATGTTAAAGGAATACTGTTATAAAACTCTTCAATTTTATTTTCCGCTTCATCGATACGTTCTTGTCCCAAATATGAACGTATCCCTATAAGAAAATTTTTTATATCATGTGCGTTTCGATTTGTCAGTAACGTCATATTTTTCATATTTTTATAATATTGCGACTGAATTTCATATTGGGTTTTCATTTCTGAAAGCCGACTCTCAATCTCTCTTAACTTCATCTGCTTTTCCATTATATAGAATGCCGATACAGAAGAGCAGCACAAAAGTATAGTTAATATTAGTGCTTGCACTCCTGATATAACATTATTTTCATATGCTAATACGTTAAAATAATATATTGAAACAATTGTTGATAATGGAATTATAATAAGCGAGAGTATTGACTTTATATCTAAATTTCCATGAGTGGAATTAAGTTTAAATACCCCTATTACTTTTAGAATCATTAATAGAAATACTTTAGATAGCGCTACCCCTTGTAGATAAAAAGCATCTGCATTTTTTATTTGATCAATATTCATATGATGAATCATTGAAAGCATTAATCCTACTATGGATTCTGATAAAATCATAAATAGATAAACACTAATAACACAATATACTCTTTTTAATATAGTTGATTTGAAATTCAAGGAATATATAATAACAAATGATAAACCTCCCATCATAGATATAAGGGTTGAACTAGAAAGCAACGAAACTGCAGTTATTCCTAAGACAGAAAGAATAAAAAAACATATATATACAGAATGTTTATCTTTTTTATCCATAAACATCTTGAAATATACAGATAAAACATAAACTTCCATAACGGAATTTAAAGTATCAATTATTATACGAATTTGACTCATATCATACACCCCGACAAATACATGTTATAAGCGGAAATAAAGGATTTATACATACGCTTGCTTAAATACTTTATATCTCCGTTATCCAATTCTACTGTTGTTTGATTAAACTTTTTCACGTGACTAAGATTAACAATACAACTTTGTTCTGTTTTTGCAAAACCATATCCCATAAGTTTTCGTTCTTCTTCCTTTATTGTACCATTGAAAATATACTCTTTATTTTTGGTTTTTGCGACTAAGTGCCTATTTTTTATTTCGATATATAATATATCTGAGCATTCAAGAGAGACTTTCTCATAATTATAATTAATAACATATTGTATATTTCTCATTTTAATAGCGTCAATTGCACGATTAAGCTCATAAGAAAAATCATTAAATTCAATAGGCTTGAACATATATTGAAAAGCGTTTAAGTAAAATGCTTCTTTTACATATTGCTGATAGCCAGTAGTGAAGATTATCAACGCCTTGCCAGTATACTCCATGATCTTTCTGGCTCCGTCAACTCCATTAAGTGAATCCATTTCTATATCTAAAAACAAAATGTCAAACACATTACCGTTATCATATTCATTAATTAAAGAACACATATCACTATACAAATAATATTCTAAATCGCTCCTATTCATTGCTTGCAGATATTTTTTAATTTTAATAACACATTCTTTTTCATCGTCAACTACCGCAATTCTAATCACAAAGTTCACCTGCCTTCATTGTCATTATACCAAATATTTCATGTAAAATCAATACATAATTTGTTAAAATCGTGGTATAATACATTAATACAGGTAAGACCAATCTTTCGCAAAATCTGTACCTACAAGTAATCAGCATAAAAAACAGCGTAAAATCGGGAATAATTGTCGGTCTGTACTTATATTTTGACGGCTGAAAACTTTTAAGCCACAAAGTTAAGCTTAGCCACATATTTCTTTTTCATATCAAGCGAAGAATGCACATAGCGGTTAAGAGTGATATTAACGCTTGCATGACCGAGCAGCTCGCTTACTGTTTTTGCGTCGAAACCGTTCTCAATGCAAACGGTGGCATAAGTGTGGCGAAGCAGATGAAAATTGACATTGCGTATTCCGCACTTTTTCAGTACGGATTTAAATCTGTTCTGAATGGTTCTCGGTTCTGTTGGCTTGTACGTTCCCGATAAAATGAAGTTGTTTTCATTACAGTTTCTTGCTTTCAGAATATCAACAAGAAAATCAGGAATAGGAATATCACGTTCGGAGGTCTTGCTTTTGGGCGTACCGATAACAAGCTTTGTTTTACTGTTTCCCGATTTTTCTTTAATACGCTGTATAGTTTTTGAAATATGGATAATACCACTTTTTAAATCAATATCTCCCCATTTTAAAGCACCGATTTCGCCGATACGCATGCCGCTGTACATAGCCAACAAAATGCCAATATTTGTATTATTCAGGTTAATCATCAAATAATTTTGCAGTATTTTACGTTCATTTTCATTGAGAACAGGTATGTTTTTCTTTTCGATTTTTGGCATAGAAAGGTTGTGCATTGGGTTGCGCAAATCATACTCCCGCTCCGCATACTTAGCAACAGAGCGCATTGCAGCTATAATATCATGAACTGTTTTTACTGATAATCCTCCTTTGCCATTTGACTTTCCGTTTTTTAGAAGATATTCGATAAATGCATTTATTTTGGGAGTGTTAAGCTCCGTATATTTGATTTGCTTGAAATAGGGGATAATATGCTTAGTCACTATCTTCTCATAGCAGAAATAGCTGGATTTTTTAACACGCAGTTTAGCGCTGCCGAGCCATTCAAGCGATAATTCATGCAAGGTTTTACCGCAAACGACAGGTGAATACTTTTCAGAAGTCGTATACGCATAAAGCATCTTTTCTTTAAGCTCTGTAAGATTTCTTGAGTACAGATACCTATACTTCAGGTTTCCGTTATCATCTCTTCCAAACGGAATACGCCCCTCGAAACGTCCGTCTTTTCTCTTGTAAATGTTCATTGTATTTTTCATTTTATCGCCCTCCTCGTACTGAAATTCTGACGGCTGAAAACTTTATCAGCCGTGTTTTTTTGATAAATTTTTTTATTTTGACTTTACAAAAACCATTTGATGTGATATAATGTGCTTAAATTCTATCACATTAGTCCAAATAGCGATCAAAATCGCCTTAAATAGTCTTTCGCAAAGGTACAGATTTTGCGAAAGAAAAACAGCTGATCTATGCAATCACAAGCACAGATCAGCTGTTCTATTTATTGTATATCCATATGATTTTCTTCTTTCTCTCCCAATCCCATTTTCTTTTTGCGAATAACCCTCATCAGTTTTCTGTCAACTATGCTTTGTAGGTCTTTACGATCGTTGTCATAACTATCCTGAATGCACCTACTAAGGCTAACAAACAAACTAAAAATCGTATTCGCAAGCAGAACATTCTCAAACTTCGATATGTTGTCCAGCATAGCCCGTGCATACTCATTGCCATCGTTTGCAGACTTTGTAAACCATTCGATAGCTTGTTCCTTATCTTTTGTAAATCCTTCTGCACCAAAAAGATAGATCCTGCCAAGCTGATAACTTGCCCAATGATTTTTGGCAGCACAAT
>ERZ837910.851-NODE-851-length-46216-cov-6.302571_pt1 | contig 46216 bp, 41 predicted proteins | sample MGYA00519940_ERZ837910 | MGnify/ENA primary metagenome ERZ837910 (study PRJEB31850, sample SAMEA3708825) | human gut metagenome | biome: human gut; feature: human-associated habitat; material: faeces | place: China | collected 2014 ... | reverse complement strand
ATAGCCGTGGGCAGGCCAATATAGCCCAAACCCATGAAACATGCTTTCATAAGAAATATGTGTTATTTTTTAAAAGTAAGATCTTAGGCAGATCAAGAATGGTCCAATAACGATCAACCGATTGTATAAGAAAGTCTCTTCACAAAATGAATACGAATTGTCTTAGATAGGTGAAAACGGTTATACGTAAATGACACTTGCTCGTCTGCAATCTCGACAGAGGATGCGCCGGCCATTCTTATCGCCGCAATACTCGTCACGATCTCAGTCCGTGAACAAGACATGATCTCCACGTCCGGAGCCAGATGGATCAAGCTTACGGCTTTCACGGCTGTTGAGACAGAGTCCTCTATCCTAAAACGATCCTTATCGATCATAAATCTTCGCCGATGCCTACCCAATGAGCCAAAGCCATCATGCCAAGCCTCCACCTCATTCGGAGAATCTTTGAGAAGCGTCACCCTTGCCCGCCTCCCCACACGAAAGCCTCCCCATACCTCGCTAGAGTTCTTATCCCCTAGCATCACCGTATTATGGGCCGCCGTGCCACGCTCGTATTGCCTACGGGCTGTCTTTTCATACGTAGAGATTCCGGTATCTATGACGAAAGGCTTACCCCCTATCCGCAACTCATAATTGAACGTGTCCGCATGCGAATGGCCGGGTTGGTAAGAGGCCCTTATGTCTCCAACATCCACGATAGCCTCCCAATGGCCCGCCATCAATTTCCGATAGCCACACGCTCCCATCGGAAGCCTTTCCCAGTCCATATCCAATCGCTTGGCGTATGCAAACAATTGGGCCGGAGAAGGCGCGATTCCCTCAGCGGAATCATTCAAGAGAGGTATCGTATTATCCTTATAAACGACAGAGGCTAAATGTCCCAACATTCCACTGGCCTTCTCCCGTAAGCGTTCATTCAGACCTTCCTGCCCTATAAACCGCAAATTATTCATAGAGACATTATAGCAATCCAGCAACCGATCCAATAATATACAATGATACATCGGGGATTGCTCGTAATGAGCGCCATCCGGAAGGAGTTGCTCTTCCAGCTCTTTAAATAACAGGTCTCTCGCCTTTTGATAGATCGACTCATCCTTAAAATAAAGCCCGGCCCATAACAAGGAGAAAGCGTCTTCCAATAAGTGATTCCCTAAAAGATGATATTCCAGATTATCCAGTAAAATCTGATATTGGGCATACAAGGAGGAATCCCATTCTCGCTTATTCTCTGCCGGAATATAAGGATGATATTTCGACAGGAACTTGATCCAATTGATGCCTCGTAAAGCGATCGGATAAGGTTCCAGACCATTCCTATTCCCCTCTATTTCATCGACAAACTTATCGATCCAGCAAACGGCCTGTTCGAAAGATATAGTTTCTTGATGAAGGTAGTCCATATAATTTAGATTATAGGACCATAACTTACCAAAGCTCTCATCGTTCCATCCTAGAAAAGCGGATTCCTTACCCAAGAAAGAGAAATGCCCCGTAACACTATCCAAGTCCGTATATTTCGAGATGAAAAGTTTAAAAGACAAAGGATGTCCCACTCTCGGTAATGACAATACATACCGAAAGCTCCTGTATTTCCTAATATATGCCCGTAGCCTATACCAGACTTGATAACGAACTTGGCGAGATCTCAAGTTCCGAAGAGTAGAAATATATAATTTTAGAGATTCACCCAACATCTCTCTTTCAAGCTCGTAATGCAAGCGAAAGTAGCTTTCGTCGTATTCAATATACTCTCAAATGGAATCAATGGCTCACCGCCCTCCCGGATACGTTCATTCAACAACGTAAATTGACGTTTTTGCCCTTTATCCATACCGGCCTTCATCGATGAGAAACCCTTAAAACCATACCCGGTCAATTTACGCCAGTTATCCAAGACCAAGACCCTCTCCTGAGAGAAAACCTCCACACGTTCCTTGGCGTACGATTTCGAGCCGTTCGCAAAGTAATTGATCACGGCGTTCGTCCCATTCGCGTAACGAAGCAATATGCTGGCATTATCCGTATTCTCCTCCGGATTTTCGCCTAACGCATTCATGCAGACCGCCACGACCTCCGAGCCCGCCAAGAAGGAACATAGATCGATAAAATGGCAAGCCTCACCAATGATCCGCCCTCCACCTATCTCAAGATCATGCACCCACACTTCCCGCGGGATAAATCCGGCGTTCATCGTCGCCACTATATTTTTAGGTCCGTCACCTAGCAATCGCCTCATCTTCTCGGCGAACGGAGAGAAACGCCGGTTAAAACCAACCGTCAAGGTCGTGCCCTCAGGAGCCCCTTGATAAGCCCGTATAATATCATCCAATTCCGTCTCATTCAAGCATAACGGTTTCTCCACGAATACGCTTTTCCCATTCCGTAAAGCCTCTATCACCATCCGGGCATGCAGGTTATGACGTGTCGTGACCATCACCAAGTCCACTTCCGGATCTTTCAATATATTTTGATAGTCCGACGTGGCGTTCTCCGCCCCCGCCTTCCTCGCCAATATCTTGGCGGACAATCCTTGGGCGCTCGCTATATACTTGATTCTAGCATGGGCCTTAGCCAAGCAAGGTATGATCATGGCGGAGGTATAATTACCCGCCCCAATAATCCCGATCTTGCCATTTCCACTCACAAAGGCATTACTGCCGATAGAGACAACTGACTCCATCTTCGAATCAGCGGGAAAACGTAATATGGAAGCGATCGATCCTTTCTTACGCATATCGCCGTAAATCTCCTCATAATCGGCCAAGTCCACCTCTTCCGTTATCAACGACTTGACATCCAACGATCCGGAAGAGATCGCGTGGAGTATCGTCTCAAAATTACGCTTTTCCGTCCAGCGGACATAAGCCAACGGATAATCGTGCCCCTTGTTCTCATATTCCTCGTCATAACGTCCGGCCCCATACGAGCAAGATACCTGAAAACTCAACTCCTTCTTATAGAAGTCATCCCTTCGCATATTCAATCCGACAACACCCACCAAAACGATCCGTCCCCTCTTACGGGACATCTCACTCGCTTGATGGATCACCTCATGGTTTTGCGTGGAGGCCGTGATCAAGACACCATCCGCACCGATACCCCCCGTATAATCCTCCACGAACCTTACCGGATCCGTACCTTTGCCCGGATTAACGGCCACGATTCCCTTCGAGGCGGCCATATCCACCTTCTGCTGGTCAAAATCCACCCCGATAACCTTACAGCCGTTCGCTCTCAACAACTGCGCCGCCACCAGACCGATCAATCCCAGACCGACCACCACAACCGTCTCTCCCAACTGAGGATTCAGCAAGCGGATTCCCTGCAAACCAATCGAGCCAATCACCGTAAAGGCCGCTTCCTCATCCGTTATATCATCCGGCACCTTCGCCACCAAGTTCTTCGGCACGCAAACAAACTCCGCATGGTTCCCGTTCGAGGCCACCCGATCGCCCACCTTGAATTCCGCAACACCTTTCCCGACTGCTACTACACGTCCGACATTGCAATATCCCAAAGGCAAAGGCTGCCCTAGCTTATTGAACACGGCCTCCAGTGTCGGTTGTAAACCATCCGTCTTTATCTTGTCCAAAACTTGCTTCACCTTATCCGGTTGTTGCCGTGCCTTATCAATCAGGTTCGCCTTTCCGAACTCCACGAGCATACGCTCCGTTCCTAAAGATACTAGCGTACGAGTCGTTTGGATTAAAACATAGCCGGATTTTACTTGAGGAACAGGAACTTCTTCCAAGATGGTTGATCCGGATTTGAGGTCTTGAATTATTTGTTTCATAAAGAATTATATATTTTCAATATTTCATTTACAACATCAGGTACATTTTCTCTAAAATCTATAGTCTCATATTTATCCTTCTTATAGATTTTCAACACTTTATCCTTTAAATCTAAATAGTTTCTGTTTTCAAAAAGTAATGTTCCCGCAGGTCTCTCACATACATCACTTGCTATAGCAGGAGTATTTACCCACAAAGCCTCTTTTACAGATATCCCCTCGATATCCGTAGTAGTAGGACGAATAAAAACATCTGAAATCTTCCAATATTCAAATGCGTTTTGTATTACACCAGAAACTATCTTCACATACTCTTCTAAATGATAGTCTGCAATTTTTTCCAGAAGCTCCTCATAGTATTTTTTATTACCTATCTCTGGTAAGCAGAATAACAAACCCGTATTAATATACTCATCCTCTCTTAAATCATGAATCAACTCTATCAAAAGATCTAATCCATATAAATCAAGACCATCTTCGATAACCAGACGAAAAGCATTTGCGGAAATTAGATAATCGCATTTTTCTCTAAATTCCAGCACATCCTTGGGCAAACCCAAATACTCAGATTCCATAGGAGGAATAAAAGCAGGAAGAACATGCAATCTATTTTCAGATAATCTATACTTTTGAACAAGTATATCTGAATATTTTTCACTATTCAATATTATAAAATCAGATCTACGTAAAAAAAATTTAAACACTTGCTGTTTCAACGATGATTTTATCTTTATTATTCTTTGGTTATGTAACGTCACACCTATCTTATGACGAGTTCCAAATAATAAAAGAAGAAAAAATATTATATATGAATTTGAATGAACATGTACAATCCTCTTTCTCTTCCACAGTAATGAAAAGATCAATAATGGTAACATGGATACATTTTTAATATATTCACATTCCATTACTTTAGTCCCATAGTTCATCAGAAAAACCAATCTATGTTTATTTAAACCATGGATCAATCGTTTCACATGAATAGAAACCCCACCTAAAGGAGGAGGATAAACCCCCAATACTTCTACAACATCAACAACATTCATATTACATTTCACTTTTATCATTAAACATTTTAATAAAAGTCTATAGTTCATCTACAAACCACCAATACAGCCACTATAATCTCCTAATAATCACACAATAACAACACTCTGTAAAATTACTTATATTTAACACAAGATCTTATTCTCATAAATTAACACCAAATAAAACCATCCAACGAAGCCAACATAACCTATAGAAAGTTTTCTTTATACCACTTACATTATGCATAGTATACCTTTAAGCAAGAATATACAACATTAACCATTCACTCAAATCCTTTTCTCATATCTATCAGATTTGAATTGATAAAATAGATTGTTCTAATACAAATTCGCATACAATCCTTTATATATAAATGGGGCCATCACACAGAATAACAACAACAATATAATCAACATGTTATCACCAAATTTATATCGTATATAAAGCGGAAACAAAAAACACATAGCCATATAATCAGAAAAACGGCCTAAACGACTAGCCAAATGACTCATATCAATAAAAGCTATATTAATAGCACATCCATAAAGAATAATACAAAAGAAAACATATAAATAGTAATACCCGTCTACAAACTCCTCAACAACAGCCTTATCCGCAAATCTTCTATTTTTAATTAAAGACCAAGCTATAGCAGGAAAAACAAATATTGACAGAACTGATGTTAACCTATATCCCCATCCTCCTTGCTCTTCTTCAAAATAATGCATTATAGCGGTAATAGTAGCACTTGATGGCATAAAATCTAACATTGATGATAAAACTTGTGTAAACTCTGATAGCGAACGAAGCACAAACGCAAGAGCACAGGCCGAGCATACAGCAAAAGCTAAATATAAATTAGGTTTTAATAATCGAAGAGAAAAACAAGTATATATAATAAGAAAAGAGAAAAGTAAATACTGAGAATGAATAGAACAACCACAAAAAAACAATATTACACTCATAATTTTTTCATTCTTCAACATATATAAAAATCCACCAAATATCATTATAAAGGATATTGATGATCTTGGAGACCAATAAAATATAGTAGGAAAAACTACAGGCAATGAATACAACCAAAAAATATAAATATACTTTTTCCATTCTGGTATTAATTTAGACCAATAAAATGTAAGTAATACACACAAAAGAAAATTAAACATCAAAAAAGAAGAAAAACCTAAGGGTATAACATTTGCAAAAAAAGAGGTATACCATTTATAAGCAGGTTCCGCAGTCAAAGAAGAAGCTGTTTGAAACCAAGGATATTCAATCGTAAAATAAGCATTATCATAAGCATCCTTATAAGCTCCATAATCAGCACCAGTATCCGGTAACAACAATAAAGAAACAGAACATCCAATAATCAATACATAAAAAGACACACGGATACTTATCCTACAAATTAAAACACATATTAACACAAATAACAAATAAGCAAGCATATCAATATCAATAGTTCGTTATAAAATCATGTATTCGCTAAATGCTACGGTCTCACAGCCAAATAGTTCTTTGACTAGCTTAGTATTTAAAGTTAAATCCGGGTCAATTCTGCTCATGATAAAAAACTCTTTAAGAATTTAGCATTGACCATCAACGACTTAATCCCCTCAATAAAAATAGGCATTCGTTTCCTTTTTCATCAGTTTGACAATATTAATGGACGCTAGTGATGCATTGTAGGCAGAAACTCCGTAAAAGTTCATCCGACATTTCGAGTGATACGACCGTCGTGTCACTCGAAATGTCGGATGAATCACACTTTATGCCGTATTGGTCATCGATTGACATAAGGCTTTAGGGGACAGATAATCAATAGACCTGTTTCCTATTTTTTATAAACTCTAATAATTATTGCAAAACCGTTCCAGCCCAAGAATAGCCAACACCAAATCCTACAAGAAGTATTTTTCCCTTTAACTTATTCTCCCGCCTAGCCTCACAAAGAGCCACAGGAATACTGCTCGATACTGTATTCCCTACTTCCGACATGAAACAATAGAATTTCTCCTCCTCAATCTTCATCTTTTTCCGCAGGAAGTTCAGCATGTACTTGTTGGCTTGATGGAAAACAAACAAATCTATATCTGATTGTTCAAAACCATTCTTTATCAATGTATCTTTAACAACTATTGGAACATTCTTTTGTGTGAAAGTGAATATTTCCGTACCGTCCATATATAAGTAATCCGAAGAGACTGGATTCCCATTCTCATAAAAAGATAAATCATTTTCGGCTTCCTTCTTCCTAGATGCACCCGTACGAACAATAAGATTATCGGCACCTTTCCCATCCGTACCCAAAGAAAACTCACCAATCTCAACAAATCCATCCGTAGAGATAACTGATGCACTGGACGCATCCCCGAATATGGTACGATTACCCTTATCCCTTGGGTGCAAATACTTTGAATAAGTCTCTGCTGTCAACAGTAATACATTCTTCGCTATCCTTCCGGTAATCAATCCTTTCGCAATAGCCAAGCCATACACATAACCAGAACACCCCAAATTGAAATCAATTGCACCTATATTTGTACGCAATCCTAATCGATCTTGGATCAAGCAAGCTGATGTCGGAAGAAAATAATCCGGACTCTGCGTACAAAAAAGCACAAAATCAATATCTTCCCGTCTTATATCCGAATCAACGGTAAACAAATTATTGGCGGCAGCCACAGCCATATCCGAAGCAGTCTCTTGCTCACCCGCCACATGACGATTATTCACACCCACCTTGGAAGCGATCTTGCCAACTGTCCATTCAGGAAATTCCTCTATCAACTTCTCATTTGAGATGGATATTTCTGGCAAATAATATGCGATCTGTTTTATATATGCCTTCATACACTTCTAATTCAAATAGGGTATCCAATTCTATGCAAAAAAGCCAGACACCCATAATTATCATTAATATAGCAATCTAATATTTTAGCTTTAATAGACACAATGTTTTTTGAAAGCTTACACATATTATTGACTTATACCTCAATATTTTAAAACTAATATATAAATCAAAGAGAAAGTAAGACTCAAAAAACAAATAAAGAGACACTAGAAGAAAAACTTAAACACCTTTGTAAAAGGAATGCTAAACTCAAATCACAAAAGGAAACAAATAAGACCTATATGAGTGAGATGAACAAAGAATCCCCAAAAACACATTACAACCGTGACTATAACCGAAAAAAAATTGTTATCGCCCCTATTCCCAGGCATAGATGCTCTCTTTTGATAGTACAGCTTTGCATATTGAATATATGCGTACCAAATCCGATTTACAACACAATCTCGACATCAGTCATACCATTGGGACATGTCAAAAACGAACCTATGGCATCAAGTTGACTTGAGTCATTCCTCTCTTACTTAGAATCGAAATACTATAAATGTGAGCTGATTCGGGAACGTTAAACAAGATACCTTACTAATTAAACTAAAGTGAATTCGCCCCTCCTGTAATATCGATGACAGATCCAGACATCCATGATGAAGCATCCGATAGCAAATAAACCGCTAGATAAGCAATATCCTCAGGCTTTCCATATCTCTGTAAAGGATAAGCCTTTTGAGCCTTCTCATAGTCCACCCCAACCATAGCCGCATCTTTAGCGATCAAGTCAGTCCAAACCATAGCAGGACAAATACTATTGACACGTATTTGTTGTGAGGCCAATTCCAAACCCAACACTTTAGCATAAGACAGAATCGCCGCTTTGGAAGCTGAGTAGAGAGCATTACCCAACGACGGAGCAAAGACCGCACGGGAAGCAATAAAAACAACAGAGGCACCTTTAGAAACTTTCTTCTTCCTCAACAATGCACGTTGCAACAAAACCGGAGCATTGAAATTGACAGCCATTGTTTTTTCTATATCAGAAACTTTTAGCATTTTACACAACATTCGTTCCTGTATCCCGGCACTATGCACCACTCCATCCAAAACGGAAAGATTGTCTGCTAAAGCTTCTATATCCTGTCCCTCGGATAAGTCTGATAAAAACATTTGATGCCCCTCGTCTTCCATAAGTACAAGTGTCTCCCGCAATCGTTCCTCATTTCTGCCACTAATATAGACTTTGGCACCCAACCGGGAACATTCTACGGCGATAGAACGTCCAATCCCGGAAGAAGCACCTGTAACAAGGATGGTCTTACCGCTCAAAGAAAAAGGATTATAATTCAACATACTCATCTTTTGGAATATACGATTTCGAATAAATCACCTATAGTCTCAGCTTTTCTCAAATCATCAGCCTTAATTTCCACCCCATACTCCTCATCTACCATAGCAATAATAGAGAGGGTTGTCAATGAACCCCATTCGTTCAAGTCACGAAATTTTGTGTCACAAGTAAACAAAACAACCTCAGTATCATCAAACTGATCCGCAAAATGTTTAATAAATTGATTTAATTCCATCTTTACAATAATATTATTTTAACAATTACACTGAAATAATCTCTTTTATCAATCTTATTTTTTTAGTGAAATATTTATTATAATTTCTAACTACTATATCATATGCTAATCTCTGTTCTTCAGGATATAGCTCTTTTTCATGTTCTATAATTTCTTCAGGGAGAAATCTAAAACCAACTATTTTCGCTGGATTACCTAAAACGATAGAATAGGGAGGAATATAGCTTCGAACAACAGAGCCTGCACCAACAATAGCTCCTCGTCCAATATGCGAACCAACCAGCAATGTAACTCGGGCTCCAAGCCAAACATCTTCCTCTACTACAATATCCTTATCCATCTCGCAATGCACATCTAACTCTGTTTTCATCTCATTTGTCACTTCTTTAAAAGGCATACCTACAATAGACATGTGATTTCCTGTAATAACAGTTAATCCCACAGCAGCTCCAGAGTTTTTCTTCATTATAAACTTACCTTTTCTATTCATAATAATAGAATCCGTATAAATATTAGTATTTTCATACATAAATAAATTTCTGCGATTAGATATAAAAATTTTACCTAACAGAAAAGACGTAGAAGTAAAATTACCATAAAATGGAGATTTTACACAACAAAATAAACATCTTTTTAAAAACAATATTTTTCTTAAAGCAAAAGAAAATATCCCAACAATACCAGATATCATATTCCCTAAAATATTATAAGACAAACACAAAAACAAAGCGTTAAAAAAAATCAAAACATCCCCTAAGCATATATTTTAATCTAAAAGGCAATTTATAATACAAATAACTAGCTAAAGATTTAAATCTAGCTATACAAAATAACAAATCAGAACAAGACAAATCCTCTATTACAGCAACAATAATATTATAATATGTCCTTTTATTTTCTTTACTTATTCTATTAGAGTTTAGTATTAGAACAATATAAACAACCGAAAACCTAAGCATAGACAGCTTCATAAACAATCCAATATCCAAAGACTTGCAAGATAAGTAAATTTTTTTATACTCTACTAATATATCTATATATTGATTTGCCGTTCTATCAGTTATAACCTTAACACCTGTTATTGAAGTCACTCTTCTATAATAAAAAATTGTAGGAATAGAAACAATAGAAAAACTATTAGCACAATGAACAACCTTCAGATTAAAGATCATATCTTCATTTAAATGTTTAGGATAACAATATATATCATTGTTTTTTATAAATGACAAATCATACAGCTTATTCCATGTCATCACAGGAAAAGTATGTTTTTCCATATATACATATTCAGCAAGACACATTCTTCCTACACTTGTTATATCATTAAATATTCTACGGATTTGTTCTCCGCTTACTGATACTTCAATAATAGAACCAACAACAAAATCCACCTTCTCCTCCATCATCTTATCATACAGAACTTGTATACAATCCGGCGTAATCTCATCATCGCTATCCATGAAAAAGAGATACTCACCCTGGGCATTGTCTATGGCTGTATTTCGTGTAGCACCAAGTCCAATATTATGCGGATGTTCTATGATCCGGACATCCTTTCCTCTCGGATGATCTTTGATAATTCGACGGACAATATCCATACTATTATCCGTTCCTCGATCATCCACCAACAAAAATTCTATACTCTCAAAGGTTTGGTTCAATGCAGACAACAACGCACGCTCCACGTAAGGAGCCACGTTGTAGATCGGCATGGACAAAGTAACTTTATACATCCTTTCTGATTTTTTTTATATATAATAATTGTTGAAATTCTCGTACCCGAAATATAAAACCGAATATCATATAAGAGACGAAAGCGACAATACAACCCAACGCAAGCCGTAGCAACAACGAACTCCCGTCAAGAAATACTTGGCTAAGATAAATACTTATCCCCATTCCCAATGAAAGTAGAAACAAGGGCATTATATTCCGAGCTTGTTCCCTATATCCGGTACTTATCACCTTCCTTGAGTAATAAATGATAATTCCCATATCAAAGAAATTGTAAAGCACGATTCCCCAGCACAAGACACGAACTCCAAAAGGTAACGTGAGGATCAAGATGCCGATAGCCACCACTTTCTTTATAATCTCCGCCTTCAGGAAATAATCCGAGCGCCCCTTCACGTTCAATATCTGGTTGTTGATAACCATCACCGGATACCACATATACGCAAAGCACAATATAGACAAGAGCTCTGCCGAAGGAAGCCATTTCTCTGTCAAAAGAAATCGCACCAAAGACTCCGACAATACCCCCAACACCGTCATCAGAGGGAATATGATATAACAGGACATCCGCAAATATTGTATAAAAGAGGCACTCAACCGATCATCGTCGTCTTGCATCTCGCATTGCAAGGGATAGATAGCACGGGTTATGATCCCTACAATATTGGTAGATGGGAACCCGGAGAATTGACTAGCCCGGTTATAAAAACCCACATCCATGGCCGAGTATCTCCTTCCGATAACGAGACTGTATAAGTTTATATAGATTGTATGTAACAACCCCGAAAGTAATAACTTGGAACCGAAGGAGAACAATGACTTGAACGACTCCCACGAGAAACACAATAAAGGAAGCCACCTTGCGAACATCCATAACAAAAGTGTATTCAAGAGGCTGCTTGACAGCGTTTGGAATACCAATGCCCATATCCCGTATCCCCGGTAAGCCAAAAGGATACCGATCAGACCACTCACGATCACCGCTATCAAGGAAGCTTTCGCCTGTGTCTTGAAATCAACACGAATCGTCAACTTGGCCCGTTGAACAATAGAGAAGCCATTCAACACGACATTCAATCCCGCCCACCTCGTCACTGTCGTTAGCTCCGGCTCCCGGTAAAACGAGGCGATATAAGGGGCCGAGATAAACAGCACCCCATAAACGACCAAGGCTATAAGGATATTGAAATAGAATACCGTAGAATAATCCACCTCCGTCCGGTCCTTCTTCTGGATCAAGGCGTTCGAGAAACCACTATCCACGAAGGTCTGGGCGATCGCCAAGAAGATACCCAGCATGGCGATCAAGCCGTATTCCGAGGGTAATACTAAACGGGCGATGACGATGCTCAACACGAACTGGATCCCCTGAACGGAAAAACGCTCAACAGCACTCCACATCACGCCTTTAACGGCTTGATAACTTAAAGATTTACTCATGTAGTTTGATTGAGGCACTTTTTTATATCATAGTTCTATTTCACGATTTGAGGTTCGTGAATTTCGGATATCCTCAATGATTGACTCAGCAGAACGGGAATCTTTCCACTCCCCGGCAAATTTGGAGGCCCAATTATCATCAATGAACTGATCCTTACTTAATAATGATTTAGAAAGCCGGAATATTAGCTCTAGCTTCATATCCGAACTCAAGTTTTTAAGATTTCTCCTCAAAATATGCTATTGTCCTCTTCAAGCCTTCTTCCAATCGAATTTTCGGTTCCCAATCCAGTTTTTCCTTTGCCAACGTGATATCCGGCTTACGTTGCTTCGGATCATCGCCGGGCAAGGGACGATAAACGATCTTGGATCTTGAGCCGGTTAGCTCAATTATTTTTTGCGCCAGCTCCAACATCGTGAACTCTCCCGGATTCCCTGTGTTCACAGGGCCGATAAAATCATCTCTCGTAGCCATCATGCGAATCATCACCTCGATCAAATCGTCTACGTATTGAAAACTGCGGGTTTGGGTGCCGTCACCATAGATCGTTATATCCTCGCCTTTCAAGGCCTGTACGATAAAGTTGGAGACAACACGGCCATCATTCGGGTTCATCCTAGGGCCGTAGGTGTTGAAGATGCGGATGATCTTGATACGGACACCGTTCTGACGATGGTAGTCCATGAACAAGGTCTCGGCACAACGCTTACCCTCGTCATAACAGCTACGGATACCGATCGGGTTCACATTGCCCCAATAGCTTTCCACCTGTGGATGAATAGCCGGATCGCCATAGACCTCACTCGTGGAGGCTTGCAAGATCTTCGCTCTCGTACGTTTCGCCAAGCCCAACATATTGATCGCTCCCATCACGGAAGTCTTGATCGTCTTGATGGGATTATATTGATAGTGAGGGGGAGAGGCGGGACACGCCAAGTTATAGATCTCGTCCACCTCCGCATGATACGGATTGATCACGTCATGACGAACCAACTCGAAATGGTCGTTGCCCAATAAATGACGGATATTGTCCTTACTGCCCGTGAAATAATTGTCCAGACAGATCACGTCATTTCCCTCCCTCAGCAAACGATCACATAGATGGGAGCCGATAAAACCGGCCCCGCCTGTAACCAATATTTTTTTCATCTTTGTCCGATCCTTGAGTACGTGAAACCTAATTCCTTCAATTCCTCACCGTCATAGATATTACGGCCATCCACGACTATATGATTCCGCATCGCCTTATGGATGATCGCCCAGCTGGGTATGCGGAACTGTTTCCATTCCGTCAGCAAGGCGATAGCGTCAGCGTCGATCACAGCCTCGTACATATCCTTGCAATACGTAACCACGTCACCGATACGGCGCTTGGTCTCAGCCATGGCGATCGGATCGAATACATTGATAATCGCTCCGGCTTTCAGCAACTTGTCTATCACGACCAAAGCTGGGGCCTCGCGCATATCATCTGTCTCGGGCTTGAAAGACAAGCCCCACATAGCGATCGTTTTACCTTGTAAGTCTCCATGGAACGCACGGCTCAACTTATCAAAAACGATATTCTTCTGTTCCTCGTTCACCGCCTCGACAGCCTCGATCACACGCATGTGATAACCGTTCTCTACTCCCGTATGCAACAACGCCTTCACGTCTTTCGGGAAACAAGAGCCTCCATAACCGCAACCGGCGTACAAGAAGCGGTTGCCAATACGGGAATCCGCTCCCATGCCCTTACGGACATTATCCACGTTGGCTCCCACACGCTCGCAAAGGTTGGCGATATCGTTCATGAAACTGATACGGGTAGCCAGCATGGCGTTGGCGGCGTATTTCGTCATCTCGGCGGAAGGGACATCCATCATCAAGATCGGATAGCCGTTCAAGGTGAACGGACGATATAATCTCTCCATCAACTTACGGGCACGGTCGCTTTCCACTCCGACAACCACACGATCAGGAGCCATGAAATCCTTGATAGCGGCTCCTTCCTTCAAAAATTCCGGATTCGAGGCTACATCGAACTCAATGTTTATGCCTCTTTTATCCAACTCCTCCTGCACGGCGGCACGTACCTTTATCGCCGTACCAACCGGGACCGTACTTTTGGTCACCAAAACTACGTGCTTCTTGATGTTACGGCCTACCGTGCGGGCCACTTCCAGCACATATTTCAAGTCCGCACTACCATCCTCATCCGGAGGGGTGCCTACCGCACTGAAAACGATTTCCACATCATCCAGACAGGAGGTCAACTCCGTCGTGAAACGGAGACGACCGGCTTTCACGTTACGCCCCACCAAATTATCCAGACCCGGCTCGTAGATCGGCATCTCACCGTTCAACAAGCGCTTTATCTTACTCTCGTCAATGTCTACGCAAGTGACATTTATCCCCATCTCGGAGAAACAAGCTCCCGATACAAGCCCCACATAGCCTGTACCCACAATCGCGATATTCATATAAATGGATTAAATTATTTGTCGACCTTGAACAACGAACGAAGCTCGTCTTGCAACGCCTCATTCACTAGATAGGTGAACTCACAGCTCACGTTAGTCGCACCCTCATCCGTCACGACCGAGGTATATATAGGGTATTCATTTCCTTTGCTTAAATTATTACGCCAGTGCAAAGCACGTATGTTCAGAGGATTATCCCATAAAACTTCCGGAACGCCCAGGCATCTCAGCCGCGAGACCGGATAAATATGGTCGATCTCCCAACCGAACATGCTATCCCGGTTATTATAATCCTCATAAACGATCCAAGCCCCACATGCGTCCTGACGGATATGATCCGGGTTATGCTCTGGAATTATCAAGGCAGAACACCAAGCTATATTTTTTAATTCGAAAATCATTACTCTACGTCTTATTCTTCGCTAGTTAATTTCATCACCCAGGTAAGTAAACTTACTTCACCATTTCAGTTAAGTCAGCAGGGGCAAGCCTTCCACCTCGCCGGCGTGCCATACATGGTAAGCCGCCAGAGGAAGCCCGGGGACAGTCAGCGTCACGTACTCCGCCTCATCTTTCCTCAATATATGTTTACGGGCGTACGAGCGCAGCGAACGATCCGTAACGGAGACCATCACAATCGGGAACGGGTAGGCGAACAGGCGCAGCGGCGTGGTCTCGCTATCCGGGAACGCACGATGCAGCTGGTAGGCCGAACGCTCGAACGCTACCCAGTAGGGACCCGTGCAATACAGGTGTATTGAGTTTCGGTTCGCACGCTCACGATCCATGATCTCTGTCAAACGCTCACGCAACAGGTTCATCAGCCGGATGCCCGAAGGGACGCCGCATGTCTCTCTCTCTTCTCTCATATCTTTTATTCATCGCCGTTCCCGTGCCCGAACCAGCGGTCGTAATCCCGTAAACGACGTATCAACACGGACTTGCTCCTCTTGGGCGAGGCCTCCTCCATCCAAGGGCCAACCAGCTCGTGCGCCATGCGCTGGTAGAGGCTGCTATCCGTACAGCCGTACAGCGTGACCAGCAACAAGGCACGGGATTGCCCCGCTTTTATCACCGGGAGCATGCTGCGCATCGTGGCGTGCAAACGATCGAACTCATCCGACTCGCCCAAAAGCAGATAGGCAGGAAGGAGCAAAGAGTAAAGCTTGCAACGGATCACGTCGGTCTCACCACGGAGAGAGGCGTAGCCACGCAGGACCTCACGGGCCAGACGGGCATCCTCATCCACTACCACGCCAGAGGCGTGGTAACGGCCCAAGGCCCCGTGCAAGCCCTCCGACAGACGGTCGTTGTCCAAATGGGTATACACGTGCTTGCCCCCCGTGTTCAGCTCGATCAACTCGTACTCCCCCGCTCTCACCTCGAACAAGGGGACCCACAGACAGTCGAGGATACGCACCATCACGTCCTTATGCCCACCGCCCGGCTGCACCACCACCTCCGCCTCCATGTCGGTAAAAGGGCCGGAGGTGATACGCACACGGTCGCCTTTCAACAAGCGGCCGCTATCTGGCACGTACACCGGAAGCTCGTTGGAGTAAGAAGCCGCGACCCAACGCAAGGTATCCATCTCACGATCCGAGAGGTACGGGAAATAAGACCGCCCGCCGGAGGAAACCCGGGGGAGGAAATTATACAGGGGAAGCGTACGCTTCAGGCGGAAGATCTCGTCCTCCGAGGCGTGGACGAACACGTAGTTGTACAACAGGGGTTGCCTCGTGTTGACCATCTTGCCGCCCACCTTCCTCGCCTCGACATACGAGGGGGAGAAATACTCGAACAAGGCCTCACCACGACGCTCACGGCGGGAAAGCTCAGCGTCCAGCCCCTTCGAGGGACTGATCCTGTCACGCCCGCCACCGGCGGTAGGGAGCGTGAGCACGTACCAGCGGACGGCCTCCTGGTCACGTCGCTTCAGAACATGCGCCATGAACCTATCCGAGCACTTGCCTGTCAATATATCCATCTCTATGATTATCTTTTCCAGTGGTTATCCCGTGGCCCGAAAACAGACCCCACGGCAATTCAGAGCCCTACCAAGAATCTTTTATATTATCTTGATAAACAGTACTTTATATTTTTAAATATGGCATTACTGAAAATTACCATCTCTTGAAATCTTAGGCTACTTGGGGAGTAGAGTATTCTTTCACGGCGCAAATGTAGTAAAAAATAACTAAAAACAAGCAAACAAATGCGCTTGTTTACTCATTGTAGGCGTTTGATCCTCTCTATTTTTTGATTTTCCTGTTTTATCCTAGACGTATAGACATGGTGATGCGGGTGAAATGACCTCTTGTTCCCGGTATCATTCCACCATGCCTTATAACCTGTGTGTATTCCTGTAGAGACGGGGCATGCCCCGTCTCATCCCCTCCAAATGGTAACTTAAAGATACTATCAGACAGTGGGAGACGGGGCACGCCCCGTCTCTACAACCGGGTGATAACCGTTCTCGCACCTTTTAGGCTACTCCCCAAGTAGCCTACTCCCTTTACCCTACTTTCGGTACATGATTGTACACACTCTCAAAACAAATTTTATTCACCGCAGACATCTTTTCCAACGAGAAACTTTTCAAATAGATTTGCGTAGTCTTGATCGATTTATGGCCCAATAGTTCGCTGATCATCTCAATCGGGACATCCTGTTCCTTCAAAATCATCGCAAAAGAATGACGGATCGAATATGAGGTGATCGGGATAGACACACCGCAGGCTCTCGCCAACCTCTTCAAATTCCGGTTAAAATGGGCCAAAGCGGAAGTGTACTCCTTGTAGGCTTCTTTTCCCACTTTTATCCCTTTCAAGAAAGGAAACAAATAGGGTGAGTCCTTACCTACATCACTTGACAGTTCCCTCAGCGACTCCCATGCGGTAGATTGTACCTCTATAAGCATCGGAGTACCCGTTTTCTGGCGTTTATATTCCAAAACCCCACCCCGGACATTCTCCTTTTTCAGATGAGCGAAATCCACGAATGCCATACCGCAAAACTGGAACATCAGGCACAATGCCTGCCGTGTTTTTCTCAGTTCCGGATCATCTAATGAGGCCGTCATCAGAGAACGTAATAAATCCTGTGGTAACGCCTTTTTGCGTTTGCTCTCTATACCCGTGAAAACTCCCTTAAATAAATAAGGGATATAGGGGGCCAACCCTTCCTCCACCGCCATGTTGTACACACAACGGATCCGACGCATATAGGTCGACACCGTGTTCCATGTACATCCTTTATTCAACAAAAAGGCCTGATAACGCCGAAGGTTCTCCTTATTGACATAAATATAGGGAATTACCTCCAACCCACAAAACCGCATGAATGAGTTCAATGCATCCTGATAGCTCTTCGCCGTGGAATAACGCCCATCCACACGCAATTTATAGATATACAACCTCATCCCTTCTACTAAATCCTTTTTCTCCATACTATCGCTATTTTTTCGTGATAAAACTTAGCAAATGTAATACAGATCCGGGAGGTTGAGCATATACAAAAAAAGGCGAACCAACTGGTCCGCCTTTATAAAATCTCCATTTCTAGATTATTTCAGTCCTCTATTCTTCAGCAACGGATCCGTACCCGGTTCCTTGCCACGGAAATTCTTGTACATATCCATAGCGTCGTCGATACCACCCGGGGTCAGGACATATTTACGGAATTTATCGGCACATTCTTGATTAAAGATGTCGCCGGTTTCCTTGAATGCCTCGAAAGCGTCGCAATCCAATACCTCAGCCCAGATGTAGCTATAATAGCCGGCGGTGTAGCCGCCACCCATCGTATGGTTGAAGTAAGTCGTACGGTAACGGGAAGGGATTTGTTTCAGCAAACCACGACGGCCTAACGTCTGTTGCTCGAAATCCATCACATTCAAGTTGGCCGGAACATTATTCGTCTGGTCAACGAACTTGATCACTTTCTTATCCGCCGCATCACCACTGACCGCATGGAAATCCATATCCAGATAAGAAGCCGCCAGATACTCCGTCGTAGCGAAACCTTGTCCGTACTTACCGCTCTTATCCAACTTCTCGATCAACTCGGCCGGGATCACCTCGCCGGTCTGATAATGCTTAGCGTACACCTTCAATACTTCCGGCTCGAATACCCAATGCTCCATAACCTGTGAAGGCAACTCCACGAAATCACGAGGAACACCGGAAACACCGGAGTAATGCACGTCACGGAACAAGCCGTGCAAACCATGACCGAACTCATGGAACAATGTATTCGCCTCATCAGCGCTCAACAACGCAGGTTGTCCCGGAGCGGGCTGGCTAAAGTTACAAACGATCGTTACGACCGGAGCCACACGCTTGCCATCCTTATAAGCCTGCGGACGATAAGAACCACACCACGCACCACCACGCTTGCTAGCACGAGGGAAGAAATCGAAATAAATAACGCCCAAATGAGAGCCATCCTTATCTTTGCACTCAAAAGCCTGCGCTTCCGGATAAGGCAACGGAATATTACGGATCGGGGTGAACGTGATACCATATAACTTATTAGCTACATAGAAAGCACCCTCACGAACATTATCCAACTTCAAGTAAGGACGAACCTCATTCTCATCCAAATTGAATTTAGCCTTCTTGGCCTTCTCGAAATAATAACGCCAATCCCAGCCCTCGGCCTCGAAATTGCCACCTTCTTTCTTGATCTCGGCGTTTATATCGGCCAATTCCTCTTTCGCTTTCGCCAAAGCAGGCTTCCAAACCTCATCTAACAATTGATAAACCTTATCCGAGCTTTTCGCCATACGATCCTCCAACACGAAAGAAGCGTAATCATCATAGCCCATCAACTTCGCTTTCGCCAAACGAGCGGCAACCAAATCACGAACCACTTCCTTGTTATCGTTCTCATTATTATTATTACCACGGTTGATATAAGCGTTGAACATCTTCTCACGCAACTCACGTTTATCGGAATATTGCAAGAACGGCATCACGCTCGGGTTCTGCAAGGTAAATACCCATTTGCCTTCCATCCCGGCATCCTTAGCCGCTTGAGCGGCGTTAGCGATCAAGGTCTCGGGCAGACCGGAAAGATCCTCCTGCTTGTCGATCACCAATTTAAAAGCGTTCGTCTCTTTCAGCATATTCTGTCCGAAAGTAAGCTGTAGCATGGAGATCTTGCTATTCAACTCACGCAATTTAGCCTGATCCTCAGCGGAAAGATTAGCGCCACCCCGAACGAAGTCCTTATAAGTCTCCTCCAATAACTTCATTTGCTCCTTATCGAGACCCAACTCATCCTTCTTATCGTATACCGCCTTCACACGAGCGAATAATTTCGGATTCAAGTTGATATCATCACTATATTTTGACAATAGCGGCGACATCTCACGGCTTAACGCCTGCATCTCATCATTCGTATTCACGCTATTCTGTCCACCGAAAACGATCTGGACCTTCCGAAGCAACGCACCCTGCTCATCCAAAGCGACAATCGTATTCTCGAACGTCGGCTCCTCCGGGTTATTCACGATCGCCTCGATCTCCTTGCGTCCCTCTTCCATGCCTTGCAATAGGGCCGGTTTGTAGTGCTCGAACTTGATTTGATCAAAAGGTGGAACTCCAAACGGGGTGGTATATTCCGCAAAGAACGGGTTCTCACCCTCCACGGTCTTCTTTTCGGAAGTACCGCAGGCAGTAAGCATAACGGCTAATCCTGCTGCCATAATTAATTGTTTCATCTTTACTGATTTTTTGATTTATGAGTTATAAATTGTTCTGCTCATTTTAGCCCTCTGTTCTCCAACAGCGGATCGATGCTAGGTTGTTTGCCACGGAAATTCACGTACATGTCCATAGCGTCGTCGATGCCGCCCGGGGTCAGTACGTATTTACGGAATTTAGAGGCAACCTCCGGGTTGAAGATATCACCCGTCTCCTTATAAGCTTGGAAAGCGTCGCAATCCAACACTTCCGCCCAGATATAGCTATAATAACCGGCGGTATATCCACCTTCCATCGTATGTCCGAAATAAGTAGAGCGGTAGCGAGACGGAATCTGACGGATCAGACCACGATCGCCCAAGACCTTCGCCTCAAATTTCTCAATATCCAAATCGGCAGGGATCTCTTTCAATACATGATAATCCATATCCAGATAAGAGGCGGCCAGATACTCCGTCGTAGCGAATCCTTGTCCATACTTGCCACTCTTGATCATCTTGTCTACAAGGGCTTGCGGTATTACCTCGCCGGTCTGGTAATGTTTAGCGTACACTTTCAATACCTCCGGCTCAACGGCCCAATGCTCATCGACTTGCGAAGGTAGCTCCACAAAGTCACGAGGCACGTCGGACACGCCATAATAATGAACATCGCAGAATAAACCGTGCAAGGCATGACCGAACTCATGGAATACGGTCTCGGTCTCGTCGGCCGTCAAAAGCGCCGGTTGTCCCTCCGCCGGTTTACTGAAATTAAACACGGTAGTAACCACCGGGGCTACCCGTTTCCCATCCTTATACGTTTGTGAACGGTAACCGCCGCACCATGCGCCACCTCCTTTGCCCGGGCGGGTAAAGAAATCCATATACAGCACGCCCAGATGCGTACCATCTTTATCCTTGCACTCGAAAGCGAGAGCGTCGGGGTCCGGTTTCGGGATGTCCTTGATCTCGGTAAACGTGATACCGTATAATTTATTGGCTACATAGAAGATGCCCTCACGTACATGTCCCAACTCAAAATAAGGACGCATCTCGTTCTCGTCCAAGTTATATTTCGCTTTCTTGGCTTTCTCGAAATAATAACGCCAGTCCCAGCCCTCGGCCTCGTAATTACCGCCTTCCTTCTTGATCTCGGCGTTGATATCGGCCAATTCCTCTTTCGCTTTCGCCAAGGCAGATGGCCAGATTTTATCAAGCAAGTCGTACACGTTCTTCTCGTTCTTCGCCATATTCTCTTCCAATACGAAAGCGGCATAATCCTCATATCCCATCAATCGGGCTTTCTCCAGACGAGCGGCAACCAGCTGCTTAACGACCTCCTTATTATCATTCTCATTATTATTGTTGCCACGATTCGTATACGCCTTGAAGATCTTCTCACGCAAATCACGCTTATCGGCGTATTGAAGGAAAGGCATCACGCTCGGATTATGGAGGGTAAACACCCACTTACCATCCAGACCATTCTCTTGGGCCGTTTGCGCCGCCTTGACGATCACGTCTTCCGGCAGACCGGATAAGTCCTCTTTATTATCGATCACTAATTGGAAAGCGTTGGTCTCTTTCAGAGTATTCTGTCCGAAAGTAAGTTGGAGCATGGATATCTTCTCGTTCAGCTCACGCAACTTCGCCTGCTTATCCTCCGGCAGATTGGCTCCTCCCCGGACAAAGCTTTTATAGGTTTCCTCCAACAGCTTCTTCTGTTCCTTATCCAGATGGAAGCTCGCCTGATTCTCATATACGGATTTCACCCGAGCGAAAAGCTTGGTATTTAAGCTGATATCATCCGAATGTTTGGATAAAAGGGGATAAAGCTCACGTTCGAGCTCTTGGATCTCGTCCGTGGTATTCACACTGGATTGGCCACCGAAAGCATACATTACTTTAGTAAGCAACTCGCCACTTTGGTCTAAGGCCACGATCGTATTCTCGAATGTCGGCGCATCCGGATTTGCCACGATCGCCTCAATCTCCTTCGACTGCTCTTCCATGCCTTTCAAAAGAGCCGGCTTGTAATGAGCCACCTCTATTTGGTCAAACGGAGGCACCCCGAACGGTGTCGTATACTCCGCAAAAAACGGATTGGGTGTAGCGCCTTCCGCTACATCGCTTTTCTTTGAGGAGGAACAAGCTCCCAAAATAACCGCTAAACCTGCGGCCATAAGCGTTTTATTCATGCCATTGTTATATTAGAATTACAATGGACAAAGATAACGAAGTTTTGCGTTACAATTCTATTTCAAATTGTTATTATTTAGAATCCGGAAAAAGATTTTCACAATTCACACAAAAAAGATCCCCAAAGGGAGATCTTCCCTTCGGGGACCCAATATGCATTCATTCAATGTTCAATCGAATCGCTCTCTATACCGTCCTCGATATTTTCATTTTCGATCGTTTCTTGTAAATCTTGAATGTCATTAGACGTGTAATCATCCGACAATACCGAATTGGTAGACATGGTCTCATCGTGAAGATCATCGCTCTCATCCCATAACGTTTTCATTATATTCTCTGGCATATCTCTTATATTTTAAAGTTATATGCCTATTCAACAACCTCGACAAAGAAATTGTTGTTCCAATAAAAATAGTTCACTAATTTTAGCGAGATTAACGCAAGAAATAATATGAATCGAATTTGTAGTCTTTTTGGTATTCAGTATCCCATCATACAGGCGGGAATGGTTTGGTGTAGTGGTTGGCGGCTAGCTTCAGCGGTTAGTAACGCCGGTGGATTAGGATTGATCGGGGCAGGCTCCATGCACCCGGAAGTGCTCCGGGAACATATCCGTAAATGCGAGGCGGCGACCGACAAGCCTTTTGGCGTGAATGTCCCGCTAATGTACCCGGAAATCGATACCTTGATGCGGATATTGGTGGAGGAAAAAGTGAAGATCGTATTTACCTCCGCCGGCAACCCGAAAACATGGACAAAGTATTTGAAGGATCATGGCATGACGGTCGTTCACGTGGTAAGCAGCTCTAAATTCGTCACGAAATGCGAGGAGGTCGGAGTGGATGCCATCGTTGCCGAAGGCTTCGAGGCCGGCGGGCACAACGGACGGGAGGAAACAACTACGATGTGCCTGATCCCCGCTGTCCGGAAAGCGACCTCTCTCCCCCTTTTGGCGGCAGGAGGTATCGGAAACGGTCAAGCGATGCTAGCGGCACTCGCACTAGGGGCCGACGGCGTACAGATAGGCACTCGTTTCGCCTTGACCAAAGAAAGCTCGGCACACGAGAATTTCAAGAAACTATGCTTGAATCTTAAGGAAGGCGATACGAAGTTATTATTAAAGAAACTGTCTCCTACCCGTCTGGTAAAAGGAGATTTCGCTACGGCAGTGGAAGAAGCGGAAGCCCGGGGAGCGTCCGTGGAAGAATTACGTGAGTTATTGGGCAAAGGACGTGCCAAGAAAGGAATCTTTGAGGGCGACCTAAAGGAAGGCGAGTTAGAGATCGGACAGGTAGCGTCTTTATTCTGGGAGGAATTATCCGTGGAAGAGGTGATGAAAGAATTGATCCGTGACTTTAAGCGATCCTTAGAGAACGTAAAAACACAGTTGTGTTCGTGAGAAAACACAACTGTATCTGTGGATAAGCACAACTGTGTTCAAGAGAAAACACAGTTGTGTTCCTTATCATAATCGATACTTATACAATTGCGCCATGACCTTTTGGTATTGGTTTTGCAATTGCAGGTAGTTTTGCACGCTTTGGTAATAGGTCGTCACATCCACGAAATACTCGATCATAGAGATTTGCCCGGCCTGTATAGCCTTGTTCAACAAGACCAAGCTATTCTGCCTTTTCAGCACATCCTTATATTCATCGATAGATTTCTTTAAGGAGACAGACTGGTCATATAGCTGCCTCAACCCATTCTCTACCGTGAAAGAAGCGCTCTCCAACTGCATCTCCGTATAACGGACCTGAGCCTTCGCCTGTTTCACGTTATTACGGTTCGAGAACAACGGGATGGTAATTCCTACCAAGAAACCATTGAAACGCTCTCCACCCGAGGCGGGATTCATACGATACCCTAACTCAAAGCCGGGCAGACCTTTCGCCTTATTCACGCTCACCTGCCGAAGAGCTGTCGTCTGGTCGCTACGCAAGGTCTGTAATTGCGGATCGGATTGCATCGCCTCCGTCCGCAGCTCATCAAAGGAAAGCACATCCTTATCCGGCAAGGCGTAAACCGTATCCGTAAACTCGATAGCGATACCGCCGTTCAGGGTAGCCAGCTCCTGCAGCTTGGCAATACGGGAAGTCTCGTTCATCCGGGCCTCTGTCCGAGCGTTCAATAATTCCAGATCGATCTTGTTTGTCTCAAGGATATTCGCATTTCCTTTCTCCAAACGAGTCGCATAAAAAGCGGAAAGTTGCTCGGCGTTCCTAAGACGGGTATCCAATAGGTTCTTCTGCTGGTTCAACAGCACCAAATCTAGGCAAACCTCTTTCACCTGCAACAAGATTTGCTGACGAAAAGCCATCCCTTGACGATCCAAACCCGCGGATTTCGCCTTCGTCAGCTTATGCTTCCGGACATATACGGACGGGAAATCAAAGCTTTGGGAAGCCACGAACTCGCCCGTGAATCCCATCCCTTCTTTATTCCCCCAGAAATGCGAATAAGAGACCGAAGGGTCTGGCAAATTATTATCCAACTTCGCCTCCAGCTTCTGCGACTGGACCAACTGGCTGTTCGCCTGTAAATCCTTATTGTTCGCCTCCACGCTCCGGAGCACGTCCTCTATAGAAGTCTGGGCGGAAAGGCCGCCTGTCAATACAGACAAGGCGGCGACTATAATATATGATTTCATAAAACTTATTCTTTATTCTTGTTCATTATCAGATAAACAATCGGGATGATGAATCCGTTTAAGAACGTAGAGGTTAATAAACCACCCAAGATCACCGTCGCCATCGGGCTTTGGATCTCATTCCCGGGAAGATCGCCATTCAACGCCAACGGGATCAACGCCAAGGCGGAACTCAACGCCGTCATCAAGATCGGGTTCAAACGGTCTAGGGAACCTTGTATCACGGACTCACGCAATCCCATTCCCTCTCCACGCAAATGCGTATAGTGGCTGATCAGCAGCATACCGTTTCGGGTAGCGATACCAAACAAGGAAATGAAACCGATAATCGCCGGGATACTGATCTCGCCGGAAGTAAGCCATAGGATAATCACGCCACCGATCAACGCCAACGGCAGGTTCAACAAGATCACGCCGCTCTCCTTCACGTCCTTGAACTCATTGTACAGTAACATGAAGATCACCAATAACGACATCAACGACGTCAGCAATAAGGTACGGCTGGCCGCCGCCTCGCTCTCGAACTGGCCACCATATTCGATATGGTATCCCTCCGGCAAACGGATATTAGCCTCTACCCGATCCTGTATCTCATTAACCACACTTCGCAAGTCACGTTCCGATACATTGGCGCTAATCACGATCTTACGTTGCACATTCTCACGATTGATCGTATTCGGACCGGTCACCGAACGGATATCGGCCACGTAGCTTAGCGGCACTTTCTGTCCGGCGGCATCGATCATCAGATTGCTAATATCATCCATCGTGGCACGGCTAGCGTCGGAGGTCTTCACGGTCAGGTCGAAGCTCTTGCCATCGTCGTACACCTGACTTACGGCCTCTCCACCCAACATCACATTGATATATTCCTCGAACTCCGGCAGGGGAATGCCATATTTAGCCAGCAACTCACGTTTCGGGGTGATTGTCAACTGCGGACGCTCGATCTGCTGCTCTACCTTCAAGTCCACCAGACCCGGGATCGTTTGGATAGCGGCCTTGATCTGGTTACCGACCGTAAACATCAGGTTCAAGTCCGTACCAAACAATTTGATAGCGATATTCGCCTCCGTGCCGGAAAGCATAGCGTCGATACGATGGGAAATAGGTTGCCCGATCTCTATATTAGCGCCGCTGATCGTAGATAACTTCTTGCGGACATCATTCATCACCTCATCCCGACTACGGTCTTGCAATTCGAAAGGAGCCTCGATCTCGGAAACATTCACGCCCAAGGCATGCTCATCCAATTCCGCACGACCGGTCTTCCGAGCCACAGTCTTTATCTCGGGCACTTGCAACAGCAACGCTTCCGCACGGCGTCCGATCTGGTCCGACTCGTCCAAGGAAATTCCCGGAAGCGAGCTTACGTTGATCGTAAAAGAACCCTCATTGAACGGGGGCAAGAAACTACGTCCCAAATGAAAGAAGATCACCAAGGCGACCACAAACAAAGCGATCGTGGTACCTAGCACCCATTTCTGGTAAGCCAACGCTAACTCCAAAGCCCGTTTATACACCACCTTCAACTTCCGGGCTATCCAAGCCTCACGCAGTTCCTTCATTCCCGTCGCTTTACGGTTCAGCAAATAGCTACAAAGCACCGGGGTCAAGGTAAGCGCCACCACCGTAGAAGCAAACAACGCCACGATAAAAGCGATACCCAGCGGAACCAACATACGGCCTTCCATACCACTCAAGAAGAACAAGGGCACGAAGCTCACCACGATAATCAAGGTAGAGTTCAAGATCGGCATACGTACCTCACGGGAAGCGTCGTAAACCACCTCCAAGGTAGAGCGTTGCTGATCCGGAGGCAAGAGCCGGTTTTCCCGGATTCGTTTATACACGTTCTCCACGTCCACGATAGCGTCATCCACCAAGGAACCGATAGCGATCGCCATACCTCCCAAGCTCATCGTGTTAATCGTCAATCCCATGTAGTGCAATACGATGATAGAGACCAGCAAAGATAACGGCAAGGCTACCAACGAGATCACCGTCGTACGTATATTCATCAAGAACAGGAACAAGACGATCACCACGAAGAAACTACCCTCAAACAAGCTCTTCTTTACATTATTAATAGAGTTATCGATAAAATGACTCTGGCGGAATATATCCGTAGAGACATGTACATCCGCCGGCAAGTTCTTCCGCAAATCGACAACAATCTCGTCCAGCTTCTCCGTCAACTTCTCCGTACTCGTATCCGGCTGTTTGGTCACGGTAATCAGCACGGCTGGCTTTGTCCGCTCGGAAGCGGTTCCCAGCTTCGGGCTTTTACCGCCGATCTTAACCGTAGCGATATCACCCAGCGTAACCGGATACTCATTCACGGTCTTCACCACACCCTGAGCGATCTCTTCCGCCTTCGACGTAGACAATACACCCCGGATGATATACTCATTATCAAACTCATACAATACACCACCATTGGCGTTCCGGTTCATATTCCGACAAACATCCAACACCTCGTTCAACCCTACACCGTAGTGCTTCATACGAGCCGGGTCCAACAAGATCTGGTACTCCTTAATATCGCCACCGATCACGGCCACCTGCGCCACACCGCCCGTAGACAACAAACGGGGACGGATCGTCCAGTCGGCGATCGTACGTAAGTCCAACAAAGACGTGGAATCGGCGGTCAAACCGAGGATCATCATCTCACCCAAGATGGATGACTGCGGGCCTAAGGTCGGTTTACCTACGTTCTCGGGAAGGCTCTCACCCAAGACAGCCAGTTTTTCGGACACGATCTGACGAGCCCGGTAAATATCCGTACCCCAATCGAACTCTACCCAAACCACGGAGAATCCGGTGGTAGACGAGGAACGTACACGCCGCACGTCCATCGCACCGTTCACGGCAGTCTCCACAGGGAATGTCACCAAGCGTTCTACCTCCTCGGGAGCCATACCGTTCGCCTCGGTCATGATCACGACCGTTGGGGCGTTCAAGTCCGGGAACACATCCACGTCCGTATTAAACGCCGTGTACGTACCCCAGATCATCAGCAATAGCGCACAAACCAAGATTACCAACCGGTTGTGCAATGAATAATAAATTATCTTATTTAACATGCAACGTCCCTCCTATTAATGGCTATGGCTATGAGCCGGTATTGCGTTAGAAGCGGAAGACAACTTGATCTGGTAAGCGCCACGGGTCACGACCTCATCGCCCGGTTTCAATCCGGAAAGGATCTGTACCTCCGAGCCGTTATTCGCTCCCAGCGTCACCCATTGCTTCTTATAGCCTTCCTCATCCAGACGGATAAATACCGAATAAACGCCCTGCTCCTCGATAAGGGCGGAGACAGGTACGCTCAAGACATTCTCCATCGGCTTTGTCAACAAAAAGATCTCCACGAAAGAACCGGGGATAACCGCTCCTTTATTATCGAACTCGAAAGTCACCGGTACATAGAAAGAGTTCATATCGGAAGCCTTTCCATACGATAACAACCGTCCACGCAAATCAGACAATTTATAGAGAGCGTTATCATACGGAGTCATGAAATTAGCGGTTTGGATCATGGGAAGATCGTTGTAATACCTCTCAGACACGTCCGCACGCAATACCAAACGATTGTTTTGCGAGATCGTAGCCAAAGGCTGACCTACGGATACATAATCACCCTCTTTCACTTGGATGTTCTTCAAGTAACCGTTCAAGGGAGAGACTACAGACACGCCTTTCGCCGTCTGTTTTCCCGCTATCGCCTCATAAGCGACCTTGGCGTTCTCGTAATTCAAGCGGGCCTGCTCGAAATCCTTGGCGGATACGATCTTATCGCCTACCAAGGCTTGCATACGCTCGTATTCCTTTTTCGCCGTCTCATAAGCGAATTTAGCCTTTGCCGCCACGTCTCCATCAGAGAGGGCGTTGGAAGCGATACTCAACACGGCCTGTCCCTTGCGTACCGCCGTACCATCCACGAATGGCAAGCTACCAAACGAGATCACGCCGGGGACGGTAGCGACGATCACGGACTCCTCCCCTTGCGCCGCCATTACTCGTCCGCTCGTCTTAATCACATCCGTGAAAGGAGCGGGATTAACCGTTACAGTCTGCAAACCAACGGCCTCGGCTAAAGCCTTCTTAAAGACAATCTCGCCGGGATGGGTACCACCGGCCTCATGCTCATGCTCATGGTCATGGCCTTCGTGTTCATGTCCCTCATGATCATGATCGTGAGCCTCTAATTCATGATTATGCTCATCGTGTCCGGCTTGCGACGCATTTCCCGCACAACCGGCAAACAGGTAAGCGCACATCGCACCTACCAAATATATTTTCTTCATTGTGTAAAAAATCTTGATATCGTTAATAATAAATAGATAGGGGCAAGTCTGTCCTCACCCGCTCTCACAAACGAGGTATCAAGACATAGGAGGGGCACGAAGTCCCGAGGCACTCACTATCCAAGCGTCGTGCAGCGACTCAATGTAGGGGGCGTTCTCGTGATCAAGGAGCTGTCCGCAAAACGCCGGTTCAGGTGGATAAATGTAATCAAATAAGACGAGTAACGGCATCAGATGTATATCCACATCTCCATCCATAAAATGAGAAATATGCGTACTGAAATAGGCCAAGTTATGCCCGTCGCAACCGCAATCATGCGTATCAGTGCTTTTATCGCCATGCGCTTGCTCCGCGGTCAAGGATTGATAACAAGGCATCCCGTCCCGGTGATGATGGTGAGGGATAACCACAGAAAGCAACGCCAAGATGCCGGCCATCAGCACCACGTATTGTACAATCCTCTGTTTCATTTTCTCACGCATGGCACAAAGATAAGGATATTTTTCCGTTTTTTACATGAATGTTGTAAGTTTGCGGTAAATAAAAAGATAGATGAAGTTTGGAGTAAATAAAAAGGTATTATTATATACCGCCGGTTGCGTATGGATTTTCGCCGGTATCAATATCTTACGCATCGGTATCGTCACATGGTTAAACGATACCCATTATTGGTTATTCAAGATCGGGGAAGCGACCATCGTTTTCTTACTTTTCTTCAATTTGGTCTTTAAACGGCTTTTCTATAAACATTCCGAACGGATCTCCCGGAAAAACGGGAAACATTGCCCGTTCTCTTTCTTCGACGTGAAAGGTTGGATTATCATGATCTTCATGATCGCTTTCGGGATCACGATCCGTGCGCTCCATTTACTGCCGAATTCTTTCATTTCTGTATTCTATACGGGATTATCCACGGCGTTGATCATAACGGGATTCTTATTCTTGAGACAAGGAAAAACCGTTGGGAATTGAGAATTGAAAATTAAAGATACAACAATCAATAATTCTCAATTCTCAATTCTCAATTTTCAATTCCCAAGCTTTTCGCAGATCAACTCAGCCGCCTTCTTGCCGCTCATCAGCATGCCGCCAAAGATCGGTCCCATACGGAAGCTACCGCTTACGCCGTTAGCGGCCATACCGGAAACGAATAATCCCGGGTAGATCTCCTTCGTGTTCTCCACCGTCGTCTGCTCACCCAGCTCCACATTCAAGGAACGCTCGCCGATCACGCCTCCGGTCGGTGTATTCAATTGGATATCATTCTTACGGGCTACCACACGGGCGATCTCGCAATCATGCCCCGTACCTTCCAAGACAGCCTTTGCCATGATCGTCAACGGATCCACGTGCATCCCCTCACGGATTACCGGAGCCCAGTTCACTACCACACCGGCTACGGCATCGTTATGAAACACCACGTCCTCTACCGAATAGCAGTTAAAGATCGTAGCGCCCGCCTTCGTCGCCTGATAAATCAAAGCGGAAGTGGTATGTACCGAATCCATGATATACGTGCCGTTAGCACCCTCCTTATAACTTACGCCCAATTCCTTGATAATCGGCATAGCCTCTTCCTGCACCACGATATCGTTGAACATCATAGCGCCGCCCCACATACCTCCACCGGGAGCCAGCTTACGATCAAACAACGCCACCTTCTTACCGGCTTTCGCCAAGAAATAAGCGGCCACGATACCGGAAGGTCCCCCTCCCACGATCGCTACATCCACAGACAAGTTGCTCTTCAACTTCTCGAAGTAAGAGTCAATGATTCCACTTGAAACAATCTGTTCCATCTTAATAACTAATTAAAGTTTAAACATCAGGGAGCACATAGAGGTAACGCCCCCTTTATTTCCTAGTTCTACCTTATTTTCCCTTCGCCGGCATTACCCGGATCAGGTTCGATGGGTATAATCTCAGCCCGTATGACTCGGGCACCCCTATGTGAAAAGTCGGGGGCAAATGTACAAAAAATTAGTATATATGTACTCAACAGAGCCATAAAAGGCAAAAAACGCTCAGCCAAACAAAATGTAAGAAGCTTAATCTTCTTCCGACCAGTCATCAGACCAACCGAATTCTTTATCCCGGAATAATTCAGCTAATCCCGAAATCTGCTTGAACCGAAGTAACTCATTTTTATCCATTCCAATATTACGCATGATCCACTTATCAGACATCCCAGATTTGACCAACTCCGTAACAATCTCCGTCATAAGTTCCAAGTTGTGCATCCCTCGAGCCCTGTTATGGCGAATGGTTGAAGCCATTCGGTTTGAAATATCTTTCTCAATCACCGTTACAGGCAACATTCCTTTCTCACGATCATAAATCCTTTGAGATTGCTTCATAACCAGATAACGATGATAACCATCTACTATCTCATATAAATCATCCTCTTCAAGATAATAACAGACGCAAGGCATCGTATAGCCATCCTCCCAAATGGAAAGTTCCAATAATCGCATTTCCGGTGGTGCCATGATATTAGGGTTATAGCTGTTGGCTACAATTTTTTCTATAGGGACAGCCCTAACACCATATGCCGGACTAACAAAGTTTCCCATGCTTATAAAAATTATATTTGTCCATTACTTCTTTTCTCATATCCCTTTCTCGTTTTGTCTGGGAAAAACCCATATACTTACATGTATGATCGTTTTTCAAAATACAAACACACATACGTTTGTAAGTAGGGATTTCTTTAAACTCAGGTATATTGATATCATCGATATACTCCATCCGTACCGGTTTCTTATCCGTATGGTAAGCGGTACATTCTTCCACAATGATAGGAATATTAGCCGCCCGTAACTTAGCGATAGTCTCCTCACTGAGGCATCCTCCTTTTTCTCTCCAGAATTTACGGCTGACTCTTAACTTATTCAAATAGTTCTCACGAGTTTCTTCGGGTAAAGTATTTAGGAGAAAATACATATATTTCTCCCAAGAGAACCCGGCTGGGCACTTGATAGCCCTCCATCCCATAGCGGAGGTATTCCCATATATACCGGCAAAGCCAACACCGTTTACACGTCCAACCATCCTCCCCCACATGTCGGGATCGACAACTTTGTAAATGAACAGTGTGGATATCGCTTGGGATATGAATGGGCTCGCCACACGTTGCCGGGACAAAGGCACCCCTGCTTGATAATACAAATCATACAAATGATTATATGTCCAACCGAACTTTCCGTTCGCTATCCAGATATCCTGAGTTTTCCAATCATAAATAGGATATGCGTTATATATAGAATAATTCATTCTGCGAGTCCATTTATAATTAGCTAGTTTTCTGTAATTCTTATCACTATGTATGGCCCGCCACCTATTAAAACTCTCTTGGGTACGGATACCAACAAGGCAACATATACGCCGGCCCATTTTCCGTTGATACAACCAAAAAGGGAACATATTCTGAAAATCATAATCCCACATGTCCTCCTTGAAAAAGTCAAAGTCTTTCGCCCGGAGACATGAATGGGGCATCTCTCGAACCCAGATATCCCGGTACTCCTCGCTCCAAGGTCTCCAATATTGTTGAAACATAGATGTACATGTCTGGACTTTAAAAGGAACACAACAATGATAAATATCAAGGATATCGGAATTAGCGGCATAAACCTTTTCCACATATTCGGTCGTCTGGCTGTATTGAACCTCATAATCCATATGAAATACACCTAATTTTCGTCCCGGAGCGTATCTACGAATATAATCTACACACAAATTCAACAGTACACCACTATCCTTTCCGCCGGAAAAAGAGACGTATACGTAATCGAAATAATCAAAAATGATCTTCAATCTTTTCTCTGTCGCCTCGTACACATCCATTCTTCGCATCATGACTCTACCTCCGGTAAATAATGCATTTTATCATAATTTTTCCACTCAACACATGTCTGGAACTTTTTTTGTGAGAACACTTTTACATGACGTTTATGCACAACAGCCATAAGTGAAGCTTGAGATGAAAAATCCTTTATGACTTCTTCAAGAAGTTCACTCAATACCGAAGGATCATCACCACTCACGAAATAATTGTCTATAGAGTAATAGAGATGTCCTTTTTTTACAGGCATAAAACCAACAACAGCTGTTTCATGAAAGGCTATATACCAAACGTGGCTACGAGATGTTTTAAAAGGGTAATTGTTATTTTGTCGCAAAATGGCTGGATTCATGACCAAAGGTGCGACAAGTTCATATAACAATTTGTCCGTTCCCTGCAATGTCATAATTTTCATGGTCTGCACTTAATAATATTACCATGCAAATTTAGGCATTATATATAGATACCGTAGCCACAAAAACACAAAAATGTAATTTACTCTATTTATATTTAGTCACTCGCTCATAATCGATAACGCCTTTCCAATTCATACAAAAAGCGAAATCATACAGATGGCCCTCGCTATCCGTATAGCATTTCATATCCCGGGGAACATCTTCGAATTGCTCCTCCACGATACGCATATCTGCCGGCATCTGCAAAGGCAACAAAGCGGAAGGCTCGGCTTTTCCACTGATGATATCCAAGACCGCTTGGTTTTGTACACCGAAGTTCACCAGAATGGCATCCGCCGAACCCTCGAACTCGGACATAATCGTAGGCTTATCCATCTCCAAAGATACGATTACAGGCTTACCTTTCATTTTAGCCTTTGTCTCCAAAACAGAAAGCATATCCTGCTTATTAGCTGTTTTCACGGACTTACCTTTATAAGAACGGTTCGTGAAATTCTCAAACGGATCTCCCCCGCCAAACTTGGGTTACGGGCATAGGTAGCGGTATAATCATTATACTGTAAACTGATAGGCATATAACCGTTTCCACCTTTCTCACAATCGGATTTATCATACCCCGTACCACTGTTCGGGCTCGTCATAAAGACGATGGCGAAATCCGCCTCATCGGGATTATCAACGACCGTAAGATACCATGACCGATACCCTCTACTAAAGCTTGCGCATTATTATTCCAGCGAGCCGCCACTTCTGGGCTTTGTACTCTCGTAACCAATACATGACGAACATTATCCTCGGTGAGGAATTTACGCTGCGCATCGGAAAGATCGGATGGCTGGGCTCCACTCTCATCAAAAGATTTGCCATTGTAGGTAGAAGTTCCAAACCCTTTCGAGGCACCGGGGATAGATTGATGGGCGCTATAAAGCATCAATCCGGCGATTTCCTCTGTAGATACTGTCCGGCCAAATCAACGGCACGTTCCTCGGGCGTAAGACGCCAATCCTCATACGGATCAAGCCGCCCGTTCCGATTCAGATCTTTGAAGGCATATCCGTCAAAAGTAAGAAGTCTCACCCCCGAATTGGCGGAATATCCTAATACAGCTCCTTCTTGCTGGGTAACGATACGGATAGAATCTTTCTCCACCTCCGTCCACTTCGTGCCCGAACAAGCACAGGTGGAAACTAACAAGGCGCCCAACATACCATGGGTCAGCCGAACAGTAATAAAAGGTTTTCGCATACTTTCTTAGTTTTAATAGGTTAATCTCTATTCAATAATGGTTTCTCAAGAATACGATTTATCCGAAATGAGGCGGACGCTTATTCAATCTGCGCTCGATAAAGCTTTTCATAAATTCCACGGTCTCGTCGATCCCTAATACGGATACATCGATCGAGAAATTATAAGAAGAGGCCATTCCCCATGTCTTATTCGTATAATAATTATAGTAAGCCGCACGGGATTTATCAGTCTTCTCCATCATGTTCTTCGCCTCTTCCACCGTCACACCATGCCTTTCCACGGTCTTTTGGACCCGGCTCTCCACTGAACTATGGATAAAGAAGCTCAAACAAGCCGGATTATCCCGGAGGATATAATCAGCGCAACGCCCTACCAAAACACACGACTCAGTCTCCGCCAATTTACGGATAGCGTCACTCTGTATCTTAAAAAGACCGTCATTAGACAAAATATCATTATAAGGCGTAAACATCCCTCCCATAAAAGAAGAATACCCCATCGTAAAAGCGTACGATAAACCACTGGAGGCACGTTCGTCTGCCTTCTCGAAAACATCCTCGCATAATCCACTCTCACGGGCCGCCACGGTAATCAGTTCCTTATCATAGTAACCGATACCCAACTCCTTCGCCAAACGTTGTCCGATCTCGCGGCCACCGCTTCCGAACTGGCGGCCTATCGTCAATATGATTTTATTATCCATAGATTTCAAGTTTAATTCAACCATCTACAAACGTACAAAATTATTTTTAAAGCCACGATAATAATATAATAAACACTAAAACAAAAAATAATCAAAGTTTATACTTACATTTGTTTTCGAATAAATTTAGTACACTCAATTTATCATGAATAACATTCATTCCAATACAACATTTCTTAATGAGGCTATAGACAAGAAGACCGATGTAGAAGATGAAAAGACCGACTTGATTTTGGCCAATATGATTGATTTGCGAAAAACGATGTCGGATGTATTGTCACTTCTTCTTGGAGCCAAAAAAAACTCGGTTATTGACCAAGCGCTATTCCGCATCTTACAATTTTTCGATGTGGATCGGGTGTATATCGGAACATTTGACGAACAAACTCATACTGTTGATTTTACGAATGAAGTTACTTGTGATGGCATTATCTCTATGCGAGAGGATTTACTGCGTCAACTCCCGCAAGACGAGATTCCTTGGTGGTACGACAGTATCAAAAAGGGCATGGATATCGTTATTCATGATGTCTCTAAAATGCCGGAAGAGGCGAAGAGTGAGCAGCATCTTCTGATTTTGCAAGAGGTTTCATCCTTATTAGTCATCCCTATTTTCAAGCAAGGCAAACCATCCGGATTTATCGGCTTTGATTCTGTAAAAAAGAAACGGAACTGGAGTGCCTTAGATATAGAGAACTTACATATGTTGGCTGATATCCTTTCCATAGCCATTGAAAGAGGGGAAGTTCAAGGATTAGTAGAACATACGGCTATGCAAGTCATGAAAAGCGAGACGAAGTTTAAGATCATTTTCGACAAGATGCCTTGGGGCGCCGAACTTTATGATGAGAATGGAGTGTTGGTAGATATCAACCAAGCGGATCTCGATATTTTTGGTGTTACCCGTGAGCAGGCCGTGGGACTGAATATGTTCGAGAATCCTAATATCCCGAAATATGTAAACCAAAGCCTCAAAAACGGAAAAGATATATTCTTTCCTCTTAATTATGATTTCAAGGTTGCTTCTCAAAACGGCTATTACGATAGTCATCATGATTCTAAAACAAAGCATCTGTTGGTAAAAGGAGTCACATTAAAAGACTCTCTTGATAATATATTCGGCTATATTTATATTGTATTCGACGATACCGAGAATCACATCAAGCGGGAACAAATCGAAAATAGCCTAGCCCGGCTAAAAGTATCAGTAGATACCGGGGATTCCATTCTTTGGGAATACGATGTAGAGAATGATAAATTGACCGTAGATTTTGGCCTCAATGAAGACATTAATAATAATGAGGGGCTAAAAGCGATTCATGATTACAACTTCAAGAATCAAGAAGACTATAAATCCTCAATCCATCCGGATGATTTTGACCGGGTATATAATAAACAGTTCAAACCTCTCCTGCAAGGGAAGATCAATAACTTCGTAGCGGCCTACAGGCGTATCCTCAATGGCAAAACATTCTGGTTCAACTCCAATGTACGCTCCTATAAATTCAACGATGACGGAACGCCTAACAGGATCGTAAGCTATACCTCCAACATAACCCAGCAACGGGAAAAGGAGATCGAGCTAATCAAGGTAAAGGAAGCTGATAAATTGAAGTCCGCATTCTTGGCGAATATGAGTCATGAGATACGCACGCCGCTGAACGCTATCGTCGGGTTCTCAAATATAATCGCCGAGATTGATGATGAGGTAGAGCGTCAATCTTATTTAGATATCATTCATAAAAACAATGATTTGCTACTGCAACTGATCGATGATATCCTTGATTTCTCTAAAATCGAGGCGGGAACCATGGATTATCATTTCGAGGAAGTGGACATCAAGGATATATGTGGCGAAATCGCATTGGCAGACTCTATAAAGATGCCTTCAGACGTGGTTCTTATCTTTGATCTCGGCTCCCCATCCGTAATCGTTAAAACCGATGAGCGGAGGGTTATGCAAGTGATATCTAATTTCGTGAATAACGCTATCAAATTTACCACAAAAGGAAGTATCACGATTTATTATGAGATAGAAGGGGATTTTATCCGAGTCTGCGTGAAAGATACAGGTATCGGTATCTCCGCGGAAAACCAAAGACGTATATTCGAGCGATTCATCAAGGTAGATACTTTCCAGCAAGGTACGGGATTGGGATTAACCATCAGCCGAACCATTATCGAGGCATTAGGAGGTAAAATCGGCGTAGACTCTGAAGAAGGGGTGGGTTCCACTTTTTGGTTCACTCTGCCTTTGGACACAAAACGGACTGATATTGAGCTTTCACCGGATATCCCCGTCCAATCCGAAGAAACGCCCCGTTCAGATAGGCATCATTCCATCTTAATCGCCGAGGACGTTTATGAGAATTATTTCCTTTTGGAAACCTTGTTTGGCAAGCAATACCAACTTTATCATGCGCTAAACGGGCAAGAGGCTATCGATATGTTCGAGACATATCATCCGGACCTAATCCTGATGGACATAAAAATGCCGGTTATGGACGGATTCGAAGCGACTCGCAGAATCCGCACCTTATCCAAGACCATTCCGATCATAGCGCTCACGGCATTCGCTTTCGAAAGGGAAAAGGAGATCGCCAAACAATGTGAATTCACGGATTATGTAGTGAAGCCCATTGATATAAAAGAACTAAAGAAATTAATCGTTAAGGTATTGGCATAAAAAAGCGTGTTGCGACAATCGCAACACGCTTTTTTTTACTTAGGCATCGGAGCGGCAGAAGGAGGAGGCGTTCCCAATCCCCATTCCTTATTCGCTTTCGGCCCCATCTCTAACTCTAACAAACCACCAGCGGCGATATCGCTATGATTGAACCAAGGCTGGTTCAAGGTTACGCCGTTCAACTTAGCGGATTGTACGTATTTATTCTCATCGGATGCGTTATTCGCACGGATCTCGAACGTATTGCCGTTACCCATATCCACTTTCACGTCGGTAAACATCGGGCTACCGATATTATAGGTAGGAGAACCCGGAGTCACCGGATAGAATCCCATCTGGCTGAAAACAACGAAAGCGGACATACCACCACCGTCCTCATCGCCCGGCACACCCATCAAATCATTGCGGAACCATTGATTCAATAAGGTACGAATACGTTTCTGGGTCATCCAAGGCTTACCCGCATAATTATACAAGTACGGGATATGCAAGCTCGGCTCATTCGCCATAGAGAACATACCTACGTTACCCGTATGATCCGGAAGCGTGGAATAGAATTGCCATTTAGACATACCCAGCGGCGTATTGAACATGGAATCCAAGGCAGAGGTAAACGCCTCATTGCCTCCGATCAAAGAGATCAAGTCACCGATATTATGCTGTACGTCCCAACGATAAATATATCCGTTATTCTCATCGTAATAATCACGGGCACCTAGACCGCCATCATAACGGTAATCCAATGGATAGATAAACTTGCCATCCTTATCTTTCGGATGGAAGAAACCTGTCTCCGGATTAAATACGTTCCGGTAATTGTAAGAGCGACGCAAATAATAATCCGCCTCGTCTTTCTTTCCCAATTCTTGAGCGATCTGGGACAAGCACCATTCATCATACGAAGTACCTAAAGTCACGGCGATCGGCTGACGTTTTTCCCAAATGGATACGTTAGGCACCGTCTCTTTCTCTCCCGGTCTCAATGCGGGAATATAGCCATGTTCCTTGTAGAAATCATCCAACCAACCGGCGGGAGCGGCAGACCACGGGATCAAGGTCTTTTCCTCGATACCTTTCTTACAAGCGATATAGGCTTTTTCCAGCTCAAACCCACGCAAGCCCTTGCGGTAAGCGTCGATCACGGTAGCGACAGCATGGTTTGAGTTCATACGGCGTGTATCTCCTGTCACCTCCGGGAAGGTAGGCATCCAATCGGTACCCATCTGCTCCGCCATCAGGAGATAAGAGTTGATGATATCGTTCTCACGCTCATTATCGATCAAGACACGCAGGGGATGTGTAGCACGGTAGGTATCCCAAATCCAGTCGTCCGTATAGAAAGACCGTCCGCCATCCTCATGGATCTTTCCGTCGAAAGCACTGTAATAATGTCCGTCCTCGCTCAAGTTTATCGGGCGTTCGTAGCAACGATATAAAGAGGTATAGAATACGGTCTTCTCATCCTTGGTACCGCCTTGTACTTGTATTTTACCTAAAGCGTCGTTCCAATCGTTGCGGGCGATCTTCGCTACCACATCCACGTCGTAAGCGGCGATCTCACGCTCCAGATTCTTCTTCGCCTGTTCCTCGCTGATAAAAGAGATACCGTAGCGAACGCCAAGTTTCTTCACGTCCTCCCCGAAGGAAAGGGCGATAGCGGCATTGATACCTTCCACGGAAGTCTCGTTATAGTTGACACTGCCGTTCGACAATACCCCCGCTTTCACAGGCTTCTGGTTCGTCTCGGCATATAAAAAGACTTTCGTTTTCTTATCTATATATTGATAACCGCTTACGGCGTTACCATTTACTTGTAGCTGTCCGTTACGGCTGTTAAATACCAGATAAGCCGGTCCCTCTTTCTCGAAAGTGAGCGAATATACGGCACTTTGATGGGACGGGGCGAAGTCCACGTCGATTTCCTCATTATCCAGATATACCTGATAACGGTACGGCAAAATCTTCTCCCGGTCATAGCTATAAGCGATCACGGGTCGCAAGCCGGATTCGTCACCTTGATAAGGGCATAAATTGAACGCAGAACGCTCACGATGGTTTGTCACGATAATAGGCAAACCGCCCAGACGGTCACCCGTGAAGTCCGCACGCTCCGGATATACACGTAGCATACTGTTCGGCAAATGCACGGTCGGGAAAGTAGGCACCAATAAATGGCTGATGTTTCCCATATAAGGATTCACGTAATCCACCGGGTCCATCGCAGAAGGAGAAGTCCCTCCGCCACCGGCACATGACACCCACAGGAAAACGGAAGCCAAAAGGGCCATCGAAGTTTTAAGCTTTGTCTTCATTTTGTCGATTATTAATTCGTTAATTATTCTTTGCTCCTCAGCCGGGTACTTTCCCGGCAATCCGTGAGACGTTGTCTCACGGGTAACAGAGCAAACCGCTCACTGGTAAGGGAGCTATTTACTCAGCCGTCTTCGGACGATTTTCCGGGGCAGCTCCGAACTCCTTATTCGGCGTGTTGCCCATCACAAAGGTAAGATTCCCTCCCTTCACGATATCATCATACAGAATATAAGAATTGTTATAAGGTTTACCATTTAGCAACACGGATTGGATATATACATTCTCCTTGCTGTTGTTCTGGGCTACGACCTCGAAAGTCTTACCCTCCGGCAAATGAACGGAAGCCTTATCGAATAACGGGCTACCGAACACGAATACGCCATTGGAAGGATTCACTTGGTAAAATCCCAAGGCAGACATGATATGCCAAGCGGACATCTGGCCACAATCCTCGTTTCCGATGATGCCTTCCGGCTGGTCGGTATAGAACACATCTTGAATGTAACGAACTTTCTCGGCTGTCTTCCATTGCTCGCCGGCGTAAGGATACAAGTAAGTAACATGATGGCTCGGCTCATTTCCATGGGCGTACATGCCGATCAAGCCACTGATATCCGGAGAGGCGTTCTCCCCTAACTCACCTTCCACCAAGAACAAAGAATCCAGTTTCGAGATAAACGGAGCGTCACCACCCATCAACTCGATCAAGCCTTCCGGATGCTGGGGCACGAAGAATGTATAATGCCAGCCATTTCCCTCACAGAAATCGCCTACGCTATGTATGGACTGGATCGGATCGTACGGCGTACGCCAGCTGCCATCATTCATTTTCGGACGGATAAAGTTGATATCCTTATCGAAATACTGCGTATAATATTTACCACGTTTCAAGTAATTTTGGTAATCCTCCGTCTTGCCCATTTTTTTCGCCATCAAGGCGATACCCCAATCATCAGCGGCATATTCCATCGCGATAGAAGTAGCCTCACGTACCTTATCACAAGGGATATAGCCTTTTTCCAACACGTACGGCACCCCGTTTTGCTTCTCATAGACAGATGAAGCAACCATATAACGATACGCACGGTCGGCGTCAAAGCCGGTAAAACCTTTCAGATAGGCATCTGCGATAATAGGCACAGCGCTATATCCCGGCATTTGGTCCGTCTCACCACCAATCAACGGCCAGATCGGTAATTTCTCTTGCTGGTCGTAAATGCTTAACATCGAGTTCACCAAATCCGACACATATTGAGGCTTGATAATCGTGAACAACGGATGCAAGGTACGATACGTATCCCATAGAGAGAAAGTGGAATAGTTCTTCCAAGTATTGTTCGTATACACCTTATCGTCATGGCCACGGAAATCGCCATTCGCGTCGCAATACAACGTCGGAGCGATAAACGCATGGTACATGGCGGTATAGAAAATCTTCTTGGCACGCTCATCTTTCGTATCGATGGAGATACAAGACAATTGGTCATTCCATTTATCGATAGCCTCGTTACGAACCTCGTCGAAATCCCAATGAGAAAGCTCCGTACGTAAGTTAGCCAAGGCATTCTCACAACTTACGGAAGAGATAGCGACCTTTACCAAGGCGGTCGGGGCATCTCCCTTAAAGGTAATCACTCCCTTAACGGACTCGCCCGTCAACTCATCATTACCTGCGGCCTCATCATCGTTGAATACAGCCAAAGACTCGATCGGCTGATCACATTTCAACGTAAAAAATACTTTGTGACGTGGGCTCCAACCTTTGGAAAAGCGGTACCCCTCGATCGTGTACTCATCAATCTTCTTCAAATAAGTGTCATACGCTTTATCACCGATACCCTCCTTCAAGTTGATCAAGAGGCGATGCTCACTTCCCGACGGATACGTATAACGATGTAAGGCTACACGCTCGGTCGCTGTCAACTCCGCCTTTACGCCATTATCCATCAGCAAAGAGTAATATCCCGGAGCTACGGCTTCGTTGGCATGTTTATAATAGGAAGAAGCGGCTCCCTCTATATTATCTTGCTCGCCACGGGCGGTACGTACCTCGCCCGTATAAGGCATCAGAAGGATATCCCCCAGATCAGAACATCCGGTTCCGCTCAAATGCGTATGACTAAATCCGATAATGATACTATCGGAGTAATGATAACCGGAACACCAGTCCCATCCCTTAAAAATATTCTGAGGACCTACTTGAACAGCTCCAAACGGAACGTTCGCCCCGACAAATACGTGTCCGTGTTCTCCCGATCCGATATAAGGATCTACATATGCGGTAAAGTCTGTCTTGTTTTCCATCTTCTCCGGTGTAGCACAGGAGTATGCGAAAAATGTCAGGCATATCGCTATGCCTGACATTAATGGTTTATGAATGAAATTCATCTTAATTGCTTATTTCTTCTTTTTACTAGGTTTTACAGAAATAGGGGAAAGTTTATTGATCCCTTCCTCGTTTACGGAGAATGAGTAAGGCATATCCTCCGGATTAATACCACGATTCATATTCGGCTTGTCACCCATCTTGAAGTCAATCACGCCACCCTTAAACAAATCGTTATGATCCAAATAATTCTTGGTGTAGTTCTTGCCGTTGAACGTCATAGATTCGATATAGATATTCTTATCGCTGTTGTTCGGGGCGTTGATCACCAAGTTGTTTCCATTCTCAAAATGGATCGTAGCCTTCTTGAACAGCGGAGCGCCCAACACATATTGGGTCGTACCCGGAGCTACCGGATAGAATCCTAACGCTGAGAATACATACCAAGCGGAAGTCTGGCCATTATCCTCATCACCGCAATAACCATCCGGACCCGGAGTATACATCTTATTCATTACTTGACGCAACCAATATTGAGCCTTCCAAGGTTGACCCGCATAGTTGTATAAATAAATCATATGCTGGATCGGCTGGTTACCGTGAGCGTAGTTACCCATATTCATCACGGTCATCTCGCGGATCTCGTGGATCACACCACCGTAGTAGCTATCATCGAACAAAGGCGGCACAGCAAATACGGAGTCAAGCATCATCACAAATGAATCCTTACCGCCCATCAAGTCGATCAATCCCTGAGGATCGTGGAATACAGACCATGAATAGTGCCAGCTATTACCTTCCGTGAAAGCGTCACCCCATTTCAGCGGAGAGAACGGAGCCATGAACTCGCCATTCTCATTCTTGCCACGCATCAACTTGGTTTCCTTGTCGTACAGGTTCTTATAGTTCAACGCACGACGGGCATATAAATCCAATTCCTTTTTCGGACGGCCTAGTTGTTTAGCGATCTGCCAGATACACCAGTCATTGTAAGCATATTCCAATGTACGAGCGGCATTCTCGTTAATCTTCACATCGTAAGGAACATATCCCAACTTATTATAATATTCATGCCCCAGACGTCCTGTAGAAGAAACCGTCGGATGAACGTTTTCCGTACCATGGATCAAACCTTTATATAGAGTCTCCAAATCGTCAACCTTCACGCCTTTCATATAAGCGTCTACCAAGATAGATGCCGAGTTATTACCGACCATGCAACCACGGTGGCCCGGACTTGCCCATTCCGGGAAGAAGCCGCTTTCCTTATACGTATTGATCAAACCCTCTTGCATTTCCTTGTTTACAGACGGGAACATCAAGTTCAAGAATGGGAACAAACTACGGAACGTATCCCAGAATCCGGTATCGGTAAACATATAACCGGGTAATACCTCACCATTATACGGGCTGTAATGAACCACCTCGCCTTGAGCGTTGATCTCATAGAACTTACGAGGGAACAACAATGAACGATAGAAGCAAGAATAGAAAGTACGGTATTGATCCAAATCTCCACCTTCAACCTCGATCTTGCTCAGATGCTCATTCCAGACATCCTTACCTTTCTGAACCAAAGTATCAAAGTTATCGTTACCTAATTCCTTCATATTGATAGCGGCCTGATCGAAGCTAATAAATGAGGAAGCCACCTTAGCGTGGACGATCTCACCTTTCTTCGTCTTGAAACCGATAACGGCTCCTACATGGTCACTCGTTTGTTCCTTCGTTCCCTCTTTCAAGGAAGCGTCAGCAAATGTAGCCTCGTATGTGAAAGGTTTATCAAACTCGATCACAAAGTAATTCTTGAAATTATCGGGAACCCCACCGCTATTCTTCGTTGAATAACCGATGATCTTATTCTCCTCCGGAATTACCTTGATATAAGAGCCCTTATCCAAGGCATCCACCACGATATAAGAATGCTCGTTTTCCGGGAAAGTGAAACGGAACATAGCCGCACGATCTGTCGGCGTTAATTCCGTCACCACATCATGCTCCGCCAAATATACCTTATAATAATAAGCCTTGGCGATCTCCCCTTTGTGAGAGAACCAGCTCGCACGTTTATCTTGGTCGAACTCCGGTTTACCAACCACCGGCATGATCGCAAATTGTCCGTAATCATTGATCCACGGACTTGGCTGGTGGGTCTGTTTAAAACCACGGATCTTGTTAGCCGTATATACATACTGCCATCCATCTCCCATCTTACCAGTCTGAGGAGTCCAGAAATTCATACCCCACGGACGAGCGATCGCCGGATAGGTATTTCCTGTAGACAACTCATAGGAAGATTGCGTCCCCATTAGCGGGTTTACATACTCTACTGGGTCAAAAGACTCATTCACAGCCGCTGCCGCAGGTTTCCCCACCCACATCAGCATCGCCGCTAAAGCTAAAGCCCAAACGCTTTTTTTCTTCATGATATAGCTATTTAATTAATAATATAATTTATCCGTTTTTGTGTTTTATATTCATAGTTAGACTACAAATATCCATTTAATTAACATGAATAGAAAGTGATCCTCGTGTCATTTATTTAGAAATATCCCTTTCTTTCTTATGAATTTCTGGCATTATACGAATATAGGTGCAAATCTAACAAAAAGAATTAGAAAAAAGAAATCCAATGAGCCAGATCATACTCTGTTCATCGCACTTTTATCACTATCGAAAAAGATTAAATATCACATGCTAGTTCCGTACGAACTATGTCTATTCTAGAATATAATATTACATATAAATGTAATCAATCTAAACTTAATTTAAAACAAGAGCAAAATGACAAAGAATGAATCTAAGCTATTATCCCTTCAAGGGATAGCTAAAGCCTCAGCGTTCTGTTTGTTGCTTTCCGCTTTTTCTGTAAACGCCGCCATGGCCGCTCCCGCTCCCGCAGGCACGGTTGATGAAGTAATGGCAGTGCAGCAAG
>ERZ837910.842-NODE-842-length-46588-cov-13.401350_pt1 | contig 46588 bp, 45 predicted proteins | sample MGYA00519940_ERZ837910 | MGnify/ENA primary metagenome ERZ837910 (study PRJEB31850, sample SAMEA3708825) | human gut metagenome | biome: human gut; feature: human-associated habitat; material: faeces | place: China | collected 2014 ... | reverse complement strand
CGTGATGGGAGACCTCGGTACAATCGGGTGGGTAATTGCCATTATTACGATTGCTTGCTTTGCTTATGTCCTTATTCGCAACATTGGTGGTGCTGGGGCTGGAACGGGTATCGTCTTAACGGTCTTACAGACTTTGAGCGGTGTTCTGATTTTGGTACTTGGCGTGGCAAAGGTGAGCCTCGGTGTTGCGGGAGCAGACATGACCGGCACGGTCGGCAACGGACAGAAAACCGCCGAAGTCCGTTCTGACGAAACCGCAAGAAAGCACGGGTATAAAAATGCTCAAGACGCTTGGGCGAACGGTTTTGACGCTTATGCCGTCGGGGACAGCAGACGCCCCGTAAGCGGCGAAAACAAGACAAAGGTTGAATAAAGCAAAAGAGAACCGAGCGGTCAGCCGCTCGGCTCTCCTTGTTATACGATAAGCCCCGACACTTCGGGACAGGTCAGCGTCATAAAGCCCAGACGCTCCAGCACCCACCAATACCGCCCGTCTATGCGGCGGAGAATGGCGGCTTTCGCTCTGTCGCTGGCGACACATACAGTCAGGCGTGGCTCTATCTCGCCGCTGTCCTCAAACTCGCTCTCGCGGTCAAAGAAGTCCTTTATCCGCTTGGCTACGGTCGCGGGGCTTTGAGACTGCGGGAAATAGACCATAAGCCGAACGCCGTGCTTGCCGTCCTCCTTTGGAACGACGCACTCCTCATAAAAGCCCTGTGCGTGCAGGCGGGTAAGGTAATCACTCCAGCCGGTCTTTCGGTGCTGGCTCATTGTCCCCGCCCTCAGCCCGTCCAGCACAAGCCCACAATGGAGGGAAACGGTTGGAAATTTCGTCAGCCAGTATTCCGCCAGCAGAGCGGACTTTTTAAGGTGGTAGCCCGTCATAGCAAAGTTTCTGTTGGGGTTTCCGACCCACTTGTAAAAGGCGTGTCGGACAATGAGAAACCGCAGGCCCTCTATTTCATATCGCTTTATGAATTTCCTTTTGACAAGTTTGCCTATATCGTCATCGGAAATGTCGCTGAAGGAAAGGAGCTGCCGCTCCAAGCAAGCCCCGCCGAAAGCGTCATAAATGATATAACAGATTTGTGCCTCTTTGGCAGTCAGTTCTTCCATACGCTTCCCCCTCACGCTCTCACAAAATGAATACTCGCACCTATTGCCTGTGCGGTAGCTTCTTTCAGCTCCAGCTTCTCCTGCGTGTAGTTGCTGGTTGTGATTTCCACCGCTACCAATTCGCCCGATGTGCTTGTATAGACCATATCGGGCACGGAGTGCCGCTGGCTGTCCTGCCGCATTTGCTCCAGCGGCTCACGGTATATGTCCCTCGTCTCCGTCTCCGAAATTGCGGTCATACGCTCGTTGGGCGACAGACCGACATACTGGCGGAAAAGCGTGGTATCGTGTTTCACAGCGTTGGGCTGCTTCGGGTAGAATGTCCGCCCCTGCAGCGGGTCTATCTTCTTGATGAGGGCTTTGCCCTTGTCCGTGTAGGTCAGCACAGACCGCCCCCGACAGTCCATACGCTGCTCCAAATAGCCACGCTTCAGGAATGTCTCCACGCGGTTGCGGCTGATGATTTTCTCCATATCAGCCCGCATAGCGTAGCCGCATACCCGCAGACCGTTTAATGCTTGAATGTCCCGAAAGTTCAGGCGGTTGATATTTCGCATAAGCAGAAACCTCCTTTTTGGCATACTACGGCGATAAATGACACAGTATGTCAAAAAGAGGTTTGACACGGCCCCGCAGGGCTGTGAAGCCTGTCCCCGTCCCTCGTCTCCCGTCTTTCGCCCCCGTCCCACCGCCCGACCAGAGCAAAGCCGGAAAAAAACAATGTCCGCCCATACTCTGCAGAGTAGGGCGGCATTGTGGTCTGCCACGCTCCGCAGAGCGTCGACAGATTTTTTCGGCGGTGTCCTGCTATTTTGCGATACCAGCAAAATTGCGGGACTTGCGGCGGGAGGGACGGTGCTATTTTCTCTTCTCTTCTTTATTTGCGGCAGATTTGCGTCAAAGCAAAAAGAAAGAAGCCCGAAACCGTTCGGGTAATGTTCATAGGGACACAAGTTGACACCATATCTTGCAAGGGGGCGGACAGCGGTTGCTGTCCGCTTTCTTGCGTTTTTTCTCTGCTTTTTTATTATGCGGGACGCTCGAATACCTCACTCAGGGGCGGCGCAATGCGCGGCTGCGCCTCGCCCTGCTCCGTCGCGCTGTCCACCGTGCCGATGTCGCGGTAGACGATGCGGATGCTCTGGTGGGAGCTGCGGGAGTATTTCTCCGTCCGCTCGCCTACCTCTATCCGCTGGATGAACAGCCGCAGCAGCTCCGGCGTCAGCTCGTCGATGGCGGTGTACTGCTTTGCCTTCTCAACGAATGTATTCACGTTGGCGGAGGCGGCTTTCAGTTCAAACTCCCGGATATGGTGCGGCGTGCAAACGGTCCTGCCCTTTTTGCCGTAGGTGTAGCACTTGAAATTGTACTCCGCCTTTTTCATTGTGCTGGCTCTGTGCAGCACCAGCGGCTTGCCGCAATCCGCGCAGAACACCAGCCCGGAGAAGATGTTCGGCTCGTCCATGTGCTTGGGGACACGCTTTTTGTGCTGACGCACCTCCTGCACGATGTCCCACTGCTCCTGTGTGACAAGGGCTTCGTGGGTGTTCTTCACCACGAACCGCTCACTTTCAGGGCGCTCCACACGCTGCTTGTTTTTGTAGGAGATCGTAGTGGTGCGAAGCCCAACCGAGTGTCCGAGGTAGACCTCATTGTTCAGAATGCTGGTGACGCTGTTGGAAGACCACAGGCAGGGTCTGGTCGTGTCCAGTCCCCGGTGGCTTTTCCCGGTCTTGCGGTAGTAGGCGTTGGACGGGTTCACCACCTGCTCCTTGGTGAGGATGGTGGCGATCCGCTTGGGGCCGTTTCCAGCGGCGCAGAGGGAGAAGATGCGCTTCACCACAGGCGCGGTGTCCTCGTCCGGAACCAGCGTGTTGGCGTCACCATCACTTTTCCGATAGCCGTAGGGCGGTCTGCCGCCCAGCCGCTCTCCCTGCTCCGCTTTCATTTTCATGACCGCGCGGACCTTGCGGCTGGTATCCTTGGCGTGAAGCTCGTTGGCCCAGTTGCGGATGGGGTTGAAGTCATTGCTGCTCTCCACTGTGGAATCCACGCCATCGTTGACAGCGATGAAGCGGACATTCTTCTGGGGAAAATATATCTCCATGTAATAGCCCACCTGAAGGTATTCACGCCCCAAGCGGGAGGCGTCCTTTACGATGAGGTTCGCCACCTGTCCCGCTTCGATCATCTCCACGATCTTTTTCCACGCTGGCCGCTCGAAGTTCGTACCAGAGTAGCCGTCATCCGCAAGGAAGATGGTGTTCTCGAAGCCCTTTTCTTTTGCGTATTTCTCCAGCAGGGTGCGCTGAGAAGAGATTTGTCAAGGTGTGTTTCTGCAAAAAATCCAGATGCTTCAAGATTGCAGTTGCATTCCTCCCAAAGCGGCTGTCTTGCGACACCTTTCATTTCACATTTTATTCCAATGATTAACAAGAGGCACCCTTTTATAATTGGGTGCCTCTCTATGACCTTTTATTTCGTTTGGATTGCCCATAACTCAATATAGCTACAATGGCCGTCGGAGCCTGACTGAATTTCGTTCCCGCTTATCATTTGGGTGATAGTCACACATGCCCAAATGTTCCGATATCAAAATAGTCCCGGATTCGATTGATTGTTCGCTCCGACCATGTGCCATATTCAATAATCTCCCCGTTCTCAAAAAACAGGTAATAATCGCAGCATTTTTCAACCAACTCCGGGTCATGGGTGATAACAAGCTGCGTTTTTCCGGCTTCGGCCAGCGCATTGATGTTCTGCGCAACACGCTCCATATTTCGATAGTCCAGACCGCTTGTCGGCTCGTCGTACAGTATCAGTTCCTTCTTTGCAGCCAGCGCACCGGCGATGGCCAGTCGCTGCTTTTGCCCACCGGATAGTGCCATAGGATGAGTATCTTTGCAATCTGCAAGGTTCATCCGGCGCAGTGCGTCCTCTGCAACAGCTGTTTTTTCTTCTTTGGATAAAGACAGCCCGAGCGTAACATCTTCTAAAGCGCTTTCTGAAAACAATTGATGATTCACATCCTGAAAAACCATAAAGGACAGTTTTCGCAACTCTCGCCCGCGGTATGTTCTATTTCCATCGTATATTTGTACCTTGCATTTTGTCAATCCACACAGACACTTTGCAAAGGTGCTCTTTCCGGCACCGTTGTTTCCGAGCACTGCTACGACTGCGCCTTTTGGAATTTCAAGTTTTGGGACATGGATTGAAAAATCCTTCCCATTTGCATATTGAAATTCAGAAATCGTATAATGTGCATCGGTCAGTGTTACTCCTGCTTTTATAGGGGCAAAGCCGGAAAAACTGCGCAGCCCACGGCTTCGAAATTCCTCTGGTGATCTGCTCCAAAATTCGGCGGCAGTAGCATCCTCCGCAATTTCCCCCTCTCGAAAAATAAGCACACGGTCTATGAGATCCTTTGTCCACCAAAGCCGGTGTTCGGCAATCAAAATTGTTTTCCCGGAATCTTTCCACTTCCTGATGATTTTTTTCAGTTCGCGGATCGCACCGATATCCAGATTAGAGGTAGGCTCATCCAATACAAAGATTGTTGGCTCAAGCATACTGACGCAGGCGCAGGCAATCTTCTGTTTTTCGCCGCCGGACAACTGAGACACATTTTTCCCGAGCAGCTTTTCCATGTGAAAATCCTGCACCGTTTTTTCAAAACGACTGAATATCTCCGATTTTTCCATGCCGATATTTTCGCAGGCAAATACAATCTCTGTGTCGGTAAGAAGCGTATAAAATTGTGATTTTGGGTTCTGAAATACAGAACCTACCGTTTCCGCTAACTCGTGAAGCTGAATGCCTGCCGTACTTATTTTGTTAACGAACACTTGTCCGTCCATTTTTCCGTCGTAATAGCAGGGGATCAAGCCATTGATCAGCCTTCCAAAGGTCGTTTTCCCGCTCCCGGATTCTCCGCACAGCAAGACCACCTGCCCTTTTGGAACAGTAACGCTGACATTTTTTAAGGAACTTTCCGATTCTGCGGTTTCATAGAAAAAATCCACATTCTTTATCTCGATCATATTACAATCCCAGCACCTTTGAAATAATGAAAAGCATGATTACGACAGCGCAGAAAACAAACGCTATGGTATCCTGCGTATGGAATCCGCTCCGGCATACATTTGTCCGCTTATTCGGCGCGTCCAGACCTCTTGTCATGGCTGAGGCGGACAATTCGTTTCCCACCTGAACCAGTTCTGTCAAAAGAGGCACCATCCGGTATTCCAGCATTTCAGAAGGATGCGCCAGAGTTCCAATTCCTCTCAGCCGCAAAGCATCCCGGATAAGCTGATACTCCTCGCGTATAGTAGGGAAAAACCGGAACATCACAGATACCGGAACCGAGAACTTCTTTGAAATATGGAAACCATCCATCGCGGCGATGAACTCACTCACAGACGTAGACGACAGCAGTACATTGAACATGGCGAGACCGGGAAGCATTTGCGTGAATATTGAGGCAATTGCAGCAGACATAATATTCAGGAAAGGCGCGTCATACTGTCGGAGGACAACCGGAAGGAATAGGCAGATTCCGTAGGCAAGAATATACCCTGTTGCCGTTCTGTATTTCTTCAAGATCAGAAACGAGAAGAATGGGAGCGCTGAGAGGACAGGAAGGACAAAACGCATAACTCCTGTGTAATTGCAGGAAAACATGATAAAAGAAGTCAAAAGGCACAAAATAAGTTTTGTCCTCGCATCCAGATAGAGTTGCCGGGAGGTTGGTTTTTGCCCAAACAGTACGCTTTTCATCAAATTATACCGCTTTTGGCAAAGTGCTTTTTCAGCACGGCTTTTCCAATGTATCCGCCGATTATGCCACCAATAAAAGCAGAAATGGCCACCAATGGTACCGTATAACCGTGAGAAAAGTAACCCGACATAATATCCATGTATTCCTGCCCATAGTATGCAGCCTTTTCTGCAAATTGCGCTTCCGTCATAAGGGCAAAACTGAGTACATTGGCGTTTGCCCCTACGCTGCAAATCGCATAGCTGAGAATCGCAGCAAAAACGCTTTTGTGCTGTTTCGCTTTCAGAATAAACTCCGCAGCCACTGCACAGAGCGTTCCGCCGATCAGGCTGTAGAAACCGACGCCTGCGAGCGTGAGGATCACGCCATAGATGATATAGGTAATAAGCACCATGCCGAATTTCTTGATCTTCGAGAAGTAGAGCATCATGGGGATGCCCAGCACAAGCGAACTTACAAATGGGATCATCATGTTGACGATTGGAATGAATCCCATTGCTGCCGCAATTAATAGATTCAGTATAAAATAGACAGCGGTAAATATGCCGATATTGATCAGGTCTTTTCCGTTCAACCTGTTTGTTTTTTCCTTATTCATCCGAAAAACCTCCGTTTCATGTTCTGACCTTCCAGATCAGGCTTTCATTTTGCAGGGTATAAAGCCTATGATAGAGTCCGTTTTCTTTCATGAGCGTATCATGCGTTCCTTCTTCCGCGACATTGCCCTGCTCCAGCACGACGATTTTATCACAGCCTGCCACGGTTCGCAGTTTGTGGGCGATAATGAGCACCGTTTTATTTTCAATCAGTCGGCTGATTGCCTGCTGGATTCTTGTTTCATTTTCCGGGTCTATACTGGCCGTGCTTTCATCGAGCAGAATCACCGGCGCATTTTTCAGAAACGCCCTGGCAATGGAAAGTCGCTGCCGCTCGCCGCCGGAAAGCGTTTTCCCGTTTTCGCCGATCAAGGTTTGATAGCCATCGGGAAGACGCGCTATAAATTCATCGCAGGCTGCCAGTTTTGCTGCTGCATAAACTTCTTCTTCCGTTGCATCCTCTTTGCCGATTTTGATGTTATTGTAAATCGTATCGTTGAACAGTACGACATCCTGAAAAACAATGGAATAGTTTTTAAGAAGCTGTTCCGGTGCGATTTTTCGCAGATCTTCTCCTCCAATCGATACCGTTCCGCTTTTCACGTCCCAAAATCTTGCCGCAAGACGGGCAAGCGTACTTTTGCCGGAACCGGATGGACCGACCAATGCGGTTATTTCGCCCTGCTTTGCAGTGAAGGAAACATCGTGCAGGACTTCTTCGTTATTATAGGCGAAGCTGACATGGTCAAACCGAATATCAAAGCTGCTGACGCTCACACTCTCGCTGCCGCCCTGCTCGGGTTCTTCCAGCAGCTTTGTCACTCGTCCCGCGCCCACCAGAGACGCGATGAAATCGCCAAGATGCTCACAAGCACTTGTCAGTGGTTCATAGATACGCACCGCAGCATACAGAAAAATCAGAAACTTGAACAGGCTGATTTCCCCTGCGGCAAGCATTCCCGATCCGAAGATAATAACAAGCCCAAGCCCAATGCGCATAACATTGTAAGAAACGGAAATGGACAAACCGGCCAGCAGCTCATATAGCACAAGCCCAGGAATGATACGCTTGATTTTTTTATTGAGTCCCTGCTGATAATCCTCCATCGCTTCGGTGGTACGTAGCAGCTTTATGTTTTCAAGGTACTCCTGCAATCCTGCGCTGACGCTCAGCTTTTTATTTCGGTTCTTTTTATTTGTGCCCTCTGATATCTTCCTTGACAGCGACATGACGAGTATTACGACAGGCAGGCAGGCGGCAAGATAGAGGGCAAGCCGCCAATCGTACACGAACAGCACGAGCAGGGAAACAATTCCTGTGATCATGCCGCCAATCAACTCAGCTGCGGTCTGCGACAAGACATGAGACATCGTCTGAACATCGTCCATAATAACGCCCGTCACATCGCTCAAATCTCGCATCCCAAAAAAGGACAGCGGCAGTCTTCTCAGTTTGTCCGCGAGCTCCATTCGCAGTTTGTATTCTTCCTGCCCGGAGGTTAGATACTCCTTGTGATATGCAACCTTATAGGTTATGAACATTACAGCCAGAATTACCGCAAGTGCCAGCGCATAGGGAAGCAGCGAGATCTTTGCTTCGCTGTCAGCGTAATACAGCGTGATCATTTTCTCACTTGCCATGGCAAGCAGGATTACAGGCAGCAGTGCGGCAAGGTTGAACAGGGCAAGCCATATGCCAGCCTGAACGATCGCTTTTGAGCCTTCTTTGCTCAGATGAAATATCTTACCGAATATCATGACTGTCCTCCAATTCTCCACGATACGCTTCTCTCGTACTCATGATACATTCCGGCGTATACGCCTTGTTGCTGCATCAGGGCTTCATGTGTCCCCTGTTCGACGATCCGTCCCTTCTGAAGCACAATTATCTGGTCAGCATGGACGATGGTTTGCAGCCGGTGTGCGATCATCAGCACCGTTTTGCCTTTTAGAAGCACATCCAGTGCTTTCTGAATCAAGTATTCGTTTTCTGCATCCGCAAAAGCTGTAGCCTCATCCAGCAGCACGATAATATCTTGAAAAAACGCCTTCAACTCGGTTATCCGGATACTTCCAAAAAAATTGGAAGAGAAAGCTTATCCATTGAGTTTACCCCGACAAAATCAAGGTGAACTGCACTGTTGACACAGGATTGCAGTTGGTTCGATGGGAAAGGAGAGAAAATGGAAAAGAAACTGCTGGCTGTAATTTTTTGCGCGACGGTAATTCTATTGTTTGCAGGTTGTAGAAAGAAGCCTGCATCGGATTCCAAACTGAAAGATGATCTCTATAGCAGTGACAATTTCTCTTACTATTCAGATCAAATTGGAATGAAAATTACTGATTTAGAAGTAATAAAAAGACAGACAAACACGGAGAACCAAATCGACATCGTAAGGGTCAATGTAGAGGCTTCCGGAGATACCGCCAAAGGCGAAATGTACTATAAAATGACCTACAACCTCTATAATGATGGCTGGCTTCTGGAAACGATAGAGGATGACAATTTGGATTTATGGCATTTTGAGCCACTGTGTGCTCCCAGTGATGAGGAAGTCGAATCACAACTTAGCTATTTTGGAGATCACAAAATTTTAAGTGAGGAGCTTGACATTGAAAATGGCCTAAAAACGGTTACATTTGAATACTTAGAAGAACATGAGAATTGTTATACAGATTACACAGACCAGTTGATTTTTCAGTTTGAAAACAGCTATTATGCCGCTGGAAATGGCGGACCTGCATCTTGAGGCAATATAATCATTCCTGTTGATGAAAAAACATATTGGAACATATGCGGTGAGTACACGCGGGAAAGCGATGGAGCTAAATATCAAATCACTGCGTTTGATGTGGATGGTATTTCTTCCAATACACGGGATCAGACGATTCGTTTTTCCGGCCATTGGGAAAATGGTGAAACGCAGGAAGCAAGGGTGCTGCCAACACGTGCTTTTCCTGATGCAACATCGTTTGCCGTTACTACCGGACTCGTCGGTGTGAATAATAAAGATTACTGTATAAACAACGGTTACTCGGTTTCCTGCGATAATTTTAATTGGGAAGATGTAGAGTATTTCACAAGTTCAGGCTTTTTTATTGGACCTAATGCGGTATATCGATTTGATGATACGGAAACATATCGAACAGATGGAGACCGTACGGTTCATATCTCTGTGGATAAAATGATTGCTGGAGCCAGAACATACATTATAACGGCACCAGTGCTATGATTAAATCAGAATAATATGTTTGCCCATCAAAGAGTGCCTGTAGCATGCATCTAACGGATATATGCATTAGAAAATTTTATCCCCTATGCACCCACGGATTGCACCGAATTCGGTGCGATCCGTGGATATTTGCATTGCTCTGAGCGATACTTTTTATGTTGTTCTTGTGCGTGGTTAGCTTCATGCCCCATTTGATCTTCCGAGGTTTAATAGGATCAGCATTTGCAGTTACTTTCTGAACTATTTTCGGGAAAATCTATTTTGCTGTATTTTCATTTGCTTTTATTTTCGACTCCAAAAAATCAGCTATGAGCCCCACAGCATAAAGAGGCACGGTGAGAATGGTAGTTCTCGCCGTGCTTCTTTATTGCCTCGTACCGTCCGGTTGCCCCATAGGTCACATTGTGTACCTTTGGACATTAACCGTTGCGGTTTCAAGGTTTTTCTGTGGAGCTGCTGGGCAGATTCGAACTGCCGACCTCATCCTTACCAACTGCCGTAGAGCCTTCCAGCCCTTGCTGTACAAGGCTTTGCGGCGGTTTTTGTCCAAAAAGGATGAGGTCGCAGCCTGTTTGTTCCATTGTTTCCGCCCGCTCATTTCCCCGTGTGGGTCACGGTGTGGGTCAAACAACTTTCAGGACGCGAACGAGGGGCGCACCTCCGACAGCGGCAAACCAAGCCGCTGCGCCCTGTCCCGCTCATAGGTGACGCGAGTCACTTCTTCAATAAAGCTTTTCTCCTTCGGTGTGGCGCTTGCCCAACGCACACTGTATTTGCGGCACAGTTGAAAGAATATCTCATAAAAACGTTCTTCCTCTGCATCTTTGCGGCAATACCACGCCGCATCAGACGCCGGTCTGATTTTATTCATATCCATGCAAAGCACCTCCTCGCAGAAAATCAATCCAGATAGGTGAAGAAAATTCGTTTGGCAGCTTCGTCCGCAATCAAATACCTTGGCGCAGAAGATTGAAAGGTTGGAAGTAAAACGGCCCCAAAGTCTTCCTCATAATGTTTCGCCAAGCTCGTCGTCTTCGCTTCAAGCACCACATCGCCGGTCAAACCGCTGTCAATGGACAGCTTGATGCCATAGGCGATCAGCAGTCTCCCTATCCCTCTGTACTTCGGGGTTCCTCCGTCGAGCGTAGGATTTGACTCGGGCTGTGCCTCCATATACACAATGTGTACGACCAGCGCAGTCGGAAGTATCTCATATGCTGCCAGAGCAATCAGCTCATCTCCAACTCTGGCCGCGTATTTTTCATAGTTTTCGTCAGCTAAGTATTCGCTCGCCCAAGAGGTCTGCCACAACGGTTCTCGGTCTGTCAACGCGGCATCCTGCGGTGTCATCGATTCAATAGCCACAGGCACCTGCTGATTGGCGGCATCATAAACAAACGGTCGAAACTGCACAGTCCTCACCTCATAAACAGTATACCACGGTTTTTGTGAAAAATGAAGTGGGAAATTAAAGCTATCGCAGTCACGTTTTTTGTTCTAAAAACGCACCGCTGTAAACAAAGAGTACGACTACCGCCCCATCCTCTCCATACAACAACTCAGTAGTCTGTAACAATCATCTTACCGCTGTTAAGAACTGCATCTGCGCAGTATCTGAAGCTATGGGAACGGATGATCCGACCACTGCCGAGAGCATCTATGCGGAACGCAACAAGGGCGCATATGTCATGGGAGAAGACTCCATGGACATTGACAATCTTCTCTCCCGCAGCCAGTCTCTGGCGCAGAGCAAGCGGAAGGACGGTGACACTTGATGCTGACAGGGAAGAAACTTGTTGATACCCTCACGGCAGAGCTTGGGGAGATTGGCATGGGAAATATGGCCTCGGAACTCGATGCCATGTACCGCTCACCGGAGTTTTTGGAGCTTGACCTTCTGAGTGCCATTGCCCGGCTGGTGGAGACAGAATACCAAGCACGAACAAACAAACGTATTACCAACCGACTTCGTGCCGCACATCTGCTGGGTTGTCCGCAGGACATTACAAGCTGTGTGGATTCTTCCGAACGGGCATATTTACCGGCCGGAATTACCGAAACGCTTTCAACTCTCGCTTTTCTGGAGAGCGGCTTGAATGTTTGCGTCCTCGGTCCATCTGACAGCGGAAAGTCCTATCTGTCCAAGGCGATTGGCATTGTTGTCTGCACGAAATACCGGGTTGGCTATTTCCACTGCGAAGGCCTGTTGGAAAGTCTTGTCGTCCAAAAGGCGAAGGACTACGCCAAATTCCAGAAACGCCTGAAGAAAACCTGCGGCCTTGATCTGCTCGTTCTGGATGACTTTCTGCTCCACACGCTGACGGACGAGCGCGAGGTGAAGCTCTTGTTTGAGATCTTAGAGAAACGTAGCGAGATGAAGCTCAGCACGTTCATCTGCTCTCAGCGTGACCCAAAGAGCTGGAGTGCAATGATCCTGAATGACGAGGTTTCTGCCAACGCCATTTTGAAACGGGCAACGAAGCACTTCACCGTTCTCATTAGACCCAAATCCGCAACCTAAAGGATGGGAAAGCGGCTGCCGGGAGCCATCTCTCGGTGGCCGCTGCGCCCGCCTAAAGGGTGGCCGCTGGGAGCGCAATCCGGCCGCTGAGCAGCGCATCTGTGGCCGCCGGCCAGCGCAGATTGCAATAAAGATGAGGATAAAAATATCGTGTGCATAAGGCACGTTATCCGCATATAAGAATAACGTGTCGAGCGCAGCATTAAGCCATTTGTGATGGGGCGGAAAAATTGGCTCTTTGCCAATACGCCCGGTGGCGCGCAGGCCAGCGCCGTGATCTACAGCCTGATTGAAACGGCGAAGGAGAATGGCCTTGATCCGTACCGTTATCTGCTGTGGGTTCTGCAAAACGCGCCGCAACTGAGCGAAACTGATGAAACATGGGCTGAAAAGCTGCTTCCCGCGAGAGCCCCGAAAGAATGCTATATGCCTCATAAATAAAAGGCCGCCATCTCGGTGAGCAGCAGCTCACTTTGAGATGGCGGTCACTATTTTTGATGTGTGCAAATTAGGGCCGATCACTGTGCAGTGCATCGTGTATCCGTTCGACCAACGCCCTTGCCGTAAAAGGCTTCGGGAGCACAAAGCTTGCGCCCAAACGGTATGCCTCCTCTATGACCCTGTGTGTCGGCAGAGCCGTCATAAAAATCGTCGAGATTTTGTACCCGTCCTCGCGCAGATGCTGCATAACGTGAAAGCCGCCCTTGTGCGGCAGCAGAAAATCCAGCAGAAGAACGTGAGGTCGGTGCCGGTGGAGCGCCTTGGTTGTCTCGTCCTCATCCTTTGCGTGAAATACATGGAAGTTTCCGCGCTCACGCAGGGAATCCGCCAGAAGCATGCTGAGGGCTTCATTACTGTCTGAGAGTAAAATCTTCTTACGGTGCGGCATTTTTATCCGCCTCCCCCTTAAAAATTTGATTTTACACACTCACCTTGTATAAAATAGTCCCGTCAGCTTATTTTTTCAATCCGCTGCGCAGCATTTTAACGGTTTTTTTACTTGGCAGGATTTGAGCTTCCGCAAAAGAAAGAGGGATGCCTGAGAAACTTGCCAGGAGTGTTGTTGTAACACCTTGCTGCCGGCACCATTCGCTTACGGAGAGACCGCTGCTGCGGCATTCCTGGATTTGTGCCGCCCACTCCTGTAGCTCCGCCCGATGTTTCAACTCTGCGCTTGTCATTCTGACATCCCACAATACAACAGTAGCGAAACCTTTCGCAACGTTCAGCTACTATTGTCTCATGTGTGTCTATGCGCGGTTAGGTTTGACGGTTACGTTTAGCAGCAGCCAATGGCTCTCGCTCCCAGCACTAATAGGTCGCTACATTGATTTCTTCTTGTTTGTTTTACATCCGCACAGACAGGCTGCTTCCGCGGTAGTCCTGCATTCATGCCGCTCACCCCTGCAGCCTTGCGCGGCATTTCGGACACTATGATTGCCATCCTGACATCTCCAATATGACAGTAACGGAACGCTGTACAACGTTCCGTTACTATTGTCTCATGCGTGTCTATGAGTGGTTGGGTTTGACGGTTACTATTCATGGCTCAGCCATCACGTTCGCGAAGCTACCGACACTAAAGCGGGTATCATGCAATATTGCGAAGTGTTCCACACCACTGCGTATCGGCAATGCCGGTCTGGACATTTACCCCGGTTGTAACGCGGAACAGCTGAGACTGCTGGTGGAGCTCCTGCGCCTATGCTGAACGATTTCACCGGCGCAGATCAAGTCTACATCGCCTGTGGCTACACAGATCTGCGTAAAGGCATAGACGGCCTGGCGCGCCTCGTCCAGCAGCAGTTTGAACTGGATCCGTTTACCAACACGCTGTTCCTGTTCTGCGGACGGCGGCGAGACCGTATCAAGGGCTTGTACTGGGAAAAAGATGGCTTCATCCTGCTGTACAAGCGACTGGAGCAGGGCGCATACCAGTGGCCGCGCTCGGAATCCGAGATGAAGACGCTAACACCGCAACAGTACCGCTGGCTCATGGAGGGACTGCAAATCGAGCAGCCGAAAGCACACCGACCGGTGACGGGATTGAGCGCAGTCTGAGCAGAGAAAGGTGACTGGAAACCATTGAAAACACTGGCTTTTTGCCGCATTCTGCGGTATAATGTTTACATGGAAAGCAGAGAAATGCAGACAAGTAACACGGAGGAAATGGTGACCATTTCCCGTGCGGAATATGAACAGCTCCAGCAGGAAAATGCGCAGCTGGAAGCAAAGCTTGCCGCCCGTGAACAGGAACAGGCGCAGGTCATCACCAGCCTGACACTGCAAAATGAGTGGCTGCTGGAGCAGCTGAAGCTGTCCAAAAAGAAGCTGTTTGGCCGTTCTTCAGAGCAGGCAGAGCAGATGGTCATGGACCAGTTGAGCCTGACCTACAACGAGTTGGAGGCCTATGCCTTCGGCACCAAAGCCGCCACAGAGAAGCAGATCGCTGTGAAGGCACACGAGCGCAAACGGCAGTCCGGCAATGTGCTGGATGTCGTTCCGGAGGGTACTCCCACCGAGGTGGTGGAGCACCGTCTGCCGGAGAATGAACGGATCTGCTCTGCCTGCGGCAGCGAGATGGTGGAGATCGGCAAGGAAGTCCGCCGCAGCTTAATGATGAAGCCGGCAGAGTTCTGGGTGCGCGAGGACGTGTACTACACCTACGCCTGCAAGAATTGTGAGCAAGAGACCGGTGAAGCCAACATTGTGAAGGCGGCGAAGGAGCCTGCGCTGCTGCCCGGCAGCTTTGCCTCTGCGGAGGCAGTGGCGTATCTGGCAGCACAGAAATTCGTCATGTACTCGCCGCTGTACCGTCTGGAGCAGGAGTTTAACCGCCAGGGCTTGAGGCTATCCCGGCAGACGATGGCCAACTGGCTGCTGAACATCTCAGAGAAATGGCTGCGGCCGGTCTACGATGTGCTGCGCGAGCAGCTTTGCAGGGAGTCAGTGCTGCACGCGGACGAGACGACCTTGCAGGTGCTGAAAGAACCGGGACGTTCCTCCACCAGCAAGTCCTACATGTGGCTGTACCGCACCAGAGGCTGCACAAAGCAGGCCATTGTGCTGTATGAGTACCAGTCTACGAGAAAAGCGGAGCATGCTGAACATTTCCTGCAAGGCTTCTCAGGATGGCTGCACGCAGACGGATACCAGGGATACCACAAGCTGCCGGGCAACATCCGTGTGGTGGGCTGCTGGGCACATGCGAGGCGAAAATTTGACGAGGCGTTGCAAACGCTGCCCAAGGAGATGCAGAAGGACGCTCCGGCAGCGATTGGCGAATGCTATTGCTCCCGACTTTTCAAGCTGGAGCAGGCGTTTGCAGAGCTGACACCGGAGGAGCGATATGAAAAGCGGCTGGAGCAGGCAAAGCCTGTTTTAGACGCGTTGTTGTCATGGGCAAATGAGATGCAGGCGAAAACCGCGCCGAAATCTGCGTTGGGCAGGGCCATTCACTATCTGTTGGAGCAGTGGCCATACCTGACAAGGTATCTGGAGGATGGCCGTCTGGAGCTGAGCAACAACCGTGCCGAGCGCAGCATTAAGCCCTTTGTGATGGGCAGGAAGAACTGGCTCTTTGCCAATACGCCGGGTGGCGCGCAGGCCAGCGCCGTGATCTACAGCTTGATTGAAACGGCGAAGGAAAACGGCTTGGATCCGTATCAATATCTGCTTTGGATCCTGCGAAACGCGCCGCAGCTGAGCGAAACTGATGAAGCATGGGCTGAAAAGCTGCTTCCCGCGAGAGCCCCGAAAGAATGTTATGTGCCGCAAAAATAATTGACCGCCATCTCGGTGAGCAAAAGCTCCTTGAGATGGCGGCCTTTTTATACGCGGGGAGGTTTGACGCTTACCTCACATTAGTCTAACAAAGCCCTTTTTCGTATTCGTATGCTAAAAGCAGCTTAATTTGCAAAAAAAGCAGGGCGATAGTGAATAACGCGGATATAGGAATATGTCTCAAAATATTTACTCAGAGGATAGTTATAATGTTTCGAATTATGCGAATTCACAAAGATATTTTCGAATGAACTTCCTGCAGTTCGAACAATCACAGAATGCCGTATGTCATTTGCAGATCTACCTAGTTGGACAACATCTCCCCTCTGAATCGAACTCGCATCATAGTTACTATACAGAACTGCTGTAGTACTTCCAAGTCCAAATGGACCCAAACCGCTGCCCGTATTTCCTAAAGCAAAATTTCCATGTGATGTTGCACTTTCCCACGGGCTGCTACCACCGTTTTTGTGTGCAAACCAACTGGTCGTATACCAATCACTGTTATTGTGATGATACATGCGGTAGTGAGCTGCAATGTTTTGTGCATTGGCAGTCTCATCACCATTTACCCAACCGCCATATCCGGCCCATACACACTGTGACACAAAGTTTGTGCAATCCTTATCGGCTTCATAAAAAAGTGAATTTTCTGTAAGCGCATAGCAATCGCTATAATTAACCGCTTTGTTTGCATCGTATGCCACAATTAAAGCATTACGCATGCTACTTGCTTTAGTATCTTCGACGGATGTATTGAGTACCTGCGTCTCCTTGGGATCTATAGGCGTTCCATAAAGCATTTTAGTATGAGGCAATGCTTTTGCTTTCGCAAGTTCTTCATTTAATAAGCGCTTCAATTCCGAAACTACAGTCGTTCCAGTTTTTTTCGCTGAAGAAGTCTTTGCATCTTCAATCCATTCTTCGTCGCCTTCGCGAGTTATAGCCGAGATTTTCCAATTATCATCGCTTGCTTTTAACGTAAATGTAAAATCAATTACCCCAAGTGTTTTCTCGCTCTTACCATCATGCCAAATATTTGCCTCATAACTCAATTTTACATCGGCAACGATTTCGTCATCAACTGCGCTGATATTACTAAATTCAGGATCAATCGAAATGTTACTATATCTGCTATCCCATAAGCTGTCATATTCAATTCGATAGTCAGTAAGTAGGGCAAAAACAGTTGTGCTCTCCGTATCCCAAAAAAAATCAGAATAGTCGAGCGGTGTTAACTCTACAAGAGATGTTGAATATGCATCAAGAAAGTCTACAATTAATTCCTCAGCAGCGGAATTTATTTTGATATTCTCTTTTTCGATAGCCATAGCATTGCAGAGCAAGACTGACATAATGATAATCGCAGAAAGGATATTTCGAATAGATGTCCTCATAATATACCTCCTTGTATAAAATTGCTTAGTAGCCTGCCATTTGTAAAAGTGTGCTTGCGACAGGCTGTCTCCCCATCGCCGCTTATCAGGATAACTTATCCCCCATAGACATAAGTCCAATAGAAATGTTCCCAACATAGCCGCACCCCAAACAAGTAGCATTACTTCCGGGCGTTCTAGCATAATGCTGTGCCAAAACAAACTCACCACAGCCGCCATTACAAAGCCCTCTGTGATAAGTTGCATTATATTTCGTCCAAGAGTTGCCGCTATGAATGTGTAGTCTACTTAAACTGTTACTAGCAATCGTTCTCGCATTATATTCAACTCTCTTTCTATCGTTGTTATGAGAATTGATGAGGAAAGAATTGCCACCAGTTGCAACGCAAATAACAGAGTGTGATTGTGTTGCACCTCTCCCAAAAAAGCCAACATCTGCAACACAGAAAGAATCTGGGCTTGGATCAGTATCAAAAGTGGATGCATAATATGAAGAAAGTTCTTTTCTTAGTTCAGTTGATTTTCTCCACGCCTCTCCGCAAATATGCGTATTCGTACACGTATGACCAACTCTTGCGTCATGGGTACTATCTGTGCAAATACTGCCATTATTGTTATAATACCAGTTACTCGTTGTGCCAAGTCCGGCCGCTTTTAAGCACTGCGACACATAGTTCGCACAGTCGCCGCCCGATGCATTAAAGTTTTTATATTGTTTATTATAGTAAGTATAATCTGCAACATCCCCAGATGAAAACGAGTAGTTTCCAACATAGGCGTCTGCATAACTAACTGCTGCAGAACGAGAAAACGACGATGCTAACGCAGAGAATGTTGATACATTACCTCTTGTATCATAGTGTGGTAAAATTTCGTTGTCAAAATCATTCGCTTTACTAACGGTGTTGTTAAAGCCACTAATATCACTTTCGTCATAAATATCTTGGACAATTTGATAGCTAGTATCTCCAGCATTCGGAGCAAGTGTTAATGTATGCCACGTTCCAAATCCAGACGAAACCGGATCAGGAAAATCATCACTATACCATGTATACTCCACCCACTCGTATACTTTGCAAGACACAAGTCCGTTTTCCATTGTTGTAATGTCCTGAGGCTCCCCAGTAAAGGCTTCCCAGCTCAGCAAATGAAGCTTGCATGATTCAAAGTAATCCATCATGCCGCTTGTTCTTAAATCTGTGTTCGTCTTCGCCTCCATGGCCATCGCTGGAGCTTCAACATCATTACACACTAACGCAGGATAATCCATACTATCAGCAGTGTATCCTGCACCAAAGCTTGCTGTCATCAGCTTAGCATTTCTATAATCAAAATAGTTATCAACCGAGATCATCATCTCGCTGTTCGTATTCGCATCGTCGTTAGCCCTCGCTCCAATAGCAAAAAGGGGAAGTCCTGCAACAACAAGGCATACTGCGAGTATGATTTTGGTTATCTTCTTTTTCATATCTTTCTCCTTTACAAAAGCACTGATTCGAGCCGCTCAACAAAATCGAGGATTTGGTTGCAGTATGGATTCTGCGATGAAAAAATGGCATAATAGCTCAGTGTATATGGATAGTCTTCATTCAAAATTGTTTGTGCAGATGGATAAACCCCGTCAACTGTAACAACAGAACCATTAATACCAACTTCTCCGGTCAATAAGCTAAAATAGTATGGCCACACGCCCGTTCCATTTAGGTTTTTTTCTATAATGGCCTGTGCAGGGTTATCAGAATCGGCCGCCGAAACTATGTTTTTCGAAGTTGCAACGAGGTCAAAGCACATTGAAAGTTCCTGCCAAAGTTCAACTTCCAAGTCCAAATATCCCATTGACGGAATAATGGGTTCGCCCCCTGTTCTATCCCAATAAATCTGTGCATCTGTTGTATACGCATCCACAATCTGCGACTGATTCAGGTTATACAACTCACTGCTATTATTACGGACAAATACGATTGCATCTTTTTGAATCGGTATTGCTCGAAACTGTGAAAACCCTTCCAAGATTTCATCATTGCAGGGAATTAAAATGACGTCACTACTATTAGTTAAAAGAGATGTAATACACTCCTCCAGAGGCGCACGGTTACAAAAATCACTTAGAAGCATAGTCTTTTGATGCATCGAATTGGAATAAAACCAATCACAGATACCAGCCCATGTTGGTTGGTCGCAAACAAGCACGGAAAAATTGGGAATCATAGCCGTATTTGGTTTTTCTTCCTCGTTCGATTCGATTTCTTCGTAAGCCCCCAAGGATTTCTCACCGTATTCTTCAAGAGCATTTCTGGAAATAAAATCATCCAAGATGCCGTCCAGTTCATTTTGGCGGACGTTTTCCATAAAGCTATTTACCGTAGGATCTAAAGACTGTACATCACTTGGAAAGAGGACGCAGTAATATCCCCATTCATCTCTTGCAAACACATATTGACGACTTTCGCTCTGCAAGTATTCCTCGCAGTACTCGCTTTCAGTATATCTACAGATTGAAAAAATCCATCCTAGATTTTCCGCCGCAAAAGTATCAGCATGGAATACTGAAAAAACAGTCTGATCGGTGATGTAAAAACTTTCCGACGGATTAACGATTACTTGATTAGACAACTCACAAGGCAACGCAAGGGAAAATGCACCATTGGTGAAAACAGTCTCTTGAGGTTCAAATGCAGCGTTTCCTTGCTTATTAAAGCATCCACTAACCATTGAAATTAGCCAAAGTAACATCAAAGCAAAAAAGCATTTTCTATTCACGGAGTTCTCCTCCAAGATATTCACGTCACGCTAAATTAATAGCGTAATATGCATCTGCTGAGCTGAATTTTGAGTTATTACGATCATTCGTGTGTCCAGTATATCGATGCGAGACAGTATCATTCAAAGTGCAGAGCGTAATATGTCCTTCCCAGTAAACAATATTGCCAGCATTACAAGTCTTATATGTCACAGCATATCCGCCGACCTCATTACTCGTAATAAAATCGATTAACCTAGACGCACTTACCCATGTGAGTGATCCATAATACCAATCACTTGTAGGTAAGATTCCGCCGGCTACCATGCATTGAGACACAAAGCAAGCGCAATCATTATGGCAATGGCCAAGCGCCATACACGACGGATAATCTGTGGTGTTCCAAAAACTGCGGTCCACATAAACATACGTTTTGTTGCCATTCTTGTCATAGAATGTATGCCCGCATGTTGTCGAAGGTGTATAGCCGCCAAGATCAGGATCGTTCTGATGATAGCCATAGCCAGGGGCCGTGTGTTGCCATGCGTAATCTCTCGCAGCTACGCGATTATAATTATCAGCTGCGGCAAGAGGAACTACCGCCTGCAAGGAACTCAAATCAGATGCCAAACAAACATCAATTTCTTCCTCCGCAGATTTCTTCAAGTCCTCAAAGGAAAGCGGCTTGATTTCACTCTCTGATTCAACAGCGTAATCCCCATGACGTTGCTCAATTGTGACATTGCTAAATGTTCCGTCGCTATTGTACTTCGCTGCAAAGGAAATCTCGAGTGTTAATAACGTCGGTACTCCAATACACTCAGCTGCGTCAACGAAATTATTTGCTACCAAAGAGATGATATCTTCCGCCTGGGCTGAAGTAATATGCATCGAATTCTTCAAAGTATCGACTGCTCTCTTTGTAGTAAGCGCACTATTTCCTTTGCTGTCCATCGAAAGTTTGCTTGCTACTGCAGACGAACTGCTTGTCTCAACTCCATAGTCAACAGATTTACGAAGTTCAGCAACAGCCGCCTTACCATATTTTTGCGCAAAGTCTGCAGGGACGATCTCAGCAAGAGAAGATATATTTAGTTTTTCCTTAATTCCTAACATGTATGGCAAAGAATCAACACTTGTATATTTTAAGGTAGTATAAGCCCCCAAAGGCACTGTTGCTAAGATTTCATCCCCAGTAATTGTGAGTTCTGAGACAGATGAAGAATAATCTGACAAGATATAATGTTCTGAGAAATTTTCAAAAAACCATGATTTCACATATTCTTCGACAGCGTTTTCGATTACATCCACATTATCGGCAGAAAAGGTTGCCTGAGGTGTTGAAAAAGTGCTAAAAAGCATCAACAACGCCAAAAACATGCATAAACTCTTTTTCCATTTATACTGTCTCATTTTATCCTCCAAATCTATTGAAATATACGACAGAGTGAATTGGTATTGGCCGTTAATAAATAATTAGCCCATTGTTATCACCTTCTTTACTCATTTTCCTATTTATACGATGAAATAAATTGATTTTGGACAAATAATTTATATTTTAGCAAAGGCATTTTTCTTACACTTATTAGATAGATAAATCTTATAAAAGGGATCATTTGTCCATTAACAGAAATTAAAGAAGATGGACGAGCTTTATCTCAATCAGTTAACTATTTTTTCTTGCCAATTTTTCTTTATCCTTGGCCCATATAGTTATAAATAGTGTAGCTATACCTGCTTTCGCGTCGTCGTAGTATTGCAGTGAGATGAGTGTTAAAACTTTTTTCAAGAAGGCGGTCTCCTCCCTATGAGGACACCACCGATATCACTTAGGAGCAATTTGAAAATATAGTCCTAAAGTAATCTCTTATAAAACAATCTCTTATATAGAATCTTATCGTAAATACTGATATACTTATAGGCAATAGCGGCATATGCGTTAGGAGGTAACCCAAATATGGCAGAATACATTCGTGAAGTCGAAAAAATTATTGATGCCTATCATAAACAAAATCCATTATTTTCTCTGAATAGAAAAACAGCATTATATAATGCACTAACCGTCTTTGAGGATGCTTGCCGCTTGGGTGGCACAACAAATCTTGCACTAATCGGTGATAGCTTGGAGTATTCAATACTAATCCGAGAGCAGCTAGATTCATTAAATGTTCTAATTCAATGGATATTCCAGGACTGTTCGCATAAAGACACAGATACTTTGGAAATGAAAATCATATTTGAGCGATATTTAGAAGCTGCACAGCTACTGGAGTTGCAAGCAAAGCCATACTCGCCGATTTGTAGTGCGTATATTAGTTATTCAAGAGGATATTTTTCTGCAACGGTCAATGAAACGCAAAAAAAGATAACTTTCTTGGATAATCCCGAAAATCGAAGTATCGTAATATCCGATATGGTTGAATCAATTTTAAGAGATCAATCAACGGGTCTTAAATTTCCTCCAGTCCAGGACTTGTCATTGGCAAACAGTAAACTCATAGCTTCTATTAAGTTTCAAGATGGATGCATTTCATATAGTACCGATGAAAGCATATGGGATTCTTTTTATGTTCTACGTAACGCAGATATAAGTCGCTGGATTTTTCAGCAGCTTTGCGTAGCTGCGCATCCGTGATCAAAATTCACCGCCTCCTTCTTTGTATAGTATCTCAAGTTGCTTTTTTGCTCTCTGATCAATTTTCTGTGCCCAAGATAATGTAATGCCTAGCATCTTTGAAATTTCCCGTAAACTGTAACCGTGATAGTACTTCAGCCAGATAACATGACGCTGTTGCTCCGGAAGCTTGAGGATAGCTTCTGTAAGCAAATCATCTGTGTGAAGTTCGGAACTCAGGCCGCTAAGAATTTCATCGTTGTATTCTGCGGCGGGATGCCGGCCATTCATTCGCAGCATGTCAGTTACTCTGTTATTAACTATAGTTACGACGAACTGCTTTGTTTTTGGACTCACTGGATCAATAGCCGTAATATTTTCAGCTATTTTCATAAATGCATGATGTACTGCGTCCTCTGTGTCTTGTTCATGATGTAAGCGCTTGTAAGCGACATAATACATAAGGCCACGATATTTCTGGTATATGTCTTCAAACTTGTTTTTGTCTTCCTCTGTTTCGATTACTTGAAGATAAATCAGCATAGCCCTAACTCCTACTTATTATATTCGTATTATATCAAGGTACCAAAAATGTGTCCAGTGATTATGAATTGATTTTCATCAGCCTGACTAAAACCGGAATGCACTTGTCACATGATAAGGGATTGTTAGAGTTCGTTCAGCATAAATCTCTATTACCAAGCGATTTTTAATCCTTGCGTTTTTCTCAATCAATCTGCCCTAACAAAGGCAGATGATGCTTTATTTTTTTGAAAGGCAAGTTTAGAACTCTCATTTTTAAAGGAAAATTCAGATGGTTTTTAATGCTTGGACTTTAGAAGTAATGAAAGCTCGCATGTCTTCAATAGACTTTCGGAGTTGCGAATCATTAAATCTCGTATTATATGTGTTTTCAGAATGTGTCCAGCGATTATAAATTATTTTTCATTTACCAACGATTCTATCCCTTGCGTTTTTCAATTCATCCGCTCCGTCAAAGACAAATAGTGCTTTAATTTTCTGAAAGGCAATCCCTGTTCGGATTAGAATTCTCATCTTTATGGAAGTATTTAAGTGGTTTCCGGAGTTTGGGCTTTAGAAGTAACAAAAGCTCGCATGTCTTCAATAGACCTCCGGAGCTGCGAATCATTAAACCGCGCATTATATGTGTTTTCAGGATGATGAATTTGGTGTCGAATGTATTCTGTCATGCATATCTGCTGCTCTCGCGTTGTGCCATTGGCGCTGATTTTTTTATAAGGAACGGTTGTCTTACCTTGCTTATACTCGTTAAGCCATCCCTGTTCTTCGAGGTAGCCATATAATTCGTCGTGATACCCTTCAGATATCTCGGAAAATGCAAGATAATTGACTTCATTAAGTGAAGGAAAAGGTAACTGTCCCGAGCGCACAGCCTCAACACGTTTTTGAGATCCATCCGCACAAATCAGTCGGATATTTTTGAAGTCGAGCGCATTAACAAGTACCGCGCTATGAGTAGTGACGATTACTTGGACATTGCTTTCAGTGGAGAGTGCGATCAATGCATTGATAAGTTTTTTCTGGTTTTCTGAATGCTGTGACGTCTCCGGCTCCTCAATGGCGTAAATAATGCCGGGAGCATTTGCTTCATCCTTGCGACGCTCAACTTCTGCACGAAAGAAATTAAGCAATATCAGTCGCTTAGATCCGCTACCACGTTTGTTAATAGGAATGCTCTCATCTCCGGAAATAGTGACCGATTTGAACACATCTGCCCATTTCAGGCTCGAAGCAGGTGGAATGACAGGACTCAATGTATTGGCTATATCAGGACTCATCTCTCGCAGCTTTTCAAGAGTACGCGTCGCAACCTCTTGCAGCTTTCCTTCTACAATTTCTGCGACATGATCTAAGGTTTGGCTGATATCTTCATCTTGCAATATCTCTTTTACGGCCGCATGCAAAGGATCTTGAACTTCGCTGTCACTATCACTGTTCTTTCGGTCGGCTTGAAATAAGGAGTAAACCGGAAGGTACTTTTGGAGCTTCTCCCAAATGGGTTTGGCATCACCTTTAGTTACATCAAGCTCGACTGAATTGACCTGCAAATCATCACCGTAATAGCTCCAAATTGCTGTTCGCATTGCAGAGTTTCTCGTCTTATCTTCACATGGGATATCTCTCGTCTCAATTATTTTTCTAAGATCACTATCTTTTTTAGTAAGTAGGTCTGCACATTCCGGATTCGTCGGATGCATCGCACAAATAAAAACTTTTGGTGTACCTGCATTAGGATAACGTTTGACAACTTCAAGCAAGCCGTCCGAATTAAGCAGATACTCTGCGCTAAGTGATGTCTCATTTGTTGTGTCGATAACAATCTTTTCAGGAAGATCTGTAAAGCAGACCCGGATTGAGATATCTGTTTCCTGACGCGCTTTACTTTCAACATTCAGATCTGCCTTGTCCAGTTTTGTTACGCCTTTCCCGTCATTAAAGAAAATGTCAAGCGCCTCTAAAATAGTTGACTTTCCAATATCATTTTTCCCAACGAATGCTGTTAAATCTTCAAAGTCGCTATTAATCTCATCGCTGTAGCCTCTAAAGTTTTTGATAGCCACGTTTTTGATTTTCATAAAAGTCCCTCCATTTTGAATTGCAGCCGTGAAACGACTTCCCACATTTGTGGTGTGTTGCGTGTCGAAAAACGTTGCATATTGTCTACTATAAAATGCTTGCATATTGGAATCTCACAGATTGCTGGATTCCAATATTGCGAGCATCGATAGTGGAGAGGTATACTTGCTATAATGATACCAGATCATAACGGTAAAATAGCAGCGCACTTTGAAAAGCCTGCTCAACATTGACGAAGGGGATGCAAAATGCGGAAAAGGTTTGTCAAATTATTACTTTTTAAGGTGGATACACAATACAGACTTCTCTATGGGTTCAGCAGTGAAACCGAAGAATCCTCATATCCGTGGAAGGCCTTTCCTGCTGACAGGAAGGGGCAAAAGCTGATTGCAAAGGCGATTCTATCGCCAAGCGAAGCAGATAATTTCTTGATAAGTCTGACGGGCACCGAACCAATCATGTTATGCGAAAGGGTAACTCTCAAATCGCCGCAGTTGTATAAAAGAGAGCAGCTCCTATATTCCGATGATGAAGAACAGCAGGCTGTGCCCATATCCGAATTCTGTTATCTCTTTGAATTTTGGAACAGAGAAAAGCTTTCTCTTTTGAGTGAGATACAAAATGAATTCAGTGCAGATGGTAGAACACGCTACGAGCAGACACTTGAACTTCTTGAATGGGCAAAATGCAACTGTGGAATTGACTTCTGTATAGATGGACGTCGTTTTGGCAACTACGAAGTTTATTATCGTACCCCTGAGAATAGCAGTTTTGAAATAGATATCCACAAGGATCAAGGCCTGCGGGTTACAACGATTCGCAAGCGCAAAGATTTTGCAGAAGACATCATTGTTAACTGTATCGGAAAGTATAAAGACTATGTGATCTGTAATCAGACACAAGTATGGCCTGCAAATAAAAAGGAAATCTACTTCGAGGCTAATGAGCCAATGACATCGGTTGTGGTCCACGCATGGAATGTCGCCACAGGAAAGCTAATCGTCTCCCAAAGCATTGCGCTGATGATGGGACTCTCCATCATCTCGAGGTGGGGCGGTACTCCATATCAAATCGGAGACTCTTGGACAAATAAATTATTACATTCTGCAGCAAAGAGCAGCGAACTGATTCGAACTCAACTCATGAAAGTCCAACGCATCACTACGGATCGTGCAATCAGCATTCGCAGCGAACATGAGTCCGTGTTAGATGAGGCGATGGAGGACGGCTACTCTCTTTTTAAAGATTATCAGGGAAAAAAAGAAACTGGGGCATTTATTTCTAACGCCCCCACAACCGGAGAGATCGATAGCTTTTTGCAGGTAAGAGCATATATTGAGCAATCCTCTGTTTGCAAGGCGGTAATTGCCGATCCATACTTCTCTGCACGGGCAGCAGAAAAGCTGTTGACGAGAATACAACGAACAGACCTTGAACTGGAGATCATTACCTCGCTTGGCTCGCTTGATCCGGACACAAATCAAAAAAGTAATGTTTGCGAGGAAACTCGCGCTTTTTTACAGCGGACAGCACCCCTTCTCCACAACAATCTGGTGGTAAGAAATCTGACGCGTGGTGAAAAAGGCGTCTTTCACGACCGATATCTGATTCGATATCACAAGGACGGTACGATCGATGGATTCCTTCTGAGTAATTCTCTCAACTCTATGGCGCAAAAGTTTCCGCTTGTCATAGCTCCGCTGGAGCATCGGGTATGCATGGAAGTTTGTGAGTACCTGAATAGTCTCTCTGATTCCGATATCCAACAGCAGAAGCCAAGAGCATTGAGGATCTCAAATGAGGTTCTTTTTTGCTCTGAGACATACCGGTGTCAGGTTCAAAGCGAAACTTCAGTAGAGTCAGCAGCGGAAAGGTATTTGCGGCAGTGGTATGATGAATCGTCAAAGCAGATATGTATTTGCAAAGATGATTTCTCTACAGTCCTTACGGCCGTAGCAGAGCGAGCACAAAGTGATCGAATAGATGCATGTAAAATGTTCTGTTATGCGCTGAGCAATATCTGCACGAGCCAAGTGGAACTGCTAACGGAAATGCTTCAATCCGCGGGTGGAGTTAAGGCTCTGTTCTTATCAGAGTTTCCAAATTTGGCAAAGGCCGCTGAGCAGCAGTGTGATTATCTGAAGTGTGGAGCATCTTCTCCAGAATATACGCTGTGGGCACTACTAAACGGAAAAGCTCGGCCAAGCCCACAGGGGTACCACTTGCTGATTGACCATGCAGGACATATCCATTTACGCGGACTCACATGGTTAAACTGCGGATACCATATGATGCTCGAATTAGATATTGCAGGATTCCTGACGCTGCTAAGTCAGCTGCGTTCTCCAATGATGTTTGATACACTGGCCTTTCAAATGGCAATCTCGCCACTCGATAGAGAACTATATTGTGCAGCAGCTTGCTCGGAACTGCTATATGTCCGCTTATTGAGTGCAGAATGGCTTTTTAATGCTATTCGCGACGAAAGGTCACAGTTTGAAGTTGCCAGAGAGATTTGGAATCGCTTCGAACCGGATGTGAGAGCTTTACAGGAAGCTATCGTGCTATCTAACGTTATATTTCACGTTAGGACACGGCGGTTAGAATCAGAGGCGCAGTGGCAAGCAATTCAAGAGGTACTGCTGTCCAAATTAGCATCCGACCTTCCTGCGTGCAGCGGTGAGGTAATAAATACCGCGTTAGATTGGCTGCATGATAGCAATGCCGTATCACGAGCAGTTCTTCTTATGGCACTTGCTGAAAGAATGGAAAACTCTCATCCGCAGAAGCAATTGCTGGCAAGGGCAGAACCAATCTTAAAACGAGAAATTCAAGACTGCCAAACCGCCTCGGATATTCCTAGGTCAATAGGACTCTATTTGAACTGCGTAGATGCGCTATACGGTGAAAATGCAGAAAATCACATTTTCAAGGATATTTTAGATTGGAACACATTTGAGGACGCCACAGAGCCAGAACTGCAAAACTACGATTATCATCGCTCGCGCAACGCCTTCATTTTAGCTCAGCGGCAGATTCAAATACTGGAAGGAATGTTAGTAAAGTGGCCTGAATCGGAAAAAGCAAAGGCTTGGCTGAATGCCTGGGCGTGTCGGTTAAAGCAAATACCCGAAAAACTCTGAACTGTTGTTGCATAGAATAAGCAAAGAGGCGCCGGGAGCGGTATACTCCCAGCGCCTCTATGCTTATTCTTGATCGATAAAAGCAGATAGAATTATCGAAACCGCATGATTGCTATGCCTATCTTATTGATCGAATCATTTCTTGGATCAAGGGCACCTTGTCAGGGAACTGCGCTTTCACCATATCCAAGCAACGCTCCAGATTGCTTCTGATATCCTTTTTTGTCAGGCGATAGCGCTCGTTATGTATCTGGATACTGTCGCTCTGCACCTCTTCAACCTGCTGGGCAAGCTTTTGATGAATCGCTTGAAATACCATCCTACGATCAACACGAAAATCCACTCTGTCAGGATACCGTAAAAGCTCGATGGCAGAGAGCCATTGCGGAGGCGACAATTGGGGAGCAGCGTCCTCGTCAGCATTTTCAGGCAAGTGATCAAAGCGCTCTGTCACATTTGTTGCACAGAAGCTGGCAATGGCCGCATCTTTATAGTCATTGCAGCGGTCATGTTCCTGTTTTGCCTGTTCCAGCAGAAGACGCCCCTTCCAGTATCAAGAGTTTCGAGCTGTAACAGAAATACCTCCTGCGCATCAGGGGACAGCGCAGCAAGATTGATTCCGTTGCAGAGGCCATAGACCACGTTTGCAATATGAAACGCAGCAAAGAAATCTCTATAGTTATCGTGACAGAAGCTGATATTTCTTCCGTGATGACAGAGCAGGCCGGATGGGAAAACAGTATAGGGAATAGCTGCTGTCAAATCAGAAATATCAGGATTACTATCCTGATAGAGTTTACGCAGAGTGTTCCAAGGTTTTTCCAGCGTCTCAGGGTTCTGATTCTTATATTCATTCCAAATGTCTATGGTCGGCAGATATGCAGAAAGGCACGCATATGTGCGGGCATAGGCATCACGCCTGAAGAAGTTAGGACTCTTTATAGGTGTAAGTGCAGGATCTAAATGGGAACTGAGCGCCATTTGATACCCAAGATATGGAAGCACTTTTGTCAGGATACCGCAAGTTGCGCATCGTAGAGAGAATATCCCACACGGCTCATGATGCAGTCGTTGATAGCGAGCACTTCATCGGAAAGCGGTTCCTTGGCAGGATCAAAAAGGGGCATGAACTGATTGCGGATACGGTCAGCTACGGTAACGCCAAAGGTATTGAGATAGCCTGTGACATTTTCCACATTCTCAAATCCGTCTGGGCTGCCCGGCAAGGTGCCGGGGATTTGGATGGCTCCGCTCTGCAAGCCCTGCTCCAGCACCTCCACCACATTCTGATCCTGCGGCTTCAGATCTATCACCCATGCATCTATCCGCTCTTTCAGGGAAATGACCTCCAGTTGCCGGAGATCTCCCCGTTGGCGCAGACTGTTGAGCACATAATCCTGAAATTCCGGGATCAGCGGCGCTGCCGTTTTACGATCCAGTTCCTCAAAGAGCCGTCTTTGATCCCCAGTGGGACAGAAGATGTAGCACCTGCGGGGCTGCAACTCCACCTGCTCCATATCTACGAGGTTTGTATCCTCGTCTTCTCCGCACTTCTCTTTCGGGGCATCCTTCTGCACGGTATCCGCAGTCATCAGGGTTGCCACGGCGTAGATCCCATCGTGGGTGATCTGCCGCTGATAACTTTTGAGGCTGCTTTGGAGCATTCGGGTCGTGTCGTTTTGGGCGGCTTCTATCGTCGCGCCGCCGTAGATGGCATCTGCCATTGCCCGCACCATTTCGGGATAGCCGCCGAAGCGGATGGCTCTGATGATGCTGCCGTTTTGATCGTGGTCGAGTACCAGCGTATCCGCATAGGCCGACAAGCGCACCTGTGCAGATGGGTCATAGTAACTCAGTTCGATCAGCTTGCTATTGGACATTCATTGCCTGACTCCTTTCTTTTGACGAAACAAAAAAAGACCGCAATCACTCCTATGAGCAATTACGGTTTCATTCTCGTCCTTATTACATTTCAAGTCGTTTGAGTTCGACGGTACTCGCAAGGAGCATGCCACATCTCTAGGCGGTAAAACCGCCATGAGCTGTGCAAAGGGCATACTGCCTCCTTTCCACTCTTTCTTTCCTAACTTACTCCGCCCTAACTTACTTCGCCCTGAAATACAGCTTCATTGTAGCATTACAGGGAAAGGCTGTATAGTTGGAGTTTTTCCATAGCAAAGAGAATGCTCAAGATAGTATATTTCTACCAAGCCCCTTTGCTCAGAATAGCAGCGGGAACTGCATCACCTTTTATCACAAGCCGGCCCATGACAACGGTGAAGGCGGCGTTCTTTTCTTTATCGACTACTATCCCGGTGAATGGAGTGAGGACGTTCCACCAGTCATCGCAGGACATAGCGTTTTCTTCGCACAAACGGAGGACGATACATATCTGCTCAGAACACCGAGCGACGTCGAATACAGCGAGTCCGATCCCGCATTACCCCGGCTACCACAGATTGCCGGAGCACATCCGTGTGGTTGGCTACCGGGCGCATCTGCGCCGCAAGTTTGACGAGGCGGTAAAGTCCCTGCCGCAGAAGGATCAGGCAAATGCTGCGGCTTTGCAGGGACAGGCGTATTGCAGCAGACTGTTTTCTATTGAGCAGGAATTAGCAGAACTGCCACCCGAAGAACGATATACGCAGCGTCTGGAACGGTCCAAGCCCGTGATGGACGCTTTGTTGGCATGGGCAGAAACAACCAACGCTGCGCCAAAATCTGCGCTGGGCAAAGCCATATACTATCTGAAGGAACAGTGGCCGTATCTGATCCGTGTGCTGGAGGACGGACGGCTGGAGCTGAGCAACAACCTTGCCGAACGTTCCATAAAACCCTTTGTGATTGGCCGCAAAAACTGGCTCTTCGCCAATACCGCTGGTGGTGCTCAGTCCAGCAGTGTGATCTACAGTCTGATTGAAACGGCGAAAGAAAGTGGGCTGGATCCGTACCGCTATCTGACATGGCTGCTGACCAACGCACCGATTCTGGCCGCCAGGGACGATAGCTGGGCGGACAAGTTCCTGCCAGCCAACGCCCCGGCAGACTGCCATTCTTTACAACAGAACTCCTGATTTGAAATGGACCGTCTCAACGAGTACGGTCCATTTTTGCACCTATTTGACGCTTACGTATCAAAGTGACTAAAACGGAATATGACTTTGCTCGGTATCTGACCGAGAACGACCTTGCAGCCTAAAAGCAAGGGCAGGAGATCATATTGATCCCCTGCCCGCCGACGCAAGAGGAAGGACACTATCATTATGAAAAAACTGTATATTGAGCTCTTTCCAAAGCCTGACTTGGAGCGTGAGTGGAAAAATCATAAGGAGCATTTTGATTCCGGCAATCCGGAGTACCAAACGTGTATGCGGTGCGGTAAGCCGATGCGTCCCCGTCTTGCTGAGAATGCTCTCAGCAGGGCACTTGACGTCTATGTATGCCCCGAGTGCGGCACGGACGAAGCGCTCCATGCCGCAATGGATGATGTGCTGCCTATGAGCGAGTGGTACAGCGTAAAGCATCACTTCTTTGGCGAGGCTGATCACCAGTATGCGGCACGACTCCTCCCGAGTTGCAGTTTCTCACAGGTTTTTCACGCGCCGAAAAAGAAACTGCCGTTCAGCGATCTGGAATATCCCGCGCCTTTTGTTGCTTATTCCCGCTCGGATTATGATGGTTGTCAGTGGTGGACAAACTGGTTCGGCCGTCCGGAGGATAAGCCTGAAAAGGATTTAGCCTTGGAAATCGATCTTTTTCAGGATAAGCTCATGGCTCGATCTGAGTTCAAAACGCTGCGCAGCATGTCACGGATGTGCAAGCTATATGCGCAGCGCACCAGCGATCCGACGGAGTTCACCCTCTACTCGGAAACAGAAAATTTCTATATCTGGCTGCGCCTGATTACCCGGGAGCGGGACTACAACCTGTATGTCCACTACTATTTGAAGCTTTAATACATTATAACTGTAAAATAGAGAAAATTGGATAAACAATCCAAGCGTTGCTTGTTCAAACACGCTGTTATATATGCCTATTCAGTGTCGACAAAACCGTTTTATTATAAATGTCTTACTGGATGTACTCGAAGGTATTGCCAACACCACTCTTTGCTTTCCACCCACCGATGTTATCGATACTAAAATATCTTAAACACTCAAAATATAAAAGGTAGATGTATTATACGTATCTGCAGAAGTTGCTCTGCTATAACATTCGACTTTGTAGTAGCCCTGCTCGGTAAAAGTGTAACTCGCAGAACAATCCGTACCATAACTCACATCCTTAATCAAAGAACGTTGATTAGAAACGGGAGTCGTGATATACATGCGCATATTATACTGTGCAGCATTAGTAGAGAAAGAAATCGTCTTAGTACTATTGCAGGCGAAAGGACGAATCATATCATACTGGATGTAATCGGACAGAGATTCATTGGTTCGAAAATATTGCGGAATATAGGCTTTAATAGGGCAAGTGGTCCAACTATCACCAAGCTTAATGTACTTAGCATCACCAGTGTGCGCAGAATAATAAATTTGACTGCGTGCAAGACCATTTGCTTCAGTAATTACAATTGCGTGAGCGTAATTTCCCGCAGTACCATCGACATGTGCAACAGCGCCTTTAAGTTGGACGGCGGTGATACCAGAGAATGTCGATCCGCTTCCAACTTCGACTACTGTTGCTTTCATTCCTACATCAGTAGCTGCATTAGATCCAGTTGTTCCAGTTCCATCTTCTTTACCGGTAAGATAGCGCCTGAAATTTTTACAACTGCGCCAGGAAGCATAAGAATTGCTATATCCTTCGGAATAAGGATACTCATCTTCGTAATTTTGGCTACAAGTGTACCACTTATAAGTAGAATCTGTATCCATCGGCTGATTATGTGCGTCTAAAGAAGATCTGGTTAGATTTCCGCTAAATCCAGCCCATACACACTGAGATGCAAAATTCATGCAGTCGCCATCATTGCGCCAATGATAGAAATCAGGATTATAATAGGTTTTCCAACTTGCTGCATTTTGTCGAGTATGGTTATATGCATAAGCAACTGCGTTTTCGGCATTATATGGAATCTGATAGCTTCCAGTTGCAGTTACTTCAGCGTTATCAATTACCGGATCAATAACAACACACTCTGCCTCAGCATGTAATGCAGATTCCAAAACTGCGATTTCATCTGCCGCAGAAAATGATGGCTCGTCTTTATAAGTTGCATCAAACCAATCGTTATCCGTAACATCGGCAATCAACCATTTCCCCCCAATTTTCAACAGATCAACCGTATATAGGGTATCCAAATAGGAGTCCATAGTTCCATCAATGTACGTAAAACTCGCAGTCTCCAAAACATTTACAGTCGCAGTATTTTCGTCAACGGAAATATCAGAGAAAGCATAAAAAAGTTCAAAATTTTCTCGTTTAATATTTTGTAGTTGACGCGCAGCAGAAAAATATTCAGCTTTCTCATTCAGATATCCAATATTGTCCTGCATTTCATAAATCGTAGTACTACCAGAAGACAACTGATAGATAGTGTTTGTAGCCTCCGTAGATAATAGCACAGGAATTTCTGCAACTGTGTTCTCTTTAAGATCCTGATCCGCATACAAAAAAGATTTTTCCGAGTAGCTCCGCAGATAGGATTCTACAATAGCTTCGATTTCAGTTTCTTCCGATAACGCAAATGCTGGCAAATTAAGTACGCTCAAAAGGACGGAAAACGCAAATAAACAAGATAGAATTTTTTTCATAGCTACTCCTTTACTATCGCATCAGCCAATATACAATACTGCTCACACATATCGTCAGGAAATGTACTGCTATAATTGATAGAACCATCCATGATAGCTGAAGGCAGTTCGGTCAATGGCCCGCAGTATTCTCTTAACTTTTCTGACCATCCTTCCCCATCACCTAAAAGTTCAAATGCTTCGCATGAATATCCGCCATTTTCATCTTGAACGAGAATGGCGCGGCCATACGTCATCTTGGTTCCCGCATACATCAAGGATCGGGATGAATCATCGATATCATATCTCATGTAAGCCACATAGCAGATATAGTTGGTGGTTTCTTCATTGTTATATGTGTCATAAATACCAACATACGGAAAGGTAACGCCCCTACCACTACTGTACGGCATATCCTTTGTCAATGCTCCATAGAAAAGCGCAGTATCAACTTCATTGAGGTCAAACATCTCTGCTGTTGCTACAGGCAATAAAGGAATGGCTTCCAAAGGTGCAAATGTATCAGGGCTTTCAACCGTTTGAAGCGGCGATGATTGTTCAGCATTGCGTAAATTACAGTTTTCGTTTTTGTTATCACAGGAAGCAGTGGCAAAAATGATGCTTGCAAAACAAACTACCATCATAATCTTTTTCATGCATTTCTCCTACGATAATTCCACATTAGATTTTTTGTGCATATGTGCGAATCACATTTTCAGTTGTTTGTACGAGAAATAGAAACCGGTGTCTGCTCTACGCCATTGACCGTGTATTCAACGGTCAGCGTATAGGTTTTGTTTTTTGCAACAGTCGTTGTCTCGTCGATCTTCAGGATTCCAGAGGCACTGGCACTCCAGTCATCAATCAGTATATTCCCTTGCCAAAGCTCCATAACCGCAGATATCCTGTCGGTTGTCCGCTCACCCAAAATAGTGACCGTACAGGTAGCCGATGTTCCATTAAATGCAAGGGAGGGATATACATCAATTGTTCTGGCAGAAGCAGCGTGTGCGGAAATTGCAAGAATAGCGGATATCACGAGCAATAAGCATAAAAACCGTTTCCTCATAACTCATCACCCCCTTTCTCGTCTATCTAATACGATGAAAGGGGGTGATTTTGGACACCTTAAAACATTATTTTTATCTTTTTATGATTTGCACACTCTCGGCCATTGCAACCAGATCCTCAATGCTCAAAAAGCCCGAGATGCTAAACGCTGTGCTTTCCGTCGTTACCCACATGATTGCAGTTGTAGTACCCTGTCCAGTCGATGTAATCGCTTCTCCAGCAACGCCGTTTATTGTAATCGGCTGAACCGTTAGCGGACCCGCTCCGACAAACCAAGTTGTATTGTCAGGACCGTGGCTATAGCTGAACTTGAGCATTTCGTCTTCTTTATTAGTATATACCACAGTAGTCGTACCTTCTGTTGTATCTGAGTAAAATTCGGTATAGCCACTCGGAATCAATGTTGGCCGATAATCTACCAAATCCCTATTCTCATTTGAATTACCTTCAAAGCGATAGACAAAATATGTTTCGTAAATCTCCTTGACCCAGCCAACAATCGCGGCTCTAGCCTCAGTATCTACTGAAATCCATGCACCGATAGCGATGAGAATTGCAAGAAGGATGGATGCAACACGGTTCATGGTGCGATAAAATGCCGGATGATCTGCTCTGCGCTTCAGCTTTCTGATTTTCTTTTCAAATGCCGGAGAAAACTCATGCAGTACATCGGCATTATAGCCACTTTCTAAGTCGGCGGTGTATAGTTCACAGGATCGTGCGGCAGCCGCACAAAGCATCTCCTCTGTGATCATAAAACGCCGCCCCCTTCCAAATAAAGATCCTCCAGCTTTTTCTTAGCTCGCTGGTCAATTTTTGGGCCCACACAAGAGGATATACCGAGCATTTTTGCAATTTCTCTCAGCGAATAACCTTGTCCGTACTTCATCCAAATGACCATACGCTGCTGCTCCGGCAACTTCAAAATACACTCTGTCAGCAAATCCTCACCTTCATTTCCTATGACAGGACTGTTTTTCAGCTCGTCATCGTACATCACAACAGGATGCCTGCCCCTGACGCGGAATATATCCGTCACCCGGTTGTCAACCATAGTTACGATAAGCTGCTTGGTTTTTGGACTCACTGGCTCAATGTGTTTAATATTCTCGGCAATTTTAACAAATACATGGTGGACTACATCCTCGGCATCTTGTTCATGCTGCATTCGTTTGTAAGCCACATAGTACATTAGGTTTCTATATTCCTGATATATTTCTTCGAACTTAGACTTGTCCTCGTTCGTCTCAATCATTTGCAGATATACTATCACCGAATACCCACCACCTAAAGTAGTAATTCAACCACATTATAATAGATTTGACAAATTAAGTCCAGCGGCTTAGTGAAATCGCTCGTTTTTTACAAATACAATTATTGTTTCACATATCAAACAGAGGATCATAGCGGAAATTGCGCAAAGAGAACAGCACAACCGCAAATTATATAAAACACAAGATAAAACAGAAATATTGTCGGTTTTGGTGTCCAAAATCGGCACTCTGTATCGTATATATTAACAAATCAGAGATGAGCAAAACACGGAAAGAGTAACGAAGGGAAAGCGGGGCAACAAGGCAAAACCGCTGGATGTCTTGAAAAAGGCGCACAAAAACCAGCCCCCGCACAGAAAGCTGAGCCTGAGAAAGGCAATATTGTGGGTTGTCAGGCAGACCGCCTGAATGATTTTGCAGCGCAAAGTCCAGACTGCTGAAGATCTTGTTGTAGAAGTTTGCGGCTCGTTGGGATGTGAACAGCACGACATCCTGAATGATTTCCTGTCGGTAGATAGCGGCCAGCCCCTTTCTGGTTGGTTTTCTTTGCAAGCTGATTTTACCCAAAAGAGGCTCCGCTTTCTATATCATTTGAGTGATTCCAGTCTTCAGCCATGGCTGGGAACCATTGCAATTACTGCGTTTCTTGCGTTTTGCTCATGGCTGGAGCAAATGGTAAAGGAGGTGTATGATATCTTCCTGGAAAGCAGAGTTTCTTTATAATGAAAAATGAAAGGAGCGTACCAGATGAAAAAGTATAATAAACTATTGTCTTTTGTCTTAATCCTCGCCTTGTCACTCAGCTGTGTCCCAGCGCATGCTGCTCAGTTTTCCAATGCAACCGATGCACTCGTTGAGCTCGAATTGGAACAAGGTCAATTTGCAAATGCTGCGGATGTGGAGATTCAGTTGGCAGTTGATACATACTTTGGATATCGACAGGATTCTTATTCTTCTGAAAAATCGTTCCTCTCCAATGGCATAAGCGTAGCAAAGAGCGCTCCACTGACACAAAGCGAGGAACGAAACAATGCTCTACGTGATTTTTGGGCTGAAGAGAATGTGGATATTGTTTCTATTGAAAGCGAATCAACAATTCGTAGTGCTGCACGCAATATTACCACCAAAGATGTAGCATTGGATGTATACGAATGGACGTGGGTTTACTATAACAACGGTGACGGCCCTAATGCTCCAGCTACTGACTATATGGGTTTCGCCACAGAGCATTATATCACCGCACAATTACAGTCAGACGGAAGCTATCTTGTTGTAGAAGACCTATATGATGAAGCTGATATTTCCGGTTATACCTCCCCTGGCTATATTTCTGCCGAGCCGCCTGTTCAGCTCTCAGAAATTAACATCCCTCCTGTAGCCACGGTCGCAAACACAACCTCTCACTCAACATTAAACCGCAATGGGATGCCATATGTTTGGAACGCTATTGTTTATGCGGATCAATGGGTGAAAAAGGACATTGCTACGAACTTTATTGCTCAGGAATCATATTATAATCCCACCTATGGAAAAGCTGGCACCGATTCTGATTGTGTCAATTATGTAAACCAATGCCTTTCCAACAGCGGATTTGTACACGATCCAACAAGCACATCTGATCGAGTTGCCTCTTCTGATAAACAGTTTTGGCATAACAAAAATGGTAGCACAACTTCGAGTAACAGCAGCTACGTGTGGAGAACGGTTACTGGCATCATCGAATACTGGGGAGACAGATATTCCTATGAGGGGATCAATCTTGATAAATCAAATGTATTCCCTGGCAACCCCGTAATTACTTCTAATGAGGGTCATGTGGCAATTTGTGTTGGTTACAATTCTGCTGGCGTTCCCATTATTAACGGTCACACAAGAGATGTATTCCATCAAGTTCTTTCTGGCTACACCAAAACAATTAAAATCAATACCACCAATAGACTTGGCACAACACCAGCGCAGGCTACTACGATCGGTACTTTCCCCAAAACTTATACCCAGTACCTTGGTTCGGAGGCCTGCAAATGGTATAAGTTCACCGTCCCCGCTGGTGGCGGAAGCTATCGCTTTACCACTACTGGAAGCAGTACGGTACAGGGAACACTGTACAAAGAAAAAGAAACCTCTTCGTATGACAGTAAAGGAATGGCCATGTATCCCCTGACTCAAGTTAACGGTTCTAATAATTTTACTTTGAATTCCGGAACACTTGAGGCAGGCACATATTTCCTTCTTGTCAAACATGTTGCATCTTCTAGCACAGGATCGTATACTTTAACTGCAAACAAACTTTCCTAACGAGGTTAGTCAACATGAAGAATCCATTCTTATTATCCTCTCTGATGTTCCTTGTCCTAGTTTTCATGCCCAGTTGTGGATTGCAGAGCGATGAGAGTCATACAAATGATAATATAGTAAGCGAAAGCCTTGATCTGCTTCCCTCTGTCTCCGATGAATCCGCAGCTCTCGATGCGCCTGAGTGGGTTGCTTGGTTAGCCAATAGTTGGGGCGACAATTCAGGAGAATGGATGAGCGAGGCTGAATGTGATGGAAAAGACATTGAGCTGTGGCTACGGGAAAATCCGCAATACGGCGAAACAAGCAAATGTTGGAGCCTCGAAACCGCAATTTCAACCCTCGGTATAGTAAAGATGGATAGTGATAATTGCCCATTATCGGATGAGGCTTTGCGTAACAGTTTATCTGAGCTCCTTGCAAAGCAGCTGATATCAGAACTATCTACTCCTAACCCTCAACGCACATTCGAATTCATTGATTGCAAAAATTTGTCAGTTTCAGTTAATTGGAATGATGAAGCAGCTATTTGGGTTTGCACCATCAGTGCCGAAGTATCCTATAATGGCATTATCCTCCCTTACGGAGCTGTGCCTCAATCCAATTATTTAACACTCCCGCTTGGAACTTTTGAGTTAAATTGCTCTGATAGCTGGTTGATGGAATCTGCGGTTCCTGCTGAATCGGATTCGTGATATTACTCTCGATACCGCTTCCCCCGATAGAGCCTACCAAGCCAGGAAATCGAACCTTTTCCATACATCCGACACTTGTATTGCTGGACACTCCATAGGGTAATGCCGGCCACTGGTAGTCCGTTGCATTGCTCCCGCCATAATTGTATTTAGCACCATAGAGAGATTCATAGCTCGTGGAGGGATAACATTCGGTATCCTCTACGCCGTCAAAGTCGTACTCTAATGCTTCTGCGCAGATTCCCAGCGAAAGCGTTAAGCAGGCGGTGAGAGCCGTGACAAACCAGCGCTTTTTACTCTTCATGTTCATCTTCCTCCTCTGAAAATTCTTCGTGATAAACTGTGTTCTCTTGACTTCTCTTGTGGTGACGCCAAATGAGTACAACGGTAGTAATTGCAAGAACGATAACAACAAGGAAAATTAAAATAATGGGGAAATTCTCTGTGCTTTTGGCAGCTACTCGCTGCAGGATACTCGACGGTGTACCGGTATAGATCACCGTATAAGTAACACTCTCGATACCCTCTGCAACGATATCACCGATATATTTCGCAGTTGTAACATATCCGGTCGCCGCGCGATAAGATGCTCTTCCTGCGTAGGTAGCCACAGCTTTGTACTGAGCAGGCATGAGAATATCATCGACCAACGATGTTCCCTGCACCTGCCAATCTACCGATTGGAGCTGAACTGTTACGCCATTTTTTGTAGTCGTATCAGGGACGTAAGCCATGTCGTTCGTATCGAGATTGTCAATTTCTTTGGTCGTACTGACGGTGTAGCTTTTCGTTGTGTAACCAGACGCTACCGTGCTGATCGTCGAGTGGTCAAGATAGAGTGTTCCTCGAAATTCTCCGTCGTCATACTCGATGGACGGGGATAATGCCTTCAGCACCACGGACAGATCACTCTTCTCCGTGTCCGCTGTTACGGTCTCGGTGTGATGCTCCTTCTCCGAATAGGACCGCTCTTCCTTCGTCATGGACGAGTAGGTATAAGTATATCCGTCGTATTCAAAAACATCATCGATCAGCGACTGCGGATCTGTGTCCGGTGCGACCGTATAGATCTTAATATACTGCCGTACACCATTGAGGTCCTGAATGGTCGTATTAGTCGGTACTTCCATTGCAAAAGCACTGATAGAGCATGCAGCAGAAACCATCAGGGTGATACAGGTACTAATGATTTTTTTCATGTGCGTTGTGTCCTCCGTTTCATAATGATAATTCCGGCAACAACAATTGCGGCCGAAATGCGGTAAATCAGCTTTTTCACGCCGTGGCCTCCCTTTGAAAATCGAAGTTGCTTGTACGATCCGGATGCTGCTGGATGTCCGACAGTATGTACAGAGATTGATCCAGAGCTTTCTTCGTATCCCGAGGCTGCCGCTTGATAAAGGACGTCAATAAAATAACATCCTCATTCTGCACCGTGAAAACGATTCGAATGAGGACTTTGCCCTTTTCACGCAGTTCATACATCTGACTGTATCTCTCCAGTGAAAAGTGCTTAAAATGAGGTTCCTTTAGTTCGCAGGCAGGAAGATTTCTCAGTCGAAAGATTTGCCACAGGAGCTTAGCCTTGAGTTTCCCGTCCAGAGCATCAATGAAAGCGTAAAGCGGAGGTTCCACTCCGGGCGGGCAGTAGACTTTAATTGCTCGCATAAATCACATCACCTCCAGTTCTTTTAAATATTCCCTCAGATAACTGAGAAATCCTTCAATGAATGGCGACACCAATAATTTGCTGCCGGAGATCCACCAGATAGCTTCTGGGACAGGATGGTTCATCGCGTCATACTCTGAGCAGATCATTAAGACTACTCTCTGCGCCTCTACATTTTCAGACTTACAGAAAGCCTGACATATCCTGGAAACGGTTTGCATTTCAACATAAGAATCACAAAGGGCGTCAAAGAATAGGCCTGCGCAAAGATGGGCAAGGAAATTTACTGCATCCGCGTTCACATCCCCATTGCAATCAAGCAGCCCCATGTGTCTGTGCCTCTGTACAGCCGCCTCATCAAACGGGCCAACGCTGCGGTTCCATAGGTTGTTCATTTTTCACCTCGTTCAAAAGGAAAGGCCCGACACCTCACGGTGTCGAGCCTTTCAGCAAATTATTCAATTATTTTAAGATCTTACGTGGAAGCGGCCTATTCATCCAGCATGAGCTGTCCATCAATCGCCTTTTGTTTCAGGCGTTCCATCTGCTCGCGCTCTAACTGCGCAATGCTCTTTTCAGGTGTTGGAAGATCCTCCGGCATAGTGCCGTCGATCTTTCGGATTGCCTCCCTTACTTCATTCCCGACAGCATAATGAACAGCGGTCGCGGCATCGGAAGTCGAAACTTGATCCTTGCGCAGCTTTTCCTCAGTCTGCGAAATGCGAAACAGGTTAGCAATCAACTCCGTACTCCCCATGTAATCAAGTATCTTTTGGCCGATGGCAAGTCCCTTTCTGCGGTGAATATCATCTACCGTCATTCCGCCATACAAGCCCATATATCCGGCATTCTGAAAGATTGCAAATTCTTCCGCCGTGATAACGCCTGCGTTTCGCGCGGTCTCTGCCAAAAGCTGATTCCACTGCTTGATATCACCGCGAACCACAAGCCTGCGACTATCCTCATCCAGCTGATTAAAGCGCTCTGCGACCTCCTGCCGGTAGGTTTGAATTGCAAAGTATGTTTGACCGAGAGCGATCACCTCTTTGCGTGGATCACCATTCTGGACGATCAGATAGCAGGCATAACGCGAAAGCTCGTAATCAAGGATGTCTTTTACTCCTCCATTCGGCATGGGAGATGTTTTCCTGACCTCAGGAAAACATTCCAAGGTACTGCGTCCACTGTTCTCGCAGGCAATCATGGCACGCTTGATAACCTTATAGAAGTTCTCCCATTTTGCATAGTCCAGCACGGGAGCGAGCTCTCTCGCTGCCCAGTATTCTGAGCCATCTGGACGAATTCGCTTGATATCTTCAAAGCACTTATACTCTTTTGCAGACAATGTGCTCATCGCGCATACTCCTTCATTGTTTTTACTCTATATCAAGAAAACTCTATTTGCTTTTTGAATCATCCTGACTGTCAACCGCCTGCGCCGATGCTTCGATCATTTCTGTGACCACCGCATTTAACTGAGCAGCGTTCTGCGAAGTGATAACGGGCTGACCGGTTTCCGCCTCAAGCTGCTGCCGCGCAACATTTGCAACATTGCCGCCACGCTTGGCAACCTTTACGCTCTCATCAAAACCAACGGGTTTTGATGCCTTGGAAATATCCCGCGTGGATGCCTCAGCCAGCATAGTCAGCACAAGTTCAGTATCGCTCATGTTATCCCGCAGATTTTCTTTTTTTAGTCCCTTGAGATTTTTGTACTGCCGGGTCGTCATACCGGACCACGCCCTTGAAATCTCATCGGTCAGGATCGCAAATTCCCGTCCCTTTTCAACTCCGCGCTTCTGCCATTCGTCGGTGAGTTCATTGCGGATACGGATAGAAAGGAGCCTTTGGTGAACCCAGTCCGGGTCATAGCCCTTTTTGAGATAGGTTTCTAAAGCACGGTCAATGGCCTGTTCCGGGTCAATGGTTTCCTCGATGCGCTCGCGGCCAACCTCGGCAAGCCATGCTCGTATGGGTTCGGCTTTTGGCGAGGGGACAGACTGCATAATACGAAGAAGCTGTTCTGTATTCGCCACATCAGTCAGTCTCATTTTCCCATCTGGAGCAGTCATTTTGAACTGTACGATTTTTTCGTACAGTTCAACGGCGCCTTCTGCTTTCAGCTTTCGCTTCAAATCACTCCAATATCGCCGCGGATTCTCGCTGCCTGTCAGCACACGAATTACATCGACAACAGAGAAATACCATTCTTCCTTATCTTCATCCCAAGCTGTGCGAATCTTTTGATCTTCAAAAATCTGGATTTTTTCCTGTTCGCTCATAGCGTTCGGTATCCTTTCTTTTATTTTTTTTCATTATACATCAGCCGACCCGCTGCCGCAAGAACGCCAAAAACAACTCTTCAAGTTCCTTATCGCTGCCCAGCTTTTCAAGGTACGGAGCGAACTTCCTGCGGTCAAAGCTGATCTTCTTTGGAGGTGCAGTACGGCGCTGGGCTTCCTCGGCGCGAGCCTGCCGCCATACAGCGTAAATCTCCTGTTTTCCCACAGAAGGGGGCGGACAGGTGCGGGTGATTTTCTGCACCGTGGCCTTATTGAGCGTGTAGCCCTCGATAGAGCACATCGCCACAAATGCCTGCTGGGTGGCTGCGTCGTAGTCAGCAATCAGCTCAGCGCAGGCAATCGGCAGCCTGCGTGGAGTGCTTTCCAAAATCTCCGCAAGCGGTCCAATCAGGCTCGCCAGCTTGATTGCTTTGCGGATCTCATACTCGGTCACGCCAAAGAAATCTGCCACGAGTTTGCGGGCATTATACTTCTGGCGATCTTCGCCAGAAGTTCCTCCGTCGTCTGTTTCTGCCCAACCTTTGGCGAGAATCGCCAAAGGTTGGGCAGACAGCATTTCTTTGCCCGTTTCGATTGCTCTCAACAAGCAATGCATGATATGCCTTGCCGCGCTCAATGATGGTAAGGTCCTGACGCCGCAGGAGGTTGGTGGCAACAGCAATAGAGACAGCCCTTGCGTCGTCGGCACTCACCACCTCGGCCGGGATCATGTCATGCCCGGTTATCTGCCAAGCCCTCGTGCGGTTATGACCGGCAAGGATCTCATAATCGTTGCTGCCCGGGATAGGACGGACGATAACACGCTCGTAGATCCCCTGCTCGGCAAGCTGCTGTGAAAACGCTTTGAGCTTTTCTGGCGGATAGGGACGGAACCCGATGTCGGCAGTAAAGAATGGGCGAAGCCTTTCTATCGGCAGATCACAGAATCTCGATGCCTCCGGTGCTGGCGCACCTCTAAACAGCGTTTCATACGCCTCGTCGCCCACCACAATTTCAGCAGCCTGCTGTGTGGCGCTCATACGCTTTTTTAGCAGGTCATTCATGTCGCGTTTAGGCAAGATGAAGCACCTCCAGGGCAAGGCTGCGGTATGACTCGGCAGCAGGATTCTTAGGTGCATAATCAAGAATGCTCATTCCTGCAGCAGGGCACTCGGCGACCTTGATTGTCTGCTCGATTGGGCGCTCAAAAACATGTAGACTCTCACCGTAGATATCATTTACACTGTTTCGAACGCTCTGACAAAGCTGAGGGCGCGATTGATACATAGTCAAGAGAATGCCTGCAATCTTCAAATCAGGATTAAATCGGTTCTGAACATTTTTCACCATTTCCAATACATCCGGAATTCCTTCACTTGCAAGGAAATGTGCCTGCACTGGAATAATGCAATAATCGGCAGCGGCCAGTGCGTTGATGGTCAAAAGCTCGTGTTTCAGTCCGCAGTCAATAATAATGTAGTCATACTGTTCGCGGAGAGAAACCAGCAGCTTCTCCATTATCTTCTCACAAAGGGTATCGGAGAAACCGGCGGCATTATATTGCGAAAGCTGCATGACCTGCAAGCGGGCCGCAGCGTCCGCAAGACGCTTATTGGCGGGAATCAGGTCAATACCGGTTTCGGTATGTATCACGGTGCGCGGAAGGTGCAGGTCTAAATCTTCTGGCGAGTCAATTTGAACGAGCACGAGTTTTGCCAAGGTGTTTTTCTGCTCCCCAGGCGTATAGCCCAATGCAGCAGTGAGGTTGCCCTGCGGGTCGTTGTCGATCAGCAAGACTCTTTTCTTCGCTGCCGCAAGTGCAGCACCAAGATTTAATGCGGTGGTAGTCTTCCCAACACCACCTTTTGAATTTGTAATAGATATTACTGTGCTTTCCCTCATATTTTTTTCTCCTAATACTTAAAAGAAGTTGACACTTTAATGACTCAAAATGCTGGTTAAAAATATTCTCCCAAGGTCATACTTCCCCAGCTTTCTATTCCACAATAGCAAACTGCTCTTCTAACACTCTTCTAACAATTTTCTTCAGAACCAGATTTTTTCAAACTCTGATTTTTCAATCGCCGACGCTTCCACTATGCCTGAAAGCCTTGTAACACAAGGGATTCAGAGGGATGCAGCGTGAACATACGAGAACAAGCGTAATCGCGCTTATTAGACTACGGACCAGAAGGCCGGGGGTTCGAATCCCTCACGGCGTACCAAAAGTCCTCGAAATCGTCTGATTTCGAGGACTTTTGCTTTTCATAAGTTCCGTTTTTAGGGTGCCGCTTTTTTCTGACCCAAACGCTGACCCCAACGGGAGCGGGTAGCGGAAACCGTCAGACAGCACGGGATAGGATATTGCCCATCGTCTGGGCGGCTTTGAGCTGTGCGTCGGTGGTCACATGGGCGTAGGTGTCCAGCGTGAAACCCGCGGAGTAGTGACCCAGCATCGAGGACACGGTCTTCACGTCCACGCCGTTCTGGAGCGCCATCGTCGCGAAGGTGTGACGGAGATCGTGGAATCGGATGCAGGGCAGCCCTGCCCGTTTCAGCACCCGCTGGAGCATGTGCAGGACGCTGTCCGGAGACATGGGGCCTCCGGTGGGTGACGGGAACACCCATTCGCTATTTCCGATCTTGCACTTTTGCATTTTTAGTACGTCTATTGCGTCTGCCGACAGGGGCAGTGTGCGGTAGGCGTTTTTTGTTTTCAGCGGAGCCTCGACCACTTTGCCGTTCTGCCGGGAAATGGCCCGCTGCACCTTGACCGTGTTGTGTTCGAGGTCTATGTCCGTCCACTTCAGCCCCAACAGTTCGCCGCGCCGAAGTCCGGTGGCGAGGTCGAGGTAGTAGAGCTCGTACACGCCGCTGTCTTTGGCCTCTTGGAAGAATGTGCTGAGTTGATCCGAGGTCAGCGTTTTCATCTCTTTGTGTTCGACTTTCGGCAACGCGCAGCCCTGTGTCGGATTTTTCGTGACGAGGTGCTGCTCGATGGCGAGGTTGTACGCCGAGCCGATCA
>ERZ837910.834-NODE-834-length-46792-cov-19.957036_pt1 | contig 46792 bp, 44 predicted proteins | sample MGYA00519940_ERZ837910 | MGnify/ENA primary metagenome ERZ837910 (study PRJEB31850, sample SAMEA3708825) | human gut metagenome | biome: human gut; feature: human-associated habitat; material: faeces | place: China | collected 2014 ... | reverse complement strand
GGAGTAATGCGTGAAGAAAACGCCCTATTGAGCTATGGTATTTCTGTCTAAATACTCATGGAATAGCAAGCACATATATTATAGACGGAATCCCCCTTTCTTTTTCGGTGGCTGCATCATCCGTCTTGCGGATTGGACTTGCCGTTCCAGCTTCATCGGCTCTGTCGATTGGGACAAGGACTTGCCGCACAGATAGTCGTTCAAGTCGTTATACTCACGATAGTACAGCGACTTGTCAAACAACCGTTCACCGAACTTTGCTTGCAGGTGCTTACAAGCATTCCATCCTGCCGTATCGTTGTCAAGGAAACAGCCGATTCGGGGATAGGTTGCCAACAAGTTTTCCGCTTTCGCAAGATTGGAAACGGAGTTCAGTATGATATAGTCCTGCGTGTCCAATCGGGGGTATTGCGGATTGTTCTTCACTCGGATGGTAAGAAACGACAGATAGTCCATGAAGCCCTCGAACAGATAACACATTCCACGTGGTTCTCCACTCTGTCGGATATGGGTGATGTCTTTCGGGGCAGCGCATCCCTTGAAATAACGGTTGTGCACCTCATATCCTCCTGCCATGTTCGGGAAGCCGATGGCAAAGTATCGCTTGTCACCATGCGTGAAATGCAGTTCCTTACATTCTTTTTTGGCGAGTTCGGGATTTATCCTCCGTTCCTGCAAGTAAGACAGCAGTGCAGGTGAGGATAACTCCGTGACTTGCAGGTGTCGGTACATCGGTTCGGGAACGGACTGCCGACCCAAAGAGAATGGCGTATGGCTGGCGGTGTGCAGGTGCGGTGTTTGCTTGGCGATGCACTCCAACAGATAGGCTACATTCTCACTGTGATACAGTTCCGCTGCCAATGCGATGATGTTCCCACCCTTGCCGATACCGAAGTCGTACCATTTTTCAAGCTCTGTGTTCACCTTGAACGATGCGTCCGTTTCTTCCCGCAGTGGTGATTTGTACCATAGGCTTTTGCCTTGTTGCTTTACGGGCATATAGCCCAGACTTTGCAGATAATCTGCCAACTTGATTTGTTTTGCATCTTGGATTGTCATATTACATATGGTTTTAAGGTTGATAAAAATTTGTTGATTTGATGAACCGTTTATGTAATATGCTTATATACAGAATTGTAACCTCTCAACAACTTCTCAACAAACCACTCACTAAAAGAGAAATCCACAAACGGGTGTCGATGGCTTCTCAACTTCTCTTTTGGCTTGTTGAGATTTTGTTGAGAATGTATATCGCTTATTATCAATATGTTTATACTCATATTCAACAATTCAACAGAAAAATAATGGTGTTATAAGGATTCAAGCTGCTCCCTTGTGACGGTATAGAAGCGTCCCACTCTCCTTATCGACTCATAATGGCAACTTTGGTTGTAGTTACCTTGATAGGTGGTGTAGGTAAGCCCGTTGGGTGCAGGTGTCAGTTTCCAGCACTCCTGCACCACCTTACGTACTTGGTGTTTCTCCGCCTTTACCTGCGAGTGCATCAATAGTACAATGAGGTCGTTAAGACAGAATGAAACGCTGTCTGTCTTCATGGCAGCCATAATGTCGAGCAATAACTCTGACATCTCTATCTCCAACCGGTTGTGGTTACTGCGGATAATCCTCTGCAAGGCTTCGGTATGCAGCAATGAGGGGTTGAACCACATCCGGTTCTCCCTCTTGGTGGATAGTTGACGGTGGATTAGGAAATGGAGAAAGGCGGGTATCTCCGCTTTCAACCGTTGCAGGAAATCGGTATCATCGGATTGCAAGCGGTTTATTTTGCGTACCCAATAGCGTGTTTCGCCTACATCGATGATTACGGGCAGATACTCGTTGTTGGAGCATAACACGAACTTGGCAAAGAACGCTATCTCGTCACGGTCTTTGCCTTTGGCTTCCACCTTGTAGGAGAGTGTCGTGCTGAGGTTCTTCAACCTCTCACTGTCCTCCCTGCGGTTGAGCAGCACTTCATCCACCACGATAAGGAGTTTCCCTGCCCAGTCGGAATTGAACTGGCTGCGGAAATCCTCGTTGGTGTTGAAAGTGACATTGTTCTGAAAGAGGGCTTTCAGAAAGTTCAGGAAGGTGCTTTTGCCTGTGTTGCGTTCTTCCGATACCAACAATAGGATAGGCAGCTTCTGAATAGGTTGCAGGTAGAGCAGTTGCAGATAGTCCATCCCCAACTCGTATTGCTTTCCGAAGATGTGATGTACCAAAGATTGGACGTGCGAGAAATCCCCCTCTTTCGGTCTGTGGTCTATCGGTTCATAGAGGTTAAGGAACTTTCCGACCACAGGACGATAGCCGATGTGTTCGGGTACGGTGCAGAAACCGTCATACTTGGGAACGCTGCCGATATAGTCCTTGCCGTAGTCTTGGCGCAGGGTCTCGTTGTTCCACGCGATGCGTTTCTTTATATACCCTCCGTCCAGCTTTGGCTGCTCCACAATCTTGTAGAGCGTTGTACCGACACGGATAAACTCTTCCTTTGCCATGCCGCTATCCGTTGGCGGCAGGTGGCTGTCTTTTGATTTTCCAGCTGTCATATTCACTCGATTTAAGTTTGAAAAATGTCCAGCTGCAAAAATATAATCAATTATCGGATAGGTTGTTACGCAAAATATAGCAGAATAAAGAATAAACTCCCTTGAAACAAAAACTTTCAATGAATTGAGGTAAAAATGGATTGTGCAAATGAAAAACTCCCGAAAAACGAATGTCGGATTACGCTTTTCGGGAGAAAACAAGAGTGCCTGTCGTACATACTTACCGACTTGCTGACTGCATTACGTCAGTACTGCGTTCAAACTCTACGAAAGATATTCGGGCTTGGCTGTATCTGTACCATTCAGCAAAAGGAAGATGGTTTGTTTTTCTTTTCGCAAGTAAAGTCTTTCAAGAACGGCATTGCGCACCCTCTCCGCTCCGAATGTACCGATACGGAAAGCAAGGGCGATTATCGTTTCAAGATTGTAAACCTCCATGTTACATTTGCCCGATATGCGTATGGTGCGTTTTATTTCGTATTCCCTTAAAACTCCGCCCTTACAAAGTGCCTTTACTCCTGCACGGAGAGTCGGGGCGGTTACTCCGAAAAGTTCGCAGATTTCCCACTCGCTCATGGCGGTTGCGCCTATATCGTCCGGCATGACAATGTTGCCGTTATTGTCCGTTGAGATAATGTTTCGTTTCATGGCTTCGCTCGGTTATGGGGTTATATTTCCGAATGATGCGTTCAGCTTGTTTCCGAACATCGTAAGGTCATTGTCAAGTTTCTGTGTGGTTATCTTCGCATAGATTTGAGTTGTGACAATGTTCGTATGTCCCAAGACACGGCTCACGCTTTCAATGGGCATCCCTTTACTGAGAGCCAACGTCCCAAAGATATGCCGGGCGCAATGGTAGGAGATTTGCTTTTCTATTCCGCATTCGGTTATCACCTTTTTCAGCTGCTTGCACATCGTCCAATAGTTGATTTTCCCGAAAACCAGCTTGTCTTCCGACAAGTGTCTGTACCGTTCGATTATCTGCAAGGGAATATCAAGCAGCTTCACTTGGAAAGGGACATTCGTCTTGTGCCGTTTGGCGATTATCCATTTCTCGCCGTTCACTTCCACTATTTCGTCCATTGTAAGCTCTTTCATATCCACGAAAGACAAGGCGGTAAAACAGGCAAAAATGAACAGGTCCCGTACCAATGTAAGGGTGGGATTTCCAAATTCATGCGCCATGATTCTTTTGATTTCATCCTCTGTCAGATACTCACGCTCCTTCACATTCGGGCTGATGTGGAATTGTGCAAACGGGTTTCTCGGTATCAGTCCGTTATAGTGTGCACGCATCACGACACCTTTCAGCCACATGCAATTCAGCCAGATGGTGGCGTTTTTCAGTCCCCGTTCGGCGGTAAGATAAGCCACAAACTCCTTGATGAAGTCGGGTGTAAGTTCCAACATGGACATATCCGTCCGTTTGTAGAACGACTTGATAAAGGCTGTGACATAATTTCTTGCCCTTACCATCACCTTGTATGTACCGATACTTCGGTCTTTGCCGACACGTTTCAGAAAATTGGCGCAATCCTTGTCGAAAGCCTTTATCAGTGTCTCATACTCGCTGCCGATACCTTGATAGGCATTACGCACCATTTCAGCCGTAACGTATGCCTCCCGGTCTGAAATGCGTTGGTAATGCTTGATGATTTGCGCCTTGATGTTGTCCAAAGCGTGGTTGATGTCCCGTGCCTCGATGCTCTTGCCTCTGGCTCGGTTGCCTTTCGCATCCCAAAGGGTTTTCGGGATGGTCTGCTTGCAACTGAACTGCGCCACAGTACCGTTGATTGTCACTCGTCCCATGATGGGGACAATACCGTCTTTCTCCTTGCTGCCGTTCACGTAGAACAGCACTTTGAATGTACTTCTTGCCATACTCGTTTTTTTGTTTGCAAAGTTAAATATCAACGAGTTAGACCTTGATACGCAAATCGGTGACAAACGGTGAAATAGCATCCGGCATATGTTAAATCTCACTTCTTATCGGGTAATGATTTGCAAACCGTTCTTCTTCTTAAATCCGCTTTCCTTTGCGTTTTTCGTTTTTTCGGCTTGGCATCGTTTGACACCGTAACGACATTGATATTAAGTCATTTAGCGTCATTTCTCCCGTTTTTCTCGGTTATTCCAGAGATTTTTCGTAACTTTGTATCTTATATAAATAACAATTATAGAAATATGAAGAAAGTAATTTGCAGTGAGAAAGCTCCCGAAGCTATCGGTCCGTACAGCCAGGCGATGGAAGCGGGCGGAGTGGTATGTGTGTCCGGACAGTTGCCTATTGACGCCGCTACGGGGCAGATGGCGGAAGGGATAGAAGGACAGACCCGCCAGTCGTTGGAAAATATAAAGCACATTCTTGAAGAGGTGGGATTGACAATGGACTACATTGTCAAAACCACCGTGTTTCTTCAGGATATGTCCCTTTTTGCGGGGATGAATGGTGTGTATGCCACTTATTTTGACGGATCTTTCCCGGCACGCTCGGCGATTGCCGTAAAAGCTCTGCCAAAGGGCGCGTTAGTAGAGATCGAGTGTATCGCGATTCGCTAACAGATCGGCGACAATGAAACTGCTGCCTCCCACAAAGATGAAGTCTTTCGGGGGGCAGTCTTTTTTTGCCGCCTGCACCGCTTCTACCACAGTGGGGTAAGCGTTGCCTTTCAATCCGGCCTTCCGAGCCAGTTCCTGCAACTCGTTCTCCGGAAGCGCGCGTTTCACGCTGGCTTTGGTGAAATAATAGGTGGCGTCTTTCGGCAATATTTTCAGTACACCGCTGATATCTTTGTCATTGACCATACCGAATACGATATGGATCTTTTTTCCGTCGTTTGCCCGGATAGCTTCGAGCTGCTTGCAGATATACTTGATTCCGTCGACATTGTGTCCGGTGTCGCAGATGATGTCCGGATAGCTGTACACTTTCTGCCAGCGTCCCATCAGTCCGGTGAGTTCGCATACATTGGAAAAGCCCTCGAAATAGTTCTTGGGTGAGATGTGGTATCCCATTTTCACCAGTTCGTCAAGGGCGGTCAGGATAGTAAAGCCGTTCTCGACCTGGTAGAGACCGGTGAGCTCCAGAAAAATACCGTCCTGAAAATGATTATTGCTGAGTTTTATCGCGCTTTTTCTTTTGTCGAGTATTCTGTCCATCGCGCGTAGGGCATTGTCCAGATTGAACGTAGACAGTAACTTCTCCAGAGACTTCTCATTTTTCCGGTGTTTGTCTTGTAGCATTTTGAACATTTCGAGACCTTGCCGCGTCATTTCGTAAAAGCTGTTCCTTTCTTTCTGTAATTCCGGATAGCTATATATAGCGACGTCGTTGTCCGCGGCAGTCTGTTTCGTATACGTGATGGGGGCGTTCATCTCCTCCGCTTTCGCGGAGAATACTTTTTTCACCGCTCCTCTAGCCCTTCCGATAACCACCGGTACGCCTTCCTTGATGATTCCGGCTTTTTCTTCAGCGATCTTTTCGAGTGTACCGCCCAGATACTGGGTATGGTCAAGACCGATGTTGGTGATGACGCATAGGTCCGGACGGATGATGTTGGTGCAGTCCAGACGTCCGCCCATTCCTACTTCGATAACGGCTACATCTACTTTTCTGTCGGCAAAATAACGGAATGCCATAGCGGTGGTAAGCTCGAAAAACGAAGGTTGGAGAGGTTCGAAGAAAGGACGGTGCTTTTCCACAAAGTCAACTACGTATTCTTCGGGCACCATTTCGCCATTGACGCGGATGCGTTCACGAAAGTCCACCAGGTGCGGGGAGGTGAATAATCCTACCCGGTAGCCTGCCGATTGCAATACGGCGGCGATAGTATGCGAACAGGAACCTTTTCCGTTCGTACCCGCAATGTGTATTGTTTTGAATTGTTGATGAGGATGGCCGAAATATTCGTCTAATTTTTGTGTGGTTTCCAATCCCGGCTTATATGCTTCTTTCCCTACTTGCTGAAACATAGGTACACTTTCATATAAGTACTTTAAAGTGTTCTGATAGTCCATGTTTTATAATATTTAACGCCGGGCAATCTTTATTGCCCGCTAATTTGTTTATCTTTAGAACCGTCAACCGGACTGCGATAAGTGAGGTTGACGAATTGAGATTGCAAATATCAACATTTAAATCTAAGAAATCATGGGAACTAAGAAAAATTTTGTGCTAGACACCAATGTTATTCTTCACGACTATAATTGCTTGAAGAATTTCCAGGAAAATGATATTTATCTTCCCCTTGTCGTGCTTGAGGAGTTGGATAAATTCAAGAAAGGAAACGAGCAGATTAATTTCAATGCCCGTGAGTTTGTGCGTGAGTTGGATGCGCTGACGAGTGACGAGATTTTCTCGAAAGGAGTGAAGCTGGGCGAAGGCTTGGGACGCCTGTTTGTGGTGACCGGTCAGGTGGAGGCTCCCGAAGTATGGGCTGCTTTTCCGGCGAAGAAGCCCGATCATTTTATTTTGGCGGCAACCGAGTTTCTTGCTTCCAAATATCCGAAAATGAAAACGGTATTGGTGACCAAAGACGTGAACCTGCGTATGAAGGCGCGTTCCATCGGTCTGCTGTGCGAGGATTATATCACGGACAAGGTGGTGAATGTGGATGTCTTTGAGAAATCCAATGAAATCTTTGAAAATATAGATCCGGCATTGATTGACCGTATTTATTCTTCTAAGGAGGGTATCGACTTGAGTGAATTTGATTTTAAGGATCTGATTCATCCTAACGAATGTTTCGTACTGAAGAGTGACCGGAATACGGTGCTGGCACGTTACAATCCTTTTACTCATTCTATCTGCCGGGTGATGAAGGGTAAGAACTACGGAATCGAACCACGCAACGCGGAACAGAGTTTTGCTTTTGAGATTCTGAATGATCCGAATGTGAAGCTGGTAGCGTTGACCGGAAAGGCGGGAACGGGTAAGACGCTGTTGGCATTGGCTGCCGCTTTGGGCAAACTGACCGATTACAAGCAGATTCTGCTGGCACGCCCTGTCGTTGCGCTTTCCAACAAGGATATAGGTTTTCTTCCGGGAGACGCGCAGGAGAAAGTGGCTCCTTATATGCAACCGCTATTCGACAACTTGAACGTGATAAAACGCCAGTTTGCTGCTAACTCTACCGAAGTGAAGCGTATAGAAGATATGCAGAAAAGTGAACAGTTGGTCATTGAGGCTTTGGCATTTATACGTGGCCGCAGCTTGAGCGAGATGTATTGCATCATCGACGAGGCGCAAAACCTGACGCCGAATGAGATAAAGACCATCATTACTCGTGCGGGAGAAGGTACGAAGATGGTGTTTACCGGAGATATCCAACAGATTGACCAGCCGTATCTGGACAGCCAGTCCAATGGTCTGGTATATATGATTGACCGTATGAAAGACCAAAAAATCTTTGCGCACGTGAACTTGGTAAAGGGAGAACGAAGTGAGCTAAGCGAGCTGGCAAGTAACTTGCTGTAGAAGAAATTAAAAATAAAAAGATGAAGAATGAAGAATTTACTATGCAGCATTAGAGCGCAGATAATCCTTCATTCTTCATTCAAAATTTATTCTTCGTTTAAAATAAATTCTTCCTTTAATCTTTATTCTTTCTTCCCGAAGTATTTCAAGAACTGTGTACGTTCAAAAGTATTAATGCCTTGAATATCCTTGATGTTCAGCTTGCCTTTGAACTGTGCAATGCTGTTGAAGCCTTTGCGTTCCATCCATGCGGAGAGGAAGCGGTTGGCTTCGCCGATGAATGCGTTCGTATTCTGGTAGATCGCGCTGCAAACTTCTACGGCTGAAGCACCGGCAAGAATAGCCTTGACTACTGCTTCTGCATTGGCTACGCCACCGGAAGCTGCATAGTCGATCTTGTCTACTGCGGCAGATGCGATGCCGATCCAACGGAGAGGAGTGGCCAGGTCGGCAACAGTGCTGAATACTTCGCCTGAGATATGCTCCATCTTTTCAATGTTGATGTCCGGCTGGTAGAAGCGGTTGAAGAGAACAACAGCCGCCGCACCGTTGGCATACAACTGATCGATCAGTGCTACGGGATTAGTCAGGTTGTCACCCAATTTCATGATGACCGGAATGCTTACCGTTTTTTTGATGTGGCGGAGAATATCAATGTGACGCTGTTCAAAAGAACCGTATGTATATTGTACGTCCGACTGCAAAGCCAGAATATTGATCTCTATCGCATCGGCTCCGGCTTCTTCTATTTGTTTGGCAAAGTCTACCCATTCGGAATCACTGTAACAGTTAATGCTGGCAATGATAGGAATCGGGCATACCTTCTTGCTTTCTTTTATCAAAGTCAGATATTCGGATAACTTGTGTTCACGAATGTACTCTGCCAGGTAATCACTGCCTTCCGGATAGAAAGCCGGATCTTTCAGTTGTTCTGCTTCCAGCATGATTTGCTCTTCGAACAGTGATTTCAGAACGATAGCACCGGCTCCGTCTTCGGCCAGCTTCTTGTTTTTGCCGACACTGTTGGTCAGTCCCGAGCTACTGATGATAATAGGGTTCCTGAGGGAAAGCCCTGCGAAAGTAGTTTTTAAATCGGTCATGGTGATAATGATTGGTTAAATATTATATTCTCGTTCTCCGAAAATCTTGCTTCCTACTCGTACTAACGTACTTCCGGAGGCAATGGCTTCGTGATAATCGTGCGACATACCCATCGACAATTCCCGAAAGGCGTCCGAGTCGGCGAACCAGTTTGCTTTAATCTCCTTAAAGAGACTGTTCAATAAACGGAATTCACCGTTGATTTGTTCGATATTATCGGTGTTGCTTGCCATTCCCATCAAGCCGCAGATGCGCACGTGTGCCAATGCTTTCCACTCTCCGGCATCCAGCATTTCCCTGCATTCTTCGGGGCTGAAACCGAATTTAGTTTCTTCCTGCGCCACGTGTATCTGCAACAGGCAGTTTACGGTACGTCCTGCCTTGCCTGCCTGCTTGTTGACTTCTGCCAGCAATTTATAGGTATCAATGCCATGTATCATCGCTACGTATGGTATCATGTATTTGATTTTGTTACTTTGCAAGTGTCCGATAAAATGCCATTCGATGTCTTTGGGTAAACTTTCGTATTTAGCTGTCATTTCCTGCACCTTGCTCTCTCCAAAAATACGCTGTCCCGCCTGATATGCTTCTTCTATCGCTTCATTGGGATGGAATTTCGAGACAGCAACTAGCCGGACTCCTTGCGGGAGCTCGGCCAGTACTTGCTTTAAATTGTCAGCAATACTCATTGTCATTTATGCTTTTGCGGGGTCAAACTCCGGTTTGTCATTCGGTCCGGCACTGTAAGGGTAGACGTCCATCAACGGAGTCTCGGATACCATTCCGATCTGATAATCGGCCATTGTACCTTTCATTCCCTCGTCCAGCTTCTTCACCGCGTCGCGCAGGTCGGCAGCCTGTACCAGCACTTGAGTGGATGTCTTTTTCTCCGCACCGCTTTTTTCATCCAGCGTGATGAAAATAAGTTTGCATTTGAACCAGCGATCGGCACTTTCTTCGTCACTGGGGAAAAGTTCACTATAGTTGGCACGTTTAATGTCCGAAACGGTAAATTCTCCGGAGATAAACGGAGTCATTTCCTCGATGATTCGTGCCTCTGCTTCTGTAAAGCTGAGTGCGTCAACCAGATAAGGTTCCGTAACTTTCTTCTGCATTCCGTTTTCCATTACTTTCTCATAACGGATCTTGCACTCAAACCATGTATGCATTGCCATAATTTTCTTTCTGTTTAATTAGTTGATTCATGTAAATTGCCTACAAAGATAAACAAAATACCAAAGTAAGTGCCGAAAGATTTTTATTTTCTTTTATGTAAATTCTTTAGTTCAAATGAAAGCATGACACGGAAAAGTCCGATGATGAGGAATGCGAAAGAGATCATGTAGACTGCATAAAGGGCTCCTATGGCTGGTTGCCACAATATCAGCAATGAGCAGAGGATAGCCAGAATGCCGAATGCCATATACCATCCCCAGTCGCGGGTCCCGTAACGTTTCAGGTCGATGGAATAGCCGGTAGAAGAGAAACCGCGGAACATGAGCCAGAAGGCGATGATAAACGGAATGACTTCCATGCTGACCATCGGGTAAGCGATCAGGTAAATGCCTAGGATAAGGTCGATGATTCCTCCTACAACGTACCATCCCCAACTGGGAACACCTTTCTTGTTACTGATGGCGAAAATGATTTCCAAAATTCCGCTGACCAGCATAGATACGCTGAAGATAATACTTAAAGCTATATAACTGCTTACGGGGGAGAACATGAGCCAAAGGGCTACGATAATATACACGATTCCCAGAAGAAGGGAAGTCCACCAGTTCTTTACTGAATGTTGAATCTCATTGAATACTGTTTCCATACATTTTCTATTTTAAATTGTTACTAGAATAATTTCGTTGTGAGATAACAAATTCAATTTGGAAAAGGTTTTCCGTGAACATATTTTGGGTAATTGTTGTTTCTATATAAAGTAATTTTTAAATAGATATGCATTATGGCAACAACAAATTTCAAAGGACAACCGGTAAAACTGATCGGTGAATTTATACAAGTAGGTAAAGTCGCTCCCGACTTTGAATTGGTAAAAACAGATTTGTCTTCTTTCTCATTGAAAGATCTGAATGGCAAGAATGTGATTCTGAATATTTTCCCAAGTCTGGATACCAGTGTTTGTGCTACTTCGGTACGCAAATTCAACAAGATGGCTGCCGGACTGAAAGATACGGTGGTATTGGCTATCTCCAAAGACCTTCCTTTTGCACACAGCCGTTTCTGTACAACGGAAGGTATTGAGAACGTGATTCCATTGTCTGATTTCCGTTTCTCCGATTTCGATGAAAGCTATGGAGTGCGCATGGCGGACGGTCCGTTGGCAGGGCTGTTGGCTCGTGCGGTGGTAGTGATCGGAAAGGATGGCAAAGTGGCCTATACGGAACTTGTGCCGGAGATTACGCAGGAACCTGATTACGATAAGGCATTGGCTGCATTGTAAAGCAGGGGATTGCTTAGGATAAAACGCAGATAAACGCGGATTAATGCAAAAGATTATTTCTATTTGCGAAAATCCGCGTTTATCTGCGTTTTATGTTTTGAAGTTTATTTCTTCTTCATTCCTTTATAAACCAGGAAGGCAACGATAAACACACCGAGGGCAATGAAGCCATAGCCTATTTCGTGGCTGTATTCCGTTACTTTGGCAATCAACTGTTCCTCACTCTCGATTCCCGGCACTTTGGACAAGTGGTAGCCGATAATGGCTAGAATGGCATTCCACAACCCTGCTCCTAAAGTGGTGTATAGCAAGAAAGTGGTCAACTTCATCCGTGCCAGCCCGGCAGGTATGGAGATCAATTGGCGGACAGCCGGAATCAGTCGGCCGATAAATGTGGAAAGCGCACCATGTTTGTCGAAATAAGTTTCAGCGTTGCGCACTTTGGCTTCATCAATAAGGCACATATGCCCGAAACGGCTGTTGGCAAACTTATAGACGATAGGGCGTCCCAACCACTTTGCCAGAAAATAGTTAATCAATGCTCCGATATTGGCTCCGATGGTAGCGAACAAAATCACCAGATAGATATTAAGCTCGTCGTTGACTGCGGCTTTATATGCTGCCGGCGGGATGACCACTTCCGAAGGGAAAGGGATAAAGGAACTTTCGATAGTCATTAATAAAGTGATAGTCCAATAATTCAAATGATCCAGACACCACTGGATGAAAGCTACTGATTCCATGATTTTTAGGGTTAGGGTTTATTAAATTGATGATTATTTTCCTTTGTTTTTCTTACTCTCCTTTTTCTCCTTTTTCATACGTGCCAGTATCTTCTTGAATATTTTCCGTTGTTCTTCATTCTGACACGCATAATTTATCAAATCCGAAAGGGCTTCCTCTGTGACCGGATGCGCGCAGTCGTTGTTATATTTGAAGAAACTTTCTATGTCCCCGTAAGCCAGACTGCAAACGCTCAATTTCTCCGCAACGTCTTCAAATTTCGGATCAAGAGCATATACTTTCTCTAAGTAATATTGACTTTCGATCTCATAGTTGTTCTCCATATAGGCACAGGCTATCATGTAATACATATCTATGCTGGAATCTATATCCGATAACTTGATGAAGCAGATTCTGGCTTTTTCAAGTTTCCTTTCCAGCAAGTAGATTTTGCCCTCAGTCAGGAGGATTGTCGCGTCTTTCGGATGGATTTTGCTTATTTTCTTACAAGTCTGATGTGCTTCTTTGTATCTTCCCAATTCGGCTAAGGCATTCGCTTTATTGGTATAAATGTCTATTGATAAAGCAGACTCATTACCATTGCTTTTTTCTAAAAAATCGATTACTTTGTCATAATACTCATTCGCTTTTTCCCAATCTTCTTTGGCGCCGTAACACAGTCCGATAAACATATAGCCCATATCGGGGGAGATGGCCTTGTATTCCATCGCTTTCTTATAATTTTCGATGGACTTGTCGAAATTGTTCAGTTGGAAAAAGGAATGTGCTTTGGTGGTATATGCTTCTCCGTCAGATTCATCGGCTGCCAATGCGAAATCACAGGCTTCGATAGCCTTGCTCCATTTTGATTGGAAGAAGTAGCATTTTGCCAGTCCTGTCCAATAAGAGGTATTATAAGGCTCTATATCAAGTAATTGATTGTATATCTTGATTGCTGAGTCCAATTGTTGGGTGGCTAATGCGTAATCGGCTTGGAGAGCCATAAACTCTTTTGCCTCAGAGTATGTTTTCTCCCCTTTTTCCATCCATTCTTTTGCCATATCGGGATATCCCATCTCCAGATAGAGATAGACAACCTCGCAGATTCTGCCGAGTTCGTCCGCATCTTCAATGGTAGCTAATAGTGACCGGGTTTCTTCGAGTTGCCCTTCATTCAGTAACAATTCGGCCTTCAGCATTTTCACTTCGGGATCATACGCTTCGGTGATGGAATCCAGCACCTGTTTTGCTTTCTGCAGGTTCCGGGTGTCCAAATAAAGGTATGCCTGTTCCACTAGCAGGTCGGTGTTTCCCGGATGTAATTGAAGTCCGTAAGTGACGGCTTCTTGTGCTTCCTCAAATTTACTTCTGGAGGCATACCAATCAGAGATATCAGCCAATTGGTCTCCATCCAGATAGAGTTGTCTGTTTTCGGCTTTTGCAGCCTCGTAGTTTGTGATCAGTTTTTCCAGTTCTTTTTTTTCAGACGGAATGTTTTTTCTACTCATTATTTTATATTTTATTTATTGATCTTGCCCCACGTGTCTTTTAATCCCACAGTGCGGTTGAAGATCAGATTTTCCGGTGTTGAGTCCTTGTCAATATTGAAATATCCAATCCGTTGGAACTGTAAGTAGGAGAGGGTGGGCAGTGTAGCTGCGAACTTTTCTATGTAGCAGTTAGGGAGAACTTTCAATGAGTCCGGGTTAATAATTTCTTTCATGGCTTCCAGTGCCTCGCAATTTTTCGCTTCGCGGATGGCAGCCAGTTCGTCACGCGGATTTTCTACTTTCCACAGACGGTCGTACAAACGCACCTCTGCTTGTATGCAGTGGTTGCAGCTCACCCAGTGAAGCGTACCTTTCACTTTGCGGTTCGCGTCCGGCATACCGCTGCGGGTGTTCGGGTCATATTCGCAGTATACTTCCGTGATCACGCCGTTTTCATCTTTCTTGCAGCCGGTACATTTCACGATATAAGCATTCTTGAGACGTACTTCCTGTCCGGGTGTCATGCGGAAATATTTCTTGGGAGCATCTTCCATGAAGTCTTCACGTTCCATCCACAACTCGCGGCTGAACTCAATCAAGTGGCTTCCCGCTTCCGGATCTTCCGGGTTATTGATGGCTTCCAATTCTTCTACTTGTCCTTCCGGATAGTTCGTGATGACGAGTTTCACCGGATTGATTACTGCGGACACGCGGGTAGCGCGGCTGTTCAGGTCTTCGCGGACAGAACTTTCGAGCAGTGCGATGTCATTCAGCGCGTCGTATGTGGTATAACCGATTTTGTCGATAAACTTATGGATGGACTCCGGCGAGTAACCACGACGGCGGAAACCGCAGATGGTCGGCATACGGGGATCGTCCCATCCGTTCACTAGCCCCTCTTTTACCAGAGTGAGCAGGTTGCGTTTGCTCATCAGCGTATAGCTCAGGTTCAGTTTGTTGAACTCGGTCTGACGGGGACGGTTGTCATTCAGGTCTTTCCCTTCTTTCAGCCAGTCGATGAAGAGGTCGTAGAGCGGGCGGTGTACCACAAACTCAAGCGTACACAGTGAATGGGTCACCCCTTCGAAGAAGTCGCTCTGACCGTGCGCGAAGTCATACATCGGGTAGGCTTTCCATGTAGTGCCGGTACGATGATGCGGATGTTTCACCACACGATAAATAATCGGGTCGCGGAAGTGCATATTCGGGTTGGCCATATCGATTTTGGCGCGAAGCACCATAGCGCCCTCTTCAATCTCTCCGCTATTCATTTTCTTGAAAAGTTCGAGACTCTCTTCAATCGGACGGTTGCGGTAAGGGCTTTCCACACCCGGTTGGGTAGGAGTGCCTTTTTGCTGTGCGATCTGTTCTGAACTCTGTTCGTCGATATATGCTTTACCTTCCTGAATCAGACGGATGGCGAAGTCCCATAATTGTTGGAAGTAGTCGGAAGCATAATATTCATTTCCCCAACGGTAGCCTAACCATTGGATGTCTTCTTTGATAGCTTCTACATATTCCACATCCTCTTTGGTGGGGTTTGTGTCGTCGAAACGAAGGTTGCATACACCGCCATGTTTTTCTGCAATGCCGAAATCGAGGCAAATGGCTTTGGCATGGCCGATGTGAAGGTATCCGTTTGGCTCGGGCGGGAAACGTGTCTGTACTTTTCCACCGTTTTTACCTTCTTTCAAGTCTTTTTCTACTGCCTGTTCTATAAAGTTCAAGCTCTTTTTTTCACTTGCTACTTCTTCGTTTTTAATATCTGTCATAACGTTTTATGCTAATACATGATTCAGGCTACAAAAGTAGGACATTTTTTTTATTTAACCGGAATATAACCGCTCTTTTTTATAATGTCCTGTCCGTCGGGAGAAAGAATGTACTGAATCAAAGGAGCGATTTCCGCTTTCTTCTTTACATTGTAATAGTAGTAAAGCGGGCGGACGATGGGATAAGTCTTGTTGGTGGCATTCTCTACTGTGGGGGCTGCATAATGTTTTCCGTCGTAGGATACGGAAAGGGTTTTGACACGTGGGGACACGTAGGCAAGTCCGACATATCCGATGGCTCCTTTGGTCTGGCTGACTGACTGGATAATGGCGCCCGTTGCGGGCATGGAAAGGCTGCTCGCCATATAGTTTTTGTTTTTGAGTACGCTCTCTTTGAAAAATTCATAAGTGCCGGAAGAGGTCTCGCGGGAGTAAACCACAATTTTGCGGTCGTCACCGCCTACTTGCTTCCAATTGGTGATTTTCCCCCGAAAGATGTCTTCCAGTTGTTGGCGGGTGAGTTGCTTTACCGGGTTGGAAGGATGTGCTACTACGGCAAGGGCGTCATACGCCACAACTATTTCGGCTACATCTTCTCCCGCACTCTTGATTTTCATCTTTTCGCTGAACTTGATAGGGCGGGAAGCCATTGCGATGTCCGTCGTGTTGTCCAGTAGCGCGGAAATTCCTACGCCGGTTCCTCCGCCGGTCACGGTGACACGGGTGTCTGGGTATTGGTTCATAAACCGTTCTGCTGTCTGCTGGGCGACAGGAAGTACCGTATCACTGCCTTTGATGCGTTGCGCGCTGGCACTGATTGACAGTAAGGACAGGGCTATTAATAAATTTCTTCTTACTTTCATAAATCTTCTTTTTTGTACGGATGCAAATGAATACGGATGCAAATAAAGCAATCGGATGTTACATTTCTATTGCATCCGGCGGGCAAAAGGTGTTTGTAACACAAATGTAACAAGATTGAAACATTTCCTTCAAACGTTAGTCACACCTCCTTAATAAGGAGGCGCTTTCTTTGCATCAGAAATCGACAGGTATGAAGAAATTTTTAGAAAAGATTATAGAAGGGATTCTGACTTGCAGCGGTTTCGTAACAAGTATTACGATTCTGCTGATTGTACTCTTCCTGTTTACGGAGGCTTTCGGGCTATTCAGAAGCAAAGTGATCGAGGAAGGTTATGCGCTGGCGCTGAATAAAAGTAATAAGGTAAGCGTTCTGAGTCCGGCTCAGATAAAGAATGTTTTTGACGGGGAGATAACCAATTGGAAGGAACTCGGTGGGGAAGATCTCCCTATCCGGGTTTTTCGTCTGGAGGATATTACACAATATTATACGGAGGAGGAACTCGGAGCTGCCTATGAGTATGCGGGAGATAAGATAACGGAACTGGTGGAGAAAACACCGGGTATCGTGGCTTTTGTTCCGCAGCAGTTTATCGTTCATCCGGATGCGGTGCATTTTATAGAGGACAACACCATTTCCGTGAAAGATGTCTTTGCGGGAGCCGAATGGTTTCCGACAGCGACTCCGGCCGCACAGTTCGGCTTCCTGCCTTTGATTGGCGGTACGTTGTGGGTGAGCCTGTTTGCCATTCTTTTCGCGCTGCCTTTCGGACTTTCGGTTTCTATCTATATGTCCGAAGTAGCCCATCCGAAAGTACGGAACTGGCTGAAGCCGGTCATTGAATTGTTGAGTGGCATTCCTTCCGTTGTCTATGGCTTTTTCGGTTTGATCGTCATTGTCCCGTTGATTCAGAAATTGTTTGATCTTCCGGTAGGGGAAAGCGGTCTGGCAGGGAGTATCGTGTTGGCTATAATGGCGCTGCCTACTATTATAACAGTGACGGAAGATGCGATGAGGAATTGTCCGCGCGCCATGCGTGAAGCGAGTCTGGCGCTGGGGGCTTCACAGTGGCAGACTATATATAAGGTAGTGATTCCTTATTCCATCTCGGGCATTACGTCCGGCGTGGTGCTGGGTATCGGGCGGGCTATCGGAGAAACGATGGCGGTATTGATGGTGACGGGAAACGCAGCCGTGATTCCGACCACTATTCTAGAGCCGTTGCGTACGATTCCTGCCACCATTGCGGCGGAATTGGGAGAAGCACCGGCGGGAGGTCCGCATTATCAGGCATTGTTCCTGCTGGGTGTCGTGTTGTTCTTCATTACACTGATCATCAACTTTAGTGTGGAATACATTTCTTCTAAAGGACTAAAACGAAGTAAATAATATGGAAATAAGGAGTAATAATAAAGCCAAGCACCGTTCGCAGAAGATCGCTTTCGGCCTGTTCCGATTGTTGAGCCTTTGCATTGTGCTGATATTGTTTGTGATTCTGGGATTTATCATCTATAAAGGAATCGGTGCCATCAGCTGGGAGTTTATCACTTCGTCTCCTACGGATGGAATGACGGGAGGAGGCATCTGGCCGGCTATTGTCGGTACTTTTTATCTGATGGTGGGCAGTGCGCTGTTTGCTTTTCCGGTGGGGGTGATGAGTGGAATCTATATGAACGAGTATGCGCCGAAAGGCAAATTGGTGCGCTTTATCCGGGTGATGACGAACAATCTGAGTGGTATTCCCTCTATTGTGTTCGGTTTGTTCGGTATGGCGCTTTTTGTCAATTATATGGGGTTCGGTGATAGTATTTTGGCCGGTTCTTTGACATTAGGCTTACTTTGTGTACCTTTGGTTATCCGGACGACGGAAGAGGCTTTGAAGGCGATTCCCGACAGTATGCGTGAGGGAAGCCGGGCGCTGGGAGCGACGAAGTTGCAGACGATCTGGCACGTTATTCTTCCGATGGGCATGCCGAATATCATCACCGGGCTGATTCTTGCTTTGGGACGAGTGTCGGGAGAGACGGCGCCGATTCTGTTCACCTGTGCCGCCTATTTCCTTCCGCATCTTCCGGCAAGCATTCTGGATCAGTGTATGGCGTTGCCTTATCATCTGTATGTGATTTCTACAAGTGGAACGGATATGGAGGCGCAGCTGCCATTGGCATACGGTACGGCATTGGTACTGATTATGATTATTCTGCTGGTGAATTTGCTGGCGAATGCGTTGAGAAAGTATTTTGAGAAAAGGGTAAAAACGAATTGAGTTAGTATATATGGATACAGTGAAAATAGATGCGCGCGACGTGAATTTCTGGTATGGTGATTTCCATGCGTTGAAAGGTATCAGTATGCAGATTGAAGAGAAGTCGGTTGTTGCCTTTATCGGGCCTTCCGGTTGTGGTAAATCTACCTTCCTCCGGCTTTTCAACCGGATGAACGATCTGATTCCCGCCACCCGTCTGGAAGGGGAGATTCGTATCGACGGGCAGAATATCTATTCTAAAAGCGTGGCGGTGGACGAACTGCGCAAGAATGTGGGAATGGTGTTTCAGCGTCCTAATCCTTTTCCGAAAAGCATATTCGAGAATGTGGCTTACGGACTTCGTGTGAATGGAGTGAAAGATAACGCTTTCATCCGCCAGCGTGTGGAGGAAACACTGAAAGGGGCGGCACTTTGGGATGAGGTGAAAGATAAGTTGAAGGAATCGGCTTATGCCTTGTCCGGCGGACAGCAGCAACGTCTTTGTATTGCCCGTGCTATGGCGGTGTCTCCTTCGGTGTTGCTGATGGACGAACCTGCGTCTGCGCTCGACCCTATCTCTACGGCAAAAGTGGAGGAGCTGATTCACGAGCTGAAAAAAGACTATACTATTGTGATTGTGACGCACAATATGCAGCAGGCGGCCCGTGTCAGCGACAAAACGGCTTTCTTTTATATGGGCGAGATGGTGGAATTCGATCAGACCAAGAAGATATTCACAAATCCGGAGAAAGAGGCTACGCAGAATTATATTACAGGTCGTTTCGGATAGAACGGTCCCCCTTGCCTGTGTTAGAAACAGAATATTAATCATTTATATATAAGTAGACTATGGTAAAGTTTATAGAATCGGAACTTGTTCTATTGAAGAAGGAAATTGACGAGATGTGGACGTTGGTGTACAACCAGCTCGACCGTGCCGGAGAGGCTGTATTGACTCTTGACAAAGAGTTGGCTCAGCAGGTGATGGTTCGCGAGCGTAGGGTGAATGCCTTTGAACTGAAGATAGACAGTGATGTGGAAGATATTATCGCGTTATATAATCCGGTGGCGATCGACCTGCGTTTTGTGCTGGCTATGCTGAAAATCAATACGAATCTGGAACGCTTGGGAGACTTTGCGGAAGGGATTGCCCGCTTTGTGATTCGTAGCAAAGAACCGGTGTTGGATGCGGAGCTGTTGAACCGTCTTCGGCTGGCGGAGATGCAGGCTGAGGTGTTGTCCATGCTGGAACTGGCGAAACGTGCCTTGAATGAGGAGAGTATTGAACTGGCGGCAGGTGTCTTTGCCAAAGATAATTTGCTGGATGAGATCAATGCCGGGGCAACAGGTATCATTGCGGACTATATTACCGAACATCCGGAAGCGGTACATACGGGTGTGGACTTGGTCAGCGTGTTCCGCAAATTGGAACGTGCAGGAGACCATATCACCAACATTGCTGAGGAAATCGTATTTTTCATTGATGCCAAAGTGTTAAAACATCGTGGAAAAACGGACGAAAATTATCCGGAGAAGTAATTTGGGGCGAATTTTTAAACAGAAATTAGGTCTCCTTAAAAAAATATCTTATATTTGACTCCTGTAACGGGCTAGTTACAGGAGTTTTTGCGTCAAATGATAATAAATCCAAAGATTTTTCAAAAAGATGTTATATGACATGTTTTATAATTTGGATAGTATCGGTAAAAGCCCCTATATTTGCACCGTTATCCTGAAAACAATCTTTTTACCTTAAAAAAAAACTAATACCTATTGAAAACTGAAGAATGGAGCTTTGTGAAAAGCCCCATTTTTTTATGTCCTTACATTTGGGCTGTTTTAAAGTGTTGATTATCATGGTTGTGTGAAATCTTTGTTTTGAAAAAGGTACATATGTAAATAACTTTAAGTACCAATTTTAAGTACCATTTTTAGAACCATTTAGAGTTGCTAAAATATAAGTGATTGATAATCAGTAGGGATAAGAAAGATGGAAAAACAGCTTTTTGTAAAATTAAGCCTGAACTTCAATCTAAGAAGTTTCAAGGACGAGTCTGTAATGGCAATAATTTATGCAGTTGTAAATTTCAATGGTCAACAATTTAAGGTGAATACTAATATGAAAGTTTATAAGCCTAATTGGGATTATAGAAATCAGAAAGCTAAAGTAGAGCCTTATTTGACTAAACAAGAAAATTTGAATAATAGTATCGCTAACAAAAAAATAATCGAAATTAGGGAGAAGTTTTGAGGAATTGAAGTTATCTTTGTTTAATAAGTCAATTGACAACATTACACAAGATTATATTAAACAGAGTTTATTCAGTACAAAAGCAAAATATACTATGAGTAATAAGATAGAAGAATCCGTACCAGTACAAAAAACGATAAAGAGAAAACCTTCAACTAGAAGAGGTAGATGGCAATACTTCAGCCAGTTTAATTTTCACTAAAGTTATTGTCGAGCATTATAAGGCTAGCCAGGGTACGACTCAAAAGGCTAGTACTATTAAAGAGTTCTGTGAATTTTTGAAGAAAAATGGTGGCGATAAATTGTCTAGCGTTAGCAAGGTCAATTTATCAAAATATGAGATGATACTGAAAGATAAAAAATGGAAAACCATAAAAACGAAGATTGGGCACGTTATGTCTGTTATCAGAAAGGCACGTGAATTTGACCTATTTCCTAAAAAAAATAATGAAGGGGTTGAGGACTATAGATTGCGGACGAAGAAAATTCTCGATAATGATGCAACATCACGTTTTGCGCTAACTGATGGTGAACTTTATTAATGCAGTGCGACGATAAATTGAAGAGAAGTCGATAACGTGGTGGAGGGGCATTATGACCAACAGCAAAGGAGGGTGCTTTCAATAAGAAGATAACCCATATAGAGGCATGCTCAAATAATCGTAATATTTTGAAACACAATCAAATAAAATGAGTAACTTTGCAAATAAATTAAAGAGGAATATGGCTGACATAACAAACATACAAGAATCTGAATATGATGCAATTCTGCGACAGTGAGCCAAAACTGCGACAGGTTGTCGCAGTTTTGCCGTGGGGACATACATTGACCCTGATGCGTAAGTTCGGCGATGACGACAAAGCCATATTGTATTATGCGCAAGAAATTATATCAAAAGGATGGAATCGTGAACTGTTATCCAGTGCCATCACCCTTAAAATGCACTTAAAGAAGAATGAAACCTTGGATAATAATTTCGAGCAGATACTGCCATCCACACAAGCGATATTTGCCAATGAAGTGTTCAAAAGCAGTTATAATCTTGGATTTCTTGGCGTAAAAGACACTATCTTGGAAACGGAACTGGAAACCCGATTGGTGGAAAAGGTTAAACATTTTCTTTTGGAACTTGGCAAAGGTTTCACCTATCTTGGTAATCAGTATGTGCTTGAGTATAACGGGAAACGGAGCAAGGTCGATATGCTTTTCTTCCACCGTGGTTTGCACTGCCTTGTAGCCATAGATTTGAAGATTGGCGAGTTTAGACCGGAATATGCAGGTAAGATGAACTATTACCTGTCATTGCTTGACCGTTTGGAACGCAGAGAGGACGAGAACCGTTCTATCGGCATCATTTTGTGTGCAGAGAAAGACCGCGTGGAAGTGGAGCTTGCTTTAGAAGATATGGGCAAGCCTATTGGTGTGGCAGACTATCAGTTAATTGTTCCACAGGAGGAATTAAAGAAAGTGGTCGCAGACGAAATGGAAGCGTTTGGCAAAGAACTTCCTCTACGCACAGAAACCAAGAAGGAATAAATCAGCGTTAGGAAATAACATGAGAAAGAGTCTCATAATTGAGGAATAAGGATAAAGGCAGCATTTTTACATTTATTCTTTTTGGGTGAATTTGAAAATAGTTGTTCTAACATCTCCCTTGTTACAGGTCTGTATATAATATCTGTATATGTGGTCTCTCTAATCTCTTGTGGTAAATAGGGAATCACGGTGCTCTTCTTTGCTGTTACTTGCATATTTGTGTGAAAATAGATAGGTTGTTAATTGATTTATCTACAGCAAAGTTACTGATAAGAATCAGGTAAAGCTAATGCAAAACATACATTCTGAATTATTGAGGTATATGTTCATTTTAAAAGAAAAGGATGAGGTAGCAGATGGCAACAGAATGGAATTATTGCTTCTATAAGAAGAACAATGAATGGGGATGTTGATATACTACCTTCAACTGAAAGAAAGCCAAGAAGCAAAGAACTATGCAGAGAACTTTGCCAAGTATTATGAGAGATATACTTAACTTAGACAATAATTAATTGAAATTGAAAAGCCGGTTATCAAAATTGATAGCTGGCTTTTTTATTTAAGTATAAGTTGTTAATTAGGACTGTATTGCATATTGCACCGGCTTATAATTTTAATGAACAATAGTTCTTGCTAATTAAACAGCTTTTAGTAACTTTGTGGCAATTTCAGGCTTCTATGGAGATAGTTCTGAAAGGACATAGTTAACGAAGAGCGTTTAAGATATTATCTTGCATTGGAATCTGGACAATTTCATAAGGTGAAGATAATAGGCAAGAACGCTCACGTCAATGTTATATACCTATTCTTATATGGATAGTCTATATATCGTTTGGCGTGGGCTATTGTTTATTATTCACCTTAGGCAGTCCAGAGCCTCAATGCAGTAATATTCAGTAGTTCCCACGCTTTTTGTACGTAGTAGCCAATCATAGGGAACTAGTTGGCATTAAATACAAAATATAAGAACCGGACAGTTTATCTACTTTGCCAATCTGTTTATTAAGAAGTGTGCAACTTTCCATGTTGTGTTCCTCGCACTTGCATCTCAATTATTAATGCTCTCTATTAGGGACGTAGAAGCATAAACAATTTATAAAATGAAAATACTAAGATTTATTGGAATGGCAGTAATTGCCGTGATTATGAGTGTAAACTTTGTTGCTTGTAGCGATGATGATGAAGACATTGATACAGCACAGCTGGAAGGAACTTGGGGATTAACCAACGATGAAGGCTACGAAGTGTATGAAGGGGAAAAAGAAAGCTGGAATGACCAATATGACCCTGCTAATCCAATATCTGATTGTGAAAAGGTGATAATATCTAAGATTGCTGATAATACTTATTCAATGACTTATTACGATTATTACAACAACCAGTGGCATCAAAACGATACTGAGAAATTTACTTTAGATGGCAACAATCTGATTCCTGTGGATGGAGGTACAGAATTTACTTCTGTCAAATTACTTGTTGTAAATTCCAGTCAATTGGTAGTTGAACAAAAAGAAACTGACGAAGATGGAGACTTTTACCGTAAAATGACATATAAACGTATGTAATTTTCCACCCTTTCGGATTATAAGGTAGCATTTGAGAGATTCATCTGCTGCCTTTTTTACCATCTCTCTTGTCACAGGTCTGTGTGTAATATGAATTTTTTATGCTCTTATTTTCTATCCTCCTTGCTTATTCGTATCTTTGGCCCTTGCATTAAAGGAGTGCTTTAAACGTAGAATAGTAAATCATGAAATAATAAGTAGAATTATGTTTTCTGGAATTGTAGAAGAATATGCTACTTTGGTGGCGCTGGTGAAAGACCAGGAGAATATACACTTTACATTGAAGTGTTCGTTTGTGAATGAGTTGAAGATTGATCAGAGTATTTCTCACAATGGTGTATGTCTGACAGTCGTAAGTATGACGAATGACACGTATACGGTGACTGCTATGAAAGAAACGCTGGAACGTTCCAATCTCGGTCTGCTGAAAGTGGGAGACAAGGTGAATGTGGAGCGCAGCATGATGATGAACGGCCGGTTGGACGGTCATATTGTGCAGGGACACGTGGATCAGACCGCCACTTGTGTTGACATAAAGGATGCGGAAGGAAGCTGGTATTTTACATTCCGTTATGCGTTTGATAAGGAAATGGCGAAACGTGGATATATTACTGTGGATAAAGGTTCGGTGACGGTAAACGGTGTCAGTCTGACGGTATGCAATCCCACGGATGATACGTTCCAGGTGGCCATTATTCCTTATACTTACGAGCATACCAATTTCCATACGTTTGCCATTGGCAGTGTGGTGAATATAGAGTTTGACATTATCGGTAAGTATATCAGCCGGATGATTCAATATAAATAAGATGGAATACAGTGATTTTCTGCAATTAGTACTTTCCCGTCAGAGTGACCGGGCGTATGATAAAGAACGTCCGGTGGAGACGGAGAAGTTAGAGCGGATTTTGGAGGCAGGTCGTCTGGCTCCTTCCGCTTGCAATGCTCAACCCTGGAAGTTTGTGGTGATAACCGACCGTGAACTGGCTGTGAAGATTGGCAAGGCTGCAGCAGGACTGGGAATGAATAAGTTTGCCAAAGATGCGCCTGTGCATATCTTAGTTGTGGAAGAGTCGGCCAATATTACTTCGATGCTCGGGGGAAAAGTAAAAGATAAACATTTTCCTTTGATTGATATCGGGATTGCCGCCGCCCATATCACCCTTGCTGCTGAAAGTGAAGGACTGGGTTCGTGCATGATAGGCTGGTTTGACGAAAAGGAAATGAAGCGGCTGACTGGCATCCCTTCGTCCAAACGTGTATTGCTGGATATCACGATAGGCTATCCGGTGAAGGAGAAAAGAAAGAAGATGAGAAAACCGAAAGAAAAAGTGATTTCCTACAACAGCTATAAATAGGCTACAAATCCTTGAGTAACACTTTGCTTGCCTTCTTATAGTATTCTTCTCTGGATTCGGTCAGCACTTTCCATTCGTCGCTGAATTCTTCATCTTTGTCTATCTTGAAATTCTCCGAGCCGTATGTATCCAAGCGGTCGAGCAGGATGGCTACGTTCAGTTGATTGATGTCCATAGACGGCTGATAACCGATTTCCTCACTTTTTGCATCTGTGACTACCTCATGAATCAAGTCTATTTCCTGTAATTGATAAAGTACTTGATTGGTGAGTCTGATCGGTATTTGATGTTCTTCCGAGATTTGCGCGGCTGTATAAGGCGGCTCGTTTCTCTCAAACCGTTTGGCGATGAGGGACATAATGAGGATGGATATAAAGTCCCGGTAACGCCTGCTGATATTGCGGGTATCCTGGTCGAAACTGAAACTCTGGATGTTCTGACCTGCATAGGCCAGCTCCGCACCGAACAGACAGATAGTCCAGGATATTTGCAACCAAAGCAGGAATAAAGGTAAAGCGGCAAAACTACCATAGATGGCATTGTATTTTGATACTCCCAACTGACTGCTGATATATAGATACTGGAAAGCTTGGTAGGCGGTTCCTGCCAAAACACCTGCGATAAGCGCGTGCTTGAATTTCACTTTCGTATTCGGCATGAAGATATAAAGTCCGGTGAACATCAGCCAAGTCAGTACAAAGGGTATAAGACGTATCATGAATTTCATGATAGGGGCCAGCAGCACAAAATCATCCATCTGCTTGAGCATGGTGCTCATAAAAATGGAAAGACCGCCGGAAACCACAATCAAGATCGGCATTAACAGGAACATGGAGAAGTAGTCCGTTATTTTACGGTACATAGACCGGGCTTTCTTTACTTCCCAGATACGGTTGAATGTGATTTCTATATTGCTGACCAGATTGATGACCGTCCATAGCAACATCACCAGACCGATTCCGATGAATACTCCCCCTTTGGTCTGCGAAAGGTATGAATCGACAAATGAGAGGATAGCTTCTGTTGTTTCAGTGTTTCCTCCGAATCCGTTGCGGAATTGGTGCTCCATCAAATTATTAAATCCAAAACCGCGTGCCACTGCAAATAGGATGGCAAGTATCGGAACAATGGCAAGCAGGGTGCTGTAAGTCAGCGCGGAGGCTTTGTTGGCCATCCGGTCTTTGGTGAACCGGTTGATACAAAGATAGATGGTCTTTATAATATTGTAAAGTGAGAACTTGGTTCGGGTCACTTCATCTTCCGTAATACGCCAGATGTCATACGTGAGGAATTTCCATATATCGGTGAATTTCTTCTTCATGGCTTAGAATTTAAAAAAAAGAAAAAGCAGTCAGCCTATAAGCCGAGTTCTGTACCTTCTATAATTTTACTTATAAAAAGTGCCTGTCATTTATCTGAGTGACGTGTCACCACGACACTTTAGCGGTCTACCCTCCGACATGGAGCGAGCAACTCTCATAACGCCGGTTTACATGACCTTACAACTCCTAAGACGTACAGCCCGATATGTCACCATACGGCTGGTGGGCTCTTACCCCACCTTCTCACCCTTACCTCTCCCCGAAAGGAGTGGCGGTTATTTTCTTCTACGTTACTCTACCCTCGCGGACAGCTTTCTGTTAGGAAGTAGGATGCTCTGTGTTGCCCGGACTTTCCTCATACGCGCAAGGCGCAAGCGACAAACCGACCAACTGCTTTAGGGTGGCAAAGATAGGGAAAATAAATGAAAAATGTGTGTCTATTTTGGAAATGTTTCGTAGCTTTGCTAACACTAACAACCCCCATAATCAATGTAGCCTATGAAAAAGTTATCCTCTGTTTTGGTTTTATTTCTCTTTATACCCTTTTTTACGTTTGCTTCGCAAGTCGGTGACCGTACTATTCCTGTAGAAGTGGCACAACTTTCTGACAGTTTGAAACGTATGTATGCTCCGGACAAGCGTGTGGCCTTGTTCGATGTAGATTATTCTTTTGCCGGTAAAAACGTAATGCTGCGTGGTGTTACAACTTCAGCTGAAGCGAAAGCTGCATTGTTGCAGGGATTGGCAAAAGTAGATTATAAAGTAATGGATTGTATCCAGGTGCTTCCTGACGTGAAAGGATTGGAAGGAAAGACGTACGGTATTATCAATGTGTCTGTGGCCAACCTGCGTGCGGCTCCCGATTTTTCTTCGGAAATGATGACGCAGGGATTAATGGGGATGCCCGTACATGTGTTGCAGCGCGACGGCTGGATTCACATTCAGACTCCCGATAATTACATTGCATGGGTACATCGTGTGGGGGTGCATCTTGTGAATGAAGCGGAAATGGCTGCATGGAACAATGCCGAAAAAATTGTGGTAACGGCTCATTACGGCTTTGTCTATTCCAAGCCGGACCGGACTTCACAGACAATCTCGGACGTGGTGGCAGGCAACCGTTTTAAATGGGACGGAAGCAAAGGGGCTTTCTATAAAGTGATTTATCCCGATGGCCGCCAAGGATATATCTCCAAATCCATAGCCATGCCCGAAAAGAAATGGCGCTCCGGCTTGAAACAGGATGCAGCCGATATTATCCGCACTGCACGCACAATGATAGGAATACCTTATCTTTGGGCGGGGACTTCATCGAAAGGGGTGGATTGCAGCGGATTCGTGCGTACTATACTTTTTATGCACGACATCATTATCCCGCGTGACGCTTCCCAGCAGGCTTACGTAGGTGAACATATTGACATTGCGTCCGACTTTTCCAATTTGCAGCCGGGCGATCTGATATTCTTCGGCCGTAAAGCAACTGCGGAACGTAAGGAGCGGGTGGTACACGTAGGGATGTATATCGGCGGCAAGCGTTTCATTCACTCACAGGGGGATGTGCATATCAGCAGTTTTGATCCGTTGGACGAACTGTTTGATGAGTACAACCTCGGGCGTTTGTTGTTTGCCACGCGCGTGTTACCTTATATAAATAAGAAGACGGGACTGAATACGACAGCAACAAATGAGTATTATGAATGAACTGATAAAAAATCAATAACATGCAAAACAGAAGAGAGTTTTTAAAGACCGCTGCCTTTGCCGCATTAGGCTCGGGCATGGCTATCAATGGCGTATTGGCAAGTGAAAGGGTAGCGCCTGCATTGTTCAACATCAATAAAAGCGGCGTTGTGCCCAGAATGAAGCTGCGTTTCTTTCCTTATGAGCTGAAACTGCGCCATGTCTTTACGGTGGCTGCCTATTCGCGCACCACTACTCCTGATGTGCAGGTTGAAATAGAGTATGACGGAATCATCGGTTATGGAGAAGCCTCCATGCCTCCTTACTTGCAGCATGAGTTGGGCACAATGGACAGTGTGCTGGCTTTTCTGAAAAAGGTGCAGGATGTTATCGGACAGTTTACCGATCCTTTCCGGCTGGAAGATATTCTGGGTTATATAGACACGCTCTCGGTAGGGGATGCGGCGGCAAAAACAGCGGTGGATATCGCTTTGCATGATTTGGTGGGTAAATTATTGCAGGCTCCTTGGTATAAAATATGGGGACTGGACAGGGAGAAAACACCTTCTACCACATTTACCATTGGCATTGACACAGCCGATGTAGTGCGTGAAAAGACAAAAGAATGTGCCGGACAATTCAATATACTGAAAGTGAAGCTGGGGCGCGACAACGATAAGGAGATGATTGAGACGATCCGTTCGGTTACGGATCTTCCTATTGCCGTTGATGCCAATCAGGGTTGGAAAGATAAGCGCCATGCACTCGACATGATTCATTGGCTGAAGGAAAAGGGCATTGTTATGGTAGAGCAGCCTATGCCCAAAGAGCAATTGGACGATATTGCATGGGTGACCGGGCAAAGTCCGTTACCGATATTTGCAGATGAGTCCATTCAGCGTTTAAAAGACATAGTGGGACTGAAAGATGCTTTTACCGGCATCAATATCAAGTTGATGAAGTGCACCGGCATGCGTGAGGCATGGAAAATGGTGACGTTGGCGCGTGCTTTGGGGATGAAAGTGATGGTGGGCTGCATGACTGAAACTTCCTGCGCCATTTCTGCCGCTTCGCAACTTTCTCCGGCGGTGGACTTTGCCGATCTGGATGGCAGCCTACTGATAGCCAATGACCGTTTCAAGGGTATGGAAGTCGTGAAGGGGAAGATTACATTGCCGGATCTGCCGGGTATCGGGGTAGTGAAGATATAGAAAACACAGAGAACATTCGTAATTCGTAATTTATAATTCAAACTCGTAATTCATGAAGAATCTGCTATACACTGTCTTTTTGTTTGTTTTTGTTTCTGCTTGTGGCACGAAGCCGGAAAACAAACCATATAGTTGGGACGATGATTTGCACCAGCGTCTGCTTACAGACTTTTGCCTGACGGAATCACAGGTGAAGGACTATATCAGGAAGTACCTTCCCGATGTCACCGATGAGCAAATGAGGCAATGGGAAGCATCCAATGCTTTGGAGTATATGATGCTGGACGGTGAGAAGCGCTATTTCCGCAATGCCGGTCCCAATTTGTTTCGTGTGGATTCAGCCTGTTATGATGTGAAAATAGCTAAGGAAGGCACTGCGATGAGTGGGAGCGAGAAGGTGAATAAAGAGAATCTGCCGGAAATCATTACTGCTGTGCAGAAGGATGGCAAGGCGATTGCCGTTCCTAAACGGATGCGCGTTACTTATACATTGACGGTGGATACTAATGCTGTTCCTGCCGGAAAACTCATCCGCTGCTGGTTGCCCTATCCCCGCAAAGATCAGGCACGCCAGCGGGATGTGAAGTTTGTTTCTGCCAGTGAGCCGGAATATGTTTTCTCTCCGCAAGACTGCCGGCACAGTACGCTCTACATGGAGAAACGCGCCGTAAAGGGCGAGCCTACGGTATTTTCCGAAACATTCGAATACACCTCTTGTGGAGAGTGGCACAATCTGCGGCCCGAAGATGTCCGTCCTTATGACAAGACTGCTCCCCTTTATAAAGAATATACCGCCGAACGGGAGAAACATATCGTTTTCTCGCCGCGTCTGCGTGAGTTGGCTGCCAGACTGACAGCAGGTGAAACGAATCCGTATTTAAAGGCAAAACGCATCTTCTGTTGGATTAACGATAATTTTCCCTGGGCGTCTGCACGCGAGTATTCCACGATTGAGAATATCCCGGAGTACGTATTGGACAACCGTCATGGAGACTGCGGACAGGTCAGTCTTTTATTCATCACCTTGTGTCGTATCAGTGGTATTCCTGCGCATTTCCAGAGTGGGTTTATGATGCATCCTCGTGCCTGGAACCTGCACGACTGGGCGGAAGTGTACTTTGAAGGGGTGGGGTGGGTGCCCGTCGATCAGTCATTCGGCATGCCGGCTTTCGCCCGTAATGCTGATGAGAAGTTTTTCTTCTTGGGTGGCATTGACTCTTGGCGTATGATTGTGAATACTGATTACGGCATGCCGTTGGTTCCCGAAAAGAAGTATCCGCGCAGTGAAACTGTGGATTTCCAGCGTGGAGAGGTAGAGTGGGAAGGAGGGAATCTTTACTTTCCGCAATGGAGCTACCACATGGAGATTGATTATCTCAACTATTAGGGAGTGTGATGCGTTTTTGTTTTGTCTATCTGTCAGTCTTTTAACAAACTGCAATCGTGCATAAATGCTAATTTGTCAGTCTCTGTCGTTAACCGCTGTTAAGTCCCAAATATTCACTGTTAAAAGAGAACAAAAAAGAGTGACAAGCGGAATAACTGAACGATTTTTGTCGTTATTTTAACGTCAGAATGTTAAATAAGATTTGAATATTAACAATTAAAAGAGAATAAGAGTAGTATGAAACAGACAACAAAAAACATCCTTGGAGTTGCAGCCGTTGTAATTCTTAGTTCAGGAGTGGCCGGTGTTACCACTTATAAGATGCTGAATAAGGAAAAACCTGCTACATTTAGCGAGTTGTTCGAACAGAACCCTAATAATTTACAGTTGGCTGCTTATAATGCAACGGATGCGCAGCCTGTCGATTTGACACAGGCGGCAGAGAATTCGGTTCATGCTGTGGTACATATACGCGCTAAGCAGTTGAGCAAGACTCAAACCGTACAAGGCATGCCTGATATTTTTGATTTCTTCTTCGGTGATGGCCGCGGACAGCAGCGTCAGATACAGACCCAACCGCGTGTAGGCTTTGGCTCCGGTGTTATTATTTCTAAAGACGGTTATATCGTGACCAACAATCACGTGGTTGAAGGCGCCGATGAAATTACCGTAAAGCTGAATGACGACCGCGAACTGAAAGGACGGATCATCGGTACCGACCCCAGTACGGACCTTGCCCTGATTAAAATAGAAGGTGATGATTTCCCCACAGTACCGGTAGGCAATTCCGACGAATTGAAAATTGGCGAATGGGTATTGGCGGTAGGTAATCCGTTCAACCTGAACTCCACCGTTACAGCCGGTATTGTGAGCGCGAAAGCTCGTGCCATTGGCACTACTGCATCCAATGGACAGGCTGCAAATATCCAGTCTTTCATTCAGACGGATGCTGCCATCAATCAGGGTAACAGTGGTGGTGCATTGGTTAATGCGAGAGGTGAACTGGTAGGTATCAATGCTATGCTCTATTCACCGACAGGGGCCTATTCCGGTTACGGTTTCGCAATTCCCACCAGCATCATGACAAAAGTTGTGGCTGACCTGAAACAGTTTGGTACAGTGCAACGCGCTTTGCTGGGCATCACCGGTACTACACTGGGCACGGACCTGCAAATGGACGAAAGACTGGCAGAGGAAATGAAGAAGAAGGCCGATGAACTTGGAGTGAAAGAAGGCGTATTGGTTGCCGAGGTTGTGGAAGGTGGTTCTGCTGCCGGAATATTGAAGTCGGATGACGTTATCATTGGTCTTGGCGGTAAGAAGGTGCATAAGTTCAGCGACCTGCAGGAGGCTTTGGCTAAACATCGTCCGGGTGACAAGGTGAAAGTCAAAGTGGTTCGTGACAAGAAGGAGAAGGAATTTGAGCTGACCCTGAAAAACTCTCAAGGCAATACGAAAGTTGTGAAAGATGCCGGAATGGAACTTCTGGGGGCAGCCTTCAAGCCTGTATCTTCTGAATTGAAGAGACAACTTAACCTGGGTTATGGTTTGGAAGTGACCGGAGTATCCAACGGTAAAATGGCAGATGCCGGTATTCGCAAGGGATTCATCATCCTCAAGGCGAACAATGTGCAGATGAAGTCGGTGGAGGACTTGGAGAAAGTGCTGAAAGCTGCCACTCAGTCTCCCGATCAGGTATTGTTCATCACCGGTATGTTCCCATCGGGTAAGCGTGCAAGCTATGCGGTGGATTTAACTCAGGAATAACAGAAACAGGCAAATAGGTAAGAAGATTGTAATATTAGCAAAGAAAGACGAAAAAGAGGGTGTTGGCAAATACTTGTCAATACCCTCTTTGTTATGTAGTCAAGGTATAAATAAGGTGAAAAAGTTCAGGCAAGTTTGTTTGTAATAAATAATTTGTCGTAACTTTGCAACCCAAATCTGTATTATAAGAATGAGACAACTAAAAATTACCAAAAGTATCACTAACAGAGAGAGCGCTTCTCTCGACAAGTATTTGCAGGAAATCGGTCGCGAAGACCTCATTACAGTCGAAGAAGAGGTAGAGCTCGCTCAGCGCATCCGCAAGGGTGACCGTGTTGCACTGGAGAAATTAACACGTGCCAATCTGCGTTTCGTTGTATCTGTAGCCAAACAGTACCAGAACCAGGGTTTGAGTCTGCCCGACTTGATTAACGAGGGCAATTTAGGACTGATTAAGGCTGCCGAAAAGTTCGATGAGACACGTGGTTTTAAGTTCATCAGTTATGCAGTATGGTGGATACGTCAGTCCATTTTGCAGGCTTTGGCAGAGCAGTCGCGTATTGTGCGTCTTCCTTTGAATCAGGTAGGTTCACTGAATAAAATCAGTAAGGCTTTCTCTAAGTTCGAGCAGGAAAACGAACGCCGTCCGTCTCCCGAGGAACTTGCCGATGAACTGGAAATCCCTGTTGATAAAATCTCTGATACGCTGAAGGTTTCCGGCCGTCATATTTCGGTGGACGCACCTTTCGTTGAAGGAGAAGATAACAGCTTGCTTGATGTGCTGGTCAATGACGACTCTCCTATGGCCGACCGCTCTTTGGTGAACGAGTCTCTTGCGAGGGAAATTGATAGAGCTCTTTCTACGTTAACCGATAGGGAAAAAGAAATCATACAGATGTTTTTCGGTATCGGACAGCAGGAAATGACATTAGAGGAAATTGGCGACAAATTCGGTCTCACACGTGAGCGTGTCCGCCAGATTAAAGAAAAAGCAATCAGAAGATTAAGACAAAGTAATCGTAGCAAATTGCTCAAATCTTATTTGGGATAAATAAGAATATCAGTTTCTGACAAATAAAAGAAATTAAGAAAACCGGTTTGTCCGACATGGACAGCCGGTTTTTTTCTATCTTTAAGTGAGATAAGAGGCATTTCTGCATAAAAAATAAGCGGGCTTATTTTGTTCTGCTTTCGGTTTACATTATCTTTGCCCCAATAAAATAAACCAATAGAAGTTATGAAACACGTAAAAATAGTATTTGCAGTGATGCTCGTATTTACTTTATGTACGGCATTTACAATGAAAAGTCATAAGCCTGTTTATGCTTTTGGCATAGCGGCTTCCTTCAACGATTCGGTGGTGTACTGTACGGAAATTCAGGTATTGGACAGTACGGTATTGGACAAGAACGGCTTTCTGCCCAAGCGCGACCTGTACAGCTATCAGTTGAAAAACTATCTGGAATATGACTTGAAGAAACCCGATTATACTTGTATGATCTATTTTAGTGAGAGTAAAAAGAAGCTGGAAAAGGAAGCTGTTAAAGTGAAAGCAAAGTATAAGAAGGGTACAATGGCGCTGCAGACTATTGCGCCGGATAAGTTTAGTTTTAAGAAACCGGAAGAGTGATTTTAAATCCGGATTATACGAATGACTATGAGACTGAAACTTTATACCCTGTTGTGCATATCTTTCCTTTTGATATTTACAGCTTGTAATCAGGACGACGATCCTGTACCGGCAGAGAAAGTTACACGAACAGTATTAGCCTATATAATGGCGGATAACAGCTTGTCGGGTTTTGCATCAATTGATATTGATGAAATGATGAAAGGAATGGAGGCTGTCGATGCTTCGCTGTACAATCTTTTGGTTTATGTGGACGACGCGAGCCGGGAGGGTTCCCAGTCTTATAAGTTTCCTACGCTCTATCGTTTGTCGAAGGATAAAAATGGAAATGTGGTAAAAGAGACTGTAAAGGAATATAAGGAGCAAGTCTCTACTGATCCTGCTGTGATGCAAGAGGTTCTTAAGCGCGCTTTTACTGAATATCCTGCGGAAAGTTACGGTCTGGTGCTTTGGTCTCATGGCGAGGGCTGGATCCCCAATCCTTTGCCTCTTGCAAAGCAAGCTTCTACCCGTTGGGTAGGAGAGGACACTACCGGCGGCACTACTTATTTGAATATATCCGATATTGCCGCCATATTAAGCGAATTCCCCCGCTTCGATTTTATTCTGTTCGATGCCTGTTTCGGACAGACGGTAGAGGTGGCTTACGAACTGCGCAATTGCACAGATTATGTAATCGGTTCACCTACGGAAATACCGGGACCCGGCGCACCTTATGAGTCGGTTGTGCCGGCTATGTTCAAGGGAACCAATGTGGGTGTGGAGATAGGAAAAGCGTATTATGAACCTTATGAGAAGTTGTATACCGGAGTTAGTCCCTCTATGACTTGGACAGGCGGGGTTGCTATTTCCGTTATAGATTGTGCGGCTTTGGATGAGTTGGCTTCTGTGACGAAACAAACAATAGCGAAGAATGAACTGAATGTCGGCGAGATCTATAATTATGACCTGCGAAGCAAGTACAGTAAAAACTATGTGGGATATTATGATATGAAACAGTTGATAGAACGCCTGTCTTCTGATGTAACGGCATGGACTTCTGCCGCCGATAAAGCAATTGTCTATTGGAGAGCTACCCCCAAGAACTATTCGGGTATGATACACGCGATGTTTCCTGTTCCCCAAGAAACGACTTGCGGCGCAACTCATTACATTCCAATGGAAAGCGCTCCAGCCGCTATGGCCGCATACCGTTCTACCGCTTGGTATACTGCTGCCGGTCTTGATAAGATAGGGTGGTAATACACTCCCTGTTTTGTTCGCCTTGTAGAAGTAGCTGCCGCATCTTCCGATATGCTCCATAACAGCGTGACGGATGGAATTCATTTTTTTATCCTTTTGTGCACTACTCAATCTATAAATACCTATATTTGACCCGTTATTGTAACCTTAAAAGCAACTGCTGATGTCCTTGTTTGTTTCACTGACACCGGATATGGATGATGAAACTCTTTTCGCCAAGGTAGAGCGGGGAGATGTGGAAGCATTCACTGTGGTCTATAATAAGTACCACAAACTGCTTTATGTGCTGGCCTATCGCTATCTGATGGACAAGGCTATGGCGGAGGATGCGGTGCAGCATGTCTTTACGCGTTTCTGGGAGTTCCGTTCGGAGCTTCGCGTAGGCATCAGCCTGAAGAATTACCTCGTGACGATGACGAAGAATCATATTCTGAACGTAATCCGTAATGAGAACAATGCAATTGCCAAGAATTATGAGATAGCGCAGAGCATCCCCGAGTATGAAGATACACTGATAGAGAATCTGGAGAAGAAAGAAATGATGTCGCTGTTCTATAAGGCCTTGGACAAGTTGCCGCCCCAAAAGCGTGAAATCTGCCTGATGAAAGTGCGCGACGAACTTACCAACCCGGAAATAGCCGAACGTATGCAGCTCTCCGTCAATACAATCAAAACCCATTACTCGGAGGCGTTGAAACTGTTGCGTGCACATCTGCATAAATTGCTAATATTTGTTACATATCTCACCCTGTTGAAGTATTTAAGTGTCCTTTTTATACTATGGATAATAAGATGATGAATAAACCCACCGAAGAACAGATACGGGAAGTACTTGCCGGAACATCTACTCCTGAAACAGCCCGTCTCGTGGCGCAATGGTTTGCTACGGATGAAGGAACGGACTATTTGTCCCGAAGCATGGATTGCGACGTGGAGCAGGTGAAACTTGGTTATGAAGAACTTTACGTGGACCACGAGATAGCGTCAGATGAGTTGTTTGCCCGCATCCGCAGGAATATCCGTAGGAAGCGTGTCCGCCGGATAGTTTTCCGGGTGGCTGCGGTATTGATACCGTTTGTTGTGCTGGCAGGCTTGGTTGTGCAGTTGGACAAGCGGGTGGACTTGTTTGGCGGCTCCGGCTACGAAGAAATCTATGTGGCGAAGGGCGAGCGTCTGCAAATGATGTTTCAGGACGGTACGCGCGTATATATCAATTCGGATTCCCGCTTGAAGTATCCCAAGAAGTTTGCTCTTTCCAGTCGTGAGGTCTATTTGGAAGGTGAAGCCTATTTTGTGGTGTCCAAGAATCCTGCCCGTCCTTTCATCGTCAATCTGAACGGGCCCGCCATCCATGTATTGGGAACTTCGTTTGATGTCAATGCCTATCCCGATAATAAGAATATTACCGTATGTCTGGATGAGGGGCATATCAATCTCATGCTTCCTTCGGACAAGAAATATCCGGTGCGGCCCGGTGAAAGGTTGGTTTATAATCGCGACGACGACCGCTGCACCATTTCCCGAAACAGCGACACCCGCTTTTCCTCTTTATGGAAAACAAATGTGATCGCTTTCAAAGACGCTCCTCTGGCGGAGGTTATCAAAGTGCTGCACCGCTGGTACAATGTCAACTTTAAAGTGGAGAACCAAGACGCTTGGAATGTATATTTCACGCTGACTTCTGAAAATACACTTCTTGAAAAAGTTTTGCGCGATTTGGAGAAGATTGCTCCGCTGCACTTCCGCTATGACGAAGTCGAAAAGGAAGTGACTGTCACCACTAAATAATTTTTTAGAAAAAAGATAGATTTTCTCTCACCCGTTCGGGAGTCTTGTGTGTCTACTTAGTATAAAGAGAATTTTATACTATTGCTAATCTAAAATTAAAGTTATGAAACACAAGATTCTGCTTGTTCTGCTTTTAAGCTCTATGGCTTGTATCACAGCCACTGCTCAAAAGGTTTCAATGGATTTCCGGCAGGTGAAACTGGCGAAGGTCTTTGATGCCATTACCCAACAGACCGGACTGACGGTGGCATACAGCCGTCCGACGGTGAATCCCGATAAACTTGTAACTGTCCGGGCCGATGAAGAAGAACTTGCCCATGTGCTTGACAGATTACTGGCGGGCATGGGTGTCACTTACGAGATAAGCGGGAAGAAAGTCTACCTGAAAGCAAAAGCCGCTTCGGAAGCCACACACCAAAGCGGGAAGGTGAAAAAGATTTCCGGCGTAATCGTCGACGAGAAAGGAGAGCCCGTAATAGGTGCGAGCATTGCCGTAAAAGGAACTTCTTTGGGAACGATTACAAATGTTGACGGAGAATATACCTTGATGGGTGTTCCCGAAAAAGCGGAAGTTGTTATCTCATTTATCGGTTATAAAACACGAACTTTCTCGGCCGGAGACAAAGCGCTCGCCAACATAACCCTGAAAGAGGATAGTGAACTGCTGGAAGAAGTGGTGGTCGTGGGCTATGGCGTCCAGAAGAAGAGCGATGTGTCCACTTCCATATCTTCGGTGAAAGCGGAGGATATAGCCAAGACATCTGCTTCGGATTTCCGCCAGGCATTGGCAGGAAAGATGCCGGGTGTACAGGTGACTACTCCAAGCGGTGATCCGGAAGGGAACGTAAGTATCCGCGTGCGTGGCATCAGTACCGTCAATGCCGGTAGCGATCCGCTTTATATCATAGACGGCGTGCCGGTGGAACGTGGCTTTGCCAATCTCAACAACAACGACATTGAGTCGGTAGAAGTGTTGAAAGACGCTTCTTCTGCCGCTATCTATGGTAGCCGCGGTTCCAATGGCGTTATTATTATTACGACCAAACAGGGGCAGTCGGAAAAAGTGAAGATACAGTATGACGGCTATTACGGCATACAGAATGTATCGAAGAAACTTGATATGATGAACGCCTACCAGTTTGCAGAGTTTGCCAAGGACGGTCACGATAATGCCTATCTGGATGCCAATCCGGGAGCTTCGCCCGATGATCCGAACGGCATGCGTCCCAACTCTTGGGAACGTATCCCTACCGAACTGTTTCCTTATCTGAACGGTGACCGCGGACTGACGGACACTGATTGGCAGGATGCCATTTTCCGTACTGCCGGTACGCAAAGCCATAATATCTCTGTTTCAGGACGTGGAAAAACGGTCGGCTATTTCGTATCGGCCAATTATTACGATAAGGAGGGTGTCGTTATCAATTCCGATTTCAAGAAATACAGCATGCGTATGAATCTTGACGGACAGTATAAGAAATTCAAGTTTGGAGTTAATTTCTCTCCGTCTTATTCAACTTCCAATCGTGTAGATGCATCGGGAGCAGGTGGCGTTGTACAGTCTGCACTGATGATGCCGCCCGTATGGCCTGTGTATAATGCCGACGGAAGCTATAATTATCAGGGAAACGGTTACTGGAGAATCGGGAACGATTATCAGCATAACGCCATATTGAACCCCGTTGCAATGGCAAACCTGCAATCGGATGTTGTGGACCGCATGGCGATTGTCGGAAAGGTATTTGCGGAAATAGAGTTCTTTAAAGGACTGACCTATAACATTTCTTTCGGCGGGGATTATTACGGTTCGCACAACGATACGTATCGCTCGTCGGAGTTGCCGCTGCTGGGACAGAAGTATTATGACACGAAGTCCAATCCCATAGCTTACAGCTCTTCCGGATTCTACTTCAACTGGTTGATAGAAAATAAGGTAAATTACAATACAACCATTAATGAGGATCATTCCCTGAACCTCGTACTGGTGCAGTCTGCACAGAAAGAAACTTATAAGGGTAACAACGTGACGGCTACCGATTTCCCGAACGATTATATCCAGACTATTGGAGGTGGTACGGTGACGAAAGGAAACTCCGACAAGACGCAATGGAGCATAGCATCTTATCTGGCACGCGCCCAGTATAGCTATAAAGGTAAATACATGGCTTCTGCCGCTATACGAGCCGACGGTTCTTCCCGTTTCGGAAAGAATAATCGTTGGGGATATTTCCCGTCAGCTTCTGCTGCATGGAGAATCAGCGGTGAGGATTTCTTTCAGAATGCCAAGGCGCTCTCTTTCATAGACGATCTGAAGATAAGGGCCAGCTACGGTGTTACCGGTAACTTCCAGATAGGCAATTACGATCATCTTTCACTGATGGCGCTCGATAATTACATACTTGGAACAAATAACGGCCAACTCGTTTACGGGTACAAACCCAATACCATTAAAAATGAGGATTTAAGCTGGGAAAAGAATGCGATGGTCAATGCCGGTATCGATGTGCAGATGTTTAAAGGATTGCTCGGCGTCACGGTGGATTATTACAACACCAATACTTCGAACATGCTTCTGAACGTCCCTGTTCCCCATCTGACTGGTTATAGCACAGCCTTGATGAATATTGGCAAGGTGAATAACCGGGGATGGGAAATTGCCTTGACTTCCCAGAAGAACTTCACAAAGGACTTTGGATATTCATTCAATGCCAACTATTCAACCAATACGAACGAGGTGAAGGCTTTGGGGCCCGGTGACGCTCCCATTATCTCTACCGGTAGCGTAGACCATGCCTATTATATCACCAAAGTGGGCGAACCCATCGGCAGCTATTATCTGCTGGTGCAGGACGGCATTTTCTCCAATGAGGAAGAGCTTAAGAAGTATCCTCATTTCAGCAATACCAAGCCGGGAGATTTCCGCTTTGTAGATGTAGATGGTGACGGTGTGATGGATTTGGATAAGGACCGCACGATTGTCGGTAATTATATGCCCGATTTTACGTATGGTTTCGGTGGAAAGGTATGGTATAAGGGGATTGACCTTGACTTTAACTTTCAGGGTGTCTATGGCAATGAAATCTTGAATCTGAACAGGAGGTATATCGACAATATGGAAGGCAATGTGAATGGAACAACGCTTGCTTTGGACCGTTGGAAAAGCGCTGACAATCCGGGAAACGGCCAGGTGAATCGTGCAAACCGCAAATCGAAAGGGTATAACGGAAGAACCTCTACTTGGCATCTGGAAGACGGATCTTACCTGAGATTGCAAAATGTCACTTTAGGATATACACTGCCTCAGCAGCTGACTCGTCATTTCTTTGTTGAGAAGCTGAGGATTTATGTGTCGGGACAGAATCTTTGGACATCCACCGATTATAGCGGATATAATCCGGAAGTTAATGCACGCCCCGGCAACTCACTCTCGCCGGGCGAAGATTATGGAACGTATCCATTGGCAAGAACCTTTTTGTTCGGTTTGAATATAACTCTTTAATTACCTTTCTAAAAGATATGAGATATGAAAAAATATGAACTCTTTCTAATATTGTCAACCGCTTTCCTGTCGGTGTCCTGTACGGATAGTTTTTTTGATTTGGAGCCGAGCAGCAGTGTGCCTACGGACAAAGTTTATAAAACGGCCGAAGATTTCAATGTAGCGGTCATCGGATGTTACTCAAAACTGCAAACGCAGGTGAACTTTTTTACAGAATGTTGTGAATACCGAAGTGATAACCTGTATTTAAGTGCTCCCACCACCGGTACGCAAGACCGGTACGACATAGACCAGTTTTCCGATAAACCATCGAATGGTATTCTGCAAAATGCCTGGGCTAACTTTAACAATGGTGTATACCGCTGCAATTTAGTGCTGGATAAAATCGACGGGGCGGATTTTAATGAAACGTTGAAAAAACAGTATAAGGCCGAGGCGTTGTTCATACGGGCCCTAACGTATTTTAATATGTATCGCTTGTGGGGTGGAATACCGATGACCGACAAAGTTGTAACTGTTTCCGAGGCTTTAGCTATCGGACGTAGTTCGGAACAGCAGGTTTACGATTTCCTGACCGGTGATCTGAAACAGATAATAGATGATAATATGTTACCTCAGTCGTATACGGGCAATGAAGTGGGACGCGTCACTTTGGGGGCTGCCAAAGCGCTTTTGGGTAAAGTGTATCTCACTTTCCATAAATGGGAGGAAGCGAGGGATATTCTATCTCAGGTTATAGGCAAATACAGTTTGATGGCTTCTCCTGATAAAGTATTCGATGTGGATAATAAGATGAACAACGAGATAATTTTTGCAGTTCGTTTCAATAAGGAATTAGAAGGCGAAGGACATGGCTATTGGTTTTCTATTACAAACCTGGGAGATGATACTAACCAGACGGAGGCTTTGAAGAAATGCTATTCGGACGCTGATGATAAACGTAAGGAATTGATAGAATATACACAAGTGGAGAGCAAGGTCTTTGTGCTGAAGAAATTTAAAGATACAAAGAGTGCCACTTATAACACTGTGGGTAATGATCAAATTGTTCTCCGATATGCTGATGTCCTGCTTATGTATGCGGAGGCTCTAAATGAAATAGAGTACAGCAATTCGCAGACTTCAGATGCAATGAATGCTCTGAATTCGGTTCACATGCGTTCGTGCAGCTCTTCGATACAGATTGCTGACCTTCCTGATAAAGACAGTTTCCGAAAGGCCATTATGTTGGAACGCCAGCGTGAATTCCCCTATGAAGGACACCGGTGGTTCGACCTTGTACGAATGGGTGGAGCCAAAGATGCCATGAAGGCGGAAGGACATGAAATTCAGGATTATCAGTTCCTGTATCCCATTCCCAAGACAGAGCTGGAGCGTGTCAATAATGAAAAGCTCCTTTGGCAAAATCCCGGATATTGATTTCTTGTTAAACTTAAAGAAACAGACCATGAAAAAAGTAATATATAGTTTGTTATTGGTCTTTGCAGCAGTTTTCATTGCATGTGAAGAAGAACTGCCGAAAGCCAATTTTGATTTGTATGAGTTGAAATCCCTCGAAGCGACCGCCGGAGATATGAGTGTGATGCTGGCATGGGAAGACTATGAAAACGCCCGTCCGTCCGAATATCTGGTTGTATGGGATGCCGGAAATGCCGGATCTGATGGCGGACAGATGACAGTGGAAGCTGGTAAAAAGAGTGTGGTTGTTGAGAATCTGGAAAATGATATGACTTACAGCTTTTCCGTACAGCCCCGTTATGCGAACGGGCTGGCCGGTAAGACTTCCGTCAAGAGCACTCCAAAGAATGCACGTTATCCTGTGACCGACCTGTCAGCTACCGCCGGTAGTGAACGGGTGCGGCTGAGTTGGACTAAGCCCAACAGCGAACGTTTCACTAACTATCAGATAACGGTGAATCCGGGTGGTAAGGTGATAACGTTGGATGATACTTCCTTGGAGTTTTATGTAGTAGACGGGTTGGTGAATGATACGGAATACACCTTTAGCATGATAGCTTCTTATCCTACTGGAAATTCCGAAGTCGTTGAGGCTTCTGCTACTCCGGGAAAGTTATCTCCTATTTTGATAGACCAATCCGATAAGACGGAATTGATACTTTGGGAGTCTGCAACGTTTACGCTGAATGATATGTTTTTCATGGGTGGTGATGTTCAGTCGGTAAGCTGGGATTTTGGTGACGGAACAATCTCTACCGAGCTAAGCCCTCAACATGCCTATGGAACTGTTAAAGATAAATATACCGTATCTGTAACTGTGACTTATACAAACGGTACTGCTGATACGGGAAGTATGGATGTTGCAGTGGTGAATTATAAGTGGAATTCGATTAAGCTGCAATCGGGTAACTACACCGGATATGTGAAAGTCTCTAATCCTGTATTCTCTCCGGATGGAAAGACAATGTATATTCCTACTTCCACTCCGGCCGGACACTTGTTTGCCATAGATGTGGCTACGGGAGATTTTAAATGGGTATATGGTATTGATGCGCTTACCTATGGCGGGGGTGCGTTGGTAGGTGATGATGGAACTGTTTATCAATGTGATGCCACCAATAGAGTATATGCTATCACTCCTAATGGTGATACAAAATGGACTGTACAGTTGGACGGTGCAACAGGCGCTTTTCCTGCATTGTCGAAAGATGGAGTGCTCTATTGTCTTACCAATAAGATTACTTTGTATGCACTCGATACCAAAGACAATGGCAAGATATTATTTCAGGAGACATTAGGTACAGGTGGTAATGGCAGCGCAGTGGCTGTTGACAAAGATGGCAATGTATATGCCGGTACCAGTCTTGGAATTTTCTTTTTCGATGCTTCGGGAGGAAAACGCTTTGAGCCTCTGACAGGCGTCAATGTGACAGAACGTGGTTCATTTGCTTTGAATGGGAATCATTTATATGCAACATTAAAAGCTACCGGTGGACTGATTTCTGTAGATATGGTAACAGGGAAGAAAGAATGGACTTATAATTCGGGAATAGGAACAGACTCTTATTTTCCGATAGTGGATAAGAATGGAGTGGTCTATTTTACAGATAAAGGTGCAAAAAACAAAAATGCGCATGTGTATGCGGTAAATGCTTCGGGAAATTTGGAGTGGTCTAAGGAAATAGGTACCAATCAACAGTTAACTTATAACGGAGTTACATTGGGAGCTGATGGCTACTTGTATGTAGGACATAGCGGAGGAAAGAAAGTGTGGAAGTTGGACACGAACAGTAACGGAGCATTGACAGAGGTGCAAAATGTCGGACAAAATGTGATGGCAGGAGTTACGATCGGTCCGGACAGACGCTTGTATTTTGGTACGGTTGAAAGTAATAATATAGGTTCTGTTAAGGCTGTCACTGTAAACACACTTTCCGAAACATCTTCTTGGAGTATGCGTGGCGGTGATCTTCAAGGTACCAATCGGCAGAAATAAGTATAAATTTAAAGATATAGAAAATCTATGAACAAGATAAGAAAAATACGATATATCCTTTGCTGTTTGTTGGCAGTGGGGATTATGGGGTGCAGTGACGATGATAATAATAGCATTGTAACGGGGTATGAAGGAATACTCGATAACCTTGCCGCATCGGTAAATGCAACGTCGCAGGAGTTGTGGAGTACATCTCCCCTGGTTCTTGATGCGAAGCGTACGGATGCAATGGAGAAACTCCAAGATTACGCAGATAAATGCAAGGCCGACTACTTCAGTGTCTTCCTTTCCGGATATGATCAAACAAGTTTAAATATGGCTAAATCCGATTCCATATTGTATTTTTATCGTACAGCGTTTGAACGTGTTCTGGATGGTGTGAAAAGCTCTACCGTAGAAAACGGAACTGCACAAATATGGTTGCTTTACAATATGGGATATATAATAAAGACTCCTTCCGGGTGTTTCGGTATAGATATATCTCATCGTTGGGCCGAGGAGTTCGCTCCTTATCTGGATTTCCTGTGCGTTACGCACAAACATTCTGACCATTATAGTAACAATTTGATTCAGGCTATGTATGATTTGGACAAACCGGTCCTCTCTAATTATTTGCAACCGGTTGCTTCGTATCCATTTTATTCTAAAAAATCCGAGGAGTATACGATTGGCAATTTTAAAATTCGCACATGTATTACCAATCACAATGAAGCGAGCCTAAAAAACTTTGTAACCGTTTTCTATATAGATTGCGGTGACGATGCAGGCGGTTTGACTTTAATACATACAGGAGATTCTAACTTTAAGCCTGTGCAGTATGCTGATATTACCGATGCCAATGACGTCAATCATCATGTCAATGTTTTGATTCCCCGTTATGCTCCCAATGCGTTGATCGAAAATGATATTATCGGTACCGGGACAGGACAGGTGACTCCTGACTATGTATTGCTGTCACATGTTCTTGAACTCTCGCATGCAGATGAGGAAGATTCCCGATGGACTGTGCAGAGTGCTTGGGAACGTGCTTCAAAGATTAATTGTCAACAAACATATGTGCCTATGTGGGGTGAAAAGTTAGTTTGGAAAAATGGTAAATTGAACTGATGAAGAAATATATACTTATGACAGTACTGTCCACTCTTTCATTCATTTGCCATGCGCAACAGTATGAAGTGGGGACAACTACTGCCATCTGGAAAAATCCGGTGGCAGCAGATTTTATGGAAGCGAAAATGCAGGGAGTGCATTATATAGAAGTGGCTCTTAACCAGTGTTATCGGGGAGTGCCGGCAGAAGAAGTGATACCTCGTATCAAACTGATGAAGAGTAGGGTGGATAGTGCCGGTATTCAGGTATGGTCTATTCATCTGCCTTTTTCCCGAACCTTGGATATTTCGGTTTTGGATGACTCGCTTCGTGCAAAAAATATTCGTTTCATGGCGCAGATGATAGAGCAATGCGGACAGTTCAAACCGGCCCGGTTGGTTCTGCATCCAAGTTCAGAACCAATAGCGGATAGTGTTCGTGCCCGGCGTATAGTGAATGCGCAGCGTTCTATTATGTACCTGAAACCATATGCCGATCGTATAGGGGCGCAGTTGTGTATTGAAAATCTGCCGCGTACTTGTTTAGGAAATACGCCTGAAGAACTCTTGGAGATTATTTGCGGTATTCCCGGAGTGAAAGTTTGCTTTGATACGAATCATTATAGTAAAGGTTCTATTGAGCATTTCATGAAGATATTGGGCCGGCATATAGGAACAATCCATGCTTCGGATTTTGACTTGGTAAACGAAAGCCATTGGCTTCCCACACAGGGAAAAATAGATTGGCAGCGTTTTGTAAAAGAACTGAGAAGCAATGGATATAAGGGAGTATTTATGTACGAGGCTATGAAAGATTGCGACCATGATAAGGCGCGTCCTGTTCCGTCACGTATCTACGAAACTTTTAAAAATATAACAGGCAGTGAGTAGTGAATAGCCGTATAATAAACCGTTAAAAGAAATGTTTTATGAAGAAAGTATATTTGTTTTTATTGTTATGTGTTTGTATCCAGTTGAGCTGGGGGCAGGATAGGGCTACTGAAATCAGAAACACTTTTTTAAGTGGAAATACTTCTCAACTTTTAGTCGTCGCTCATCGTGCCGATTGGCGCAATGCTCCCGAAAACTCTTTGCAAGGTATTCAGAATTGCATTGACATGGGGGTTGATATGGTGGAAATAGATTTGAAGAAAACAAAAGACGGGCATCTTGTCCTGATGCATGATAAACTGATTAACCGTACAATGAACGGAAAAGGACGTCCGGAGGATTATACCTTGGCAGAATTGAAAGCATTAAGGTTGAAAAACGGCGCCGGTTGTAAAACGCGCCATCAAATTCCTACTTTTGAAGAGGTTATGACTTTATGTAAAGGT